>Ga0209382_10011799_pt1 | contig 10828 bp, 16 predicted proteins | sample SoiMetdeltSBSDD5_FD_187599 | JGI IMG/M metagenome (GOLD analysis project Ga0209382, IMG submission 187599) | Bulk soil microbial communities from a Populus tree surrounding site in Tennessee, USA - Soil MetaG P. deltoides SBSDD5 (SPAdes) (version 2) | ecosystem: Environmental > Terrestrial >...
CGGCGGCGTATCCTAGGTGAGCTTTGAAGTCACCTCTTTCGTTTGACAGAAGGATAGGCCTGATGAGTCAGAATAGCGCCGTTCCCTTTCCACCTCCACAGGCTACCCGTGCCGATCCCTTGACGGAGGTCTTGCGCCAGGGGGCCAATCGGTTGTTGGCCCAGGCCATCGAAGCCGAAGTGGCGACATGGTTGGTTCCGTCGCAAATATGGGTGTCTCGACGATTCGAGGTGAGTGACCCCACTTGGTGAGGCGATTACGAGGCCAGAGCGTAGAACTGCTCAACTGCACTGAAGCCCTGCTCCATTCCACCTTCCAGCTGCCCCTTTCGCAGCATGTGCATGAGTTCAATGCCAGCTAGGGTGGACTGTGCTGCCTCAAACGATTGAAACCCAAGCATAGGCCGCATCACTCGCTTTACTGCTCTGTGGTCTTGTTCAACGATATTATTTAGTGGGCACTAATTTATTGGAAGTCCATAGCACATGCGGCTTTCAGGAAAGGTCAACGAGGCATGAAGTGAATTGAGCACCAGAACGCCGACAGAAGGCCTAAAGGTTGTCTGGTAAGTGCTGAAAATTCAGCATGTTAATTTTTTAGTGGCCACTATATAGCAGAAACAATGCTTCTCGCATCGTTGCCTTCTTTGATCGCTCAATTTGAAAATGGCAGAGGGAGTTGGTAAGGCAGGCTGTTCGTATCGTGGTCGAAGTTGGATAGGGAAACGCCCAGCAGCCTCACAGGTCGTGATGGCCAGGTCGGATAACCCAGGAGATGCTCAACGACCGGAAAAATCTCCACCATCTCTCGCTGGTAGTAGGGTGACGTTTTGCTTCGTGTCACCTGGACAAAATCGAGATACTTGATCTTGAGCGTCACCGTCATCGCGGCGGTTTGAAGATATCTAAGACGCTCACAGACTTTTTCCGTCAGCGTTCGCAGGGCGGCCAGCATCTCCGTCTCGTGGCTTAGATCATGACGGAATGTCGTCTCGATCCCCACCGACTTACGTTCCCGGTCTGGTTCCACTTGGCGCTCATCAATGGCACGGACAATGCGAAAAAAATGGCGTCCAACTTTGCCAAATTGCTTAGACAATGCCAATTCGGACCAGGTCTTGAGATCGGCCCCGTTGTGGATGCCCAGGTGCTTCATCTTTTGCGCGGTTTGAGCGCCGATGCCATGAAACCGCTCAATAGGGAGCTGTTCCAAGAAGGCTTCAGCCTCCTGTGGCGAGATGAGGCTGAGCCCATTGGGTTTGTTGAGGCTTGACGCCATCTTAGCCAGAAACTTATTCACCGACACACCCGCGGATGCGGTGAGTTGGGTTTCCTCCCAAATCTGAGCCCGGATGGCTTGAGCCAAGTGCGTGGCGGAAGGGTGGTTCTTTTTATTGGTGGTGACATCAAGGTACGCTTCGTCAAGTGAGAGCGGCTCTACGAGATCGGTATATTGAAACAAAATGCAGCGGATGTGCTGCGATATCTGGTGATAATGGTCAAAACGTGGCGGCACAAAGTTGATCTCGGGGCAGAGCCGATAGGCTCGCATCGAGGGCATGGCCGAATGGACCCCATACGTTCTGGCTTCGTAGCTGGCCGCAGCGACCACACCGCGTTCCCGAGCGCCTCCCACGACCACCGGTTTGCCGCGAAGTGCGGGGTTATCCCGCTGCTCCACGGAGGCGTAGAAGGCGTCCATATCGACATGGATGATTTTGCGAAGCGAATGATCCCTCATCGACTACGGAGCCTCTGTGTCTATGGAGAACTCGCTAGGAGCCCTTTCGGTTTCGGCTTTGCCTTGCCGGTCGAATCCATGTGACAGACTGATGCGAAATTGGAATCAGCCTCTACATACACGCCCTCATAACCAGGCAAAGTGGTTCGATGCTAGGCGAATGGGACGGAGTCCAGATCACATGGAATCGGCAACCCTTGAGGGGTCCGTGAGACGATCCCAGGAGCAGGTCATGTTGACTCGTCTTCACCGACGTGCACCATCTGTATCTCTGGCTGTGCGTCAATGTCATCGAGATACCCATACGCTGCATTCCCATTCACATCACGTACCATCATATGCATCGGGTAACTCAATCCCTCCTCTGCGCCCTCGGAACAAACAAAATCCATCGCACTCAAGACCTTTCCATTCTCACTGTTTTGTACGATTTTATTTCTTACCACGATATCGTCGGCGTCAAGTAGCACCAAGATGAAAGGTACCTCAAACCCTGAGACGTTGATGAGATACTCGAAGACGGTGGTGAACTGGCGTGACAGAGGTTGTGGTTCGCTTTGGTTCGCTTGATCGGTATCGTCAGCCATCTCTCTCGCCTCCATTTCCAAGGGGTCTTCATTGCTCCAGAGAGGATATACACGAACTGGTAGTGGCACAAGGGCAGGGATGGTCAGCGTTTCCTGCCAGAAACCCCGTAAGGGTAACGCATAGGCGCTGTGCTCCGCAGCATCTGTTGAATGGCATGCGGGGTGCCGCGATCGGGTAGAGCATGGGCAGCTATAATGGCTAACCAATTTCGACAAACTTTGTTATACCCAGTAGAATACCAGCGTGTCTATTTTTTTCCTCTCAGGAGAAGCCTCCCATGAATGTTTTGTTGACCCTGAAACTGGAACAGCTGGTGCAGGAGAAAGCAGCGAGCGGCCTCTATCAAACTGCCAGTGAAGTTGTCCGTGATGCACTGCGGCTGCTCAAAGAGCGCGATAGGCGCCAATGTCTACCCCTACGGGAGGCGCGAGAGGTGCCCGTGGCTCGACCACTGCACGGGTCTCTGCCCCATGCCCGAGGAGGAAAGTGTCAACCATGAACACCAGGATCTCCACGGCCGAGATGGCGGACAGCGCGGAGGGCATGGCACAAAATGGCGCACGCAGTGCCCACACGTGCGCGTGCGTTGAGGCTCCCTTGCCGCGCACGGATTGGGACGACCTCGGGGGGGCTGAACACGCGCTGCTGCTGTATGACGCCGAGGCTCACCTGCTCGATGCCATTAGTTGCTTCACGGGCAGTGGGCTCACGGCTGGGGAGGCGGTGGTCATCATTGTCACGCCGCCCCATCGGGAGCAGCTCGAAGCGCGACTCCGCGCGCAGGGCGTGGACCTCGCGACCGCGCAGGCACAGGGACAGTATGTCCCCTTGGATGCGGCCGAGACACTGGCGACCTTTATGGTCGATGGCTGGCCGAACGCCCGGCGGTTTCTCGATGTGGTTGGGGATATCATCGCAGACAGGGGGGAACAATATCCGCGCGTGCGCGCCTTTGGCGAGATGGTCGCCCTCTTGTGGGCTGAGGGGCACGGGGACGCTGCACTCCGACTCGAGCAGCTCTGGAATACGCTTGCGACCATCCATGAGTTTGCGCTGTTGTGTGCGTACCCCCTGCACGGCTTTGATCGCGCTGTGCAGGGCCAGCTCTTCCTTCAGATTTGTTCGGCGCACACCCATGTCCACCCGACGGAGGATTACACCGCGTTGGACAGTCCTGAGGCACGTCTCAGCATGATTGCCCAGCTACAGCAGCGGGCGCAGGTGCTCGAAGTGGAGATTGCCGAACGTCAAAAACTCGAAGCGTTTCTGCGCCGCCGCGAGCAAGAACTCGACGATTTCTTTGAACATGCCGTGGTGGGGCTCCACTGGGTTGGCCCAGACGGGACTATCCTGCGCGTGAATCAGGCAGAATTGACCCTCCTGGGTTATACGCGCGACGAATACCTGGGGCACCACATCGCCGAATTTCATGCCGACCCGCACGTGCTTGCCGACATGCTGCGGCGTTTGCACGCCGGGGAAGCCCTGCAGGACTACGAGGCCCAGATGCTCTGCAAGGATGGCTCCATTAAGCATGTCCTGATTGATTCCAACGTCCTGTGGGAGCAGGGCCAATTCATCCATACGCGCTGTTTCACCCGGGATATCACCGCCCAGAAACAGGCGGAGGCCGCCGTGCAGCAGGCCTACGCCACCCTCGAACAGCGGGTAGAAGAACGCACCGCAGCCCTGCACCGGGAAATGGCGGAGCGCCAGCGCCTGGAACGCGAGGCCCAGCGCACTGCCCATTTCGCCCTGCTAGGCCGGTTGGCCGCAGGCGTCTCCCATGAAATTCGCAACCCTTTGGGCGCGATCTCTCTGCACGTGGACCTCCTGGAAGAGGAGCTGCGCGCGCCGAGCCCGGACAGCGATGGAGAGGTGCAGGCCGCTCTCGCTGAGATCAAGACGCAGCTGGCCCGCCTCGACGACCTCGTGCAGGATTACTTGACACTCGTTCGGGTCACCAGCATCCAGCAAGAGGTACAGGATCTGGGAGCTGCCGTTCAGGTCTGGGGGCAGGAAATGGACGCCCTGGCCCGCCCGCGCAGGGCGACGGTGTCTCTGGAAGGCCTGGAAGACCTGGGACAGATGGCATTTCATAACAATACCTTGCGCCGCGCCGTGCTCAATCTCGTGCAGAACGCTCTGGACGCCATGCCGCAAGGGGGTAAGCTTACGTTGGCAGGGCAACGCACCGCGCAGGCCGTACAGCTCCAAGTGCGCGATACGGGAAGTGGCATTCCGCCTGAGCACCTGGGGCAGATTTTTGAGCCGTTGTATACGACCAAGCCTGGCGGGACGGGATTGGGACTCTACATTACACACGAGATTGTGGTTGCACACGGCGGGCAGATCACGGTCGAGAGCATCGCGGGACAGGGGACGGTGTTTACCCTCACGTTCCCGCGTCAGGCAATAGAGACCACTAACCATCCTGGTGGTCCTCACGTACGGACCGGACTGCGCCTCTGATCATGGTTTTATGGCCAGTCAGTCAAAAGTGTTCCGCCTTTCAAGGGAATGTCGATAAGCCCTGACCAGCCGTTTGTCGACAGCCTCTGTTACTTGCGTGCGCTCTTTGCGCCGCCCATTTCAGCTTTGAATTTCTCCATGTCGTAGGCAGCGCCGTGGAGCATGGTGCTCCACTTGCGGGTCATGGCCCACGAAACTTTATCTGACTCTCTATAGAATCAACCTAGACCGCTCATCACGATACACCGACTGGATGTTTCGTCCTGACATCCGGGTCATCATCGCTGAGCCTCACACTCGGCTCAAAGAAGATGACGAGGTCAAATGCGGATTTAATCGGTCGTGAATCTGCTTGCCGGCGGTGAAAAAAGGGATAACCTGGGCCGGCACCTTGACGGTATCACCGGTTCTGGGATTACGCCCCTGACGCGCACGCCGGGCGCGACGGCGAAAGCTACCAAATCCACGCAGCTCCACTTTATCTCCCGCTTGGAGGGCCTCCACGATAGAGGTGAGGAGCAGATCGACCACCTGGGCCGTCTGCTGATGGGTCATCTGAGTTTTCGCCGCCACCTTCGCCACGAGTTCGGCTTTGGTCATAGCTTTGCATCTCCAACTGATCAAGACCTTGAACGTTTGGTCTGCATGCGTGACGGAAGACCTGATCAAGGGTGCGGTGTTTAGGCACTCCATTACCTCTGCACCGGCCCCATGCGTATCGACCAATCGTTTTATCGGATATAAGCACACGGCAGAGGCCGAAATTGCCCGCCATCAACGCGCATCAAGTGCGTCTGCCCCTGTCATGTCCACGAGTGCCATGTCAGTATACGCTCAACCTCATCGATTTCAACTATATAGAGTCAACGATGGCAACAATCCGGGCATTTCATGCTACATATTGAGCAGGCGCATGGCCGCTTCCATGTCATCATCGACGATGTGGTGTAGATCATCGTGATCGAAAGTGAGGCGTGGCCCAGCGCCTTTTGCACCAAGGCGAATGTCCTTGCTCTGGCGGTAGAGCTCTGTGACATAGGTGTGTCTTAACATATGGGGATGGATGGAATTGGCCACGTGATCCCGGACACTTTTCACTTGCGATTCCTAAAATGCGGCTAGAACCCTCTTAAGCCTTTGCTTTCTATATGGCAATGGCAGTTGAGGCAGGTGTTCAGCATTTCCGGCTCAGGAACCATACTCGAATGTTCGCTGATCCCCTTATTTGCTGGCTCGTAGCGTTTTTCGGGAGCCATAAATTGGGAATCGTGAGTGAAAAGTCTCTTTTCGCTCTCTTCATTCAGCTTGCTGACTGCAAGAATACACACAACGCTACCAAGAACGGATTGTTGCAGACCCACGGATTCTGGCGGGAAAACCGGTGATCAAGGGCACACGCATCAGTGTCGATTTAGTGCTTGAGGAACTCTCTCATAACCCGGATATCACCGAGCTTCTTGCGGCCCATCCCGACCTGACCCAGACAGACGTGCAGGCGTGCCTTGCCTACGCCAAGGATATCTTGGCTGGCGAGGAAGTTTCCCCAAAGCCACCCAAGGGGACTCGGCCTGATGCCACCCTATGAACTTTCTGTTTGACCAGGCGCTGATTTCAGACTGATTCCCCACCTGCGATCGCTCGGACATAACGCTCAGGCTATCTCCCGTGACTACCCACACGGTCTTGCCGATGAGGATGTGCTGGCCATCGCCCGGGAGGATCAACGGATTCTCCTCGTTTCCGACCGCGATTTCGGCGAACTCATCTTTCAACAAGGCCTCGCCCACGCTGGGGTCATCTTCTTCCGGCTTCCCGGCGTTCCCCTGCAAACCAAGATCGAGCAACTCAATCGAGTACTCCATGAATACACTGAGGCGCTTGAGCGCGGTGCATTCCTCGTCGTTACCGCCAGCCGGATTCGCATCGCCGGTCAGCCCCCTCTCTAGCGCCAACCTCCGTTCTGGATTTGGCCGCTCCGCTGCACCGCTTGCCTACAGTCTTTTATATTTCCATCTTTGAATAGCCTATTCTCATAATCAAAAGTGATAGAATAATTACTTCGGAGAATCAAGTGCGATTCTCCCCCATTCCTTTCCTTTTTGCTTATTAAAGACGGGCGCGGAGAAAACCTTGATTCTCCGAAGTGATATAATGGACTTCGAATGGCATTTTCGGCCGTCAAAACTGAGGCTAAAAGTATGAAGATTGATCAACTACCATTATTCCTTCGAAGGACGTTTCAGAAAAAGGCATCCACACAAATTCTAAAGCCGGTGACGCCGACAGGGGAGAGTAGCGTAATGCAGACGTTGCTGACATTCCAGGCGTTTCTGGCTGAAAAATACGCGCCAAAGACCGCCAAAATGTATTGGGGGGATGTACGGGAACTTTCGATCTAACTGAAAAACAAGAAATTAAAGGAGATCTCTTCACATGATTTGCAGCAATGGATCGGGAGTCTGGTATCGCCGGCCGGCAAGGGGATTGAGCGCAAAACCGTCAATCGAAAGGTGAGTGCTATCGTTACCTATTTTCTCTGGTTACAGGGCTTAGGGGCGATTACAGCCGATCCTACGATGGTTTTAAATAACGCCCGGATACAATCACCACTCCCGGATTATTTATATGAGGGCGAGATCAAAATACTTTCTGCAGAAGCGAGTAAAGACCCGCGGACGTATCTGTTGGTTTTATTGTTCCTCGATACCGGTTTAAAGAGCAATGAGTTGTTTCTATTAACAAGGGCCCATGTCGATATCTCAGACCCCTACAATCCGGAATTGTGGATTAAACATACCGGGAAAGACACAAAGAAGGATCGGAAGGTTGCGTTGCCGGCGAGGTTCACAGACGTTTATACCAAATACCTTGAAAAATATTCGATAGAGGATCAATTATTTCCATTCACGGATAGGTTTTTGCAAATGATGTTTGTGGATTTAAAACAGGCAACTAAAATTGATAAGGAATTGACTCCGAAAACGTTACGGCATACGCATGTAGTCCGGGCAATTAAAAGGGGAGAGGACTTCGAGCAAATATTTGATCGTATTGGTTTAGCGCCGGATTCGAGGCAGGAGGCGGAGGAGATGTATTTAAGATTAGCAGGGAAGGGGATATAAACTCCTTCAAATAGCAGAAGTGTTATAATAAACTTAAAATTACGTAAAATGAATTTAATACCTCCCCTCCATTTGTGGAAGAAAGAACAAGTGTCTTCATTGGAACGAATTGCACGCAATACTAGAATAGTTTTAATACTACTCCCAATGGGGATTATAGAGGCTGTTATTAACTCAATTCTAATGCTACTTATAATTCCATTCATTTTTTCTCGAGGACTTGATAATTTTATCAATCGTTTAAATGTACTCTATAAAACTGCAAATTATGACGATCTTGTTGAAAAGTTTGCCTCTCATAAATGGCCAAGGCCATTATCGAAAGCAGAAAGAATTGCTCGAGATTATTCTATCAAGGAGGAGGTGTATATAAATGGATTTATATCAAAAATATCGCCTTTTTTAATCGGTGTGCTTACTACTTTAGTTACCCTCTTTTTCACTGATAAGATCTAAAAGATTCCCATTCGCACGTCGCACAAGATTTTACGACAAAGAATTAGCCTCGGGTTTTTACAAATCCCTGGGTGTAATCCTACAAAAGTACAAAGTCGGCCATGAGTAAATAAGGAATATACTATTGTCGCAAGCTATCTCTATGTTTTACCTTTCTCATTTTTAGATCACTTTTAACTCCAGAATTTTGGGAAGTTGAAACGGCGTAATGGTATTCAACCGTTCATCAGAGAAATCATACTCGCCAAGTAGGTTAATATGGCGCCAGGTGATAATGGACGATTTTTTCATCAATGCAATCATTGCTGTGCGTTCCGTTGGGTCGTTGCATTACTATGCTCATGAGAGGATAAAGCCTGCATGAGCGAAAACAGGGTTTCGGTTTATTCTGGGGCAATATACTTTCGTGAAATTAGCAGAAAAATAAAGCTTTGCGGAAGGAGCGGGCTATGCGCGTGACTGGAGGCAAAGCATCGCCTCAGTACAGCGGTTTGGAACTCTCGACAAAACATGCAGAATTGTTTTACGTTGCTTCTGACTCGTCGCCAGCTCTACAATGATCTGGCGCTTTGGGTCGGCGTAGGTGGTATGTGCTGAATCTGTATCCATACACAGTCGCGTGTGGGTATTATCTCTGACGCGCCACAACTCAAAATAGCGTCCGGGACTTACCTACCTATGCCCTGGGAGATTCCAATCGTAAAAGCAAGGAGGAGCCACCATGTATCAAACCATCCTTATGGCCGTTGCCTTGCAGCAATGGGAGCAATACAGTGCCCATGCGCTTGCCGCCCGAGAGGTGGCAGCCGCCATCGCCCGAGGAGCATCGCGGCGTCTCCACGTCCTGAGTCTTTATGACCACGAAAATGTCGACACCTCTGGGCTACCCGCCGACCTCGCCGCTCGTCATCGCGAAGATATGATGTTACGGACCCGAGAGTTTATGGAACAGAAGATGGAGGAGTACATTGCACCGCTCAAACAAGAAGGTCTTGACGTGATCACCACTGTGAAGGTGGGCAACCCGCGCGAAGACATTGTCGGGACTGCCGCCGACCTTGAGGCGGATCTCCTCATTATTGGCAGTCATAGTAAACGGGGGTTCTTGGATATCGCTCTAGGCGGGACTGCTCAGCATGTGAGCCGGCATGCGCCCTGTCCCGTTGTGCTTGTATCACCAAATCAGGAGTCAAAGTAAACAAAAGTACGAAATTCGGTTTGAGGTGTATGAACCTCCGCTAGGTGGAGTGATACAGAGCCGGGGCATGATATCCGGCCAGCCATCTGCAACCGGCCGGGGAGGGCGATACACGCGTGCTGTGCCCCACAGTCATCACTTACCGGCCAGGCCGCTCGACCTCGCCACGCCACGCCCCTGTTTCCTGGCCACGCGCTTCGATAAACGCCTTGAAACGCTCCAGGTCACCGGCGACGCGACGGGAGACCACCCCGAGCATGTCGCCGACATTCTCGACGACGCCCTGCGGATCATACTCCAACTGGAGCATCACCCGTGTCGTGGTGTCGGAGAGGCGGTGGAACGTCACCACACCCGCGTTGGACGCACCGGTCGTATTTTTCCAAGCAATGCGTTCGTCCGGATGCTGTTCCGTGATCACCGCATCCCACTCCTCCACCTTGCCGCCCACGTTGGCCCGCCAATGCAGCCGCTGATTGTCGAGCTGTCTGACTGCCTCGACACCCTCCATAAACTGCGGAAACTCCTCGAACTGCGTCCACTGATTATAGGCCGTGCGCACCGGCACCTCGACGTCGATGGATTTTTCTATCGTCGACATCTCTCATCCTTCTGACTAGGGATAAAACATATTGGTATCGACCGTGTCCTAGTCAAGCAAGTTCTGTACCAGCACTGCTTTTCAGAAAGCGCCAGATATCGCGATCACCACCGGCATAAGCAACAGAGACGGCCATGGCATTGCTGAAACTACGCACTTTAATCATGCCATCATCATCGCTCCACTCAGCCCAACCCTGTGGACTTCAATTCTCCTAATGAAAATAGAGACTCTCAATTTGGCGTATGTTCGGGATAGATGCTGTTGGCGAATTCGGAGATCGTTGGAATCTTGCCTCACACTACCCTACTTAAGTCACCTGAAATCAGCATTCCGCCGCCGTCAAACCCTGATCCATGACAATGAAAATGGACTGATGCCAATTCGCCAACAGCATCTATCCCGAACATACGCCAGGTACTGCGTCGCGTCGTGCAGCATGTCGATCGGGTCGTGGTAGGCGTCGATATCGCCTTTCATCCCATCGCGCCTTCTTCGTCTATGGGGTTCGTTATGTTCGGAATTATTGGTCGTGGACAAGTGCCGGGTCTCAGCTCCTGAAAGACCTCATCGCCTGCCCTCGTCCAACCGTTGTCCTTAGTGGACCAGCGGGGGCATTTGAACAGAAACCTACGGTTTTGATTTTTTCCA
>Ga0209382_10011800_pt1 | contig 10827 bp, 5 predicted proteins | sample SoiMetdeltSBSDD5_FD_187599 | JGI IMG/M metagenome (GOLD analysis project Ga0209382, IMG submission 187599) | Bulk soil microbial communities from a Populus tree surrounding site in Tennessee, USA - Soil MetaG P. deltoides SBSDD5 (SPAdes) (version 2) | ecosystem: Environmental > Terrestrial >...
CAAGGATAACAAGATCGAGGACAACCTCTGCTACGATGTGGTGACGTATCCGGGCATCTTGATCTCGCAGGATTTCGCCTCGACACCCTTTGATGGGATCACCAGCATCGTCCGCAACTCGCTGATTCGGGCGGGCGGGCCGATGTTTCATCAGGAGCATGGGGCGCTCAAGATCAAGGCGGCGAAGGGGCCGATTAAGAATGTTATCGTCAACGATCTGCTGATCGACAGCCCGACGTTTTCTGGGATTGAGCTAGAGGGCAGCAGCCCGATTACCGAGGCGGTCTTCGAGAATGTGCAGATACGGGGAGCGGGTGGGTCAGGCATCCTGATCCGGTCGAACGTAGAAGGGGATGCGTCCTTCAAGGATGTTACGGTCAACCAATCAGGGCAGGACGCGCTGACCAACTTCGCCCCGCCTAAGCTGTTCGACTTGATACGCGGGGCAGGGAATGTGGGGTGGTAGGTGAGGCTATTGACACTCATCCCTCACTTGAATTGAAGGATAGATAGTAGGCTCAAGGGTAAAAGTAGTGCATTGGTAGGCCGGGCGGTGCTTCGTTAACGGGAAAGAACATTTAGGCATATAACAACAGGTCTCTCGCCTAAACCCGCCCTTACAAAGCATTGGTTGTAAAGCTAAGTAGTTTGACCCGGATGGTCGGTCAGGAGAAAATGGAATGTCACATCGCCGCGCAATCGGCTTAATCACCACCTTCATCTCCGGTCGCTTCTTCGAGCAATTGATGATCGGCGTGCAAGCGGTGGCAAAACAGCATCAGGTCGATGTGCTGGTGTTCCACACGACACCGGAGCAGGTGGCGCTGACTCAGATTGCGGGGCAGAGCGTCGATGGCTGGCTGGTGCTGACCTACACGCAGGGCCTCGATCTGCTGGCGGAGCAGGGCAAGCCCATCGTCACGATTAGCTGCCGCGTGCCCGATCAGCCGTTCCCGGCTGTGTTCCCTGATAACCGTCAGGGCATGAAGTCGATCATGGACAGCCTGATAGTCAAGGGCCACCGCCGTATCGCATTCATTGGCGATACAACAATTGGGGATATAGCCGAGCGCTACCAGCAGTATCATGAATCGCTCCGGGATCATGACATCGAGGCAGACCCGGCGTTGATCGTAGAGACCGACAACCCTCTTGCGGATCGGGGGGCGGCTGCCGCACGCGAGCTTCTCAGCCGCGAAGTGTCGTTCACGGGGGTAGTTGCAGGTAACGATTGGACGGCCATCGGCGTGATGCGCGAGCTTCAAATGAACAACCGCCGCGTTCCCGAAGATATCGCGGTGATCGGGTTTGACGACATCCCCGAAGTACAAATCACGAACCCGCCGCTCACAACCGTGCGGCAGCACACCGACGAACTCGGATCAACTGCCGCGAGACTGCTGCTGGATCAGATGGCAGGGAAGCGTGTCGAGCCGACGATGCATACTGTCCCAACCACCTTTGTTCCGCGCGAATCGAGCGGGAATAGTCTCGTCGAGCGCATCGCACAGTGGGCCAAACCGGCCCTGCCGACGGGGCCGCTGCTACAAACGACGCTCTCGCGGGAGCTGGTGCGCATTCTGCTGCCCGCGCTGCCCATTGATCCGCCGCCATCAGCTGCACAGGTGTGGCCCGAAGTGGATCGGCTGGTGCAACTTCTGGTCGAGACCATCGAAGGCACGACCATTCAAGCGCTGGATGCGCATCTACTCAATACGATCTTCTCGTCGCCCGCGATCCTCAATGCGTCATCGGAAACATTGGCGGAGATGCTGCGCGTGCTGGAACTGGCGGGCAAGGTGCTGATCAATGGGCGGAGCGATGCCGAGGGCGCGCAGCAGCGCCTGTATGCGCTGCTCGACCAGCTCATGATCGAAATCATGCGCGCCTATCGCCGCCGCCAGACGACGGCGCAGCGCACCCTCAGCGAGATATTGCAGAGCCAGTACAACATCAGCCAGTTTATGCTCAGATATCCGCCCGAACAGTTGGATTGGCTGGAGGAAACTTCCCTGTTTAGCGGCTGCCTCGGCTTGTGGTCGCTTTCTGGGGGCAGCCAGCCTGCGACGCTAGTGGTGGGGGGGGCGTATCAGCGAGAGGGCAGCAGCGCGCTACGCATCGGAACCAGCTACCCGGTAACACAGTTCCCGCCGCTTGATCATCTACCGTCGTCGGCGCAGTCCAACGAGATCAATATCGCGCTCGTCATGATGCTGCGCTCCGCCGATCACGATTGGGGTGTTCTGGTGGTTTCCGGCCCCCTGATTTCCAATGATCCGTGGCTGGAAGACAACACGATCAATACTCTCGAAGTCTGCTGCGGGTTTCTCGGCTTGTCGCTAGAGAGGCAGGTGCTTAAAGAATCGCTGCGCGACTCGGCAGATAATGAGGAGATTCTGATGGAGCAAATTAACCAGATGCGAGACGATAGTTGAGGCGAATCTGCCGCACGGCAACCTGTTATAAAAGCAGCTATCTGATCGACGCTGCCGGATCAGGCAACAGCGCCACGAGTTGGTAAAGCCCCGCGATCACCATATCGGCGTGGGGCAGGGCGGCAAGCTTACTGATGCCAACCACGCTCATCCCGGCACGTTTGGCGGCTTCGACTCCGGCTTCGGCATCTTCAAAGACGACACAATCTTTCGGCTCGACTCCCAGCCGCATGGCTGCAAGTAAGAACGCTTCTGGGTCGGGTTTGCTGTTGCGAACCATGCTGCCATCGACCACCGCATCAAATAGCCCCACGATGTTGAGGCGGTTCAGAATGAGGGCACTGTTCTTACTGGCCGAGGCAAGGGCAATCTTCACCCCTTGAGCGCGAAGGATGCGCAGATAGGCATCTGCGCCGGGGAGAATTTCGGATGCGTCGAGCTTACTAATCGATTCGACATACCAATTGTTTTTGCGCTCCGTCATCGCCTGTCGATCAGCTTCGTCGGCCTGCACCCCGCCGATCTCCAATAGAATTTGCAGCGAGTGCGCCCGGCTGACACCTTTCAGCCGCTCGTTGTCGTGCTCGGTGAAGTCGAAGCCAAGCTTATTGGCCAGCCGCTTCCACGCCAGATAGTGATACTTGGCGGTATCTACGATGACACCATCCAGATCGAAGATCGCTGCCTGCATCGTTTTAAGCATAGTCATAGTCTTATCGCGCAAGGGCGGTTTCCTTCAAGCTGGACTCGTCTGTCTCAACGACAATATCGTCCTTGTTGAGCTTAATCGTCATCTTCTGCCCGCGAAACGTCATGCGCACGGTTACATCCGTCCAGTGATCGGGAAGCTGCGGCTTGATGCTGATCCGGTCATCGGCAAGGCGAATGCCGCACAAACCCATGACCGCCGCCATCCATGCGCCGCCGTTCGCTGCCGGGTGCGTGCCGCCGATGTAAAGCGTGCCAACGTACTGTTTGCCTTCGCCCAATAGATCGATCTGAGCGGTCTTCATGAAATATTTGTAGGCCCAATCGATTTTGCCGATCTGCGCCGCAACCAGCGCATAAGCACACGCGCTCAGGCTGGAACCGTGCTCGGTGCGCGGCTCGTAAAACTGCCAGTTGCAGCCCTTGAGGCTCTGCGAGAACTTCTCCGGGAAAAGGTGCATCATCAGCACCACGTCCGCCTGCTTGATGATCTGGGTGGTGGTGGCAAGACCGCTTCCGCCGCCTAGATACTCGTAAGGATGCAGCTTGCGCAGCAGCAGATCGCCGAGCGCCACCTCTTCGAGCGAGTGATAGCCATCGAACTGCGGAATAATGCCCGACTCCGGGTCGGGTTGGGGAACGTACAACTTCGCGGCAGTATCCTCTATGGCTTGTAGATCGTGGGCAAAATCCAGATCATTGATGAGCGCTTGCGCCTGTTCCGGGTGATTCTGTTGCAGATAAGCATGGACTTTCAAGCACACCTCGAAGGCGTGGGCGATCATGGCGTTGGTGTAGGTATCGTTGTTGACCCGCTCATGATACTCATCCGGCCCGGTCACGTCGAGGACTTCGTAGCGCTCCTTCTCGCGGCTGTAGTAAAGGTAAGAGAGAAGGAAGCGGGCGCACTCGTAGATCACTTCTGCGCCGCCGTCCAACAGAATCGACTCGTCCTGTGTGATCGTATAGTAATCCCAGATCGCATAGACGACATCGGCGCTGATATGCACCTGCTTATCACGGAAGTAGGTGCGCATCGGGCGGTTAGTGAATACATCCGTAATGTTGAACAGTGTGCAGGCATCGTCGCCCGTATCCTGACTCTCCCACGCATAGAACGCTCCACGATAGCCATACTCCTGCGCCTTGCGCCTTGCGCCGTCGAGGGTGTGGTAGCGATACATCAGCAGGTTGCGGGCAATCGAGGGGAACAGGTGGGAGAAGAAGGGCAGCATAAAGATTTCAGTATCCCAGAAAATGCCGCCCTTATAGACTTGACCGGACAAACCCCGCGCGGGAATCGAGGCGCGGTCGGTGTGGGTCGGGGCAATCGCCAGCAGGTGATACATGCTGAACCGCAGCGCGGTCTCAGCAGCAGCATCGCCGCCGATCTCGATGTCGCAGGCATCCCACCGATCCGCCCACAGCGCGGCATGATTCTCCAGCAGCGCATCGAAACCCGTTTGGGCGGACTGCGCGCACAGGGATCGGGAGTCGGCTAGGGGGTTATCCGAATCAATGCCGGCGTAGTGTGCGATGAACTTGTGCAGTGTGAACGGCTGGCCTGCCTTCAGCGGTACTTCGAGCGCCCGCAGGATGCGGCGATCTTCGGGCTGAACGGCGGTGCTGCCCTCACGGGTAAGGGTTTCCGAAACCGCCACCGGGATGTGCTGCTCGTGGGTGAGGGCTGTCAGTGAGAGGATGCTGTCACGGGCATCAGTGGCAAAATTGCTCAGGTGAGGGCCGTTCAAGTCCCACACGTCGCCGTCGATCCCGCTCATGATCGTGATCGTACAATCGGCACTGGCTTCCACAATGAACTCGACGGCCATAAGGTGAATGACATCAAGGCTGGCGAACCGGCTGGACTGCACGGTGATCCGGTTGCCATCCGGCGCGATGAACCGCGTGCTTCGCTCATGGATGCCGCGCCGCATGTCGAGGGTTTGCGAGTGGCTTTCGATAGGGCTGAACTGGGCATGTAGGGGTACGCCCTGATACACGATCTGTACGTAGGAACCGTTCGGCAGATTCACAGGCTCGCGCCATTGATCGCCTACTTTGTCGTAAAGACCGGAGACAATACAGGCCACCTTCTGATCTCGCGTGTATTCGTCCAACGTGCCGCGATATCCCAAGTAGCCGTTGCCGATCAGGAATTTGCTGCCCAACCGCTCGATTGCTTGCTTATCTACCTGATTGGTTTCAGTGAGTCGCCAGTTCATCTCGATCTCCTTCTCTACTTGCCGATGGAGAGGGCGGGCTGCCCTTTCAGTTGAATCGTCAAGCCCTGCGCGGTGACCTCGCGTGGATCGCCGCCAATGAGCACCGTCACCGCGCCACCTTCGATCACCTGAAAGCGCGCTTCTTCCTGCGTTACACTGACCCGCAGGCAGGACCCTCGGTAGACAATCTGGAAGCTGTAGGACTGCCAGTGCGCCGGAATAGTCGGATTGAACAGCAGCATCTCGCCATCGGAGCGCATGCCGCCGAAGCCATACACGATGTTCATCCATGCTGCTGCGAGCGATGTGATATGGATGCCTTCGTCTGTGTTGCGGTTGTAGTTATCCAGATCGATGCGGGTGGCAAACTCGAAGAACTCGGCGGCTTCCTGCGCACGCCCCAACTCTGCCGCGAGGATCGAATGTACCGAGGGCGAGAGCGAGGATTCATGGATGCAACGCGGCTCATAGTAATCGTAGTTCGCCTGCTTCTCTGCCAACGAGAACGACTGGTTATAGAGCAGCATGAACATCAGCACATCTGGCTGCTTAATCATGTCGTTGCGGTAGATGCGGTCATACGACCAGTTGTGGTAGAGTGGAAATTCCTCGACGGGAATGGCGTCTACGTCGATGTGGGGTAGGTCGAAGAAGCCGTCGTGCTGCTCATAGACGCCGGTTTCCGCATCGTAAGGGATGTACATGCTTTCGGCTAAGTGCTGCCACTGCGTGACTTCAGCGGGCGTGCAGCTAACCCGATCAAACAAGCGCTCCCGCTGATCGGCGGGCATTGCGTTCAGCACCTGTGCCGCAAAACGGAACGTGCGCTGCGCCATGTAATTCGTATAGCAGTTGTTATTGACCATCATCTGAAACTCGTCCGGCCCCATGACGGCGTAATAACCGAACTTGCCTGTGCGCTGCGACCACTGCCCCCTGCTCGCCAGAAAGCGGCTGATGTGGATCAGCATCTCCGCACCATCGCCGTATAGAAAGTCCGTGTTCTGGCTGATCTTGGTGTAATGATCGATGGCATAAGCGACCGCCGTCGTCGGCTGAAATTGCTGGCTAGCGTGCTGCCACAGCGTGCAGCTTTCCGTGCCGTCGATAGTGGCAATCGGGAAGCACGCCCCCTCACAATCGAGGCTCTGCGCTCTGATCAGGGCTTGCGGCAGGGTTTTGTAGCGGAACTGTAAGAGGGATTTCGCGGCATCGGGGCTGCTAAACAAGAAGTAGGGCAGGCAGTAGGCTTCGGTATCCCAGAAGGCGTTGCCATTATAGACTTCACCCGTCAGCCCCTTCGCGCCGATGTTCGCCCCATCGACAACCCCACGATAAGTCTGTTGAAGCTGGAAGATGCAGAAGCGAATCCCCTGCTGGGTGAGGGGGTCACCTTCGATGACGATATCGGCCTGATCCCAGAACTTACTCCAATAGCGCTGATTGTCTGCCAGCGCCGCCTCATAGGTGAGAGAAGAGGCGGTTTGCTGCATCAGCGCCATGCCCTCCGACCAGCACTGATCGGCGGGCTGCTGTGGTTCGCGGCGGGTGTAGATCACCGTGCGCTTGTCCACGACGCTTTCCATGCCTTCGCTGAGAGAGAGGGCGAAGAGCTGCCCGATGAACTGGTCATCGACCAGATGCTCCAGCGGTTCGGATACCCCCGACGCGGCGAAGCCTGCGAACAACTTGTGTTGGATGTTCCTACTCACACCCAGAATAGCCGTTGCCTGTGGGGTATGTTCCCGGCGCGGGCACGTCCAGTAATTCTCGCCATACATCTCATGCAGAGGCGAGAAGTCCAATCCTAACGTGATTGTGATAGGGCCGGAGAAGTTGAGCGGGGTCAGGCTGATGCGCTGATAACCAATCTCTTTGACCGCCATGCTGAGGAAGCGCGAGAACGTCACCTTGATCTGCTTGCCGCTGGCTGTCTGCCAGATAAACTCCCGCCGAAGCTCGCCGCTCCTGAAATCCAGCACGCGGCGGAAATCGCTGTAGGCGCTGGTGTTAAGGTCAAGCGTCTCGCCGTCTAGCTCAAAGCGGGTGTATAGCCAGTTGGCGGTGTTCACCATGAACGATATGCGGTTTTCGATGCCTTTATACTGCATCGGCTCTTTGAGATAGCGCTCTTCGTAAATCGTGTTGAGATAGCTGCCGATCAAGCTGCTGCCGGAATAGCCCTCGTCGAAAAAGCCGCGCAGCCCCTGATGTTCATTTGCCAGTGCGAACAAGGACTCAGAGACCCGACTCTTATCGGCGTGAAAGCCGTCTTCGATGAGATTCCATTCATCGACAGTCAAGTAGCGGTCGGGAACTTTTGCCATTCAGACTCCGAAGGTATAAGGCTTGTTGAACGTTCAACAAGCTAGCAAAATAAAAATCACTAGCGTGTTGTGCCTCGTTCGACCAGATCAACAGGCAGGATTAAGCGCGTGCCCCGCAGCGAGTCCTGCTTCAAGATATTGAGCAGCGTCTTGGTCGCGGTTTCGCCCTTCTCCGCGATGTTCTGATCGATAGTGGTTAGCTCCGGGTAAATGTAACGGCTCATGGGGATATTATCGAAGCCTACCAGCCCAAAATCGGAGCCAACGTGCACGCCTCTGCGCATCAGGGTATGCAGCACTCCGACTGCCAGCATATCTTCTGTGCAGAATGCGGCATCGATGTGCTGCTTGAGCAGCGCTTCGCCCAACTGCTTTCCATTCTTAAAAGCGCTGAAGGTTTTGCCCTCAAAATAATGCTCGGTGTAGCCCACTTCTCTCATCGCACGCTGATAGCCTGCGTAGCGCTTCTGCATCAACGGGCTGTGCGGCGCAATGCTGCACAGCGCAATATTGTGATAGTCGCTATCAATGAGCCTGCGTGTAGCAAGATAGCCGCCCGTCTCATCATCTGAGTTGATATAGGAGAAGGTTGGAAGCTGGCACTGATAATTATCAATCAGCACGACCGGGATTTCTTTGGCTTCTAGCTGTTTGAGGAATTCTATATCGTACTGCCCGATGGCGATGATCCCATCGACATTACGGGTATCGGCCCAATCACTAACTTCTGCCAGCGCCTGATCATCGGACACACAGGAGATGATGACATCGTAGTACGCCTCATCACGCAGCACAGAGTACACACCGTCGATGATGATATTGTAGAACGGGCTGTTGGTCAGCGTCGTCTTATCAACATAAGAGGGTAGGATAAGCCCAATAAGGTGCGACTTGTTGGTGATCAGAGATTGTGCTGCCAGATTTGGTTTGTAGCCGAGCTTCTTGGCAGCACTCAGAACTGCTTCTTCTGTCTCCTTCGAATACTTCTCCCTGCCATTGAAGACATTAGAGACAGTAGTGCGTGAAACACCCGCTTCGCGAGCAACATCTTTGACGGTGATTGTCATTCACTTGCTTCCAACTTAGGCATGTTGAACGTTCAACCATTATTCAATAGAATGTTCTTGATGTCAAGTGCTAATTGGCAAATATAAACCCTCTTGATAAGGTTGATCAAGAGGGCTTGCCTCGCAGGCTTTGCTGTCATAAGGTAGATGCTAGACCCCAAAACTTCCAACCGCACAGCTAAGCCGATGGAGTACTCGTTAGCTCCTGACCCTCCTTCAACGCGCTGACAAGCTGATCGAACACAGGATCGTTCATGAAGTTTGAGAACACAATGACCACCGTAGAAGGGTGATTTTCCCGTACACGCTCGGAAAGCCCCTTATGCACAACCACAACCTGCGCTCCGGGGGGATTGCACGTGCAGCGGTGTGGACTTCACTTTGAGAACAACAGGACTCGAACCAATATGCTTTGAGCTTTGATCGTTCTGTATATCCTCCTCAGAGGATAAATTTCCGCGTTTAGAGTTTCACTCTAGTATAGATGCTACATCCGTTAGAAGTTCTTGAGGAAGTTGTGCAAGTTTACTGCGTCCTTCAAACCTTAATAAAGCAAAAAACTCTCCGACCTCATCGGCAGAGAGTTTGTGAAATACATCACTATTTAATGGACCCAAAGAGACTTATTCCGAACCGCTTTGTACCTGACAGCGAGATAAAGTAAGGTTGTTAGTGTTAAGTCTCGCCGATGATAGCTACTATAATGTGCATCCATCGCATTTGCAAGTGCGATCTCCAAAACCCACAGAAATCTGTGAAACTTCAAAGTGGCCCACTCAGACCCTTAAGAACAATTATGACAGCGAAGAAGGCCATCTGGAAACAGATGGCCGATACGTTGGGCATTGGGAGGGATGCGGGAGCATCCTGAATTTCTTGAGCCGGGAGCACGTCCAACGTTGTACGACTCTGGCGCGCCTCTGAAGTAGCCACAATACTTAAAATTACTACCGTTTAGGATATATTGTAGGTAGCTCTAAATAGTCTCTAGCGTGATTGCAATTACTATGTATTGTCTGCTACAACTGCCTCTAACGGTTACCCTGTCTGCGCAACCTTAGCCAGGCGCGGATCTGTTCGAGTAGAGAGCCTTGCGAGTGCGATGTTGTCTGTGCTCTGCGCGATGAGCCAAGTCCCGCTCTTTGCCCAAAATTCGCTCGATAAATTGTCGTAGTCCCCTGCATCTCAGCAATCAGCCAGCCAGCATCGGACAGGGCTAAAAGACTTTCGTCAAGCTCTGCCTTGGTGATGCGCTTTCCATCGGGAAGATCCCTGTGTACCTTCTCTAGTCCCTGATAGGTCGTTTGCTGGTTTCGCATTATCCAGCGCATTGTTTGGCGCATGGCAGCAGGCAGCTTCATTAAATCGACAGTGGTAAGGCTGCGTTCCTGTGGCAGCGTGTCCAGATAAGCTTCAAACTGCTCTTAGATACTCGGCATTCCATCCCCCGTTCAGGAACTCAGGCATCGGTTCAACGATTAAACGCATTCTTGACAAACTGCCAGGCACAGCGAACGGCATCGCGATACTCCAGCCAATCGTGGTCTGAATAATTTTCTCTCCAGTGTCGCCGGGCGCGCATTTCAACAGTAAGCTAGATTTCATCCTCAAACTCAGGACTTGCGGCTAGCTCGTAGCCAAGCCGATAGGCAAACTCTTAGTCTAAGAAACTGACCTGTTTTGCACCGCAGCGTGCTCATCCCCCATACAGCCCTCAACCCCTGCTTTTGTTGGACTATTTCCTCGCAACACGAGGAACCCCTATGAAATATTCTACAGATGACCCCCTAAAAAAATCGCAAATAACCCGCGATTCTGATAAAAGAGAAACATTAGATTGAGTTACTAAAGTGTGGAATCAGGATTTGAGGTCTGGCTCGCTGGCCTATAGTGTCCAATCAGCAGCATATAGGCGCTCGATGACAAAGAAGTTCGAGAATACACGTTGAGACCCAAAGGCAAAGTATGCCTTGCCGAGCAGCAGGTTAGGATTACCAGCGTCTGGCTGCATAAGATAATCCCGTAGCAACCGCTCAACACCGAACCGGGGATTGCGTGTGCTCCT
>Ga0209382_10011803_pt1 | contig 10826 bp, 8 predicted proteins | sample SoiMetdeltSBSDD5_FD_187599 | JGI IMG/M metagenome (GOLD analysis project Ga0209382, IMG submission 187599) | Bulk soil microbial communities from a Populus tree surrounding site in Tennessee, USA - Soil MetaG P. deltoides SBSDD5 (SPAdes) (version 2) | ecosystem: Environmental > Terrestrial >...
CGCGCGCTCGCTCACGTGCTGGCCCATGAGTCCTGCAGGCTTCAGCACCAGCACGGCGATCAGGACGAGAAACGCAAAAATATCCCGATAGTTGCTGCCGAGGAGCCCGCCGGTGAGATCGCCGATGTAACCCGATGCGAGGCTTTCGATGAGCCCGAGCAGGAGTCCACCCAGCATCGCGCCGGCAACGTTGCCGATGCCGCCGAGGACGGCGGCGGTGAACGCTTTCAACCCGAGCATGAAGCCCATGAAGTAATGGCCCAGGCCGTAATACAGCACGACCATGACGCCCGCGAGCGCGCCGACCGCGGAGCCCAGCAGGAACGTGAAAGCGATGATGCGATTCGTATCGACACCCATCAGGCCCGCCACGTCCGGGTTCTGTTCGGTCGCTCGCATGGCGCGTCCGATCCGGCTCGACTTGATGAACCATAGCAGCCCGCCCATCACCCCGCACGCGAGAAGAAAAATGTAGGCCTGCAGGTCGGTGAACTGCGCGCCGCCGATCGACACGGCAGTCGGCGCAAAAAGCTCCGGCATCGAGATGTATTGCTTGCCCCAGATGAGCGCGGCCCCGTACTGAAGAAGTATCGACACGCCGATCGCCGTGATGAGAGGGGCGAGACGCGGTGCGCGGCGCAGCGGCCGGTAAGCCACTCTTTCGATCGTGACGGCGAGCGGCACGCACACGAGCGTCGCTGCGAGGAGCGCGATGAGCATAATGGCAAGCGGAGGCAAGCCGCTGGCCGCGAGCGCAGCGGTGACGCTCAACGTGACGAGCGCACCGATCATCACGATGTCTCCGTGCGCGAAATTGATGAGGCCGAGTATGCCGTAGACCATCGTGTAGCCCAGCGCAACGAGGGCATAAATGCTCCCGAGCACGAGCCCGTTGATGATCTGCTGCAGGAAGATGTCCATCAGCTGCGCGCGGCCTGCTCGCACGACCGGACCGGGCCGGGCGCCCGAGCAGCGACCGACACTGCCCTTCTCCGCCTTGCGCGGAGTTCGTTCCCGTGAGCGCGCGGTTCGCGCACGCTTCGGCTAGACGGGCTCAGCTACTTCTTTTCGGCCGATGGTGCTGGAGCGGAGGCTTTCGCGCCCGGACCCGACGCGGCTGCGGCGCCGCTTCCGCTGGCGGATGCGGCAGATGCGCCGCCCGGCGCCGCAGCGGCCGTTCCGCCTGCCGACGCCACGGCTGGGGCACCCGGCGTCACGGTCTCGAGCGGCTGCCATTTGCCGCCTTTCACGACGTATATCGTGATCGGCCCATTGCGCAGATCGCCTTTCTCGTCGAACGCAATCGGTCCGATCACGCCCTGGTAATTGGTCTTGCCGACTTCCGGCAGGAACTTCGCGGGATCGGACGAGCCTGCGCGCTTCATCGAGTCGATGAACACCATCACGGCGTCGTAGCCCATCGGCGCGAAAAGCTCGACGTCCTGGTTGAATTTCGCTTTGTACTTCTGCAGGAACTGCGCACCGCCGGGCATCTTCTCTTTAGGCAGCCCGGGCATGGAAGCCATCACGCCTTCTGCAGCGGGACCCGCAAGCTTGATGAAATTCGGCGTCTGCATTCCGTCGCCGCCGATGTATTTCGCCTTGATGCCGAGTTCGGACATCTGCTTCACCATCGGGCCGGCTTGCGGATCGATGCCGCCGAACATGATGAGATCGGGGTTGCGGCCTTTGATTTTCGTGAGGATCGCCTTGAAGTCGGTGTCCTTGTCGGTCGTGTGCTCACGCGCTACGACTTTGACACCGCTTCCCTTGACCGTTTTCTCGAACGCATCCGCGAGGCCCTGACCGTAGGCCGTGCTGTCGTCGACGACCGCAACGCTCTTGACTTTCAGGTTGTCGATCGCGAACCGTCCGAGCGTCGGCCCCTGCTGGTCATCGTGCGCGACGACGCGGAAAGTCGTCTTGAAGCCTTGCTGCGTGTATTTCGGATTCGTCGAGGACGGCGAGATCTGCGGAACCCCGGCATCCGAGTAAATCTTCGATGCCGGGATGGAGGCCCCGGAGTTGAAGTGGCCTATGACCGCGGCGACTTTGGAATCGACGAGCTTCTGCGCAACAGTGGTCGCTTTCGTCGGGTTCGCTTCGTCGTCCTCGGCCACGAGCTCGAATTTGACCTTCCTGCCACCGATTTCCGTGCCCGCGGCATTCGCGTCCTCGATCGCGAGCTGTACGCCGTTGCGGATGTCGATGCCGATATGCGCTTGCGGACCAGTGAGCGGTGAGGCGCTGCCGATCCGCACGACGGTTGCCTCGGCCGCCTTCGGTGCCTCCGCACCTTTCGGTGCTTCGGTTTTGGGAGCCACTCGTTCTTCTTTCTTGCATGCCCCGAGTGAAAGTGCAACCGCAAAAGCGACGGCCGAAGTTAAAACGAGTCTGCGCTTCATGAGTGGCTCCCGGGTTCGAGTTATCGGTTATGCATTACTTCTGCGAAAGGACCCAGACAACGATCGTCTTGATGTCCTCGTCTTTCACGTGCTTGTTCGGCGGCATGGGTACATCACCCCAAACGCCTTTGCCGCCATCCCGCACTTTCGTCACCAGCCCGGCTTCCGCGCCTTTCTGCTTGCCGTACTTCCCGGCGATTTCCTTGAACGACGGCCCGATGATTCTCTTGTCGACACCGTGGCACGTCATGCAGCCGCTCGCCTGGGCGAGCTTCTCGTTTGCATGGGCGACGCCCGTCGCCAGCAGCGCAGCCGCCATCGCACACGCGGCAAATGCTTTTTTCATGTTTTTCCTCGGTAATAAAAAAGCCCGCGCATTTTAACCTAGAAGCGTGGGCTGCCGCTCGCGGCCGGCGGCTCAGGACAGCCGTCGGGTCGCGAGTACCTGCTCGAGCCCGGCGAGCTCGAAGACAGGCGGCAGGCATGTAACGCCGCTGCATACCCAAGCGCTGACAGGACCTCCGGCGGACGCGCGCTGCTTGTCGAGTGCTGACGGCAATCCGGGGATGCCCTCGGCGATTGCGAGGACGATAGTGTCGGGCCGGTAGGTGCTCGCCAGCCGCGCCTGCCACGCCGGCAGCTCACTCGCGGCGCCCCGCAGCACCACGAGTCGTGGTGGTACGAGCGTCTCTTCCAGGGCGGTGAGCAGCGTCGTATGAGCACCGGGCTGGCGTTCGACGCCGTCCAGGAACACTCTGAGCGTTCGTTCCGCTGCCTGGAGGTACCGCGGCTCGCCCATGACATGGCCGAGGCGCTGCAACGCATACGCAGCAACACCGTTGCCTGAGGGCGTGGCGCCATCCTGTCCGGCTTTCGGTCTGAGGATCAGCTGCTCGTGATCGTGGCGCACGAAGTAGAAGCCGCCATGATCACTGTCTTCGAACTGCTCGAGCAGCACGGCGGCGAGCGCCCGGGCGAAATCGAGATCGTCGCGCCGGAATTCGGCCTGCATGAGCTCGAGCAGCGCATCCAGCAGAAAAGCGTGGTCGTCGAGATAGGCATTGAGGTGCGCCCTGCCGTCCCGATATGTCGCGAGCAGACGCCCGTCGCGCCAGAGCCGCTGCCGGATGAACTCGAGTGCGGATCGCGCCGACGCCACCCACGCGGGACATCCGAAAACACGTCCCGCTCGCGCCATCGCTTTTATCGCGAGCGCATTCCAGCTCGTGAGCACTTTGTCGTCCGTGGCGGGATGCACTCGCTGCGCGCGCGCGGCCTGAAGCTTCGCCCGTGCGGTCTCGAGCCGCGTCTCGCATTCCTCCACGGAAAGACCAAGCTCCTGCGCGACTGTCACGACGGGTGTGGCTACGCGCAGGTGCCAATGGCGCCCCTCGAAATTCGGTGGACCGTCGAGCCCGAAATGCCGGGCCGCGACGGCATACTCGCCGGGTGTCAGCACCGCTTCGGCTTCACCACGCGTCCAGACATAGAACTTGCCCTCGACCCCTTCGGAATCCGCGTCGAGCGAGGAGTAATAACCGCCGTCCGGGGACTGCATTTCCCGCATGATCCAACCGGCGGTTTCTCGAACGACTTTTTCGTAGAGCGGGTCCCTGGTAACCAGCCACGAATCGGTATACAGCGCGAGCAGCGGACCGTTGTCGTAGAGCATCTTCTCGAAGTGCGGGATGGTCCAGGAGCGGTCGGTGCTGTAGCGGCAGAAGCCCCCCGCCAGCTGATCGTATATTCCGCCTTCGGCCATTTTCGTGAGCGTCAAGGTTGCCATCGTGCGGGCGAGCTCGTTTCCTTCGAGCGCGTGGCACCGCAGGCAGAACGCGAGCTCCGCTGCGTGAGGAAACTTGGGCGCGTCGCCTATACCGCCGTCGACGTCATCGAAGACGCCCGCAAGCTCCCGAAGCGCATGATCGATTGGTGCACGCTGCAGATCGCCGCCTGCGGGCGCGTCAGGGCTCATCCGGCCCAGCGTCTGAAGGAGCCATTCGTTCTGCTGCGCGATTTCCGCTCGCTTCCGTGCGTAAGCATCTGCAATACGCGGCAGCAGCTCCCTGAATCCCGGCATGCCGTAACGGGGCGTCTTCGGGAAAAACGTTCCCGCGAAGAAGGGCGTGCCGTCCGGCGCGAGGAAGACCGTAAGCGGCCATCCGCCCGAGCGCCGCGTCAGCATGTAATGCGCCGCCTGATAGATCTGATCGAGGTCGGGGCGCTCCTCGCGGTCGACTTTGATATTGACGAAATGGCGGTTCATCTCGGCCGCGACGTCCGGGTCTTCGAAGGACTCGTGTGCCATCACGTGACACCAGTGGCATGCGGAGTAGCCGATCGAAAGCAGTATCGGCTTGTCGAGACTGCGCGCGAGCTCGAGCGCTTCTCCGCCCCAGGCAAACCAGTCCACGGGATTGTCGGCGTGCTGCTGAAGGTAGGGCGACGTCTCGGCTGCGAGGCGGTTAGACATATCAGTAGAGGACGCGATCGGTGCGCCTACAGCACCTTTACGTGAGTCGCGCGATCTTCCGCTGCAGGTCCTGCAGCGCCCGTCGCGTGCGATCGAGCTCCTTGAGAACTTCCTCGTGCGTCGCCGGTTTGGTGAGCTCTTCCAGTTGCTCCATCTTGCTTTGCTCGAGGTTGTTGATCACGACCGCAATGAAAAGGTTCAGCACCACGAACGTACCGAGCAGCACGAAGCTTACGAAGTAAATCCAGGCCCATGGATTCTCTTCCATGGCTGTGTTCATCACCTCGACCCAGCCCTCGAGCGTGACGATCTGAAACAGCGTGAGGAGTGATGTGCCGAGCGATCCCCAGTGTTCCGGATCGTCGTCGCCGAAGAGATGAAAACCCGTGACCGCGTAGATATAGAAAATGACGCTCATCAGGAGAATGACGTGCGCCATGCTCGGGATCGAACGCACGAGCGTCGCGACGATCAAGCGAAGTTGCGGAATGGCGGAGACCAGTCGTAGCACGCGCAGGATGCGGACGAGCCGCGCCACGAGCGCGAAATCGTCGGTCGCCGGCATCAGCGAAAGCACGATGATGGAGAAATCGAAAAGGTTCCACCCGTCGCCGAAGTAAAGCTTCAAGCGCGGCGCCACCGCCGTAATCTTGAGCGCGGCCTCGATGATGAAAAATACCAGGATGATGTCGTTGCCGATGTGAAGCCAGCCGTCGTAGCGCTCGACGAATTCACGCGAGGTCTCGAGGCCGATCAACACGGCATTCACGAGGATGAGCCCGATCATGAAGGGCTCGAACCACGGGGCTTCGACGATGCGCTTCGCGAATGCTTTCACGATGCCGACGTGTCCTGGTCCGCCGGACGGGCCATATCAGTCGGTAACGGCGCCGCGCGAGGCTGTCGAGACGAGCTTCGTATATTTGGCGAGCAGTCCTCGCGTGTAGCGCGGGGCGGGCGGTTGCCAGGCGGCGCGCCGCGCCGCGATTTCGCTCTCGGGCACGTTCAGCTGAATGAGGAGCCGCGTTGCGTCGATCGTGATCGAGTCGCCGTCCCTGACGAGTCCGATGGGCCCGCCGACCTGCGCCTCGGGCGCGACATGTCCGACGACCATGCCCCACGTTCCGCCGGAGAATCGCCCGTCGGTAATGAGGCCGACGGATTCGCCGAGTCCCTGGCCGATGAGCGCACCCGTTGGCGCGAGCATTTCCTGCATCCCGGGCCCGCCTTTCGGGCCTTCGTAGCGGATGACGATGACGTCGCCGGGCTTGATCGACTTCGCCATGATCGCGTCCATGCACTCGCGCTCGGAGTCGAACACGCGTGCGGGACCGGTGATCCGCGGTGACTTGAGCCCGGTGATTTTCGCGACACAGCCTTCGGGCGCGAGATTTCCGCGGAGGATGGCGAGGTGGCCCTGCGGATAGAGCGGATTTTCCCACGGACGAATCACGTCCTGGTCGGCGCGGGGCGTGGCGGGTACATCCGCAAGCTCTTCCGCGAGCGAGCGCCCGGTGATGGTCACGCAGTCGCCGTGCAGAAGCCCGTGCTCGAGCAGCATCTTTAAAACCTGGGGCACGCCCCCCGCCCGATCGAAGTCCACGGCGACATAACGGCCGGAAGGCTTGAGATCGCAAAGCACCGGTACTTGCTTGCGCATGCGCTCGAAGTCGTCGATCGTCCACTCGACCTCGGCTGCGTGCGCAATCGCGAGGTAGTGGAGCACGGCATTCGTCGACCCACCGGTCGCCATGATCACTGCGACCGCATTTTCGATCGACTTCCGCGTGACGATGTCACGCGGCTTCAAATCCTTTTTCACCGCTTCGATGAGCACTTTCGCGCTTGCCGCGGCCGAGTCCGCTTTCTCCGGATCGGGCGAAGCGAGTTGTGAAGAGCCGAGCAGGCTCATCCCGAGTGCTTCGAACGAAGAGGACATCGTGTTCGCGGTGTACATGCCGCCGCACGCGCCGACGGTGGGACACGCGTTCTTCTCGATGCCGACGAAATCCTCCTCGCTCATCTTCCCGGCAGCGAATGCGCCCACGGCCTCGAAGGCGCTGACGATCGTGAGGTCCTGACCTTTCCATTTGCCCGGCTTGATCGTTCCGGCGTAGACATAGATGCCCGGGACGTTCATCCGGAGCATCGCGATCATCCCGCCTGGCATATTCTTGTCGCAGCCGCCGCATACGAGCACGCCGTCCATCGCCTGACCGTTCACGGAGGTCTCGATCGCATCGGCGATTACCTCTCGCGAGACGAGCGAGTACTTCATCGCTTCGGTGCCCATGCCGATGCCGTCGGTGATCGTCGGAACTCCGAACACCTGTGGCATCGCGCCGTGCTCGCGCAGCGCAGCCATCGCGCGATCGACGAGCGGCTGAATGCCTGCGTTGCACGGATTCATGTTCGAGTGGCCGTTCGCGACGCCGACAATCGGCTTCTCGAAATCGCGATCGCCGAACCCGACAGCGCGCAGCATCGCGCGATTCGGCGAGCGCGCAACACCCTGCGTGATGAGCTGACTGCGTCTGTTGAGGGCCATGCAGGAACTCCGGAGGGGCGGCTTATAATGGCGCGTCATTCTACCGCATCACATCTCCCGACCCGAATGCTCGTTCATCCCCAGTTCGATCCCGTCGCGCTGCACATCGGTCCACTCGCCATTCGCTGGTACGGGCTCATGTATCTCATCGGTTTCGCGCTGATCTGGGCGGTCGGGCGGTGGCGTATCGCGAAGCAGGAAAGCCGTGTGTGGCAGGCGAAAGATCTCGACGACGCGCTCTTCTACGGCATCCTCGGGACCATCCTCGGCGGGCGATTGGGTTACGTTCTTTTCTACAAACTTGGGGACTATATCGCGGAGCCGTGGCGCATCTTTTACGTATGGGAAGGGGGCATGTCGTTTCACGGCGGCATGCTCGGCGTCATTTTCGCGATGTGGCTTTTTGCGCGCAGGCGCAAGCACGACTGGCTGCGTGTCACCGATTTCTTTGCGCCGCTCATCCCGCTTGCGCTCGGTGCCGGGCGCCTGGGCAACTTTATCAATGCCGAGCTCTGGGGCAGGCCTGCGGACGTGCCTTGGGCGATGATTTTCCCGAACGTGGACAACGTGCCGCGGCACCCCTCCCAACTCTACGAGTTAGCGCTGGAGGGCGTTCTGTTGTTCCTGCTGCTCTGGTGGTACTCGTCGAAGCCCAGGCCGCGGGGCGCGATCTCCGGTCTTTTTCTCGCCGGTTATGGCGTATTTCGCTTTCTCGTGGAGTTCACGCGCGAGCCAGACCGTTTTCTCGGCCTTCTCGCGCTAGATCTCACGATGGGCCAGTGGCTGTCGCTGCCGATGATCGCAATCGGTGCCGCCATGATGATCTGGGCCTACCGCAAGCAACATCGGGGAGCACGCGAAACCGCCGAGCGCGAGCCGCCGGTCCGTGCAAAGCCTTAGAGACTCACGGTAATAATTGTCGCAGGCGAAGCGTACCGGTAAAATGCGCCCTCCCCGTGGGGTGGTAGCTCAGCTGGGAGAGCGTCGCGTTCGCAATGCGAAGGTCGGGAGTTCGATCCTCCTCCACTCCACCACATCTCTTTAGCTGCTCCTGAGCGCCCTGCTGCACCTTTCCAGTGCCAAGCCCGAATTCGGGGCATATGCACGCTCTGAAATCAAGCTCGTCGTGGCGTCCGCCGTTAATGTCGGGCGTGCGTGAATGGTGCATGTATGTTTCCAGGAGAACGTCTGTCCAATTTGTCTGTCCCGGCACCTCTGGGGACCGTCTTTGCAGTCGACGACGAAGAGCCGATGCGCAATGCGCTGCGTCGGCTCTTGTCGTCGTCGGGCTTCGCGGTCGAGCTTTTCGCGAGCGGGAACGAGTTCCTGCAGCGAGGCGAGCTCAACAGGCCCGCCTGTATTCTCCTCGACCTGAACATGCCGGGCATGAACGGGCTGGAATTACAGGAGGAGCTGCATTCGCGCGGCGTAATGATTCCGGTCGTATTCCTCACGGGCGCGGGAAGCGTTGCGCATGCGGTCGGCGCGATGCGCGCAGGTGCGGTGGATTTCGTCGAAAAGCCGTTCAGCAACGAGGAACTGCTCGACCGCATAAACAAGGCCCTGAGTATCGATCGTGCCGCGGTTCAGCGCGAGTCCGAGGGAACGCAGGTGCGGGAAAAAGTCGAAACTCTCACGGCGCGCGAAAAACAGGTGCTCGTCCTGCTCACTCAGGGACAGTCGAACAAACTCATCGCACGTAAGCTCGACTTGAGTCCCAGAACCGTCGAAGGCTATCGCGCTCGCATCACCGAGAAGCTGAACGCGAAATCGGTGGCCGATCTGGTTCGCATCGTTCAGCAGTGCGAGGACACCTGCGGCATCCCCCTGTCAGCGAACGTCTCGGAAGCAGCCGCCGGCCCCGCGCCTGCGGGCAGCGTGTAGTCGCCGCAGCGCGCGCCGCAAACCGCTTCAACTCTGTTTCATCGGCAGGCAAACGGTGAACGTGCTGCCTTCGCCCCGCCTGCTCTTTACTTCGATGCGCCCCTGGTGCTTGTGCACGATGCTGTAAGAGAGAGACAGGCCTAGGCCCGTTCCCTGGCCGGGCGGCTTGCTCGTGAAGAACGGCTGAAAAATGCGCTCGAGATTTTCCTGCTCGATTCCGACGCCGGTGTCGGCGATCGCGACCTCGACCCAGCCGTCCTTTTGCGACGTTGAAATCGTGACTTTGCCCTCCTCGCCGATCGCCTGCACGGCATTCACGATCAGGTTCAAAAATACCTGATTGATCTGCGCGACGACGCAGCTCACTTTGCCGATCGTTCCGTAATGTCGCTCCAGAACGACGGTCTTGCCGATGTTCGGGGCGCGGCGGAGCTCGGGCCCTGCAAACTTGATCGCGCTTTCAATGACCTCGTGCAGATCGGCGTCTTCCCACTCGCCCTGGCCGCTATGCGAAAAGAGCCGCAACTGCCGCACGATGTGCTTCACCCGGTTCACGCCGGCCTGTACTTCCGCGATCAGACCGAGCAGATCTTCCTTCAGAAACTGGGGCTGTCGATGCGGATTGTCCTCGGCACGAGATGCGTTCTGCTCCGACGCCAACGCGATCATAGCCTCGTACTGCGCAAGCAGATCGAAGACCTGGCTCAGATAGTTCTTCAGCACGCCGACATTGGACGAGACGTAGGCAAGCGGATTGTTGATTTCGTGGGCAACGCCGGCGGCCAGCCGTCCGAGCGCCGCCATTTGCTCGGACTGCATCACCTGCACCCGCGCCTCCTCGAGACGCTGGTGCATCGAGACGAGCTCCGCATTGAGCACGGTGAGTCCGCGGATCTGCTTCTGCTGCTCGTCCTGCAGGCGCGTATTCTCGATCGCGATCACAACCAGATTCAGCAGCGCCTGGCCGTGCTCGAGGTGCGATTGCGTGAATGCCGGGGCCCCTTCATCGCGGTTGACGCTCAGGATACCGGTCACCCTGCCGCGCCACTTGAGCGGCCATACGATTGCGGAGCCGAGGCGAGGCTCCCGGGTAACGCCCGTTTTGTGGAAGCGCTCGTCGTGGGCAATGTCGCCGATCAGAAGGAGCGGCTCCCCGTTCGCGGCGACCCAGCCCAGCACGCCGTCTCCGAGATTGAGTGGCTGGCCCACGATGTCCGTACGCAGCCCCGTGCAGGCCGCGACGAACATCATCTGTTTTTCTTCATCGACGAGCGCGAGCGAGCCGCTGGTCGCGCCGAGCCCGTGGACGATCTGTTCGAGCACCTCCTGCTGAAATTCCCTTCCGCGGCTCGCGCCGCTGGTCGCGCCGAGGCGGTACAGGTCGTACACCCAGGAAAGGCGCTGCAGGCTTTCCTGGGCCTCCGATGGCCGGACCGCAGGTATCACCTGCCGTGGCAGTGTTGTCTCCCTCAAGTGCCGCTCGCGCATCGTCGCCTACTGTCTCGTCGTCTGCAGG
>Ga0209382_10011805_pt1 | contig 10824 bp, 5 predicted proteins | sample SoiMetdeltSBSDD5_FD_187599 | JGI IMG/M metagenome (GOLD analysis project Ga0209382, IMG submission 187599) | Bulk soil microbial communities from a Populus tree surrounding site in Tennessee, USA - Soil MetaG P. deltoides SBSDD5 (SPAdes) (version 2) | ecosystem: Environmental > Terrestrial >...
ATCCGGGCTGGCATGTTTCGCCCCCTCATGCGCGTGCTGGCATATCCGGTCGACTGGATCTTTCAGGAGTTGCCCAGGCTCGGATTCGAACAACTGGAGATTGTGGTGATCCCGCTGACGAGAAATGGCGACCCACATCCGTTTGTCCTCGCGCGAAAGGGAGCGCTGCGCTCCGCTGCTGACTGGACGGGTCGATCTGTGTCGCGAGGCGTTCGCCTTCCGATATGAACAAAAAAGGCTGCTCCGTTCTACGGGAGCAGCCAGTGTCGTCCCTTCCTTTTCGGTTCGAGCAATTCCCGTGTGACCGCTTGCGCAATCGCCAGGAACTACCCAAATCCTCTTCCCCAGTTTTTCCCTTATGCCTGCCCACCGTAGTTCGGATGTCCAAAGCTAACAACAGGGGTGTTTCCTCCATTGGCCCTTGATATACGTGGGCGGATGGAATTGCTGAAGTCGCCTCGCATGCACTTCTATTTCGGCTGCTTCACTGAAGCGGCGTTGCTGGGTGTTGCGGCCGTTGTTGCGTTTCTTTTCGACTATGAGATATTTCGCGATTTGTCGTGGCGAACGATGGACCTACTTTGGGGCATTCTGGCCACGGTCCCCATGCTCGCGTCTTTCGGATGGGTGTTGAATAGCTCGGGACGCTTCGCTTCGGACATCCGCAGATTCTTCGAACGCGTCATCCGCCCCATGTTTGGGGAATGGTCAATCGCCCAACTGGCAATCATCTCCCTGCTCGCGGGCCTGTGCGAGGAAGTACTCTTCCGTGGCGCGCTTCAGGGAGGATTGACCGCGAAGATCGGCGCCCCTGGGGCGCTCGTTATATCCAGCATTGCCTTCGGTTTGGCGCATCCCGTGAGCCGCCAGTATATCATGGCGGCAGGTCTGATTGGCTTCTTCCTCGGCGGGCTCTTCATCGCCACAGGCAATCTGCTTGCTCCGATCGTCGCGCACGCGTTGTATGATTTTTGCGCGTTAACGTGGTTCCTGCGCCTGCACCGCGGCGACCCGCGCTAGACGAAGTGGACATTGGCCAGCAGTTTCTCCTGCAATACAAGCTGCGCCAGGTAATGCGCAAGACCGGTGATCGCTGCCAGCAAAAACGAACACGTCAAATACAAGCCAAGCGCATTCGAGGGGTCCGGTTTCATCAGGCGTGGGATGCCGCGATACAAGATCGATGCCGCAAGCAACGCTCCCACGCCCCAACAGAGCCACGTGTTTACCCCGGGCAAGGCATCGAGCGTGCGAGCCAGATACACGGGCCCGAGCGAGTATCCTATGGTGGTGAACGTCTCCCTGTAACTGTGGCGGCGGTGAAAGCCCTGGCTGACTCTCCGGAAAAGCCATGCGCCAACGAAAGCCGTCAACAGCCCGAGCGTCACCTGGGCGGTAGCGTAGCGGACCGCGAGGTCCTGCTCGAGTTGCACCCTGCGCTCGACGATCTTACCCTTGTCGTAGCCGAGTTTCATCATGCCCCACGTTTCCACCGCCGTGCCAAGCAATAAAAGCGGAAGCAAATAAGTAAAAAGGACGGACGCGACGCCATGCGGACTCTGTTCGATCTTTCCCCAGGTGTTCTCCGGGTCCAAAATTAGCAGCAGTGCTTTGATCATTGCCGAGTGTTGTTTAGCCGCCCCTTGCGCTGGTGACAATCAATTACGGTGAGATCGCGGGTGTCGCCAGACGGTAAAAGCCGTTCGAGATGATCGGCCACGAGATCGGAATGGTTTCGGTACGATTCGTTGGGCGCGCCGGGTAGTGCGTCGAACTTTGCCAAATATCCGCGGGCAATTCGGGCGTGAATTGCAGCGCGTAGGTTCTGTTGGAGACGGCGTCGAAACTCAACATCGGAGTGAGATCAAGCCTGAGGTGACTGAGCGCATTCGTCGGGTTGGTCCCGGCGACGTATTCCTGCCAATTCAGATGGCCATCGCCGTCTGCATCGAGGAGGCGGTCGATCGAATTGCCCGGATCAAGGCCAAACGCAGCCTCCCATTCGTCGGGCAGGCCGTCAGTGTCCGTATCGTTCACGAAGGTCAGAAAGGCTGAAGCGCTGAGGGCCTGCTGCCCGCTGGAGCGAGCGATGTTGGAGACAGCGACCGCGTAGTTTGTGAACGGGAATTGAACATTGGTGACGGTGAACAACGCCGTGTGGCTGTATAGCAGATAATTCGCGTTGGGAATGAACTGGTTATTGCGCCGCCAGCGATAAAGAATCGGCAAATTGGCGGTGTTCGTAATGATCACGCTCAGCGTCACCGTCGCTCCCGTGGCGACTCGCTGGCTGAGCGGCATTTGCACAAAATCCGGATTGATCAGCAACAGCAACTCCGCAGGCGCACTTGTGGCCGAACCCAGGCCATTCGTGACTGTCACGGTGTAGCTGCCCTGGCTGAGCCATTGTGAGTTGACAACGGTGAGGGTCGAATTGGTCGCGTTCTCCTGCGGAATCCCATTGTGACTCCATTGAAATCGCAACGGCGGATCACCCAGTGCCTGCACCGTGAACACTGCATTACTCGTCGGCCGCACAAGCTGATTGGTCGGGTTTAGAACGATCATCGGACGCGACGGGACGGCGAAAAACTCGAACGTGCCCGCTGCGAACCGGTCCACCGGCCCTATATCGATCGTCGTGGGGAACGCGGTTGGCGTCGTTCCGTAGCGACTGCCTCCGACGAACGCGATCAGACCGCCGCCATCGTCGATCGTCCACTGTTTGGCGTTGCAACACAGATTCCCATTGGGATTGGCGGTGCCAAAGCCCGACGCCACAATGGTGTAAGAGCCATTGGAAATAATCAGGGGCGAGGCCAAAGGCTTGAAGCGGCTGCCTTCCACGAGCACGCCAGGACTGGTGGAAGAAAACGCAAGACTGGTGATCACCGTCCCGGAATTGCCACTGCGGGAATAAAGGTACGTGGTGATGGTTGACGAAGGGTCGATGCCATCGCTGTTGCTGTCAAACACGCCGAGCGCGGAAATGACCATTGGCTGGAGCACGTCGAAATCCATCCCAAGTGCGCCGCCAAAATTCTGCCCCCCAATGGTGCCGCGATCGACCATGTATGCGATGTAGCGGCTGCGCGAAATCGAGATCGTCACGGGCTCAGAAATGACAGTTTGCTCGAAGGCGTCGGTCGCTGCTGCCCTGAGCACACGAGTTCCAGCGGGCGCATTCGTCCACACGAATTGGTACGGGCTGGTTGTGTCCTGGCCCAATGGCAGCCCATCCGCAAAGAATTCCACTTTAGTAATGCCGCCATCCAAATCGTTGGCTGCGGCTTCAATCACGATATTCGTGGGAAGCAAGAACTCAGAGCCATTGGCCGGCGCTAAAATGGAAATCGCCGGTGGGGCGTTTGTCGCCTCGACAAGGACAGCTTCCGAGACGGTCGTTCCCAGGCTGTTGTCGATGGCGCGCGCCGTCAGGAAAAAGCCGCCGAGCGGGATATTGGTCCACGTGAAGTGAAAGGGAGACGATGTCACTTCACCGAGCTTGACGAGGTCCGCGAAGAATTCAACCCGGCGAACCGCGCCATCGGCGTCCGTGACACTGGCTTGGAGTTGAATCGGATTGAAGGCGTTGAAGGTGAAGCCATATTCGGGCGCGACGAGACTGACAGTCGGCGGGGAATTGATGCGGCTGGCGAATCCTGGAGAAACCCCGGCTGCGAACCAGGTCAACGGTTCGTTGCCATAGTTGAATGTGATGGCCCGCTGAAGGCTCGCGCCGAAACCATCCGCTTCAGCAGGCCACGGATCGCCATCGGAGTAGTTGACGCGGTCAATGAGAATTGCCGGGTACGTTTCGAAATCCGGCCCCGGCGTCGTAATCAGAGTGCCGGGCTTCACCAATTCGACGCTGTCGCCAGCATTGTCGAGCCGGCCGCTGAATGGTCCGAAGAGACGCACCCCCGGAGGCATTTCATAGATGGCCAGGAAATTCGAGCGCGCGAAGGAATTCGTGGCCGGATCGATACCCAGCACGAGCACGCGTTCGCCGGCTGCGATGGTCGTATCGGGGAAGGTGAACGATACAGCATCGCGCAAGGCCCATCGATTCAGGGACACCGGTGATGACGATATATTTTCCAGCTCGACGTACTCGTAATCGTCGTCATCGCCAGGCAGGTCAGGTGGGTGATAATTGATTTCACTGATCACGATTGGGCCTATCTCAGGGCCAGTGTTGGACGATCCGAAAGTTGCTGCATTCAAGCGCGCGAAGTCCGTTTCCTGACTCGTGAAGACAATCCCATAAGAATGACCATCGTTTGGACCGTAGCGCTGGCTCAATCGATACGCGTTGTCGTGCGAGAGAAACACACGTCCGCCACGGACAAGATCGAGCGAGAAGGGCAACGCAGCCGCATTCACGGACCAATAACCACCGGCCGGAATCGTTGTGCCCGCTGGGATCTGGTACTTCTGAAGCGAACCTGGATCGTCGCTGAGCCACCAGCCAGCAATTACGATCGGCGCGTCGCCGAAATTGAAGAGTTCGATGTCCGGCGACAGTTCGTTGAAGCGCACGTTCGTGATGGCCAGAAAATTAGGAGCTTCAGGCGAATCACTTCCGGGAAAAGTCACGATCGTGCTGGTACCGTCGGGCAATCGGCCTTCGGAGATATCGGCAGCTTGCGCGCCATAAGTGACCACGTTAATCCGCGAAAGGTCGGGCGCGCTCAACACGATCCATTCACCGCTTCCACTCAGGCGGAAATCAACGTGCCGCGCGTTTTGCGCGGGATCTTCGTCCGCGATGAATTGCCGAAAGCCGCGCGCTGCAATGAAGCTCAGATCGACGATGCGGGTGATGGCGGGATTGTTCGTGCGATCGGAAAGAAAAAGTCCGCCGAGGGCCACAGGGAGCGCTTGGGGGTTGTAGATCTCAAACCAATCCGGACCGCTGGTGGACGTGGCCATCCATTCGTTGATGGTCAACAGGGCAGGCGAACCCAACACGGCGGCCACGTTGACGCTGTTCTGTGAAGGCTCGCATAACACCCACGTTGGCGGAGAACCAACGCGGCCGATGGACTTGTCGACAATCTGTAAACCAAAGGTCACGGCATCGGTGAGTTGATAACCGCTGGGTGTCACGGCAAACAGCGCAACGGTTTGCCCGTCGTTGTCCAACGCGAAACCGGCATGCAGGCCGGGCGCGTTGGTCGCATCGTCACACCAAACCGTGAGATAACTCTGCGGGGGAATGGTTGTTCCGGGCGGGAAGATGTATCTTCCGGGGACTTCGGGATTGTCGCTCAGGCTGAACTGATCGAGCGGTTGCGGGACTCCCGAGTTGTTGAACAACTCGACGAAATCCGGCGCGTACCCGGCGTTCAGGACGGATCCGGTATTCTCCGCCATGATTTCATTGAGACGAACTGCGCCGGGGGAGGGTGGGACACGCGCGTCGAGAGAGAGACCGAAGATGACGTCATTTCCTGCCGTGACAGCCTGATGTACCTCGGCCGCAATTACATTGACGCCGCGCCGCAGTGCCACGCCGGGCAGCGTGAAGGGCCCTTCATACACAGCGTCGTTCACGCTGCGATTAGCGGGCGTCAGGTGATTCGCCGTGCCCATCGGCATGCCCATGCGTGAAATTTCGAAGCCGTTCAAATAAATAATCACGCCGTCGTCGATGACCTGCCGCAGGCGAAGCGTGACCCCGGGCGTGTCTCCGTCAAAGGTGAATTGATGCCGGAAGTAAACTGTAACGTAATTACTCCGGACGAGCACGGTGCGGATTGGCTCGGGCAACGGACCCGTATCGTCACCGAGCAAAGGCGCCCCTTGTGGCCAGGAGCTGTCGTCAAAGGCGGGCTGATTCCAGTTCGCCGGCGCATTGGTTCCGAAATTAAGATAGCGCCAGAAGGTCGAGGCATTCAACGCCACCAGCGGCACCGTCACCGGCGTTGCGCCAAAAACGAAGGAGGATTCGCTGCTCTCCAGCGAAGGATGGTCCCGTGCATCGAAGTAAATGAATTTCCAAAAGTACGTTTCGCCAAACGCAAGCTGATCAAATGGAATCGGAAACGTCGTGAGCGCGTTCGTGCTCGAGACGCGCACGGCGGGGTTCGTATACCCACCCTGCGCGTGCCGAATGATCCAGGTCGTTTTCGTGTGCGGCGAAGGATTGCCCGTGTTGCTGTGTGCGTAAACGGAGGCTCGAAGCTCGGTCGGGGCAACCGCGCCCGACCCGTTCACTGGCGAAAGGGCCGTCGGCTGAAGCGGACGATGGAAAACTCCAAGGCCAAGTTGTTGATTCACGCTGGTGATCCGTTGGCTGGCAAAACCTTGCAGAGAAATCCAGCCGTTGGTTGGAAAATTCTGCGGATGCAGCAAAGTATTGTTAAGGATAAACAGCTTCTGCCTGTACTCGTCCCGGAAAGCTTTATAGAACGAGTCCTTCACCCAATGCGGCCCGCGCAACGGGTCGGGTTGCGGGTTGACCTGTTCATCCCAGAAAATCGTTTGGGGCGGGTTATCGAATTCGCTGTCGAGGTCCCATGCAACCATGCACCAGCGGCCATCGCCTTTGCGCCAGAGAAAATAATTGTGCGTGGCGTTGTCGAACGGCCCGCTCCAGTCGCGAATGGCCATGTAAGTAAGCGTCATATCGACATCGAAATTAGCGCTCAGAAACGCGCGAACTGCCGGCACGTTTGGATTCGGAGCGATCGGCAAGTCGCCACGCGCCTGCCAGAGCCCGGCGAGAAGTTGTTCCACTTCGTCGCCGCCTTTCCAGCCATGGACCTGCGAGGTGTAAGTCCATTCGCAGCGCTGGCGGACTGTCCAGCCGGGCTTGGCCGGAGGCAGGGCGCAATTGCCGATGAAGTAAGGACCTTCACCGCTCCCGAAATAAGCCGCGGTGCCCTGGCCGGTGCCTGTTTCAAAAGGGATCACGCCGGTGGCTTTGAAGATGCCGCCAATGGTCTCAAGCGGCCGCCCGGGGTAACCCGCGGCCTGATCTTGAATCCAGCGTTCGTAAAGCGTCTCGTCCACTTCATCCTGTTGCAAGCGACGCAACAGAGCATTGTTGTTGAGGTACAGATCAACATAGCGACAGCGCCACGCAGGAAAATCTGCCGCTTCATAAAGTTGAGCGCCGACGCGATGCTCTTCGGTTTTCTCCGTGATAAAGACGCTCTCGCGGCCTTCCTCGAAGTGGAGATAGCGCGGAAACTGCCACTTCAAGGAAGTCTCCGCCGGGTTGCGATTGTAACGGCTGCCGTGGTAGCGCATCTGGATGTCATATACCTGGCCGTTGTAAGCCAGGATCGCGGGCTGCGTGGCATTCCACGACGCGCGTGGAGTGCCCGGCGGATCCGGTAAACTGATGCGGCGGGGGGATTGTGAGATATTGGTGTTGAGGATCGTCAGGCTCGCGCTGGATATAAAACAATCATATATCGGATTCTCCGAAGTGCGCACGGGCGTCACATACAACGCATGCCAGCCGAACGGATCGTCCACCCGTGGGGACACCGCTTCCACACCGGCGCCGCGATCCGCCCGAAAGCGATAGCGCACGATCGTCCGTTGCGGCCAACCAGGTAAGGTGCCGGTATAACGCCCATCCGCAGGTGTGCTCAGGGCGCTCAGACCCAACGTTGAGCGCGGTTCATTCGTACTGTTGACGTCCTCCACAAAATACTCGATGGAAATATTCGAGAGTTGATTCGTTGCGCCAAACACCACGTCAATGCGCACGGGTTGGTTCGAGCGGATCATGGATTGGCCATCGCTCGCTTGAACCGCCGAGAACGCTATCACTACCGGGCGCGGCGTGGCCAATTGCACGGCGTTCGCGCGGAATGGGCTCGGCCCTGTCAATGGCGATGCCACCCAGTTAGCGGGGTCGTTGGCTGACGCGCTCAAACTAACGCGCTCGATGGACCGCCCCCGGTATTGGTGATCCATCGAATTCAGGCCAGTCCATTCGTCCTGTGCGCCAAGACCATCCGCCGAGATGGCCCACGGAAACTCCGCCGAGTAGTTCACGGTGTCGACCACCTGACCGGTGTTATCCCGCAGGCGGATTGTATCGTTTCGGTTTCCAAGCTGCCCGGAGTAAGGGCCCAGGACATCGGCGGGATCGAGACTGTAAACAGCCGCGACGCGCGCGACGTCCTTCGCGATCACAAGAAACCCGCCCGGCCCGATCACCGCGCCAGCGGGAAAATCGAAATCAATTCCGCCGGTTAACTCCCAATTCGCGAGACTGACTGCGGTCAGACCCGGATTGTACAACTCGACGAACTCGTGAATATCTTCCGTCAGATCGAGCACCGGTGACCCCGCGCCGTCATAGGCCGCGAGCTCGACGGGATGATAGTGGATTTCGTTGATGAAAACAGCTGCGTAGGCGGCGCCAGACGCTGCGACCGAAAGCGCCACGGTCCAGAAAAGAACCTTTACCATCTTCGGCATAGCCCAATCACGGAAGGCCCGAATTGTCACATGAACGTGACAGAAAGTCCAAGGGAAACGACATCCGCTTGCCGTGAAGCCAGGAACTGCTCACACTGGGCGGGTGAAACTCGGATTTGTCAGTGCGATCCTGCCGGAACTGACTCTGGAGGAGGTGTTGGCGTTTTCGCGCGAGGCGGGCTTCGACGCGGTCGAGTTGATGTGCTGGCCCGTTGGTAAGGCGGACCGTCGCTACGCCGGCGTAACGCACGTGGACGTCAGGAATATCGAACCGCGGAAATTGGCTGGCCAGGTTTCTGCGTTGGGATATTACCCGAACCCTTTGTGTGCGGATGAGGAGCAAGCGGAGATTTGTATTAATCACTTGAAGCAGGTGATCTCGACGGCGCCCAAACTGGGATTGACCATTGTGAATACATTCATAGGCCGCGATCATACGCATTCCGTGACAGACAATTGGATGCTGTTTCAGGAACGGTGGCCGCCCATCGTGAAGCATGCCGAGGCCTGTGGCGTGCGCATTGCGATCGAAAATTGTCCGATGCTTTTCACAAATGATGAATGGCCCGGCGGCAAAAATCTGGCGGCGTCGCCGAAGATATGGCGCGAAATGTTTGAGCGCATTCCAAGCAGGAGCTTCGGGCTGAATTACGATCCGTCGCACCTCGTGTGGCAATTCATGGATCCTGTAAAGCCAATTCGGGAATTCGCAGATCGTATATTTCATGTGCACGCCAAAGACGCGCGCATCTCGCGAGAGCGGCTCGACGATGTCGGAATTCTCGCAACACCGTTGGAATATCACGAACCGAAATTGCCCGGTTTGGGCGACGTGAAATGGGCCGACTTCTTTAAGGCCCTGGCCGACGCAGGCTATACAGGCGCCGTGTGCGTCGAGGCGGAAGATCGCACCTTCGAAGGATCGCTGGACAATCGGAAGCGAGCGCTGCTGCAATCGAAACGATTTCTGGAACAATTCATATGACGGAGAAAATTACACTTCGGCAACTGGCGAAGATGATCGATCATTCCCTGCTGCATCCAACCATGACGGACGAGGAGATTCGCAAAGGATGCGAGTTGGCTCGCACGTACGACGTCGCGACCGCGTGCGTGAAGCCATACAGCATTGGGCTGGCAAAAGAAATCCTGGCTGGATCGGACGTGAGGATTTGTTCCGTCATCGGTTTCCCTCATGGGAACAGCACAACGGCCATTAAGGTAAAAGAAACTGAAGCGGCCGTTAAGGATGGCAGCACTGAAATCGACATGGTGATTAACGTGGGCAAGGCGCTCGGCGCAGATTGGGATTACGTGCGAACGGAGATCAAGGCAATCAATGACGCCTCGCCTCTCCTCAAAGTCATTTTCGAGAATGATTATCTTCAAGAGTCGCACATTATCCGGCTCTGCGAGATTTGTTCTGAAATCGGCATCGCCTTCGTAAAAACTTCCACTGGCTACGGCTTCGTGAAGCAAGAGAACGGAATGTACTCGTACAAAGGCGCAACCATTCCGCATCTCAAGCTCATGCGGAAACATTGTCCTCCTTCGATCCAGATCAAAGCCGCAGGCGGCGTGCGCACGCTGGATGATCTGCTTTTGGTGGCATCGCTCGGCGTGAGCCGAATTGGAGCGACCGCCACGGCGGCGATTCTGGATGAAGCGAAGAAGCGCGGGATTCTGGGCAGCGGAGGCGAGGCGTTATCGGCCGCTGCCTACTAGGCGTTGCGGTCCACAAGCATGAACGTCACCTCGGCTTCGCTCACGGCTTCTTCGCCGACGTAACAAATGCCCTTGGCCTTGCCAATTTTGCCGCGCGACTTCAGCAACTCGACCTCGATCCTTAGCGTGTCGCCCGGCACCACGGGCTTGCGCCACTTGACGCTCTCGGCCGACATGAAGTAGGCGAGCTTGCCGACGTTCTCTGCCTGACGAAGCATCAGAATCCCCGCGACTTGCGCGATTCCTTCCAACTGCAGCACGCCAGGCATGATCGGGTGATTCGGAAAATGCCCCTGAAAGTAGGGTTCGTTCGCGGCTACGTTCTTTAAACCGGTGATCTTGTTCCCCTCAATGCGCGTCACTCGGTCCACCATCAGGAACGGGTAACGATGCGGCAGGATCTTCATCAACTGATGAATGTCGAGGCTGCTTCCGCTGCCCAGCATCGCCTGGATCTCGGCAGGGGAGGGGACCTCCTGCATCCGTGACGACGGCGGCGGCGCGAATGTTTGCATCGCGACGAGCGGTTTGCGCATCTGCGCGCTGATCATCCGCGCGAGTTCGCAATTCATCGTGTGACTCGGCCGGACGGCCACAACGTGACCCGCCAGCGGATAACCGAGCAGCGAAAGGTCACCGAGCATGTCGAGG
>Ga0209382_10011806_pt1 | contig 10823 bp, 10 predicted proteins | sample SoiMetdeltSBSDD5_FD_187599 | JGI IMG/M metagenome (GOLD analysis project Ga0209382, IMG submission 187599) | Bulk soil microbial communities from a Populus tree surrounding site in Tennessee, USA - Soil MetaG P. deltoides SBSDD5 (SPAdes) (version 2) | ecosystem: Environmental > Terrestrial >...
GGTCCGGGTCAACGCGGTGGCGCCCGGACCGACCGATACTCCGTTGATGCGCTCGATCCCCGAGGCGTGGATCGCGAGCATCTCGAAGGCGGTGCCGCTCGGGCGGCTTGGCCGGCCGGAAGAAGTCGCCGCCGCGGTCCGGTTTCTCGCCAGCGACGAGGCGTCCTATGTGACCGGAAGCGTGCTCGTGGCGAACGGAGGTGCTGGTTTCTTCTAGTATTTTTGCCCGTCGCACAGCGGAGACTTACCCGGTCTGGCAAGCGCCACCGGACGGCGTATATTCGACCATCCCTTCTACCAAACACGAGCGGCATGCCACGAAAACGCAAGTCGCCTGCTTCGCCGCCGCCTGATCCACAGCCGGCCCCGGCCGCCCAGGAGATGCCGCTCGGCCCGGTGGATTCCCGGGCAGGATGGAGCGAGTTTCCAATCGTCGGCATCGGCGCGTCTGCCGGCGGGCTCGATGCGTTCACGCAATTGCTCCAGCGGCTGTGTCCCGACACGGGCATGGCGTTCGTCCTCGTCCAGCACCTGGACCCCCGGCACGAGAGCCGTCTGACCGAGCTGCTCGCGCGGGCGACGCTGATGCCCGTCACCGAGGCGAGTCAGGGTCTCGCGATCCAGCCGAATCACATCTACATCATCCCGCCCAACGCCAACCTCGCCGTTTCACGCGGCGTCTTGCAGCTCACCCCGCGCAAGGAAGGTCGCGGCCCCCATTTGCCCGTCGACTTCCTGTTCCGGTCGCTGGCGGAAGATGAACAGACACGGGCAATCGGCGTAATTCTTTCCGGGACCGGTTCGGATGGAACGCTCGGCTTGTCCGAGATCAAGGCGATCGGAGGCATAACCTTCGCACAGGACGAAAAAACCGCAGAGCATTCCGGCATGCCGCGGAGCGCGATCGACAGCGGCTGCGTCGATTTCGTCCTTTCGCCTGGCCAGATCGCGGATCGGCTGGGCGAGATCGGTGAGCATCCCTACCTCGCACCCGACCCTACACAACCGCTCGCCGGGCCGACCGGCGCGGAAAGCTACCAGCGGATTCTCGCCGTCGTCCAGGCGGTCACGGGCGTCGATTTCCGGCTCTACCGCGACACGACGATCAAGCGAAGGATCCTGCGGCGCATGGCGTTGCACGGCCAGCGCTCCATCGGCGAATACGCCGACCGGCTCAAGAACGATGCCGGCGAGATCGACGCGCTGTATCACGACATGCTGATCAACGTGACGAGCTTCTTTCGAGACCCGAAGGTGTTCGATGAGCTGAAGGCGGGCGTCTTCCCCCAGATCGTCGATGGACGTTCGCCGGTCGATCCGATCCGCATCTGGGTCCCGGGCTGTTCCACCGGCCAGGAAGCGTATTCGCTTGCGATGGCGCTGCAGGAATTCCTCGACACGCAGCCGGTGCGGATCCCCATGCAGATCTTCGCCACCGACTTGAGCGATCAGATCGCTCTCGACAAGGCACGGGCCGGTGTCTATCCGGAAGCGATCGAAGCCGAGGTGTCGCCCGCCCGCCTGCAACGCTTTTTCAAACGCGAGGATCACGTCTACAGGATCGACAGGTCGCTCCGTGACGCGTGCGTCTTCGCGCGGCAGAACGTGACGACCGATCCGCCGTTTTCCCACCTCGACATCGTCAGCTGCCGCAACGTGCTGATCTATCTCGCAACCCCGCTGCAGAAGCGCGTCCTGCGAACTTTCCATTACGCGCTCGACACACCCGGCTTTCTCATTCTCGGAGGGGCCGAGACCGTTGGCGAGCACACCGATCTGTTCGAAGCGGTGGATCGCGATCACCGGATCTATGCAAAGAAGCAGGTGACCGTGAGACACCTCCCGGTGCCCGAACAACGGCTGCCGTCGACTGCCGCCACCCGACGTACGACGCCGCCCGCGCCACAGGCGCGTGACTTTCAGAAGGAAGCGGACAGGATCCTGCTCGGTCGATATGCGCCGCCCGGGGTGCTCGTGGACGACAATTTCGAGATTCTCCAGTTCCGGGGACGGATCGGTGCCTATCTCGAGCCGCCGGCCGGGGAGCCCACCCACGGCCTGCTCAAGATGGCCCGCGAGGGCCTGTTCCTCGAACTGCGTAATGCCGTCATCGAAGCCAGGAAGAACGGGCAGACCGTGCGTCGCGGCGGTGTCCGCGTCCGATCCAACGACGAGGTCAAGGAGGTTGACGTCGAGGTGATCCCCGTGCGTCAGCAGGGAGCTGGCGCCTGCTATCTCGTCCTCTTTCACGAGTCGGCGGATGCAACCGATCGCCTGCCCGTCGGGGTGATCCCCGTGCGTCAGCAGGGAGCTGGCGCCTATCTCGTCCTCTTTCACGAGTCGGCGGATGCAACCGATCGCCTGCCCGTCGTGGTACCCGCGCGGGAGACGGCCCCGGCGGAGGATGCGAGCGAACAGGTCCAGCTGCGCCAGGAGTTGTCGGCGACACGGGAATACCTGCAATCGATGATCGAGCAACAGGACGCCGCGAACGAGGAGCTCCGGTCCGCGAACGAAGAGGTCCTGTCCAGCAACGAGGAGCTCCAGAGCACGAACGAGGAACTCGAAACCGCAAAGGAGGAGCTGCAGTCCGCGAACGAGGAGCTTACGACCGTAAACGAGCAGCTGCAGCGCCGCAATACGCAGGTGGACCTGGCCAACAACGACCTGACGAATCTTCTCTCCAGCACCAGCATACCCGTCGTGATGGTGGGCGGTGACCTGCGGGTCCGACGGTTCACGGAACCGGCGCGAAGGACGATGAACCTGCTACCGGGCGACCTCGGCCGTCCGCTGACCGACCTCAACGTGGCGACGATCGTCCCGGATCTGGACCAGATCATCAGCGACGTGATCGACAGAGTTCAGCCGTACGAGCGCGAAGTCCGCGATCGCGACGGGCGCTGGCACATGATGCGGGTGCATCCATACCGCACGGCCGAGAACAAGATCGAAGGCGCCGTGATCGTATTGGTGGATGTGGACATGTTCCATCGCTCGCAGGAGGCGTTGCGGCAGACGACGTCCAAGCTTGCCCTGCAGGGACAGCTGATCGAGCTGTCGCAGGACGCCGTCATCGTTCGCGACGCGAAAAACGTCGTCTTGTCCTGGAATAAGGGCGCGGAGGACATGTACGGGTGGACATCCGGCGAAGCCATCGGAAAGACGCTGGACCAGCTACTTCGGACGGACACCGCGGCCTGGGTCGCGCTCAACGAGCAGCTCGATCAGCGGGGCGCCGCGGAAGGCGAGCTGCGCCAGGCACGCAAGGACGGGACGCCTATCATTGTTCAAAGCCGGGAGGTTCTGGTGCGCGCCGACAACGGCACGCGCACGGCGGTACTCTCGATCAAGCGTAACGTGACCGAGCTGCGACGGATGGTGGAGGCGCTGAAGGATGCCGACCGCCGCAAAGATGAGTTCCTGGCCATGCTGGCGCATGAGTTGCGCAATCCGCTCGGTCCGATTCGCAACGCCGTCGGAATCATGGCCCTGGCGGGTGACGATCCGACGTCCGTTTCGCTGGCGCGCGAGATGCTCGAACGGCAAGTCGGGCAGCTCGGGCGCATCATCGACGATCTCGTCGACATCAGTCGTATCGTCGAACGGAAGATCACCCTGAAGAAGGAGACCATCGAGCTCCACAAGGTCGTGGAGGTGGCGCTCGAGACGTGTCGATCGCAGATCGAGGGTCGCGAGCATCGCTTGAGGGTGTCGCTGCCGGCCGAGGCCCTCTACCTCCACGGCGATCCGGTACGACTGTCCCAGGTGCTGATCAATCTGCTGAACAATTCCGCGCGATACACCGGGCGAGGCGGCGAGATCGCGATTTCCGCCACGCGCGTGGTCGCCGACCCCCGTAAACAAGCCGAGAAGGGTTCGCCCGGGGACGTCGTGCTGCGCGTCCGCGATTCCGGGATCGGAATCCCTTCCGAGCTGCTGCCGCACGTGTTCGAAGCCTTCACCCAGGGAGACACCGTTGACCATCGGGGCGGGCTGGGAGTGGGGCTTTCGATCGTACAGAGCCTGGTAGAGATGCACGGGGGCGGCGTGCAGGCGTCGAGCGGGGGGGCGGGCAAGGGTAGCGAATTCCTGGTGCGGCTGCCGCTCGTCGAGCCACCGCACGACACCAAGGAGGCCGAGAAACGCGGTGGCCAATTGGAGAGCGCGACGCGGCGGCGTGTTCTCGTCGTGGATGACAACAGCGATCACGCCGAAAGCCTGGCATTTCTCCTGAAGCTGATGGGCCACGAGACACGCCTGGCGCACGACGGCGAAGCAGCGCTCCAGGTCGCGGCCGAGTTCGAGCCGAATGTGGCGCTGATCGATATCGGATTGCCGCGGCTCAACGGGTACGAGGTCGCCCGCCGACTGCGTGAGCAGCCCCGCCTGCGCAATGCCCTGCTGGTCGCGCAGACCGGGTGGGGCCAGGACAGCGATCGGGCGCGTTCCCAGGCGGCGGGATTCGATCATCACCTGATCAAGCCCGTGGCGCCCGAGGTGCTCGCGGAAATCATCGATTCCGCGGACCGCACGTGACGTCCATGCGCATCGCGCCGCCGGACGAGCTGCGCACGGCTTTCTTCGACACGGCGATCGGTCGCCTCGGGATCGCCTGGAGCGATCGCGGCGTGATTGGTGTGCAACTACCCGAGGCGAGCGAGGCGGCAACCCGGGCGCGGATGCGGCGGCGATTCCAGGAAGCGGGGGAGACGGTGCCGCCGTCCGCAATCGAGGCGGCGATCGAAGGCATCGTCGCATTGCTCGCAGGCGAGCCGGCCGGTGACCTGCGCGAGGTCGAGCTCGATCTCCGCGCGGTCTCGGAGTTCGACTCCGCGGTCTACCGCGTGGCGCGCACAATCCCACCGGGCGAGACGTTGACCTACGGTGAGATCGCGGAACGCCTCGAGGACCCCGGCGCCGCGCGCGCCGTTGGACAGGCGCTGGGCGCGAATCCGATCCCGATCATCATCCCATGCCATCGCGTTCTTGCGGCCGGAGGCCGCGCAGGCGGCTTCTCCGCGCCGGGCGGCGTCAGGACCAAGCTCGAGCTGCTCGAGATCGAGCGCCGCCGGACGCCGTTCACACTAACCTGAGGCAAGCGGCTGGGTCCATTCGGTGCACGAGCAGAGCTCGCCCAAGTGCGCCGCGCGCAGCGAGTAAAATTCCCTCGGATCACGCACGGAGCACTCGGGCATGGGCTTTCGGTCGACGCTGAATGCGGGTCCCGTCACGGTGACCGAGTACCGGTGCGAGATCGCGCCGGGCACGCCTCCGTTCGTCGAATGTCACGGCGGCTACTCGGTGTCCTACGTGCTGAAGGGCAGCTTCGGCTGCATCACCCGCGGGCGCACGCACGAGCTCGTCGCGGGTTCCGTGATGATCGGGTTCCCGGGCCAGGAATTCGTTTGCACGCACGATCACGTGCAGGGAGACGAGTGTCTGTCGATTCGTCTTGCGCCCGAGCTCGTTGAGCGGATCGACGACCGGCCGGCGATCTGGCAGCGGGGCGCCCTCCCGCCGCTCCCCGAGCTGGCGGTGCTTGGCGAGCGCCTCCAGGTCTGCGTCGACGGCACGAGCGATCTCGGCGTCGATGAGGCGGCGCTGCTGCTCGTCGCGCGCTTCGTCGAGCTGGCCACCGGAACCAAGTGGCAACCGGGTCGGCTCCGACCTACGGACCGGCGCCGCGCAGTCGAGGCCGCGCTCTGGATCGATGCGAACTCGCACGAGTGGATGGACCTTGAGGGCCTCGCGGCGCGCGCCGGCGTCAGCGCCTGCCATTTTCTGCGGATGTTTGCCGCGGTGGTCGGTGCGACGCCGCACCAGTACCTGGTGCGCACCCGTTTGCGCAAGGCCGCGCGGCTGCTCGCCGACGGCGACCGTCCGGTCACCGACGTCGCGGGCGACGTTGGTTTCGGCGACCTGTCCAACTTCATACGGACATTCCACCGCGCCGCCGGCGTGTCACCGCGCCGATTCCGGCATTTACGTGCATGCGACCGCAAGATTCTCCAAGAACGCCTGGCCGCCGTTGCGCGAACATGACCTCCCGTAAAAATGTAAGGAGCGCGTCATGTACGACCATGTTGGATTGCGTGTCGGCAACCTCGATGCGAGCGTGCGCTTCTACACCGCGGCCCTCGCATCGTTAGGTGCAGGTCTGTGCTCGCGCGATGCGAGCGGCGCCGGGTTCGGTCCGCAGGATGCGCCTGCGCTCTGGCTCGTGCCGCGCGACGGCGCGGCCGGACCGGGCGTGCATGTGGCGTTCCGCGCGAAAGACCGTCGCGCAGTCGATGGCTTTTACCATGCCGGGCTCGAGGCCGGTGGCCGCGACAACGGCAAGCCGGGCCTGCGCGCGGATTACGGTCCCAAGTACTACGCCTCGTTTCTCGTAGACCCCGACGGCAACAACGTCGAGGCCGTGTGCCTCAGCTGACCGGAAGCGCCGTCTACTGTCGGGGAACCGAGGCGACGGTGGCGCGGTAGGACTCGAGCTCCTGCTGGTAGCGGGCGCGATCGCGCTCGAGCGTGGAGATTTCCGACTTGAACTGGCCGATGCGCTCGGCGGCGTGCTTGGTGTCGAGCACGGCGGCCGTCCGCTCTTCGGGGGTCGCGGTGTCGCTGATCACGGTGAGCGTCCGGTCGGCGAGCTTGCTCTCGAGCCGCGCGATCTCGCGCCGTCGGTAAGCGATGGCTGCGTCGGCGTCCGAGACGCGGCGCTCGCGAACATAGAGCTCGCGGCCGGACTCGTATGCCGCGACGAAGGCCGGCGCGAGCTCCGGCGGGCAACTGTCGTAGTAGGGCGCACCATTCACCCCGGCGCGGTAGCCGTTGTGTGGCTGACAGTATTCGCGCAGACCCTCGGCACGCCCGGTGCGATAAGCGTTGAGATCGGGTGTCACGCCGTGCTCGGCGCAGGCCTTGCGATGCTCGCCGATGCGCTCGCCCGAGCGTCCGGCGACTCCGTCCTCGTAGCCGATGGTCCGCCAGTCGACGGTCCGGCATTCGTCCTTGCTCATGGTCGAGGAGCAGGCGACGAGCGCGGTGGCCGCTACGGTGAGTAGTGCCGCAATCTGGTAACGCGTGGATCGCATGGCGCTTCGTGCTCCAGGCCAGTCATGGACCGTCGGATCCTTATGCGCCGACCAACATATTCGCGGGACGGATCCGCGTGCGTGCGCTCCGTCACGGTTCGCGGATAATCGCCTGCGGGGCGGCGGATCAGTCCATCCGGCGGGCGCGCACCGCCGTCAGGGCGCCGGTCTGGTCGACCTCGCACTCGAGCTCGATCGGCTGGCAACAGACCTGACAATCCTCGACATGGGTGAAGGACCCGCCGCTCAGGTCGACCTGGGTGCCGTAGCTCTGCCAGCAGTACGGGCATTCGACGCTCACAAACTCGATTAGGGCACCGCCCAGCGCGCCACCCGGCTCGAAGACCGGCTCGAGGCCGTACAGCGTGTCGATCACTTCATCGTCGAGACGGGTGAGCTCGCGCGTCAGCGCGTCGATGCGGCTATCACGCCGGGTGGCCATGAGCTGACGCTACCACAGTCCCCCGCGACGCTGCCAAACTCGACGCGCAGTCAGGCGGGGAGCGCGCGATGGACCGATTTCTTAAGTGATCGTGTGGGTGTCGGTCCAGTCGATCACGAGCAACCGGTGGCTGAATTGCCAGACGCCGTCGACCCGCCGCCAGCGATCCTGGTAGCGGATCGCCCAGGTGAGGATTGTGCGCGTGCCGCCGGCTGACGAGAGATGATCGGCCGTCGAGTACGTCTCGCCGTGCGCGACGTCGCCGTCGACGCTCACGACCTGGTTGTGCACGCGATGCTGCGTGGCGAGGTAGAGCTCTGCCATCGTGTCGAGGGCCGCGACGATGTTCGCGCGTCCCTCGAGCCGGATGCCGGTCGCCTCGATCACGGCGTCCTCGGTGAAAATCGAGGCCCACAGCGCCTTGTCGCGGCGGTCGGCGCCCTGTGCGTAGAGCTCCGCGGTCCGGCGCAGGTCGCGCTCGTCGATCAGCCGCGCGAGGCGAGCGTCGCTCATCGGCCGGCGGTGCCGGGGCCGTACTGCGCGACGACCTCGCGAAGCGTCTCGCCGACGTCCCTGCGCAGGTATCCGAGCAGAGCCGTCTCGGCGGCGTCGGGTTCGTAATGCAGCGTGTTGCCGCGCCCGAAATACATCGTCGAGTCCGGCAGCAGCGGGTGCTCCTGGTCGCGAACCGGCGGCACTTCGCGGCCGACGGCGCGGAAGAAGGTCCCGAAGAAATCCCGGAACGTCAGGTTCTCGTCGCCCACGAGGTAGGCGGCGCCCGACTGGCCCCGTTCGAGCGCTCCGACAACGGCCTCCGACAACGAGCGCGCGGACATGAAATTCACTCCGCCCGCGGGGACGAAGGCCGGCCCCGGAACCAGGGTTCCCTGGGCGTAGCGCATCAGCGCTTCGAACAGCCCGATCGTGAGCCCCGGCAGCGTGCCCACGATCCAGGGCGCGTTGACGCTCATGACCCGGAAATCCGCTGTGGCCAGTGCGCGAACGCCGTCATCGGCGCGCTTGCGCGAGCGGACATACGCGATCTTCTCGACGAGATGCGGCGCGGCCTGCGGATAGAAGCTGCCGATGTTGACGGCGTGGCGCACGCCGGCGTCACGCACCAGCGCGAAGAATCGGGGCACGCCCTCGGAGTTGACGCGGTCCCAGTGCGTCGCGTCGTCAAACCCGCGCGGCGCGTGCCGGATGTCGTTGCCGGCGGCAAATACGAGCGTGTCGAACCTCGCAAGCTCGGCGCGCGGTAGACCGCCGGCGAGGTAATCGCAGGGCAGGAACTCGAGCGAGGCCATGCCGGTGCCTGCGGGCGGAGGCTTGCGCGCGGCGATCGCGACCTCATGGCCAAGCGCGCGAAGACGCAGCGCCGCGTCGCCGCCGATCAATCCCGTCCCGCCGACGACGAGCACTCTCATGCGAACTCCTTAGTCCTGGCGTCGCGGACAGTCGTCGCCGGGCCGATACAATGACAGACTTTGCCGGCCGCGTGGAACCGAGCCATGACCGGGGACGACCCGCTTTTCACACCGATCGAGCTCGGGGAAATCCGCTGCGCGAACCGCGTGGTAATGGCGCCGATGACCCGCAGCCGCGCATCGCCCGGCGATCGCGTCTCCGATCTGCATGTCGAGTATTACGGCGCGCGCGCGGACGCCGGTCTCATCGTCACCGAAGGTACGCAGCCCTCGATCCACGGCAAGGGTTATTGCCGCACGCCCGGTCTGCACGATGCGGCGCAGGTCGCGGCCTGGCGCGCCGTCACCGATCGTGTACACGCCACCGGCGCGCGCATCGTCGTGCAGCTGATGCACGTCGGGCGGGTGGCGAGCCGCTACAACAAGCACGCCGGTGCGCGCACGGTCGCGCCGTCTGCCATCCGCGCCAATGTGAAGATGTATACCGATGACGCCGGGATGCAGGATTGCGATGTGCCGGAGGCGGTTTCGCTCGCGGAGATTCCGCAGGTGATCGAGGAATACGCGCATGCCGCGCGACTTGCGCGCGAGGCCGGGTTCGACGGCGTCGAGCTCCACGGGGCGAGTGGCTACCTGCCCATGCAGTTTCTCGCCTCGAACAGCAACCAGCGGCGGGACGCCTATGGTGGCGTGGCGGCGAATCGCGCTCGGTTCGTCGTCGAGGTGATGGAGGCGTTGTGCGCCGCGATCGGCGCCGGACGGGTCGGCATGCGGATCTGTCCGGCCAATCCGTTCAACGACGTTGCGGACCCGGAGCCGGAGGGCACCTACCAGACGCTCCTCGATGCGATCGCACCGCTCGGCATTGCGTACCTGCACGTCATCCGCTCGCCGATCCGTGCGGTCGATGCATTCGGGATCGCGCGGCGTTACTACGCGGGACCGATGGTGCTTAACGATGGCTTTCACGGCGACACCGCGCGCGCGGCCATCCAGGGCGGCGTCGGAGACGCCATCTCCTTCGCCCGGCACTTCATCGGCAACCCTGACCTGGTGCGACGTTTGCGCGAGGGTCTGCCGCTCGCGGGCTTCGATCGCCACACCTTGTACACGCCCGGCCCGAAGGGATATCTCGACTATCCGATCAGCGGACCTTGATCGACGGCGCCGGGGCGTCGGCCCGCATCCGCTTGATGAACTCGTCGAACGGCGCCGGTTCTGCGACCGGTCCGTCCGGCGGCCCGGAGCGAGCCCAGAATGCCTTCCAGCTGGGGAACAACTGGTGATAACCGCCCTCGTAGGGCGCCACACCCGGCCAGCGCATCTTCGACGGTCCCAGCGGTGGCTTGTGCAGGTCCGTCGCGTACCAGTAGAGCGGTGCCCGGCGTCGGAAAAACCAGCGCCCGTTTCTGCGCTCGTAGTCGTCGACGTACATCATCTGCATGATTACCCACTCGGCGCCGGTCTCGTGCTCGTTCTTCGAGTACACGACGCCGCGTGCGTGATCGGCGTCCTCGAACTCGATGACGTGATTTCCGACGTGGTGCGACGTGCCGGTGAACTGCACACGCAAGGTGCGATCGAACCACGCGCGCAGTGCCTCGCGTCCGCGCGACTTGCCGACCTCGACGTCCTCGGGGAAGAGCCCCGCGAGCGCATCCAGGTCGCGCATGTCCAGCGCGAGTGCGTAGCGCGCCGGGAGTTGGCGGATCTGCTCGAGTGACTCGAGCCGGTCGATGCGGTGCGAAAGCACAGCCAAGTCGTCGGATCCAGGCATGGTCCTTACCTCTCGCCGGTGGTTCCCCGGCCGGCTGGACTACGCAAATGCACAATCTTATTGCTACACTACGACAAAACCCG
>Ga0209382_10011808_pt1 | contig 10823 bp, 9 predicted proteins | sample SoiMetdeltSBSDD5_FD_187599 | JGI IMG/M metagenome (GOLD analysis project Ga0209382, IMG submission 187599) | Bulk soil microbial communities from a Populus tree surrounding site in Tennessee, USA - Soil MetaG P. deltoides SBSDD5 (SPAdes) (version 2) | ecosystem: Environmental > Terrestrial >...
GGCTCCTACATTACCTCGCGAAACACCGGCGGTCCTTCCTGCTCGGCTTCGCCTGCGTCGTCGTCGCCAACGTGCTGACCCTGGCTGGGCCGTGGCTGATCAAGTACGCCATCGATGACCTGCAGAGCTCGCTGACGCTCGGCAAGGTCCGGCAGTATGCCGTGGCGCTGTTCGTGCTGTCGCTGTTCGCCGGCGTGTTCCGGTTTCTGATGCGCCGGATCATCATCGGCGCGTCGCGCGATTTCGAGTACGACCTGCGCAACGACTTCTTTGCGGCGCTCCAGCGTATGCATCTGGGCTACTTCCAGCACACGCGAACGGGCGACCTGATGTCGCGGGCCACGAGCGATCTCAGCGCGGTGCGCATGATGGTCGGGCCCGCCGTCATGTACGCATCGAGTACCGGGCTGACCTTCATCGTGGCCATTGCCCTGATGGTGTCGATCAACCCGTGGCTCACCGCGCTGGCGCTCGTGCCGCTGCCGTTCGTGTCCATCGTCGTGCGGTATTTCGGCGCGGCGATTCACCATCGATTCGAAAAGATTCAGGAGCAGCTCTCCGACATCAGCGCCGTGACCCAGGAGTCGCTGGCCGGCGTCCGCGTCGTACGTGCCTACGGACAGGAGTCGTTCGAGATCGAGCGTTTCCGCCGGGCGAACGAGGAATACGTGCGGCGCAACCGCGGGTTGATCCGCCTGCAGGGGATGTACTTTCCGAGCATGGGGCTGCTGATGGGCATCGGCTCGCTGCTGGTGCTGTGGATCGGCAGCCGCGAAGTGATCGCCGGGCGAATGACGGTTGGGGAATTGGTCGCGTTCAACACTTATCTGATGATGCTCGGCTGGCCGATGATTGCCTTCGGCTGGGTGACGAACCTTCTGCAGCGCGGCTTGGCGTCATGGAAGCGGATGCGTGACGTGCTGGATGCGCAGCCGGCCATTACCGACGAGCACGTGCCCGCCTCGCCGGTCACGAGCATCCGCGGCGCGATCGCGTTTCGCCACCTGACGTTCCGCTACGGCGATGCCGAGGTCTTGCACGACGTCTCGCTGACCATTCCCGCCGGCACGACCACGGCCATCGTCGGCGCGACCGGCTCAGGGAAGTCCACGCTGCTCAGTCTCCTGCCGCGTCTTCATGAACCGCCGCCAGGCACGGTGTTCATCGACGGCGTCGACGTCCGGGAGATTCCGCTGGCGACGGTGAGAGGCGCGATCGGCTTCGTGGCGCAGGAGCCATTCCTGTTCAGCGCATCGGTCGCTGACAACATCGCGTTCGGCTTGCCCCGAGCCGGGTCGAGGGGCCTGCCCGGAGCCGAGTCGAGGGGGCTTGCCGATGACGCGCGCTCAAAGGCCGCGATTGAAGAGGCTGCCGCGACTGCGCGTCTGGACAAGGACATCGAGACATTTCCGAAGGGCTACGACACGCTGGTCGGCGAGCGCGGCATCACCTTGTCCGGAGGTCAGAAGCAGCGGACTGCCATTGCCAGGGCGCTCGTCATCTCGCCGCCGATTCTGATCCTCGACGATGCCCTGTCGGCGGTGGATACGCACACGGAAGAGGAGATCCTGCAGCGGCTGTCCCGCGTTATGCGCCAGCGCACGTCGATCATCGTCTCGCACCGCGTGTCTACGGTGCGCGGTGCCGATCAGATCGTGGTGCTCGATCAGGGCCGAGTCGCCGAGTCAGGCACGCACGACACACTCGTGCGCCGCGGCGGCCTCTACGCGGAGCTCTATCGCAAGCAGTTGCTGGAAGAGGAGCTGGCGGCCTCGTAATGCACGAAGAAGACGTCCTCGGAAAGGCCTACGACCATCGTCTGATGCGACGGCTGCTTGGCTACCTGCGGCCGTACCGGCGGCAGGTGACGATCGCGGTGTGTGCGATCGTCGGCCACTCCTGTCTCGAGCTGGCGCCGCCATACCTGACGAAGATCGCGATCGACCGGTACATACCGGCCCGCGACGTGTCGGGGCTGGCCGTGATGGCCGGCGTCTACCTGATCGCGCTGATCGGCTCATTCGCGCTCGAGTACGTCCAGACCTGGACGATGCAAGCGACCGGGCAGCGAATCATGTTCGACATGCGGATGCAGATGATCGAGCACCTGCAGCGGCTCGATCTGCGCTTCTACGATCGCAATCCAGTCGGCAGGCTGATGACGCGCGTGACGACGGACGTGGACGTGCTGAACGATCTGTTCACGTCGGGCGTCGTGTCGGTGTTTGGCGACGTGTTCACGCTCGTCGGCATCATGGTGGTGCTGATCTGGATGGACTGGCGGCTCGCGCTCGTGGCGTTCTCGGTGCTGCCACTCATCGCGATGATCACACAGTGGTTTCGCGTCAACGTGCGCGAGACGTATCGCGACGTCCGGATCTGGGTCGCGCGCATCAACGCCTACCTCCAGGAGCGTCTTACCGGGATGGCGACGGTGCAGCTCTATCGCCGTGAGCAACGCGACTTCGAGGCCTTCGACGAGATCGACCGGCAGCATCGCGACGCCAACGTGCGGTCGATCTTCTATTACGCGGCGTTCTATCCCGGCGTCGAGCTGGTCAGCGCGTTGGCAGCCGCATTGATTCTCTGGGTCGGCGGCGGGTGGGTGGTCGGCGGCGACACGCTGACGCTGGGCGCACTGGTGGCGTTCCTGCAGTATTCGCAGCGGTTCTTCCGGCCGATCAGCGATCTGTCCGAGAAGTTCAACCTGCTCCAGGGCGCGATGGCGTCGTCCGAGCGCATCTTTGCGCTCCTCGATACGCCGGTCGAGATCACGTCGCCGGATCGCATGACAACCGCTCGTAGAGGCGAGTCTTCAGACGCGCCGGCGCGCTCTTTGGATGCGCCTGAACCTGCGGGCATCATTCGATTCGAGAACGTCACCTTCTCGTACGTCGAAGGCGAACCCGTGCTGCGCAACGTCTCGTTCGAGGTTCGCCCCGGCCAGCGTGTGGCGATTGTCGGCGCGACGGGCTCCGGCAAGACGACCATCGTCAGCTTGCTGCTGCGGTTCTACGACGTGCAGCACGGCAGGATCACCATCGATGGCGTCGACATTCGCGAGATGGACCTGGGGTTGCTTCGCCGCGTGTTCGGACTCGTGCTGCAGGACGTGTACCTGTTCTCCGGGACTGTCGGCGGGAATATCAGACTCGGCAACGCGTCGATGAGCGATGCGGACGTGCGTCGCGCGCTCGACGCGGTACACGCGTCTCGATTCGTCGATCGCCTGCCACAAGGCGCTGACACGCCAGTGACCGAGCGCGGGGCGACGTTTTCCTCCGGTCAGAAGCAGCTGCTGTCGTTTGCGCGCGCGCTCGCCTTCGATCCGGCGGTCCTGATCCTCGACGAAGCCACGTCCAGCGTGGACACCGATACCGAGCTGCTCATCCGTGATGCGCTGAAAGTCGTCATGCGCGGGCGCACCACGATCGCCATCGCTCACCGCTTGTCGACGATTCAGGATATGGACCGCATCCTCGTCCTGCACAAGGGCGAGCTGCGCGAATCGGGCACGCACCAGGAACTGCTCGCCGCGCGCGGCATTTATCACCGGCTGTATCAACTACAGTTCGAGTCGAAAGCGACGACCCACGCCCTAAGCTCGTCATAGACGCGGAAGCGCGACGGACGGGCGCGAGGAACAGGCACAGCCGATCTGACGAATCAGGCGATAATCAGCCGGACAAGCCGCCTCGTAAATCGTCCACAAGAGATCGTCGAGGGCATCGCGGTGATCGGCAAGAGACTTGGCCCATATCTCGTCGTCGACAAGCTGGGCGAAGGCGGCATGGGTGAGGTCTATCGTGCGCGCGACACGAGGCTCGGCCGCGAGGTTGTTATTAAGATCTATATGCAGGGCGACTTTACCTGGCAGGATTTCTGGCTGCTGGATCTGGCGACAATGAAGAGCACGGCGCTCACAAAGCGGGCCAACAACGGGGCATGCGCACGCTCGACATCACTCCCGACGACAAAGAGATCGTCTTCGACCGAGCGCGGGACAACTCGGACATTGTCCTCATCGACCTCTCAAAGTGAGCACGGTGTTGCAGCGTGCGCGACCGTGGCAGCGAGTGTTGGGTCCGGCTAAAGCCGGACACTACGGAACGCCCTCGGAATACTGCCGTCGTAGTGTCCGGCTTTAGCCGGACGACTTTCTATTGAGCTGGCGGCGCGGAGCCTGGTGCCGTGGCATCAGCCTCCGGCGCGGGGATGTCTTCCGGCGTGCTCGTGCCATCGTCGCTCTCGCCATCGTCGGGGGGCACGGCTGCAGGCGGCCGAGGCTCCGTCGGCGGGACTTTGCGTGTGGCGCGTGCGCGGAAGATGCGATCGATGAGCGTGGGGGCGGTCGCGCGCGGGTCCCAGCCGAGACGCAGCACGGTGACCTGCACGTCCTTGCGGCCGAACTTCAGCGCCTCGTGGCAGCTCCACATGTACAAGTCGAGCAATCGGCCCTGCACTTTCGGTCCGGTATCCATCACCGTGTACACGCCGTTGTAGCGGTTATCGCCGACCGCGATGTTGAGGACGGTGCCGACGGGAAGAATCGACGGATCGGCGGCGGCGATTCCACTGCGCACGCCGACGCCTGAAGCGGTCGTAGTGCCCTTGCAGTAGGCAGTGGCACTGAAGGGAAGCCGCGCGCCGGGAAGCGGCGACCCATCGGGGTTGGTCATCGTTTCCCAGGCTGCGTTGCGGGAGTCGCGCATCTGGCTCTCGTACAGGAACACGAAGCCGACGACGGCGGCGAGCAGTACCGTGACCTTCAGCCAGGTATAACGCGCGAGAACAAGTCGCATCTATTTGAAGTGTTCGTATCCGGTCGGCAGCGGGCGCGTCCTGTCCCCGTCGCGCACCAGCAGCTCCTGACCCTTCGTCACCACTCCAATCCGTGTTATCGGCAGATCGCCGAGATGCTGACAAACGGATCTCAGGCGTCCCCGATGAGCTGGTCTCACTGTGAAGAACAGCTCGTAATCATCGCCCCCGCTGAGCGCCGGTTCGAGTGGATCCCGTCCCCTCCGTTCCTGCGCCTCACGAACCTCAGGCGGGACCGGAATCGCTGCGGCGTCGAGCGTGATCCCTACTCCCGAGGCCTCGGCCACTTGCCGGACACAGTCAGCCAGGCCGTCGCTCACATCCATGCAACTCGAGGCCGCACGGTTGCGGCCAAGAAGCATCCCCGCCCGCACCCGCGGTTGGGGTTTCAAATACCGTACTACGCACGGGTCCGAGGGCCCGTCAGGCCCGATCCGCCCCGCGGCCTGCAACCTCTGCAAACCGATGGCCGCCTGGCCCAGCGCACCTGTGACGTACACCGCATCGCCCGGCCGTGCGCCGGCGCGGTTGAGAATCTTGCGCGGCTTTGCGGAACCGATTGCCGTGATGTCGACGGTCAGCGGCCCGTCGGTCTGCGTGATGTTGCCGCCAATCAGCGTGACCCTGTAGGCCGCCCCCACCGCAAGCACGCCGTCAACCAGTTGTTCGAAGTCGCCGACGGCGAGCGAGGAGGGGAGCACCAGCGACAAGAGCGCGGCGCGCGGCGACGCACCCATCGCCGCCAGATCGCTCAGGTTCACCGCCAGTGCGCGATGTCCGATCGCGTCGGGCGGCACGAATCGCCGATCGAAATGAATACCTTCGACCTGCGCGTCCGTCGTCAGGACGTCGAAGGATCCGCGTTCCGGCCGAATCACCGCCGCGTCATCGCCTGGGCCGACCACGACCCACGATGGCATCGACACGCGTGCCTTGATGCGGGCGATGAGCGCTCGTTCGCCGATGTCAGCGACAGTGAGTGTGGGCACGGGTGGTCCGCTGGGAGCCGCGCGGAGCGTAGGGTCCGGTCTCAGCCGGACCATGATCGGGGAAAAAACAAAAAGCCCCGCTTTGCCGTGTGGGGAGGTCGAATGAACCTGCGAAAGCAGGTGGAGCCGCTGTTATGGGCCGCGCTTCAGGCTTCCTCGAAACAGAGGCATGCACAACGCGCAACCTCGCGGCTCACTTGGGATTAACGTTGGCTCAGACGAGCCTCCGAAAACCATCACGAGCAAAGCAGGAGCTCAGGGAATCTTATCGTGCGATCCGGGACCGGTCAACAGTCCCTAAACGGCTTGTTTGACTTGAACTTGCGCGAGCGCCTCGTCCACGATCCGTTCCAGCCGGATCGCCCGCTCGTTCAGCTCGCTTGAGGGCGCTTGGACTTCGCGTTCACGCTCGCGGAAGAACTCGTCGGCGATGTTGAGGGCGACGAGCACGGCCAGGCCAAGCATATCGCTGGCGGGCGCCGAATCCGACGCGGCCCGCATCTTCTGGTCGACGTACGCGGCGAGCTCAGTGACGTAGCGCTCATCGAGCCCGCTGCGAATCGGGTAGCGCTGTCCCGCGATCTCGACCGTGATCACGCTGCTCATGCTGGACGCTGCCGGGCGCTCATGCTGGACGCTGTCTGACGCTTCGATCGACTCACGCTGCTAGATTGCCTCGAGCTGCTCGAGCATTTCGGCGACACGCGATCGCACCAGGTCACGCTCTTCGCGAAGTGCCGTCAATTCACCGCTGCTGACCTCGTTCTCGGCGAGACGCGAGCGCAGGTTGTCGAGTTCGCGCATCAGCCGCGAGTTGTCGTCAATCGCCTTCGCGTGTTCGCGGCGCAGCTGGGCCACGACGCTGACGAGCAGCTTCACCTTTTCCTCGAGTCGATCGATCGGGTCGAGATCAGTGCGCGCCGCTACCGCCTGTTTTGCCATCCGGATAGGTTCCTTTACTCGGGGAGTGTGTGGAGGAGATGGTGCCACGAAACATCTCACTTCACAACTCCCAACTGCCAACTTCCAACGCCCAACCACTTCCAATTTCCAAATGCGACCTCCCAACGACTCTCAACGTTGGGAATTGGGAGTTGGCGGTCGTTGGTACTTGGGAGTTGGGCGTTGGGAGTTGACTAGCGCTGCACCGCGCTGTGCCGATCTTTCAGTGCCGCCAGCACGTCATCCATCGCTTTCTGGACTTCGTCGTCAGTGAGCGTGCGATCGGGTGCTCGGAACGTGAGCCGTAGAGACAGGCTGACTTGTCCCTCGGGAATGCCTTTACCCTGATAGCGATCGAACTCGCTGACGCGAACGAGCGTGTCGGGGGCGCTTTCCTGCACGGTTTGCCGGACGGTCCCGGCGGCGAGAGTCTCGGCAACGAGGACCGAGATGTCGCGCGTCATCGATGGATGTCTCGGCAGCGTCACGACCTGAAGGTCGTCGTCGAGAGGGGGGACACTGTCGAGATCGATCTCCGCAACGAAGATGGCGTCGCTTGCCGATAACTCGTGCTCTTCGACGATCGACGAGACGAGCAGTCCCATGGCGCCGAGGCGAATGCCGTCGGCGACGATCGCGGCGCCACGCCCAGGAACGAGCCACGGCTCAGCGATCGCTTCCATTCGCACATCGACGCGCAACGCCATGGCAACGCGCTCGACAACGCCCTGAACGTCGAAGTAGTCGATGGCACGAGTGCCGCCGCTCCAGTGATCGGCGCCAACCGCGCCGGTCCAGGCGAAGGCCAGCGCCCGGCGCTCGCCGCGCGACCGGGAGAAGCGCGCGCCGATTTCGAACAAACGGACGTCACGCTGCTCGCGGCGGCGGTTGTGCGCGACCGCAGCGACGAGGCCGGGCAGGACCGACGGCCGCAGCACTGCGAAGACCTCCGACAAGGGGTTTTTGATCGAAACGATATCGCCCTCCGCGGCGAACGGCGCCGCCGCGGGTGCCGAGACGAAGCCGAACGTCACTGCCTCGGAGAAACCGGCGCCCGTCATGATCGTGCGCAATGCCCGGGCCTGCCAGATGCGCGGATCCATCGGCGGTGGCGGGACTGTGACCGGGGGGAAGGTCGCGGGAATGCGATCGAACCCGTTGTGCCGCGCGATTTCTTCGATGAGGTCCACCTCGCGAAGCACATCGACGCGGCGCGTCGGGACCGTGACGTCCCAGCCGCTCTCAGCCTCGCGCAGCGCAAACCCGAGACTCTCGAGAATCCGTTTGATGTCCACGTCGGACACGGTCGTCCCGAGCAGGCCGCTGACCCGGTCGCGTCGCAGCCGAAGGACCGCGGGCTCGAGCCGTAGCGGATACCGATCGACGAGGGTGCCGCGCGCTGTGCCCGCGTGAATGAGCTCGAGCAGCGCGCACGCACGTTCCATGGCCGTGACCGGCAGCCGCGGGTCGGTGCCGCGTTCAAAGCGGATGCTCGCTTCCGTCTTGAGACCGATTGTCTTGCTCGTGCGGCGTACCTGCTGAGGCGTGAAATAGGCGCTCTCAAGAACAATGGTCTGCGTCTCGGCAGTGACCTCACTGTCGGCGCCGCCCATGACACCGGCAATCGCAACCGGACGCTCAGCGTCCGCAATCACCAGCATCTCGGGCGTGAGCGTGCGCATCTGCCCATCGAGTGACCGGAGCGTCTCGCCCGGCTGCGCCGTCCTGACGCGGATCTTGCCGCCACCCAGCTTCGTGACGTCGAACGCGTGCATCGGCTGACCGAGCTCGAGCAGCACGTAGTTCGTGACGTCCACGATGTTGCTGATCGGCCGGACACCTGCCGCACGCAGACGCGCCTGCATCCATTCAGGTGACGGCCCGACCTTCACATCAGCGACCGCTCCCGCATAGCGGGGACACAGCTCCTTGCTCTCGATCGCGATGTCGATGTCGCCTTGCTCAACGGCCTTGAGTGACGTCAGGGCCAGCGACGACCCACCAACGACGGGGCGCCGCACCTGCAAGCCGTAGGCGGTGGCGATTTCGCGAGCCATACCGGCCACCGACAGGCAATCCGGCCGATTCGCGGTGACCTCGAAATCGATCACCGCATCCGCGCTGGTCGCGGGGGTGTGCGCGACGGTGCCGTCGGCGGTGACGGTCTCGGTGAACTCCGGCAGCGACTCGATGCCTTCGACCGCGAACCCGCGCACGGACATCGTCGCGGCAATCTGTTCGGCAGTGCCGGGGACGTCGACGAACTCACGCAGCCACGACAGCAGGACCTTCATGGCACCGGGAACTGTTCGAGGAAACGCAGATCGTTCTCGTAGAAGAGACGGATGTCGCTCACGCCGTATTTCAGCATCGCGACACGCTCGAGACCCATCCCAAACGCGAACCCGGTGACCATCTCAGGGTCGTAGCCAACCGCTTCGAACACGGCCGGATGAACCATCCCGCTGCCAAGGATCTCGAGCCATCCGGTCTGCCTGCATACGCTGCAGCCGGCCCCGCCGCAGCCGTGACAGGTGATGTCCACTTCCGCGCTGGGCTCGGTGTAGGGAAAGAAGCTGGGACGCAGCCGGATTTTGACGCGGCCGAAGAGCGACGTCAGCATCGCCTCGAGCGTGCCTTTCAAATCGGCCATCGAGATCCCCTTGCCGACGACGAGGACTTCGAATTGCTGGAACATCGGCGTGTGCGTCAAATCCAGGTTGTCTCGACGATAGACGCGGCCGGGCACCATGATGCGGACCGGCGGTGGAAAGGTCTTCATGTAGCGGATCTGCATCGCCGACGTATGCGTGCGCAGCAGCGTCGCGGCGCGAACCTGCGCCTCCGGGACACGTCCGGGAACGGGGGAGCGATGCGCGCCCCACGTGCCGCCGATGATCGGCTCGGCGAGGTAGAGCGTGTCCTGCATATCGCGCGCGGGATGTTCGGGCGGCATGTTGAGGGCTTCGAAGTTGTGGAAGTCGTCTTCGACTTCGGCGCCTTCGAGGATCTCGTAGCCCATGCGCGTGAAGATGTCTTCCACCTGCTGCCGCACGCGCATCAGCGGATGCACGTGGCCGATCGGGGTCGGACGGCCGGGCAGCGTGATGTCTACCGCGCCGGCGGCGGGCCGAGACGATTCCAACGCGCGCCGCTTCTCGTCGATCGCGTTTTCGATTTCAGTCTTGAGCGTGTTGACGAGACTGCCGAATTCGCGCCGGGCCTCCTGGGGCAGGGAGCCGAGCGTCTTCATCAGTCCGGTCAGCGTGCCGGACTTGCGGCTGAGGAACTGATCCTGCAGCGCCTTCAGCGCGGCGACGGTTTCCGACGACTCGAGGCGGGCGCGGAAGCGGTCCCGCAGTTCGTCGATGGTTGAACGATCCGGAGGGGTGTCAGACATGATCAATGCTCAATGCGGAATGCCCAATGCTCAATGCCCAAGGTGATTGGAGCATTGAGCGTTGAGCCTTGAGCATTGGCATTGAATTACGCGGCGGTACCGGCAGGCAGCGCCGCTTTCGCCTGCGCGGCGACTTTGGCAAACGCGGCCGGCTGCGTGGCGGCGAGGTCGGCGAGCATCTTGCGGTCGATCGTGCTGCCGGCGGCCTTCAGCCCGCGCATCATCTGCGAATAGGTGAGCCCGTTCTCGCGCGCGGCAGCGTTGATGCGGACGACCCACAGCCGCCGGTAGTCGCGCTTCTTGTTCTTGCGGCCGACGTAGGCGTACTTCAGCGCAGTGTCGACCGACTCTTTCGCGGCGCGATACAGCTTGCTCTTGGTCTGGTAGAAGCCTTTCGCACGGGCAAGAAGCTTCTTTCGCTTGGCGCGGCGAACTGTTCCTCGTTTTACTCTCGGCATTTCATCCTCTAACCGGGCGGGTTTAACGACCCGCCTCTCCGACTATCAAGCGGGCCCTAGACCCGCCTCTGCGGCTACCGGCTACCAGCTACCAGCTACCAGCTATTTGTACGGCAGCATCCGCTCCAGCTTGGCGGCATCCTGATCGGCCACCTGCGTCGTGCCGCGCTTCTGACGCTTCATCTTGGTGGTCTTACCCGTCAAGATGTGGCG
>Ga0209382_10011810_pt1 | contig 10822 bp, 12 predicted proteins | sample SoiMetdeltSBSDD5_FD_187599 | JGI IMG/M metagenome (GOLD analysis project Ga0209382, IMG submission 187599) | Bulk soil microbial communities from a Populus tree surrounding site in Tennessee, USA - Soil MetaG P. deltoides SBSDD5 (SPAdes) (version 2) | ecosystem: Environmental > Terrestrial >...
CGGCGGGATGTCAGGACGGTACGAGTGTCGCATAGTCTCCTCCTTTGCAGAGGAGAGTGTATCGACATCCCAAAATTACTCAATGACACGTAGGGTGGTGCGGATTGGCGGTTCTAACCCGGCCGTCTTCAAGCGGTCCGCCTCATCAATGATGATCAGGCAGGTGGGATCGGGCGTGGCTTGGCGCTGGTGGGCATACGCCGTGGCAATCTACCCCAGCGATGTGGCGCCCCGCGCCGGGGTAACGATGGGCACTCCCAGGGCTCGCCGTCCACGGAGCCTCTGGCGCCAGCAATCGGCCTCACGCTGGCGCGCTTCAGCAAGCCGCACGGCCTCTTCCCGGTAGAGCGCTTCCCAGTGGAAAGCCCGCAAGGTGTGGCGCCACTGCTGGATCTCGCGCTCTAGACGCCCGGGCGAGGTGACCACCGGTGGGGTATAGATTACCGTGGTCCTGGTCACCAGCTCCGCCAGAGCCGCGCCCGACACCTGCGCGGCCAGTGGAGCCGCCATGACGGTATCCCAGTGGGCATAGTGCCGCGCTGAGAGGGTCTTCCCGACGCCTGGCGGACCGTAGCACAGGCCGATATAGCGGGCCCGTTGGCACGCCGCACAAAATTCGGTAAAGCGCCGGTATTCCTGGGTGAGAATGAAGTCGGTAGGCCGAGACACGCTACTCATTATAGTAGCGTTTTAAGCGCGGGGGGGACGCTGGTGCTGTCTCGGAGCGCGTGCCCGTCTCCGCGCTGCTCGACACGCCCTCTCCTGGCTCAGGTGCAGTGCCTCGATGAGCAGCCAAGAGCGTTTCCACGGTCTGGGCCCGGTCGTGGAGTGTCTGCCGGAGGGCCCGCCGTCGGTGGTTGCGGGCCTGGATGATCTCCCGCAGGGCAATGGTTTCGCCGGCCAGTTCGTGGCAGATGGCCCGACAGAGAAACTGGTTATGATGAAAGACCCGGATCTCGGCCATATCCCGCGGGTCGTACCGTATGATGACGTGTTCGCCCACGTAGGCGGCCAATGTGAGGTCCAAATACCGCAAGCCCTGGAAATGAATCCCATCGGGGCGCACCTTGCGGCTTTTCGCCACGGTCAGCAATAAGAGATCGAGCTGTTCCAGACTCTCAGGCAGCCGTGGGAGAAAGCCGTCTGCGGTCCAGCGGGCGTGCCGGGGGACTCCGGTTTCACTGTGCGGCTTCTGATGATACTGCTCGAGGAGAAACTGCTGGAGATGGGCTTCAAACGCCGACAACGTCAACAGGGATTTCCCCATGGGAGGTCCTGCAGGAGTGTATCCCGGCAAACCACATAAGAGCATCTGGTTGATGGTACGAAAGAAGCGCTCAATGCGCCCGCGGCCGCGGGGCATTCCCGCTTCAGAGAATACCAACGCCATCGTGAGATCGGCACTCACTTGCTCCAGATGGTGGGAGGTAAAATCACTGCCATGATCGGTATAAAATGTCCCTGGAATGCCGCATACCTGCCACTGCGGCACGGTTTTGCGCCAGATGGCTTGGCGGAGCACTAAGGCGGTTTGGATCGCGGACGGCGCCCGCAAGCTCACGCCAAACCCGGCAATGGCGCGGCTGTAATCATCCATAATGACGGTCAGCCAGGGCCGCGCTGGAGGGCCGTTCTCCCGTAGCACCCAGAGATCTAATAGCGTATGATCGGCTTGCCAGATATCGTTGGCGTGTGCAGCCTCGCGTCGATAGAGGAGATCGAATGTGGTGCGGTAGGCTTTTGTCCCGGCGTGTGCCAGGGTCACCAGCCCGGGGGCGAGCTGTTTGACGACCCGATACACACAATGATAGCTGGGGACCCGCCACCTATGCTGGAGCGCCACCGCACGGACTTGTCGGTGCACAAACGCCACAGTTGGGGGAGGTGTGCGGAGGGCAAACCCTTCAATGACCTGTGTGAGTTCGGGACGTAACCCCCGCGGGTGTCCCCGGTCGCTCCTCGCACGCTGGGCGAGCCCTGCTAAGCCATATTGGCGATGCCGGGCGACCCACCGCTGAGCGGTCCGCAGCGCTATCCCCTGTTGATGGACAAGGGGGGCCAGGGGGACACCCTGTTCTACGTGGGGTTGGATGATCTTGTAGCGTGCCAGTGCTCGGGTGCGTTCATCGTGCGGCACCGCAGAGAGGGCAGGCCTTGCTTGTGAGGGCTCATGCATTGCAGACTCTCTTGTGATAGGCTGGGCCATCAGCAACATTGCCGAGAAAGTTGTATTGTCGGCAATATTGGGGATGCACGCCAACGATATTTCAAGGGATTCACCTATGCCGCCGCCCCAACGCCAACGTTCATTTTCGGCAAAGTCCCCACCCCGACGCCAGGCCCCGCCACGGAAACAGCCCCGCGGGGTAGCGCAGCGCGACTATCTGCGTCCGGAGGAGGTCGACGCCATGGTGCAGGCCGCCCGCAAAGCCGGGCGCCACCCAGTGCGTGATGCGGCCATTATCCTTATGTTGTTTCGCCATGGCCTGCGTACCGCGGAACTGGTGGCCCTTCGATGGCACCAGGTGGATCTGAAAGCGGGGTATCTCGATGTCCATCGCGCGAAGCGCGGCCATCATGCAAAGCATCCGCTGCGCGGCCCGCAATTACGCCTGCTGCGAGAACTGCAGCGCACGTACCCCGACTCGCCCTATGTGTTTGTCTCGGAGCGCAAGGCTCCGCTGTCCCCGCGGTCGATTCGCGCAATTGTGGCACGCACGGGCCAGTCGGCGGGGCTCCCATTTGTCCCCCATCCGCACCAACTCCGGCATGCGTGCGGCTATTACCTCGCGTCGCAGGGCCATGATACCCGGGCCATTCAGGATTATCTGGGGCATAAGAATATCCAGCATACCGTCCGCTACACGGCCATGGCGCCCCACAGATTCGAAAGTTTCTGGAATGACTAACCCAGTATCGTGAGGGATACGTCAGGACGAGGGAGCCGAGGAGTCAGTCGAGAGGGTCGAGGAGCGCGTTCTGCGCCACTGAATGTGCAAACATTACGCCGCTGAATCGGCAAAGTTACACGTCTCCCTCTGTGGCCACTCTACTTCCGATAAGACCCATTGTGTTAACTTTGCTCGTTCCACGAGGCCCCGTAGCGCGCTGACGAGCGTGCCTTGGCATGCGCTGGTGGCCCATGACCGGTACGGATTGTGGTCCCAGGCGTCACCACACCTCCCGCTGAGTCTGGAGTCCCTCCCCTGCCAGCCGTGCAGCGTCGGCGGGCAGGAGATGACCGTCCGCGAGCATGATCGCCACGCGCTCCTCCCAGACCTCGTGGAGGTCTGCAGGAACAGTGGGTGGCGTTCTTGCCGCCACTGCTGATGTGGACCACGCGCCCACCGTGAGGCTCCAAGCGACCCACGCCTCATTGACGTCTTTGTGCTTGCCGTAGGCAGCTGCTGGTAGCACTGCAACCCGCTTCCACCGCAGCGCTGCCTGCCGCGCGAGCTAGCGAGACTGCCGCTGCCAGGCGGTATCGGCATCGAGGGCAAAGGCCAGCTCCCGTACCTCCCGCGCCCAGCTCCAGCGCCAGCCGTGCACGCCAAAGATCGCCACGACGCGGGGCACGCCTGCAGCGAGCAGCGTCAGCACATTAAAGACCCTCTCGCACACCCATAGCGGCCCGGCCCCGTCTGCAGCGCGGCAGGATGGACGTATGGAGCATGCCTCGGCTGGGCTGGTGGCATACGAGTCTCAGAGACTGCCTGGCTGGGCTGGTGGCGTCCCGTACTTGTGTCGTAGGTCATGCAACAACACATCGTACAGTTTCCTCGCTGACGCGGTCTCTTCTGGACTCGCAACACCAGCGAAGTAGGTCGCGCTTATCCGTTCAATGTCCATGAGCAGCTTTTGACGTTCCTCGTGTTGCGCACGTGTGAGGAGGCGCTGATAAACGCTTTGACCGCGTCACATGTGTCGGTATCCTGAAACGCACCGATGGACCCGCGCGCAACGAATCGCTTTTCAAACTCCTCTTCCCACCACTCGGGTTGACGAAAGAGCGCCATGAGTTTGTCCGCAACCTCCTCGAGACGTCCTCCGCTGAGTTGGCCCAATATTTTTTGAAGTCTTTCGTCTTTATCCATAGGCTTTTGACGTCGAGCGTGTGTGTGTTGCCCGTTGCGAGAGCCCGAGCATAGCATACCACTTGCAGTGCGTGCTCCACTGCAGCCGTCGAGAGCAACGTCCGCTCTCCTGCGGTTGCTTCGCGTACGTATACGATGTCAGAAAACGGAGGTTATATCGAGACCTGTTATTGCACGCCTGTTTCTCCCCCTCTATAGTCATAGGCATATGGATGGACGGTGCTGAGCCGTCAGCGGGCAGGCCGAGTCGCTCACACACCTCGTGGCGAGGCCGTTGTGTGTCGCAAGGCCACGCCACTCTAGGGCTGACGGAATCGCAGAAGGAGCAGGAGATGCCCCACAGCACGTTGGACAAGGTCCTCGCGGACGCCCAAGCCTTATCCCCTGAGGAACAACGGCGCTTGCGGGCCAAACTCGACGAATGGTTGACCCCTGGGCCAACCTGTCGGACGGAGGCCGAGTTCGAGCAGCAGCTCGTTGCGCAAGGCATCTTAAGCGCCGTGCCGCCCCCCATCACAGAGGGGGCACCCGCGCGGCAGCGTACGCGGCTCCAGGTGCACGGCACACCGTTGTCGGAGACGATTCTGGAGGATCGCCGGTAGTGGCGGTGTACTTCTTGGATAGTAGTGCGTTGGTGAAGCGCTACGCCCAGGAGACTGGCAGTGCCTGGATCGAGATCCTGACAGACCCGCAGGCGGGGCATCACTTCTACCTGGCCCGCATTACTGCCGTCGAAGTCGTCGCCGCCGTGGCGCGCCGCCAGCGGGGTGGGGCGTTCTCCGCCGCAGATGCCGCCGCCGCGTTGGCGGATTTTGCGGACGATCTCGCGCATCAATACCGTCAGGTTGACATCACCTCCCGTCTGATCACGCAGGCCATAGAGCTTGCGAAGACGTATGCCCTCCGTGGCTATGATGCCATGCAGCTCGCGGCTGTTCTCACGGTGCACGTCGCCCGGGAGGCGCAGGGCCTCTCCCGGTTGACCCTCGTCTCAGCGGATCACGAACTCAACGCGGCTGCCGTGGCAGAGGGCCTGCTGGTGGACGATCCGAACCTCCACTGAACGCCTGGCGCGTTTCGCTCCATTTGTCATACTGGGTCGCGCATAACACCTGGCTGAGCATTGGTGTATCACCGCACCGTCTTCGCATTCATCGGGTATACAGAGGTGCGCCTTGTCGGGGACGACGCGTGCTCGTGTCCGCCCTGAAGGTCTTCACATTCCCCCGAATTATGTGGTAGCGTATCTCAGCCGCTCATCGAAAGCCGCCCGAGGTAAGGATTTGCAGGTTGAGCATCCAGTCCGATGTAGGCACGCGGCCGCCTTCCACTTCCACCCCACACAGACCCGTATTCAGGGCCCGGCGTTGATAGGGAATCAGGTTGGACAAGTGGGCCAGCCCCGTGAGAAACGCCGCTTGACTTCCACCCGGATGGTGGAAGCCCTTCATCATGAACAGCTTGCGGTCGATGGCATTATGGGCCTGATCGAGTACCGTGCTCATCGCCGGCATCCAGGGGTCTTCGAGGACAGCATACCAGCCCGCTTTTTTGTCCTGGAACCAGTGGCGTACGCGTTCGCCATGGTCCTCTCCAACCGTAGCGGTGATGTGGTCGGCAAAACGGCGTAAGCGCTGGCCCAACGACACCACCCGTAAGCTTTTGCGCTGGCGACAGCGGTGCAACAAGGTGTGAAACTTGGCGCGCAAGCCCTTTCGCACCGGGGCCGCGAGGCCAATCAACTTATCGGGGAGCTTGTGAAGCGCGTGGCGCAGACAATAGCCCAGGCGAGCCCCCGGAAACAACGTCCGCATGCTCTTGGTGGTGCTGTCAAAGCCATCGATGAGGGCGCCCTGCACCTGGTACGACGGCTCATGCTCCAGGGCCGCCCGTTGAAACTCGCCGTAGGACGCGGTGAAGGCCACCGCGCTCTTGCAGTCGCTATAGCCCAGGTGCCAGATCACACGACCACTGACGATGGTGGGCAGATAGACCCTTTCGCTGAGACAGCGGCTGTGCTTCTCGTCGGCCAGCAGATACACCGGCAGGGGCAGGGCACACCGAGTGAGTACGACAACGAGGCCTATACCTTAGACGACCTGGAGTCAATGCCTGGGTATCCTCTGGAAAAACGCCATGACTCCCCCTCCATAGTTCTTGTCATCCCGCACCTTACACATTTAGTACCTTAAGGTATTACCTGCATTTTTTAGTAGTAAAATAACTAGTATACAACCTACCTATTCTATACACAACCTGTCCTTGCGTGGTGCCGATAACACATTAGGAAGCTATCGGGAGTGCTCAGGGGAGAGAGCCCCGCGGTGGACGTACGCCCAGCCCTGAGCACTTCGGAGAGCTCTTGGTTGGACTGACCGCGCCCTGATGCGGCCTGACCAGGTTTTTGCCGCCTCGCGCTATGGAGGTTACAGTGGGGCCACCCTCCGTCATCCGGTCGGGGACAGGCCTGGCCGGCCCCTCACGTGCGGGAGCGATGCCGTACCTGGCGCCGCGACCACCCTGGAGTACTGCCTCCAGGCTGTTTTATGCGTCCCCTGGCTGTCCCCAGGCACACGACACCCCTGGTCGGGCTCCCCAGTGGAGCGCATCTCATGCGGCGCACTCCTCGGAGGATAGGTGGGGAGGAGCCCCTCCCCGTGGGATGACACCCGTACACACGAGCCGCTGGCCACAGGTGGGACACCGCTCGGGATGGCCCTCCCCACGCTGCGCACACACCGTCTGCCAGTCCAGACACCGGGGGACCTCCAGGGGCGCTTGCCCAAGCGCCGTGCGGCAGGCGGCGAGGGCCGCGGCGTGGCGTGGATGGTACAGCCCGTCAGCACGCACCACGCGCGTCTGGGGCACCGGGACATGGAGGAGCCACCGCTGCAGAAAGGCCGCCACGGGCAAGGTCATCCGGTGGGGAGAGGCGGACTCCGCGTCGGCCTCCTCCTGCCGTGCGCGAGAGGTGAAGGTGACGCGGTCACCGTCATACGCCATCAGGCGGGCGTTCTTGATCGGACCGCCCCGCAGGTATCGCGCCAGATACGTCACCACACCAGCGCCATGGCGATAGCGCTCCATGATCCGCACATGCCACTTCGTCTTCGTCGGATGGCCGAGGCGGTGCAGGAGGGTGCGCAACTGCTGCGGGCGCATCGGCGCGGGCAGAGCCAACGCCCCGCGCGCAAAGGTCTGCCGGATGGCCGCCACCATCTTGCCCCGAAACACGGCCATGACCACCCGTGCGGGCAACAAAAACCCGTGGCGGACGGCTACCTAAGAGCCTGTTGGGGTTCGCCCACCCCCCGTGACGAGGCAGTGCACGTGCGGGTGCAGGACCAGCGTCTGACTCCAGGTGTGCAGCGCCGCGAGGATGCCCGGCTGTGCCCCAAGATACTTGGGGTCCGCCAGCAAGGTACGCAGGGAAGCGTAATAGATTCATGTGCTATTACTCCGTGGCGGAAAGGTGCTCATTCCAGTCGGGCAATAGCAAGGCAGGCACTCACTGAGACACATCGCACAAACCACATTGATATTCAATAGGTTGTGATGCAGAGCCAGCCAGCCAGCATGACGACCCTCGACAAGCTTGATCCGTCATTGACGGGAAGGATACGTATCAATACAGTGATTTGTTACGCTTCCTGGAGGATATCGGTGCTGATGTCCTCGCAGCCCAGCGGATGTTTGACTTCCTCTTCAACATTGTGAACGAGCTCTCCCCCAACCTTCAGATCATCGTGACGGAACACGCGAATCTTGGCAATGAGCGGTTTCAGCGGGCACTTGTCGAAGAACCCTGGCGGGGCGAGCGAGCACTCATCCCCCTCGATTGGCTCGAGTAACCGGTGACAGAACACACGTCACTGGTTGCAAAGGTGCGGAGCAAAGGCATGCCTATGCGGCTCGTCCATCGCTGGGGTGCACGAGCCAAACATGCCGTGCTCATGCGCCTTCCATCCTCCATGCTCATGAACACTTGCAACCAGCTCATGGGGCTTTGTTGCCGATATCCAGCAGGCCTCGCTTCTTCGAAATGCCTAAAAACCATTCACCCAAAGGGCGAAGGAAATATTGACAACCCTTCTTTCCTAGAGTAAATTATATTCAGCCCTAGGGTGAAGGATTTTCCCCACGATATGTGCTCTCTCCAGTGCGATTTCTGCCACGAGCCAGGGGGAAACTTCTTGGAGATCACGTTCAGAACGCGGCAGCTGGAAAGATGCTATCTCTACTTCCAGTTCGCGGTACGCACATTTGGGGACGTCGTTGCTCGCAAATACATCGAGCGTGTGACGATTATTAAACTCTCTCGAAGCATCGATGACCTGAAGAAGCTCTCAGGCCTACGTTGCCATCAACTCACCGGCGATCGTGCAGGGCAGTGGGCTGTCAATCTCACGGGCTTCTACCGGCTCATCTTCACACTGGAAGGAGAACGACTGGAGATTGCTCGTATTGAGGAGGTGAGTAAGCATTATGAGAACTAATCCAGGTCTGCACTCGGATCTCGCTATCCCCCCCGGCGAATATCTCGCTGAAGTCATCGACGAGCTGGGTATGAGCCAAGTGGACGTGGCGAGGCGTATGGGTCGTCCCGCGCAGGCGATCAACGAGATTATTAAAGGGCACAAGGCGATCACGCCTGATACGGCCTTACAGCTTGAGCAGGTCACCGGTGTGCCTGCCTATCTGTGGACCGGCCTTGAGGAGGAATACCGTCTCGTCTTGGCTCGCCAACAAGAGCAGACGCAGTTGGCGCAGGAGGCGGCGTTGGTCGATCCTGCGCTGTATCGTGCCATGGCGAAGCTCGGATGGGTCAAGCATGTGCGGGACAAGCTGGAGAAAGTCCGTGAATTATGGAAATTTTTTGGCGTGGCGTCGTTACATAACCTCCCGGAAGTCACCGCCTACAGTCCCGCCTTTCGCCTCTCCACGGCAGCAGTCGCCTCTCCCTATGCTCTCGCGGCTTGGCTGCGTCAAGGGGAATTGGCAGCGCGCGAGCTTGAGGTCCTCCCGTATGATGCAGAACATTTAAAGTCCATGCTCCCCGACTTGCGTTCTCTCACCCTCGAGCCCCCGGTAGCCTTTATCCCACGGGCGAAGACACTGCTGGCACGCTGTGGCGTGGCCCTGATTCTGCTCCCCCATCTCCCCAAAACCTACGCCAACGGCGCGACCTTCTGGCTCACACCGAGTAAAGCCGTCGTCCAGATGAGCATCCGCGGCAGCTGGGCCGATATCTTTTGGTTCAGTCTGTTTCACGAGCTTGCGCATGTGCTCCTGCACAGCAAGCGTCATATTTTCATTGAGGGAAAGGGGGGTGAAGATCCCGAGTGGCGCAAACAGGAAGACGAAGCGAATACCTTCGCCGCAGATGTGTTGCTTCCGCCCGGACCGTATCGTGCGTTCGCCGCGCAGGGTGTGTTCACGGCTGGCGCCATTCGGCAGTTTGCGGCGCAAAGAGGCATTGCCCCTGGTATAGTGGTTGGCCGGTTGCAACACGAGGGCTTTCTTGACCGTGACCACGTCAATGGTCTCAGAGAACGGTATCAATGGGTGGAGGCTTGATCTCATACGCCATCTGGCATCTCGTTGCACCTCCCCTCTTCTAAGGCCGATAGTTTGCCCACGCATGCGTTCTCTTGCGACCAAGGTTTTTCACCCCTGAGACCGATGCCTCGGCAGCCGAGCGAAGTATTGGAGTCGCGACGTAAGGTAGAGTATGGCAAAGCGTTTACCCAAAGCAGCAAACAAAGTGAAGGGATCACCAAACGTTTCAGGTGCCACGGGCGGACCGAGTACCGGTCATGGGATGAACTACCAAATTGACTATGCCGTGTATCGAGCGCTGGACATGATATCTCGCTCCCTATGTGCGCCCCACAAGCTGTGGACCATCCGGATCGAACCCCGTGCGGTCTCCTCAGAAGTGTTAACACGATGGGACCTTGCCATTGACCCGCCTGAAGAGCTTATTGAGGCGAAGCTCAACCCGACACGCCAGGATATCCTCGATTGGCTCGACCGGGTACAGCAAGGGCGGGGCTCTTCTCCAGAGCGAGCGTTTTCCCTGGTGTATGGCAAGGGGGGTGGACTGCTCATCCGCCTGCTTGGGTCCCTTCGACGTCTCGCTATCGAGGCCGGTCAGGATGCACAGACCTTTCAGCAGTTACTGGCGCGGGAGGGCCTCCACGACGCACACCAGATCCTCGTGCCATTAGGCGAGGGGGCGCACACGACTCTCCAACGCATGATATTCGAACAGCTCCCGGAGGAGCTGCTGGCCGGGCATATTCAGATGCACGCGCGGATGCTTGCAGGCGAACAGCAAGGCAAGCGCCTCATAGACCTGTTGTTCCACACGTTCGCAGAAGCCGTTCCTCAGCGTACAACGTTCTTCGTCAGCGACCTCTGCCAGGACATAGAGCGCGCGGGCATTCCGCTCCACTCTCCTCCTGACATCAACCCAGCTGACCTTTGCCCTCACGCTGTCGCTACGCTCTTGATTTTGCAGGTGTGTCCAACAGGCGTGCCCATGGAGGTGCTGGCTCAAGCCATCTGCGCTGAGCCGTCTGATCTTGAGTGGGAACTCACCTCGCTAGTGACAGCGGGCGTGCTAGTAACCAATGGTGTTAGTCTCTTACAGACCAACAATATTTATAGAACTACTAAAACTATAAGTATCCATTTTTGAGCTTGCAATCGTCCTACGACTCTTC
>Ga0209382_10011812_pt1 | contig 10818 bp, 9 predicted proteins | sample SoiMetdeltSBSDD5_FD_187599 | JGI IMG/M metagenome (GOLD analysis project Ga0209382, IMG submission 187599) | Bulk soil microbial communities from a Populus tree surrounding site in Tennessee, USA - Soil MetaG P. deltoides SBSDD5 (SPAdes) (version 2) | ecosystem: Environmental > Terrestrial >...
CAAACGCGCTCTGTTCGCTGTCGCGTCGCCTCTACTGCACCGTTGGCAACATCGAGGCGGAGGGGGCGGCGCGGCAGGCCGTCGGCGTCCTCGAAGGGCTGCCTCCGGGTCGCGAGCTCGCGCGGGCCTACGCCTTGATGGCGAACACGCGGATGAACGCGGAGGACGCCAAGGGGACGTTCGAATGGGGCGGCCGGGCGGTTGGCCTGGCCGAACGCCTCGACGAGCGCGACGTCCTCGCCTACGCGCTGAACGACGTCGGCACGATGGAGTTCCTGACCCGGGGGCCCGCCGCCCGTGAACGCCTCGAGCGCAGCCTGCGCTTGTCGCTCGAGGAAGGCTTCGAGGAATACGCCGCACGGGCCTTCATCCACCTCGCCTGGGCGGCGACACGCGTGCGGGCGCACGCCTTGGCCACCGAATACATGCGAGAGGGCATCGAGTACTGCACCGAGCGAGACCTCGACCTGTACCTGCCCTACTTCTACGTCCGTCGGGCTTGGGTGGAGCTCGATCGAGGATGCTGGGACGAGGCGGCAGAGGACGCGCTTGAAGTGATCCGGGATCCGCGCAGCTCATCCGACGCGCGCGCTCCGGCGCTCGCCGCGCTGGGCCGGGCTCGCGCCCGGCGGGGCGATCCGGATGGATGGTCGCCACTCGAGGAGGCACGCGAGCTCACGGCCACCAAGGAGGATCTGCAGGAGCTCGCCCCGGTGGCCGTCGCGTGGGCGGAGGCGCTGTGGCTCGAAGGCAGGCGCGTTGAGGTTGAGGACGCCACGAAGGTGGCCTTCGAGCTCTCGCTGGAGCGAAACGTGCCCTGGGTTGCCGGCGAGCTCGCATGCTGGCGCCGGCGCGCCGGGCTGCGCGACCGGCTCCCCGGGCGCGCGGCTGCGGAGCCCTACGCGCTCACGTTGTCCGGAGAGTCCAGGCGGGCCGCGGCGTTGTGGCGAGAGATCGGTTGTCCGTACGAGGCGGCGCTGGCGCTGGCCGACGACGACGACGAGAGTGCGCTGCTTGAGGCGCTCGACGAGCTCCGTGCGCTGGACGCTCGTCCGGCCGCAGCGATCGTCGCTCGGCGCCTGCGTGAGCGGGGCGTACGTGGCCTGCCGCGCGGGCCACGGCCGGGCACCCGCGAGAACCTGGCCGGCCTCACAGCACGCGAGCTCGAAGTGCTGGAGTTGCTCGCCGAGGGATTGCGCAACGCGGAGATCGCTGAGCGACTTGTTATCTCCAAGCGCACGGTGGATCACCACGTCGCGGCCATCCTGCGCAAGCTGGACGTGCGCACGCGCGGCGAAGCGAGCACGCAGGCCGTGCGCCTCGGGCTCACCGCCGACCCGCCCACCGCCTAGGACAGCCAGTGGTATGCCGAGCCCAAAACGCCTCCAAGCGCTCGGCTACCTGAGCTCGCGCAAGGAGCCGGGCCGAACGCGCCCGCGCACCCACTACACGCTCACCGACGAGGGCCGCGATGCGCTAGTCGAATGGATGCACGAGCCGGCCCGCTTCCCGCGCATCCAGCACGAGGCGATCACCCGACTGCTCGCCGCCGACCTCGTCGGCGAGCAGGCGGTGCTCGACAGCCTGCGGGCGCTGCGCGAGGAGATCGCCGACATCTCCGCCCGACTCGACGCCGCCGAGGCCATCGCCAGCACGATCCCCAGCCGCGAGCGCTACCTGCTCCTCAACCACCGCCTGGCCCGCCGCATCGTCCAGGCCCACATCGACTGGCTCGACGAGGTCGAGCGAGAACTGGGGTGACGGGTCCGTCGTTGTGACAGTTCCGATACGCTCCCGGCATGGGAGGAAGGTCGATGCGGCGTCTCGTCGCGCCGATTGCCGTAGCGGCAGCGTTCGTGTGCGCAGCGCCCGCGGCTGCGGCTCCGTCCCAGCCGTCGCCGGGCGCGGTGGGGATCGGCGATCCGCTCTTCCCGGCCCTCGGGAACGGCGGCTACGACGCGGAGCACTATTCGCTGTCGCTGCGGTATCCGACGGCTGACCCGCAGCAGACGGTGACCGGGAGCGTGACGATGTTTGCGCGCGCCACGCAGGCGCTGTCGAGCTTCGACCTGGACTTCGGGGGTGATTCGGTGGAGTCGGTCACCGTCGACGGGAGCCCCGCCACCTGGACGCGGTTCGACGAGGAGCTGGCGATCACGCCGGCCCAGCCGCTGCGCGACCACAAGAAGTTCGCCGTCCGCGTCGACTTCACGGCGCACCCGTTCACGCCGGCGCCGGATGACAACCTTCCGTTCGGGTGGTTCACGGTCAACGGCGGATCCGTCACCGCCGGCCAGCCGAACTTCGGGCACGACATCTACCCGGTCAACGACCACCCGGCCGACAAGGCCAGCTACGACATCCACTTCGACGTGCCCGAAGGCACAACGGCGGTCGCCAACGGCGACCTCGTGTCGCGCACGACCGCGAACGGGCGCACCGTCAGCGTGTACTCCATGGACGAGCCGATGGCCTCCGAGCTCATCCAGCTCGCGGTCGGCCAGTACGACGTGACCGACCGGGGCGACGTCGACGGCGTCGACGTGCGCGACGTCTCGAGCAGCTCGGCCACCGACCTCGTCGAGCCCGCGCTCGCGCGCACGCCCGACCACCTGCGCTGGATGATCGATCAGGTCGGGCGGTACCCGTTCGACCAGTACGGCGTGCTTGCGGCCGACGGACTGTTCTTCTACGCGCTCGAGACGCAGACGCTGTCGCTCCATCCGGCGTTCCTATTCGCCCGCACGGCTGCTGGCTACGAGCCGATCATGGTCCACGAACTCGCGCACCAGTGGTTCGGCGACGACCTCGCGCCGGTGCGCTGGCAAGACGTGTGGCTCAACGAGGGCCACGCCGACTACTACCAGCAGGTCTACGCGGAGCAGTTCTTCGGCGAAGACACCGTCGAGTACTGGCACGATGCCTATCAGCGCGCGAACCAGCTGCGGCACGACTTCGGTCCGGTCGCGCTGCCGACGGGGAACGACATCTTCACCCTGTTCAGCGACAACGTGTACTCGGGCGGCTCGCTCACGCTTTACGCGCTGCGGCAGGTCGTCGGCCAGGACACCTTCCGCGACATCGAGCAGACCTGGGTCAAGCGCTACTCGGGCCAGTCGGTCAGCACCGAGCAGTTCATCGACCACGTGAACCACATCGCGCACCGCGACCTGACGGCCTTCCTACGCGACTGGCTGTACGGCGACACGGTCCCGCCGATGCCCGGGCACCCGGACTGGACGGCGGACCCGGTCGCGACCGCGCCCACCCCGGCGGCGACATCGAGCCCGGCGCTGCCGACCGCGCGGAGTCTCGAGCTGGGCATCTACAAGCGCTGACCGCCACGGCGGGCCGCTCGAGGTTCGACCACGGGCGGCCCACCAGCCAGAGAAGGCCGGGTGTCAGGCGTGCGCGACCACCTCGCGGAGCTCCAGGCCGTCGAAGCTGACAGCGTCGGTGGGCGGTCCGTTCGATTCGATCACCCGTGCCAGCGCCTGCGCCGCCTCCGCGGACTCGAACACCAGCACCGAGGTCCCCCGGCCATTGTCCTCGGAGAGCAGCCAGTAGCCGCTGACGAAGCCCGGCGCCCGCGACGCCCGCGGCACGATTTGCTCGCGCAGCACTGTCAGGGCGGGTTCGCGGTCGTTGATGGTGACGTTTACGAGCAGAGCGTTCATTTCGAGATACCTCCTTGGCCCTGTCGCTTGTTCTGCCGATCCGTCCTAGAGCGGCGAAATTACGAGCGCCGGGCGGTGGGGGCAATCGGGAGTTCTCCCCATGCGGCCAGGCCGTGCTCCATCACGAACACGGCCGCCGCCGCCCGGGTCGAAACGCCGATCTTCGCGTAGGCGTTCTGGATGTGGCGGTCCGCGGTCTTGGCCGAGATGCCCAGCGTGCGCGCGACTTGCTTGGTCTGTAACCCCCGCGCCAGCAGGCCGATGACCTCGGCCTCCCGTTCGGTCAGCCCGCAGGGACGCTCGATCCTCGCTGCCGGGTGGCCGGCTGCCTCGAGCACACCGGCAACCGCTTCGGGGTCGAGCCGCTCGCGACGGGCCTCCTCGCTGAGCGCTTCCGCCGCGACCTCCGGCGCGAGCGACGCGCGGTGCGGCCTTGGCTCGATCATCGCCTGGTAGGCGTCGGCGGCGGCAAGCATGCGCGCGGCCGGTGCGAGCACCGCGGCGGTCGCGCCCCGGTGGTAGCCGGACCCGTCCAGTCGCTCGTGGTGGGCGCCGGCAATCGGAGCGAGCGCGGCGAGGAACTCCGACCTTGAGAGCACCCGCTCGGTGGCGTAAGCGTGCAGCCTCACGCGCTCCCATTCGTCCGCGGACAGGGGACCCGGGCGATTCCAGACGCGAGCGCCGACCGCGACGCGCCCCAGATCGTGCACGAGCGCGGCGCGCCGGATCGCGCCGCGTTCGGCGCTCCCGAGGCGGCACCGCTCCCCCGCCCGACCGACCAGGTCCGCCACTCCGGTCGAGTGGCCGACGAAGGAAGGCGAGACGAGATCGGCAAAGGCGCCCATCGCCGCCAGCGCACGATCGATCGCCTGCCCTTCCAGGATCAGCGTCGGGTCCGGCTCAGCCGCGAGCATCTCCTCCCACGCCGATGCCTCGCGATCGCGCGTCAGGATCTCCGCCGCATTGTCGGCCAGGCAATTGGCGACCCACGGATCGAACGCGCCACCCGCCCGCTCGCGGACGACGGCGGCGGCATGCTCCACTCCTCCGAGGAGTTGCTGGAGCGCGGCGTCTCGAGCGACATTGGCGATTCTCAGCGCCGGCGGGATCTCCTCCTGCTTCGCCCGCCCGAGCTGGCCGTTGCCGTCCCAGCGCTCCGTGAGGTTGACGAAGAGGCCGTGGACCGAGCTCGGGAGGCCGAGCCGCTCGGCGAGCATCTCTCCCACCTCGCAGAGCGCGACCAGGTGTGGCTTGCTGCCCCTTGCCGCTTTCGGGAGCCGTCGTGCGATCTGCCACGCCCGCACCGGCGGGGCGCGGTCAGGATCCGGGAGGGCGCGCACGATGCCGGCCAGGATCTCGCGCTGCGAGCCGAACAGCGCCGGGCCGAAACTCGTTGTCAGATCACCCCCGAAGATCTCGGCGGCGACCTCCGCGTCCGCGGTGCAGCCGCAGTAGGACAGCAGGCAGGCGTAGTAGGTCTCCGACGCCGTCGCCGGGTCGATTCCCAGTTGCTCGCCCAGCCGCACCGCGATCTGCGTTGCGTGCAGACCGTGCTCGAACGGGAAGCCCATGGCGAGGTCCGTTGCCAGACACAGCGCTGCCACCATCTCCGCGGTGCGAGCGCGCTCCGGGCCGTCGGATTGCTCGTCCGGCACGTCGCGACAGTACCCCAGCCTTCGAGGCGGGATATTTCATGCGGGTTTCGTTCCGGCTCCAACCGGTGTCTATGCCTAGAGACAGCCCAACCGGCGAACATCCAACTCGAACGAAGCACTGAGGAGGCAAACGCAATGACTCAGCACAAGGTCGGGACACAGGAAGAGTGGCAGGCCGCCCGCGACGAGCTGCTCGCGGAGGAGAAGGAGCTCACCCGCCGCGGCGACGAGCTCGCACGGAAACGGCGAGAGCTTCCGTGGGTACCCGTCGAGGAGGACTACCACTTCGAGACCGATGACGGGACCAAGTCGCTCGCCGAGCTCTTCGACGGGCGCTCGCAGTTGCTCATCTACCACTTCATGTACGGCCCGGACTACGAGGGCGGCTGCCCCGTCTGCACCTCGATCGCGGACAACCTCAACCCGAACGCGATCCATCTGGCGGCACGGGACACCAAGCTGATGCTCGTCTCCCGGGCCCCGCTCGAGAAGCTCCAGGCCTACAAGAAGCGGCTTGGTTGGAGCATCGACTGGGCCTCGACTGTGGGTAGCGACTTCAACCGCAAGCTCGGCTTCCTGTACACCCAGGAGGAGCTCAAGCCCTTCCTCGAGGGCGACCTGCCGCCGGCGGTCGCGCAGAACGCCGAGGCGTGTAGTGTCGATGCGGGGACGTACGTCGCGGAGGGGCCCGGCCTGAGCGCCTACATCCGCTCGGACGACACCGTCTACCGGACCTACGTAAGCACCGCGCGCGGTCTCGAACCGGCGATGGGCTACTACGGCCTCCTCGACCGCACCGCGCTGGGGCGTCAGGAGGAGGGTGAGCAAGTCTTCTGGCTGCGACGCCGCGACGAGTACGAGCGCTCTCGGGCCACCACCTGACGGCGCCGCCCCCCGCTAGTACGCCGGAACAGGCGAGAACGCCCACGAGCGACCGCCGGGCGGATCGGTGTCGGAGGCGATCGCCACCACCGTCGCGACGTCGTCGCGGGCGAAGGCCGCAACGAGGCTGGCGACGATCTCGCCGCCCGCGCGCCGGCTCGCCACTGACCGCGGACGCCGTGACGCCCCGGTGGTCGCCCGGCGCTCCATCGTCGCCCGCGCGCGCTGCAGCGCGCTGTTCACCGACGCCGGCGTCGTGGCAAGCGTCGCTGCGCTCTCGCGCGCGGAGAACCCGAGCACGTCGCGGAGGATGAGGGCCGCACGCTGGTTGCCCGGGAGCTCCTCGACCGCGGCCCGCACGGCGTCCTCGACCAGCTCGCGTCGTTCCGCGACCCCGTCGAGTCCCGGCGGCCCGTCGCCCTCGAGTCCCAGCGTCGCCTCCTCCGCCGCCCACGGCTCGGTGAACGCCTCGTGCTCGGGGCAGCCGCCGTCGGTGGGGCCGAAGTCGACCGGAAGGACCGCGTGCCGGCGCTTCTTGATGGCGTTCAGGCACGTGTTGGTCGCGATCCGGTAGAGCCACGCGCGCAGCGAAGCCCGGCCCTCGAATCCGCCCAGGGCGCGCCACGCGCGCAGGAGCACCTCCTGCATGACGTCCTCGGCTTCGCCCGCGAAGGGGGCGAGCATGCGCCGGCAATGCGCCTCGAGCTCGCCGCGGTACGGATCGACCAAGCGGCGGAACGCGTCCTCGTCGCCACGCTGGGCCGCGTCGAGCGGCGACCCCGTCACGTCCCCACCTCCAGCGCCCCGCGCAGCGACCGCGACAGCGCCACCACATCCTCGAGCGGGAGCTCGTCGACCGCGATCCCTCGCGCGCGCAGCCGCTCCGCGCACCGGGTCGGACGTCCGCCCGGAACCGCGACGGTCGCCGGCGCGGCGGCGACCTCAACATCATCCGGCAGATCCGAGATCGCCGACCGCGCCGCCTCGCGGACCGCGCTCGGGCGCGAGGCCGACGCACACAGGACCAGGAGCTGGCGGGTGATCCGCGGCCAGCCGCGCTGGCGGGCGCGGAGCGCGAGGGCGACGCACGCGGCCACGCCCGCCCCGCTGCCGGCGAGCAGCAGCCGGTCGGGGTCGCCCGCGAGCTCGCCCGCATGGTCGGCGGACCACTCGAGCACGCCCGCGGCCCGCTCTAGTGGCGAGTCGGAACCGCCTACCCCAGATGTGGTCCACGGCGCGCACAGGACGACCGCGCCCACGCCGGCGCACAGCTCGTGGCAGAGCCGCTCGTCGGCCGGATCCACGCCGTCGGAGGGCGCGAGGTCGGGGAGGAACACCACGAGCGGAGCCGGCGACCGCGCGCCCGCCGGCCACCGCACGCGCACCGGCCGCGAGCTCGCGCCCCGGAGCCGAAGGTCCGCCACCCGTTGCGTCGGGTCGATGGCCTGCATGGCGCCGAATCGTCGACCGGCGCGCGGTTGCGCGAAAGTCCGATCGTGCATGGCGGTGGTGCAGGATCCGCATGGCCATGCCGACGGCAAGTCCGGATAATCCGGAGCCATGGCCGATGAGCACCGCGGCAACGTGCTCGCCTTCCCGCAAGCCCCGGAGGCGATCGAGCTCAGGCACCTGCGCGCCTTCGTCGCCGTCGCCGAAGAGCTGAACTTCGGCCGCGCCGCCGACCGGCTCCACATCAGCCAATCCGCGCTCAGCCGCCAGGTCCGCGCCCTCGAGCAGCTCCTCGGGCTCGACCTCCTGCGACGGACGAAGCACCGCGTCGAGCTGACTCTCGCCGGCGAGGCGCTGCTCGACCGCGCCCGCCAGCTCCTCGAGGACGTCGACGGAGCGGTCTCGGCGACGCTGTCGGTCGGCGGCGAGCTCGCGGCTCGGCTGACGCAGCTGTGGGCCCCGATGCTCGAGATCGCGACCAAGGACGTCGACCTCGAGGAGCGCCGCCAAGCGTACGAGCGCTTCCACGCGCAGTTCTCGCCACCCGACGAGGTCGCGGTCATGCACGTCAACGCCGGCGGCGTCCCCGCACTCCGGTTCGTCCCGCCGGGCGAAGGGCCGGGACAGATCCTCTACCTCCACGGCGGCGGCCACGTCATGGGCTCGGCGTTCGGCTACCGGCCGCTCATCGCCGCCTTGGCGCTCGCCGCCGGCTCAGGGGCGATCGCCCCGGAGTACCGCCTCGCCCCCGAGCATCCCTTCCCGGCGGCGCTCGACGACAGCGATCGGGCCTACGAGTGGGTGATCTCCGGCGGCACACCGCCCGAACACATCGTCCTCGCCGGCGACTCCTCGGGCGCCGGGCTGGTCATGTCGCTGCTGATCCGGCTGCGCGACCAGGAGCGACCGCTACCCGGCGGCGCGCTCCTGTTCTGCCCCTGGCTCGACCTCACCGGGAGCACCCTGCGCGCGCTCGCGGACGTGTCCGAGGAGGTGCTGCTCCTGCGTCAGCAGTCGGCCTCGCTCGCGGCGTCCTACCTCGCCGACCACCCGATCGACGATCCGCTCGTCAGTCCGCTGACCGCCGACCTCTCGGGCCTTCCGCCGCTGCTCGTCCAGGCGGCGACGGGAGACACGCAGCGCGAGGACGCCCATCAGGTCACCCAACGCGCCCGCGCCCACGGCGTCGATGCCAGGCTCGAGCTCTATCCCGCCGAGACGCACGCGTTCCAGATGTTCTGGTCCTTCCTGCCGGAGGCGAAGGAGGGACTCGAGCGCGGCGGCGAGTTCGTCCGCGCCGTCGCAGGCGGTGCCGAGCGCGCCGGTTCCGCTCGCCGGCGGCGCTGACCGCGAGCCGCCCGGCGGCGGCTGGACCCCGCCGCCGGACGACCCGCCGCGCACCTCACTCCGTGGGAAGAAGCGTGGAAAGCATCCCCGAGTCGATCAGCTCGACGACCGCGTGGATGTCGCGGTCCAGCCGCCGGTCGCCGTCGAGGAACGCGACGCGCTCGCGGACGATGTCGAACGCGGCGCGGGCCGGGGCGCTGGCCTGGTCGATGCCCCTGAGCTCGAGCGCCTGGCACGCCGCGATCAGGTGGATCGCTGCGACGTTCTGGGCGATCTCGACGATGCTGCGCGCGTCGCGCGCCGCGATCGCGCCCATCGAGACCTTGTCCTGGTTGTGGCACTCGGTCGAGCGCGAGTGGATGGTCGCCGGGTTGCTGAGCTTCATCGCCTCGGCGGTCATGGCCGAGCAGCACAGCTGCATGCCCTTGAAGCCGTGATGCAGCCCCGCCTCGGGGCTCTCGGGATCGAAGCGCGGGATCAGGTTGGGCGTCAGGCCGGCGCTGAACTTCTCGTCCACCATGAGCTCCAGCTGCCGGTCGAGCAGGTCGCACACGTTGGCCAGGGCCACCTTCAGCGAGTCCATGGCCTGGCCCATGTGCCCGCCGTAGAAGTTGCCGCCGCTCTGCACGCACTGGCCGTCGACGTCGAAGAGCGGGTTGTCGTCGGACGAGTTGATCTCGGTCTCCACCCACTCGCCCACCCACGCGAGGACGTCGCGCAGGACGCCGTTGACGTGCGGCGCGCAGCGAATCGAGTACTTGTCCTGGACCTGTCGATCGAGCTCGAGGTAGCCGTCGCCGTTCATCGGCCCGCCGAACAGCTCCTCGCCGTCCAGCGCGAGGTACGAGTCCGCGAGGATCGTGCGGATGTTCCGTGCGCTGGTGACCATGCCCCGGTGGGGCTTGGCGCCGTCGAAGAGGAACGCGTTGAAGTGGCTGCGGTTGCCGTGCAGCGCCTCGGACGCCATCGCCGTAAGCAGGTCCGTGAGGTCGGCCAGCTCCTGCGCCGCGCCCACGGCCAGGCAGGCGAAGGCGCTCATGAACGAGGTGCCGTTGGTCAACGCCAGGCCCTCCTTGGCCTCGAGCGCCAAGGGCTCGAGGTGCACCGCGGCCAGAGCGTCGGACGCCTCGTGCCGCTCGCCCTCGAGCAGCACCTCGGTGTCGCCGGCAAGGGCGCCGCCGACGTACGAGAGCGGGACGAGATCGCCGCTGGCCCCGCACGAGCCGCGCTCCGGGATCAGCGGCAGGAGGTCGGTCTCGAGCAGGTCGAGCAGCCGCTCGACGAGCTCGACCCGGATACCCGAGTTGCCCTTGGCCAGGCAGTTGGCCCGCAGCAGCATGGTCACGCGGGTGACCTCGGGCGAAGCCATCGGCCCGGTCCCGCAGCCGAGGCCCCGGAGCAGGTTCTGTTGCAGCCGGCCGGCCTTCGCGGGGGAGATCTGGCGGTAGGCGGAGTCGCCGAAGCCGGTCGTGACCCCGTAGATGGGGATCTCCTCGGCCAAGAGGCGCTGCTTGAGCTCGCGGCTTGCGTCCATCCGATGTCGCGACGACGCCGACAGCGCCACGCGCCTCGCGCGCCGCGACACGTCGATGGCATCGGCGACGGTCAGGTCCCCGCCCGTGAGTTCGAGAAGCGTGCGGGGAAGTCGTTCGTCCGGCAGCCTCGTTGCGGTCACGAAGAAGCACTGTCGCCGCTTGTTACCGTGGGCACAACCGGCACGCAATCGAGAGCCGAATGGCGCAATCGCGACGCCCCCTCGACGACACCGATCACAAGATCATTGCGTCGCTGCGGGAGAACTCGAAGCG
>Ga0209382_10011815_pt1 | contig 10817 bp, 7 predicted proteins | sample SoiMetdeltSBSDD5_FD_187599 | JGI IMG/M metagenome (GOLD analysis project Ga0209382, IMG submission 187599) | Bulk soil microbial communities from a Populus tree surrounding site in Tennessee, USA - Soil MetaG P. deltoides SBSDD5 (SPAdes) (version 2) | ecosystem: Environmental > Terrestrial >...
AGGCCCTGTGGCCTGGGATCTGGAATCCCGAATGGGAGAAACGCGCTGAGGATCTGTATGGCTATAATCCTGCCAAAGCCAAAGCGCTGCTCAAGGAGGCAGGGTACGACAAGGGCTTTGAGTTTACCGTCTACCTCTTCACCTTGCCTGGACTGCCGGAAATCATTGATATGGGCCAGGCTCTTGCGCTAGACTGGGAGGCGGTCGGACTGAAGCCGAAGCTGGTAGAAATTGATTTTCCCCGTGTCCGGGAGCAGTATCGTACGAAGTCCATTCACGGCGCCGTGTGGGCCTTGCGCGGGAGCGACACTGGTCTCAATCTCCTGCGCATCTTTAATAAGGCCAAGGATCCGGTAGTGTGCTCCTATGAACACCCATATATTGAGGAGCGGCTGGAAGCCCTTGGCAAGGTCGTCGACAAGGCTGAACGGGCGCGCCTCTTGCGCGAGATCGGTGACCATAAATTCAATGAATTCGCTGATATGCCGATGTTCTGGCTACGCGCCGAAGCCGGTGTGAATCCGAAGTACATTTCGGAGTATACTTTCCCAGGCAGTATCACTGGGTTCTTCACCCATCTGGAGTATGTCAAATTAGTGCAGTAACACAGGAGGGGGATATGCAGCGCTACATCTTGATTCGGTTCCTGCAGTGTTTGCTGGCCCTGTGGGTTATGAGCGTCATTGTGTTTAGCCTCGCACGTATGACAGGTGACCCGCTTGATGTGCTCTTGCCCATGGAAGCCGGCGAAGGCGAACGTGAGCGGGTGGCGCACCACTGGGGGCTGGATCGACCGCTCTATGAGCAGTACTTTGTCTTTCTAGGCAAAGCCCTGAAGGGGGACTTTGGAAACTCCTGGAAATGGCAGGGCCATACCGCCATGGGGCTGGTGATCGAGCGGTTGCCAGCGACGCTGGAATTGGCTGGTGTCGCCATTGCTATCAGTGTTATGCTGGCGCTACCTTTTGGCGTGCTCACGGCGGTGTGGAAAGATACGCTCTTTGATTCGTTGGGGAAAATCGTCGCCTTGCTGGGCCAATCCCTGCCGAGCTTCTGGCTGGGTATTGTCCTGATGTGGATTTTCGCTGTGCACTTGGGTTGGCTACCCACCTCGGGGCGTGGCTCGTGGTACCATATGATTCTTCCGGCCGTCTGTCTGGGCTGGTTCCAAGTTGCGGCGATGATGCGGTTGGTCCGCTCGTCTATGCTCGATGTCCTGGACAGTGAGTTTGTCAAGTTGACCCGGGTCAAAGGGCTGCCCGAATGGAAGGTGGTCTGGAAGCACTGTTTGCGCAACGCGGCGATTGCGCCTCTGACCTATTTTGCCGTCACCGCGGGGGTGCTGATTACCGGCTCGGTGGTGATCGAGAGTGTGTTCGCCTGGCCTGGCACTGGCCTGCTGGCTGTGGATGCGGTCAGGGCCAGGGACTTCCAGGTGGTACAGGCGATTGTCATTGTCTTTTCGTCGGTATTCCTCATGGTGAATCTGTTTGTGGACATTCTCTACGCGTATATCGACCCACGTATACGATACTAATAACCCTTGGTATAGATAAGGAGCGAGTCCTATGGCACTGGCGATACCACAACAAGTCCCCTGGTACCTGACCCCTCTCCGGCTGCTGCGTGGTATATTTCAGGTCAGACGGTTCCCGGGGGTGGCGATGATCATTCTGGTCTTTCTCCTGGTGATTCCCGGCCTTTTTGCGGAGTGGGTTGCGCCCCACGACCCGATCAAAGGCAGCCTGGCAGCACGCCTCAAGCCACCCATGTGGGAGAAGGGTGGGACTAGTACCTATCCTCTGGGCACAGATAAGGTAGGGCGGGACGTGCTGAGCCGCATCATTTATGGTGCCAGAGTTTCCCTGCGCGTGTCCCTTGAGGCGATTATAGTCAGTGGGGTCATTGGCACCACCCTGGGGCTCCTGGCGGGGTACTTTGGTGGCAGGATAGATGGGTTCATCATGCGCCTGGTCGACATCTCACTTGGCTTGCCCATTATTCTGATAGCACTGGTGTTTGTGGCCGCACTCGGACCGAGCTTTGCCACGATGAACGCCGTCATCACCGTGGCTCTGTGGTCGCGCTATGCACGGCAGGTGCGTGGCGAGGTCCTGAGTATCAAGCAGCGCGACTTTATCGCCCGAGCGCGTGTGGCCGGAGCCTCACACCTGCGCATCATGTTCCGCTACCTTCTGCCCAACGTGGTGAATTCCCTGATCGTGCTGGCGACGCTGCAGGTGGGTTTTGTCATCCTCCTGGAGTCGTCTTTGAGCTTCCTTGGCGCCGGTATTCCGCGCCCAACGCCAGCCTGGGGACTCATGGTAGCGGATGGGCGCGAACTGATCGTGACGGCCTGGTGGATCGCGATGTTCCCTGGCCTGGCAATCATGCTCACGGTACTGTCGATGAACCTGGTGGGCGATTGGCTCCGCGATCATCTCGATCCGAAACTCAAGAATGTTTAACTGGCCCCCTCTCCCAGAGGGGGAGGATGAGGGTCCCGCTGGGAGATAGAGTTGTCGATAAAGCACTGTGGTGCATAGGTACGAGGGTATGACCAGAGATATTGGTGACGTCGTTCTGGAAGTTGAGGATCTGCACACTTACTTTTTCACGCGCCTGGGTGTGGTGAAAGCCGTGGATGGGGTGAGTTTCTCCTTGCGACAGGGGGAAACCCTGGGGATCGTGGGCGAGTCAGGGTGTGGGAAAACCATGACCGCCCTGTCCCTGCTGCGCCTGGTGCCGAAGCCAGCGGCACGTATCGTGCAGGGCAAAATCCTGCTGCAAGGGGAGAATCTGCTCGACAAGAGCGAGAACGAGATGCGACAGATACGGGGGAGTCGTATCTCGATGATCCTCCAGGACCCCCAGACCTCCCTGAATCCGCTGTTTACCATCGGCAACCAACTGATCGAAGCACTCAAGATTCACCACGAGGGCCGTGCCCGGGACCTGGTGCAGCGAGCCATCAACGCCTTGAAGCAGGTCCGGGTAGCGGCCCCGGAGCGGCGCGTTGAGGACTATCCGCATCAAATGAGCGGGGGCATGAAGCAGCGTGTCGTCGGCGCCATTGCTATTTCCTGTGCGCCGCATGTGATCATTGCCGACGAGCCCACCACCTCACTGGACGTCACCATCCAGGCGCAATACCTGCGTCTACTGCGGGAAATCCAGGAGGAAACGGGGTTGTCGATCATCTTCATCACCCACGACTTCGGCATTGTGGCCAAGATGTGTGACCGCGTTATGGTGATGTACGCCGGCCGGGCGATTGAAACCGGCTCGGTACGCGACATTTTTAATCACCCTTCACACCCCTACACGGAGGCTCTACTTAACTCTGTGCCCAAACTCGAAGAACGCACCGCACGCCTCTACTCCATTGATGGCCAGCCACCGCTGCTCTGGAATCTCCCCCCAGGGTGCCGGTTTGCGCCGCGCTGTCCCTATACCGAGGCGCGTTGTGAAACTGAGTATCCGCCCTCTTTCCGCGTGGCAGAGGGCCACATCGCAGATTGCTGGAGGCTGCAAGGCGAATGGCAGACACACCACTCCTCAGTGTCCAAAACTTAAAGAAGCATTTCCCGGTGACCAAGGGGTTGTTGCTGATGAAAACCATCGGCTGGGTGAAAGCCGTGGATGACATCAGCTTCACGCTGCAGCAGGGTGAGACCCTGGCTCTGGTGGGGGAGTCAGGGTGTGGCAAAACGACTACTGCCAAGCTCATCTTACGTCTGGAACAGCCGACCTCTGGCGAAGTGCTGATGGATGGAAAAGACGTGCACGCTTTGAGCGGGAATGACCTGAAGGACTATCGTACCATGGTGCAGGCGGTGTTTCAGGACCCTTGGTCGTCTTTAAGCCCGCGTATGCGCGTGCGCAAAATCGTCGCCGAGCCCCTGGTGATCAACCAGAAAGTCTCGCGCGCCCAGATAGACGAACGCGTCAAGGAAGTTATGGCGAGCGTTGGCTTGCGTCCGGAGCAGGCAAATCTCTATCCCCACGAGTTCAGCGGTGGGCAGCGCCAGCGTATTGCCATGGCCAGCGCACTGATTTCCCATCCCAAGCTGATCATCCTGGATGAGCCGGTGTCAGCCTTGGATGTGTCCATTCGAGCGCAGATCATGAACCTCCTGGTGGATCTGCAACAACAGTACAACGTCAGTTATCTGGTCATTGCCCACCACCTGGCCACCACCCGCTACATGGCGCATGAAGTGGCCGTGATGTATCTCGGCAAGATCGTCGAAAAGGCACGAACCGAGGAGCTGTTCAACAACCCGTTGCACCCGTATACCAAGGCGCTGTTTTCTGCTGCCCTCCCCAGCCACCCTGATATCGAACGCGAGGAGATTATCCTGCGTGGCGAAGTGCCCTCGCCCATCAACCCCCCAAGCGGCTGTCGATTCCATCCGCGCTGTCCTCTGGCCAAGCCCGAGTGTGCCACGGTAGAGCCGGAGGAGAAGCTGATGGCTGCGGGTCATATGGTGGCGTGTCATCTCTATTGATGGGGACTCTGCTGATTCAGAAGTGCTGTCCTGTCTCCTCCCCCTGCGACTGCGTCGGCAGAGGGCGCCCAGCTTAACGGGTGCCCTTCCCTCCGGGAGAGGGTTAGGGTGAGGGGCTTTATTTCCGGGACCACCGCACCCCTCACCCCCCGTCCTTTCGCTTCGACTCCCGTCAAAGCTTGTGCGCCTCTGCCTTTAGTGCTAAAAATAGTCTGTAGCTCTAGCGTGCCGAGATAAGCCCGTAACCGCATGTGCTGATAGCTTGCTAACACTCAAGTGACGAAGGGAGACCCGCTGATGTCCCTTAACTGGCGATTATTCCAACTCACTCAAGGCTACCGTCTGCGCCTGCTCGCAGCGGCGGTACTGGGGCTCGTGGCCGCCATGGCCGGCATTGGACGACTGGCGCTGTCGGGGTATGTGCTGGGCCTGGTGTTTCAGGGCCGGCCCCTGTCGACGCTGGTACTGCCAGTCACAGGCGTGGCGGTGTGCATCCTGCTACGTGCCGTGTTGGAGTATGCCAAGGAAGCGACCGGGAATCGCACCGCCAGCGACATCAAGCTGCGCCTGCGGCAGCACATCTACGAGCATGTGTTGGAACTCGGGCCAGGGCATTTCGACCAGGAACGCACCGGCGATGTCGTGCTGGCGATGGTAGAGGGCGTGGAGCAGTTAGAAACCTTCCTGGGACAGTATTTTCCGCAATTCGCTGTTGCAGCCCTGACGCCGCTGCTGATTTTTGCGGGTATGGCCTGGTTTGATGTCCCCACGGCATTGGTCTTTGTAGGCTTTGCGTTGTTCACGCTCGTCGCACCATTTTTCTTTACACGCTGGACAGCCGCGAGCAGCTTGCAGCGTCGTGATGCGTATAGCGCTCTGGGGGCGGATTTTCTTGATGCTGTCCAGGGCCTGGCAACGCTCAAAGCCTTTGGGCAGAGCGGGGCACATGGAGCCATGCTGGCCCAGCGTTCACGGCATCTCTACCGCAGTACCATGGGGGTACTGGCGGTGAATATCATTACCAGCGGCGTGATTACGCTGGGCATCTCCGCTGGCGCCGGGGTGGCCCTGGGGTGGGGAGCACTACGGGTGAGCCAGGGGACGTTAGCGCTGCCGACTTTACTGGTCGTCCTCATGCTCGGGATAGAAGTCTTCCGTCCGCTGCGTGAGCTCTCGCGCTTGTACCATCGCGGCATGATTGCTGTGTCCACCGCGAAAGCCATTTTTGCCATCCTGGATGCTGTGCCAATGGTGCAGGAGCCAGGTCAGCCAGCGATGTCAGCAGAAGAACGGCTGACGCTCACCCCGGAAGTGCGCTTCGACGGGGTGAGTTTTGGCTATCCCAAGCGTCCTCACGTGCTGCATAATATCTGCCTCACGGTCGCGCCCGGTCAGCGTCTCGGTATCGTGGGGCCAAGCGGTGCCGGTAAATCGACGTTGATCTGGCTTCTCCTGCGTTTCTTCGATCCCCAGCAAGGGCGCGTCCTGCTCGGGGGACACGACCTGCGCACCCTGCCCCTGCAGGTCGTGCGGCGTCATATCGCCGTAGTCATGCAGGACACGTATCTCGTGCACGGGACAATTGCTGAGAATCTCCGTTTTGGCAAGCCTGACGCGACCCAGGAAGAGCTTGAAGCGGCAGCCCGTGCCGCCAACGCCCATGAATTTATCATGGCCCTGCCGCACGGCTATGCCACGATGGTCGGCGAGCGTGGTTTGCGTCTCTCCGGTGGACAGCGCCAGCGTCTAGCGATTGCCCGTGCCCTGCTCAAGGATGCCCCCATCCTCCTCCTCGACGAAGCCCTGTCGAGTGTCGATACGGAGAATGAAGCTCTCATTCAGGAAGCCCTGGAGCGCCTGATGGTCGGTCGTACGACGCTCATCATTGCGCATCGGCTCTCCAGCGTCATTAGCGCCGACCGTATCGTCGTCATGGACCAGGGTACGATGGTCGAGAGCGGCACACACCGCGAGCTGGTCGGGGCTGGTGGGATCTATGCCAGGCTCATGGCGGACCAGGCTACGGTGACTGCTACCGGTACGCAGCTTGCGGCCGTAGCTGAGGCTGAAATCCCTGAGGCAGCGAGCGCAGCGGCACCCAGCAACCGTCGCCAGGCTGTGATGGCGCATTCCCTTATACCGCCTCCGATGCCCTGGGTGGAACTGTGGCGCCGTTTGCTGTTGCTCGTGCGGGACTGGTGGTGGCAGCTTGGGATTACTTTTGTGTGCGGCGTCGGGCACGTGACCGCGGTCATCGGTCTTGGCGTCGTGAGTGCCCTCATCGTTGGCCAGGTGGCCAGAGGGGTGGACTATACAACAACCCTGACGACGTTAGGGGTGCTTATCCCGCTGTCTGCCGTGTTGCACTATTTAGAATCCTGGTTGGCGCATGACCTGGCGTACCGGCTCCTCGCAGAGATGCGCGTGCGTATGTACGAAGTGCTGGATCGCCTGGCGCCAGCGTATCTGTACCGTCGCCGCAGTGGTGATCTCGTCAGTCTCGTGACCGCGGATGTGGAAACGGTGGAGCTGTTTTTTGCGCATACCATTGCGCCTGGTTTTGTCGCCGTGATGGTCCCTGTCACTGTCCTGGCCGTGCTGGGATATTACGCCTGGCCGCTGGCGGTAGTCCTCCTGCCGTTTCTGCTCCTGGTCGGGCTGAGCCCTTTTCTTGCTAGCCGTCAGCAGGAGCGTCTGGCACGCGCCATGCGCGAGCAGCTCGGGGAGGTCAATGCCTATACGGTGGATAGTATTCAGGGCTTGAAGGAGATCGTGGCGTTCACGCGTGGCCCCGGGCAACTGGCGGCATTGCAGGCCTATGGTATGCAGTTGAACGAGGTCCGCCGGCGCTTCTTGAATCATCTGAGTTTCGAACATGTCCTCGTTGAGGCCCTCATGGGGGCCGGCGGCCTGGTTGTCATGACCCTTGGGGCTATCCTGGTGGCGCGTGGCCACCTGGCAGCGAGTACTGTGCCGGTCTTGACGCTCCTTGCCATGGCCTCGTTTGTACCAGTATCTGAAATCGCGCGCATTGGCAAAGAGCTCTCAGATGCGCTTGCCTCGGCACGGCGTATTTTTGCAGTCGAGGACGAACCGGTCACAGTGCAAGACGGTCCTGGTGTGCCTGTCACCCTATCCCGCGATGGGGTAGGTGTGCCGGTGGTGTGCTATGAAGACGTGGGTTTTACCTATGTCCCTGGCGATCCACCAGCGTTACGGCAGGTGAGCTTTGCCGTGCAGCGTGGGCAGACAATGGCCCTGGTGGGCCGCTCCGGTTCAGGGAAAACGACCGCCATACACCTGCTGTTGCGCTTCTGGGACCCCGAGCGTGGCCGTATCTTGCTAGGCGGTCATGACGTGCGCCGGTACACTCTAGATACGTTGCGTCAGCAGATGGCCCTGGTCTCACAAGACACCTATCTGTTCAACGCCAGCGTCCGGGAGAATCTGCGTCTGGGGTGCCCAGAGGCGACTGATGCGGCTCTCGAGCAAGCGGCGCGCGAGGCGCATGCACACGAGTTTATCCTACGCTTCCCAGACGGTTACGACACCCGCCTCGGCGAGCGTGGCGTGCAACTCTCGGGTGGTCAACGCCAACGCCTCGCCATTGCGCGGGCCATCCTCAAAGACGCTCCCATTCTGCTTCTCGATGAGGCCACCTCACATCTTGATTCCGAGAACGAGCGCCTTGTCCATGAGGCACTCAAACGTCTCATGGCTGGGCGTACCACATTGTTGATTGCGCATCGGCTCTCCACTGTACGTGACGCCGACCTGATTGTCGTACTGGACGAGGGCCGCGTGGTAGAGCAAGGCACGCATGCGGAGCTGCTGGCGCAGGGAGGCGCGTACGCCCGTCTCGTGGCGAGACAAGATACGGACTCTCCGAACCTCACCACAGAGTCCATGCCTGATGTGGTGACCTCAGAAGTCCTCCCATAAGGGAGGCTTAACCTCCCTCGCTAGGCGTTGGCGCCATCATCAAGATGCTGAGATGGCGCTTTGCCGGTTTGCTTAGTGATGTGTGGCTATTTCCCTTTGCCGCGTCCTTTGTTGGTGGCCCTGGTGGGAGCAGGCGCTGTTTTATCTGGTGCTGGCGACTTCCGGCCAGACGCCGCCTTCCCTATTGGCTTCTTTTGGGATGCCGGCTTGCTGCGGGGTGGTTCTTGCAGGAAAGACTCCAACAAAGCTGAAAGATCCGGCAGCCATGCCTCCTCGTCATCCTCGTCGTCCTCCTCAGGCAAACACGGATTGTCCCGCAGCGTGGTATGGACGGTCAGCGCCGGCAGAAAACCTGGGACGGCCGGTACCTGTGAGGTGAGGGTGATGTCCACCTCGTCCTCACTCTCAACGTCGTCAATATGCTTATCCCAATCCATGATCGCCCCCATGGCTACGTACATATCAGCCAGCTCTAGGGCTGTAGCCGCGCGCATACCACCCTGGCCCGTACGCAGCACGAGGGGGAAAGCGGATTTATTGGCCACTGGTAATTTGCCCTGCTTCGCTTCCTCAACCAGGGGAGGGGGCACATCACGCTGTGGCGTAAAGGTCAGGCACAGGGTTGAAACTTGCAGGATCTCGGCCATCGCTTCCGCCTCACGTTGCCCCTGCGCCGGATCACGCCGCTGCTGTGTGATGGGTTGCCCCAGGTCGGAGAATTGGTCGAGATGTTCGAGGCTGGCGTTATAGAATTGCTGCAATGCCTCTAGGGAAGGATACAGCGCTAGGCCAAGCTCCTGCCCGAGTTCGCCGATAATGATCCCGTACAGCGTCTTGCCTGCTCCTTGAGCGGTTTGCAAAGTAAGTTCAAACACCACCTCATCGCCATACGCTTCCCACATCGCCTCACGATAGAACTGCCTGGCAGTGTGGAAGAAGGCCTGCAACCCCTCGGTGCTCAACGTCTCTCCGGCTCGTGCTGCTTGCGTGCGATAATCGCTGCTTAAGCCACTCAGCTGCAGCTCCATATGGGCGTGAAAGCGTGCCAGGGCATCGAGTTGCCCCGCCACTTCGAGTGCCACGCCAGCCATTGCCGGTGCGGTAGCGAGGAGTTCTGCCTCTGCCGGCGAGCCCACGCGGATGACTTCTGGTCGACGTGGCTTTCCTAGCAGTGGCTCACGCATAGCGCGGACGACAATATTCACCAAGACTGCAAGAGGTGCACTGGAGGTGGTGGCCTCTCCGAGCACCACACCCCCCTCGTCGCCAGCCTGGACCACCAATAACACCTCAGGCCGTTCGCCTTTGCGGGCCAGGTCAGCAACGGGCACCGCGAGTGCGCGCCGACCGACTTCCCAGATTTCCCTCTTACTCAGCGGTAACGACAGCGCTTGTGCCGGCGTACGTTTTTTGCGTGCCATGCGTCTATCCCCTCTGTCCCCTGGTACGACTTGTGACAAATATGAGGCATCTACGATAATCATGCGGTGTATGCTACGCCCGTAAATGCTAGCATGGATAGATCGCTGTGCCAAATTGTCACCACCACAATAGCACCTTTCCCAGTCTTGACAGGCGCTGTTTTCCATATTAAGTTAATGCTCTCTTCTGTATCTTCAGTGCCGGAGTGGTGGAACTGGTAGACGCGCGGGACTCAAAATCCCGTGAGGGCAACCTCGTGTCGGTTCGATTCCGACCTCCGGCACCTTGCTAAATCAAGGATTTAGCGGCTAACGGCTCCACATCATACCCTAGGGCAAGCTCCCCATTTTCCGCTGTGAGTGTCACAAAATTGTCACACGAGGAGTATAGCTTCCAGCGTTCGCCTCTGACAATGCGTCCCACTTGCGCATACGATATGCCATACTGTTTGGCCAATTCCCGGTAAGTCAGCTTGGAACTCAGTAAGCGTATTTCATACACTATGACCGCTGTAATTTTGGCAGAACCGTGATGCTCGCCGCATAGTATGACCTGTCGGTTCTTCGCGTACATGTCTGCCACATTGTCTGCTTGTGTTCCTTGCTGCAAATGGTCTGGATTCACGCACTTTGGCGTATCACACTTATGAAGGATGCGCAGACCATCCTCTATTGGTTCGTGCCAATGCTCGTACGCAAGCCTATGGGCATAGACTGTACGTCCGTGAACCTCAAGCTTGCCGTAATCATCACACGTTTTTGCCCCAATCCATAACCAACAGCCTGTTTCATTATGCTCTGGAATATAGACTTTCGACATGAAGCGTTTAAAGGTCTTCTCGTCCAAAATTCTTTCCTTTGGTGATTTAAATAAGGTAGTATTTGTACTAAATCAATGCTATACTGTTAACTAAGGGACCCCTCTCAGAACATGTGTACAAAG
>Ga0209382_10011816_pt1 | contig 10816 bp, 9 predicted proteins | sample SoiMetdeltSBSDD5_FD_187599 | JGI IMG/M metagenome (GOLD analysis project Ga0209382, IMG submission 187599) | Bulk soil microbial communities from a Populus tree surrounding site in Tennessee, USA - Soil MetaG P. deltoides SBSDD5 (SPAdes) (version 2) | ecosystem: Environmental > Terrestrial >...
GTGCCATCGGGCAGCGACTCGAGGTCGGCTCGCCAGGTCTTGCGGTCGCGGCCGCGGTCGATGCCGCTCCCGCGCCGCAGGCGTTCGGTCGTGAGCCGCCGATCGAGCTCGACGGCACGCAGCGCTGAGCCGCCTGAAGCTGGTCGGACGAACAAGCGACAACTGGTCCGGCGGCCGAGTTTTGGCGAGCGACAGAATTTTTGGCTCTACAAGACGAGTGATTTGAGGTCAACCCCGGCTGCGATGTCGCGGTCCACCGCGTAGGTGGCCAGCCGCCGGAGTGTCCGCTGCGCCGGCCCCACGGGAACGCTCTCCAGGGCGGCATGCGCCCGGCGCGAATATTCCTTGGCCTCGGCCGCGACCTCCTCCTCACGGGCGCCGCCACGCGACGTCTCCGAGATCATCAGCTTGCCGAGCTCGCTGGCCTTGCCCCGCGGGCCCAGGATCTGATCGGTCAGGATGAAGGCGAGGCCGAGATTCCGCCCGTACTGTCGCAACGCTTCACACTGCGCCGCCGTGAGGCCACCGAGCGCGGCGCCGATGCGGCATGGCGCTTCGAAAAGCGTGGCCATCTTGAGCGAAGCGATCTCCAGCCACGCTGGATGCGAGAGCTCTGGCGACAAGGCGACCCGCTGCTCGCGCAGCTGTCCCTCGGAGCCGATTGCCAGCGCGTCGGCGATGGCTCGACTGACCTCGGACGACACCCGCGCGCTTAGCTCGTACGCCCGACTCAGTAGGAAGTCGCCCACCATCACTGCGAGCATGTTGCCCCAATGGGCCGGCCGCGTCCTGGGTTCCGCCTGTCCGCGGCCGGGTTCGTCGTCGACGCTCAGGTGCGCCAGCGCCGCCATGTATCCGAGCTCGAGCGCCGCGGCGGCCAGCAGGAGCCGCTCCCGATCCGTGGAGCGCGGCAGGACGGCGCCGGCGAGCAGCAACAAGAGCGCGGGACGGAACGGGACGCCGGGATCGCCGTGTCCCGAGGTGGACAACCGGGCCAGGAACGGCCAGTCTCGCCGGACCGCGTGCAGGAGGATCTCGCCCGTCGCCAGCAGATCTTCGCGCACGTTCAGCCCCCCTCGGTCGATCAGCGCGCCGACGTCATCGAGGATTCGGCTGGGATTCGTCTCGCCGATGCCCTCTGGGTAGAGGGCGGCGCGGCGACACAGCGCGAATAGCGGCTTGTCGTCGTGGAACGTGCTCTCGAGCACGTGCCAGAACAGCCGGTAACGCCGCGCGCTCTCGCGTCCGGCTTCGAAGTATCCGGCGTAGCGCTTCTCGAGCATCAGCGGATAATCACTGAGATCGGGAGAGACGCCGTCGGTGGTGAGGTTGCGATGGATGGCGTCTGCGGCGAGCCGTCCGGACTCGATCGCATAGCTGATGCCCTCGCCCGTGAAGGGACTGATGAGGCCGGCGGCGTCACCGACCAGCACCACGCCCGGGACGGAGCACGTCTCGGGCTGGAAGGCGAAGTTGAGCGGCGCGCCGATCCACCGGCCGAGCGGCGTCATGCCGGCGAAGCGTGGATCCCTTGCGCGCAGGTCGTCTAGGAACCCCTGCATCAGCGCACGGATCGAGACGCCGTGGCCCCGCTCGAAGATACCCACGCCGATGTTCGCGGTCGAGGCGCCAGTGGGAAAGACCCAGCCGTACGACGGCAGAACATACCGATCGGTGGGGTCGGTCAGGGGCATGTAGATCTCGAGCCGCTCGCCGAGGCCGGCCACCCCCGAGTAGTAGCCGCGGATCGCGAAGCCGAGGCCGGAGTCGGCGGGCTTGGTCAGGCCAACCTCCGCACCCAGGCGCGAGGCGGCGCCAGCTGCAAGCACCACGACAGGGGCATCGACGCGCTCGGCCTCGCCCTGCCGCTGCACTTCCACGCCGGCCACGCCATCGCCGCGGAGGCAGCGGGTGACCAGCGCGCGGTCCCACAGCTCCGCGCCGGCCTCGCGCGCGCGCTCGCGGAGGACGTGATCTAGCCGATAGCGCGGCACCACCAGGCCGTGATCAGGGCTGGTCAACCCCTTGGGGTACGAGAAGTCGCGATGGCCCTTGCCCCGCATGAAGACGCGTGTGCCCCCGATGCGCCACGTGCCGGTCAGCCGCTCGAGTACGCCCATCTCCCCGAGCAACCGCACGGCCGATCGCGTGAGGCCGTCTCCACAGCTCTTGTCCCTCGGGAATCGCGCACGATCGAGCAGCAGCACTCGGCGGCCGAGGCGGGCGAGATGATAGGCGGCCGAGGCACCGCCCGGGCCGGCTCCCACTACGATGACCTCGGGCCTCACGCTGCCGCGCCCCCACGCCGTCGCGACCGCACGTCAGTGCGAGCGCGAGACGGAAAACGCCGCCAGCGCGCGCAACGAGCGGAGCGCCGGCCCCTCGGGCAAACCGCGCAGCGCATCCCGGGCACGCGTGGCACATTCGCTGGCTTGGCGCCGCGCCGCCGCCAGCGCGTCGGACCCGCGCACGATCGCGGCGATTGCGCCCAGCTCGTCCTCGCTGAGCCGCGCCCGTCGCAGCAGGTCCCGCAGGTGCTTGCCGTCGCGTCCGGATCCGCGCAACACATGGATCACCGGGAAGCTGTAGATGCCTTGGCTGATGTCGGTGAGGGTTGTTTTGCCGAGACGCTCGACAGTGCCCGTGAAGTCGAGTGCGTCGTCGGCGAGTTGAAACGCCAGGCCGAGCTCGCGCGCGTACTCCACCAGCGACGCGCTCTGCGCCGGCACTAGGCCGGCGAGCTGGCCCCCCAACCGACATGGCAGCTCGAACAGCGTGGCGGTCTTTCCGGCGAGGATGTCCAGGTGCTCCTCGAGGGGGATGTCGACGTCGTAGGCGTGCTCGACCTCGCGAAGCTGCCCCGTGCAGAGGCGGGTGACGGCGGCGCTGGCGGTGCGGTTGACTTCCTCGCCGAGCGAGGCGAGCAACGCCGTGGCCCGCGCGAACAGAAACACGCCGCCTGCGGTCGCCACCGAGTTGGTCCAAGCTGCGTTGACGCTGGTCCCCCCGCGACGGGTGGTCGCTCGGTCCACGACGTCGTCGTGGTAGAGGGACGCCACGTGGAGCAGCTCGAGCGCTGCCGCCGCCCGCAGCAGCTCGGTTTCGACGCCGCAGCCGAACTCGGCGGCCAGCAGGAACAGGGCGGGACGAACGTGCTTGCTGCGGCGAGCGACGAGGTGGCTCGCCACGCGATGGGTCTCTGGGTCCGCGACCAAGAGGGCCGACGCGACGACCTCGTCGAGCCGCAGGAGGAGCTCGACGACATGGGGACAGGTCAGCCAGTCCCCCGCGCTCCGCAACGGCGCGGCCCGCTACTTCTGCGCGAACGTCTGGCGGAACTGCTCGAGCAGCTGCTGGAACCTCCTCGAGCGCAGGACCGTGCCCGAGAAGCGGACAAAATAGTCGTACGCCTTGTGCAGCTCAGCTGAGCTGGAGCGGGCCACCAGATCGCCCTTGAAGAAAGCCTCGAGCGGGGTGAGCTTCCCCTCGAGGATGGCTAGCAGCGTCTCCGGCGTCGTGGCGCCTCGCCCCGTGGCGCCGGAGCCCCGCATCTGGTCCGGCCGGATGTCCACGGCTCCACGGGAGACGGCGATGTGGAATCGCCCGTGGCCGAAGAGCGCGACATCGGCCGACTGGCCCTCGTAAGCATTCACCAACTCGCGGAACCCTTCCCCGTTCTCCTCGCGGAAGGCGCGCACCGCCTCGTTGGCGAGAGCGGCCAGCTTGTCGCTCGATTCCCGACCCGGTTGCGGCTTGATGGTTTCCGGCATGTCCGTTCGCTCCTGTCGATGTCGGTGTGAGCGTCCCGTGGAAATCTCAGGAGGCGTTGACCGCGGCCAACGCGTCCACGCGGCCCGCTCCCATTTCGTTCGCGGTGGCGCCGATGTTCACAGCCGTCTGCATCAGGATTCCCAGGATTTGAGCGGGCGTGAGGGCGGGATTCTTGTCGAGCATCAGCGCGGCCACCCCGGCGACGTGGGGACACGCCATGCTCGTGCCGTCGAGGTTGATGAAGTTGCCGGACGCATCGGCGTCGGGGCCGAGGGCCGTTCCCGCCGCCTTGCACGAGGCAATCTGCACCCCCGGCGCGGTGATGTCGGGCTTTGCGCGGCCATCAGGCGTCGGCCCGAGACTGGAGAAGCCGGCCATCGCGTTCTTGTCGTCGCTGGCCGCCACGGTGATGACCGCGCGGGCGTTGCCCGGACAACGCAGGTGGGTGTCGTAGGTCGCGCAAGAATCGTTGTCTTCGTTGCCCGCGGCCACCACGAAGGTGACGCCGGCGGCGACGGCGGCGTCCGCCGCCGTGCACAGGACACAGGTGCCGTCGGGATCCGTCCACGCGCCGTTGGCGTGAGAGAACCCCCAGCTGTTGCTGGCGACGTTGACTCCGGCGGTGACCGCGGCCTGGATGCCCATCACGGCGATGGGCGCGGTGGTGCTGCCGGTGTTATCCATGATCCGGATGTCGAGGATGGACGCGCCGGGCGCGATACCGCGAAAGACGTCGTTCTGGCTGGCCACGATACCGGCGCAATGCGTGCCATGGCCGAAACCGTCCCCGGTGCCGAGACCAGTGAAGTCCTGCTGCCCGGTCACGACGGCAGCCAGCGCGCCGTGCGTCGCGTCGACACCCGTGTCGATGACGGCGACGGTAACACCGGTGCCGTCGAAGCCGAGCGTCGCCGCCACCTGGTCCGCCTGGATCAGCGGGCGGCTCACGTCGAGACAATTCGCGAATACTCGCTTGACGGCGATGACCGATTGCACATCCGCGCGCGCGGCCGCTGCGTCCACCTGCTCCAGGCTCGCCCACGCCACCAGGCTATGGGTCAGCCACAGCCGATCGACTACCTCCAGGCCGTGCGTCTTCAGGTCCGCCTCGATGCGCGCGATCACCTGCCGACCCACACGCTGCATGAGCCCGATACGCGGTCGCCGCTCGCGCGTCGTCACCGGCCGGCCAGCCCCCGTGAAGCCAGCCCGGGCCGTCCTGGCGTTCACCATTACCTGATGACGCCCGGGCTCGGGCTCAAGGCTGAACAGCTCGGCCAGCCGGCGTTCCTTGCGCTCGTAGATCAGATCGCGCAGGAGGACCCGGTCGAGCTTGGCGACCACCTCGCCGCCCATCTCGGCGCGGAGGGCCTCGATGTCCTGACGCTCTCTCTTCAGGAACTCTTGGGAATGCTCTCGACTCACTCCGTTCGACATGATCGTGCCCTCCTCGGCGTGCCCTCAACACACGGCGCGATGGCGTGTCACCAGGAGAATCTGCGCTACTTCGGCGCGCTCGGTGATGCGAGCAAAGGCGGCCGGTGGAACCGACGCGCTCACCGTCGCGTTGATCCAGTAGTGCCGGACGTCCCGCGCGCCCAGTCGCATCAACTCCGCCTCGAGATCGGCGACCGCTTCGTCCATTTGCCGGGCCCGCTCCCCCGGCGCCGTCGCGCTCAGCGCAGCGTGCAGGACGATCATCACCGGCACCACTGCGTTCTCGGTGGACCGCGATTCGAGCTCGCGTTGCAGCGTGGAGTCGAGCTTGCTCCACGCGTCGAGCCCGATGCCGAGACGCTCCCGCGCGCTAGCCATCACCCCGACGTTTTCGTGCGGGCCGGGCGGTCCGGGGATCGAGCTCGGCGCAGGCCTCGATGAGCACCGTCTCGCCGCTGCCCCCGCGGCAGGCGACGGCCGTTATGCCATCAGCTTTGAGGACGATGACTTGGGGGACCTTCGCGGGCACGGTTTTCGCCGAGGCCACCGTCGCGCCGCGGCCGTCGGTGGCGACGGCGTCGACAGTGGCGGACGACGGCTCGTAGACAGTCAGGCGCACGCGCGCGGCCGCAAACGGCAGGTGAATGATCACGCCCGATCCGAGCAGCAGCTTGCTACGTCCCGCGGGCAGGCCCCAACTGACTACGCGCAGCGGACGCCGGTCCATCGATTCGAAGATGAACTGCTGCCTTTCGCAGGTGTCGCCGATTTCCCCGGGCTGCAGACCGTCGAAGTCGACGCAACGCTCGGTCGGGACCTCCGGCGGTCTCGGCGCCTCCGGCTCGACGCAGAACGGCTGGACGGCCAGGAGCGCGACGTCGTCGATGTAGAGATCACATGCCCCGCGCGCGCCGGTCCGATCCACCTCACCCTGTCCCTCGAAGAAGATGGTGACGTACCCACCCTTGCGGGCAGTGACGCGAACTGAGAGCTGACGCCACTCCCGGCGTTCGCTACCCTCGCTCCAGGTCACCACCGGGGAGGTGGGATCGGTCCCGCCGGTGGGGTCGACACCGAGCCGTGCCATGCCCACCGTCTTTTCGCCCAGGCTGTACCAGCCGGTGATCTGGTAGTCCCAGCCCTCGTTGGCACCGACGCGTTGGCGAACGCCGAAACGCCGGTCGCCGTCGAAGTGGATCCGCTGGGCGCGCTGCCCGCCATACAGGGGGTACTCCGCCGCGAAGAAGACATGCGGGGCGACGGACACGTCGAGCTCCTGGGGCGGTGGGGCCCCGAACACGCCGATCTCGGCCTGGTAGGGTTCCCAGGCGTTGCCGACGGCGCCAGCGACACGTTCGCGGAATCCGTCCTCGAATCCCTTGTTGCGGACGTCGACGACGCGGATGAGCGCTGTGTCCTCGCCCACCCCGCCGTCGTCGTCGATGACCGTGCACACCGCCGGGTACGTGCCGCAGGCCTGGTAGACGTGCGAGGCGATGGCCACGCCGGTGCCCTTCGGCGGATCGTGCCGCTCGCGAATGACCGCCGGTGTCGGCGGCGTGCAATCGCCGAAATCCCAGGTGCCCACGTGCGTGTCGAGCCATCCCGGGTCGACGAAGCCGGCGGTGAGCGAGATGACCGTGCACGGATAGGCGTAGAGGTCGGGGCCCGCGTCCACAGTCGGCGGCACGTTGAGAACCGTCACGGTCAACGTGTCCTCGCCGACTCCGCCGTCGTCGTCGCGGACGGCGAGCGTGACGGTGTAGGTCCCGTTGTCGCCCCAGGCGTGGCTGCCGGTGACGGCGCCCACGGCCTGCGGCGGGTTGTGGGTCTCGGTGACCACGCCGGCGTCGGGGGCCTGATAGTCGCCCCAGTCCCAGCGGGCCTCGTGCGTGTCCGGATACTCGGTATCGGTGAAGGTGCCCGTGAACGGGACCACGTCGCCCTCGTTCACCGTGCGGTCGGGACCGGCCTGGACCACGGGGGCAACATTGCGGGCCCGGACGATCGCGAAGTGACGGCTCGTCGCCCCGCCAGGCTGATTGACCACCACCTTCAGCTTCGCGAGATACACGCCGTTGTCCGCGTAGACATGGGTCACGGTATGGGTGTGGGCCACCGTGCCGTCGCCGAGGTCCCATTCGTACGTCGCATCCGGATGGGTGTGCCCGGCGCTGAGGGTGACCGGCGTTCCGGCGTCGACCACGTACGGACCTTGCGCGTCCGCGGGAACGATCGCGGTGGCGTCGAAGGCGCTCTTGACGGTCAGCATGTCAACCCGCCATCACGAGCCCATCGGAGCTGATGTCGATGGGATTCTCGAACTTCGACTCCACGGTGCCGATGTGGACGAGCTCGCTCGGCCAAGCCCCGATCCCCTCCACCTGATTGGTGACATTGTTGACCACCAGCTTACCGCCGATGGTCTGGGCGATCCCTTGGACGATCAGTAGCACGACGAGCACGATGATGCCGCCCACGAGTCCCAGCGTGATGAACCCGATGAGAAAGCTCACGATCCAGGCGAGCAGGGAGAGATCGACGTCCGGTTCACCCGGATCGGCGACCATCCGCTGGGTGCCGTCGAGGTTGTCCTCCCAGTGCAGCCCCACGTCCTCCTCGAAGGAGGCGTCGACGTCGATGCTGCCCGCGATCGCGTCGATTACGGTGACGTCGCCCTCCATGTGGATGGCCCCGGAGATCAGCGAGATGCTCAGGCTCGTGAGGTCGGCGTCGTGGCCGTCGACGTTACTGAAGTGCTTGGGCGGGAAGCCGGGCCCCAGACCGCCTTCGCTCTCCGGTCGATGGATGCTCTGGTCGATGATGGCCAGGACCTTGGCGGCGCTCAGCGCGATGGCGAAGGTCCGTCCCGCCGGGATGAAATTCCCGAGCGCACCGATATTGGCGCCCCCTCCGGCGTTGAGGGCGATGGCGAGGGAGCCGGGCAGCGCCCGCGTGGCCACGTTCTGGATCTGGACCGGCGATCCCGACGGCGTGTCGGGCGTCCAAACCGCGACCGAGCCCTGAGCCACCAGCTGTTGGTGGAGAGCATCGGCGATCGCCGTCTCAATCTGCGCGACGGTCGGGACTGCGATCACGGCGTCACTCATCTGGCTCACCATCGCCTGCCCTTGTGTCTGCAGTTGGCTGGTGACCACGGACTGGAGAATCCCGCCGAGCGTGGTGTTGTTGGCGGTGTAGTTGTTCCCGGCGGCATCGGGGGTCGGGACGACATTCTCCACCGTCACCGTCGCGGCCGAGAGCTGAGCGGTGATCGAGCCGGGGGCCTGGACGAGCGGCGCGGTGAGAACCTGGCGGGCCTCGACGGCCATAGGGTCCAGCAGCGTGGGGGCGAGCGTGATCTGCTTGCGAATGTTGTAGATCCGCATGCGGAGGGGAATGCTGATCCGGACCTGGGCCGGCGGCCGGGTGACCTCGATACGGTGGGCGGGATCGGACTGGTCGTCGAACAAGTCCACGATCACATCGACGAGGTAGGCGTTGATGCTGAGGTACGTGACCGTCTGGTTCAGGCGGGTGACGGTGTGCGGAAAGGTCGCACCGTCGGCCGCGTACAGCCTGTGCACGTATTCGCTCAGATATTCGTCCAGGTGCGGCGCGACGGGGTCTCCGCTGGTAAGCGTGGCCGTTACATTCGCCCGCGGCAGACCGCCGAGGAGGATGCCGACGTTGACGGTATTCGGCAGCGGGCCGACGGGGGCGTGGGCATTGCCGTCGGCGGTGAGCGCCACCATGGTCAGCGAGGGGACCGGCGGATCTTTGAGTTCGACCTGAACGTGGAGGCCGAACTTCATGTCGACGCCGTTGACCCCAACGTCCATCGCGATGTCCAGCTCGTTTTGTGGGAGCTGAACGTGGCCGTCCTCGACCACGTACGGGCCGAGCGACGTGCCCGCCGGGATGTCGAAGAACTCGGGGATGACGCCGCCTCCGCCGGTGTCTCCGCCCGATTTCCAGGCCGCCTGCATGACCTGGCGGAGCATCGGCACCCCCACCTCGGCCACGACCTCAAATCCCTGTGTGTTGGCCATCAGGAGGGTTCGGGTTTGCCGCGGCCGGCTCGCACCTGCGCACGGAGCCCCTTGATCGGCGTGCGCCGCGTGCCCAGCCGCACCTGCTCGTACAGCTCACGGCTGCCCAGTCGGGGCTTGCTGGCCTCGAGGCGCCGGTATTCGAGTAACACTGGCATGAGGGGATGGGCATCCCTCAGCCCCTCGAGCGGGTCGGCAACCGGCTGACCCCATCCGACTTGAGGGGGCAGGATGAGCCGGGCGCCGGCCGGAACCGGCCGGTCGTACGTGGGATACCCTTGTCCGGGGGCGGGCCCCCGCACGTTGAGTTCGACAAGGAAGCGCCGCAGCTCCTCCTCGGACTGCAGATCGAACGCGCGGCCGGCGATGGAGAAGATCCGGGCCCGCAGCTCCTTGAGACGCCGCGCCCTCGCGGGCCCAAACCTGACGAGGTCTTCGATGTCCACGCGGGCCTCGGGATGGACCTCGTAGTCGAGATACTCGATGGCCAGGATCGGATTGACGGCGGCCGCACGCGCGAGGTCGGGGCGAGCGTTGATCTCCGCGACGATAGCGCCGATGCGCTCGCGAGCGTCGTCAACGGTCCGTATGACGCGACGGCTATCGTCCGGCATGGTTACCTCTCGCGGTGCCGAGGGCGCCGAAATACGCGTAGCCCGAGTGGGTGGTGATGAGCGGTCCCAATGCGGTGAGAGCGGGATCTGCGGCGGCGGACGGACGGGACTGCAGAATATCGAGCGCGGCGAGCTTCGTCGCGATTCCGATCATACTTCCCCCCGCTGAGACGTCGACAGGGCCGATCAGATGGGGTCTGACTAACAGAAGCCGTTGTGCACATCAAGCGCAAATCTCGTGTCGGGAATTCCCGACAAGCCGCAGCTCGGATCGTTGCGGCCGATATTCAGGGGCGACGGGACCGCGGTCAAGAGATGAGACGGCGGAATTGTTGGACCGGACTGCCGCAGATCAATCCCCGCTTTGGGGTGCGAGGCTCCATGGGCAGGCGCCGGCACCGCGCGCCGGCCTTATGGTCATGACGACCGGCCGCGAGGATAGCATGTCCGCGATGGTCGCCCGGCGGCTCGGCATGCCGCGGCTAGGATGAGGAGCATGCGAGGATTCTTACGGCCCTTGGAAGCGGAACGGCTTGCGCGCCGCCCGCGATCGTGAGACTTCACACGTACTGCGGCGCCGTGCCGTCAGGAACTGTTCTGCGACTTATCAACCAGCTGTCGGGTGCAGCACCGGCGTGAAGCCGTTGGCGAGCGCCCTCACCGATGTCGGTGGCGTGAGCACCTCCACGCCGCCGGTCACGGTCCGCGCCTCGGGTCGCGTCCAGCCGCCGAAGGAGAACGTGAGTAGGCGGTCGGCGAGCACGAGTCGCGCTTGGCCGTCGGCGCCGATGATCACGGTGCCATCGGGCAGCGACTCGAGGTCGGCTCGCCAGGTCTTGCGGTCGCGGCCGCGGTCGATGCCGCTCCCGCGCCGCAGGCGTTCGGTCGTCAGCCGCCGATCGAGCTCGACGGCACGCAGCGCGGGATCGACGGCGTCGCGAT
>Ga0209382_10011818_pt1 | contig 10813 bp, 8 predicted proteins | sample SoiMetdeltSBSDD5_FD_187599 | JGI IMG/M metagenome (GOLD analysis project Ga0209382, IMG submission 187599) | Bulk soil microbial communities from a Populus tree surrounding site in Tennessee, USA - Soil MetaG P. deltoides SBSDD5 (SPAdes) (version 2) | ecosystem: Environmental > Terrestrial >...
GTAGTCCATCACCAGGAAGTGCGAGCCCTGCGCCTGCCCCAGCTCGTGGATGCGGACGATGTTCGGGTGGTCGAGGCGGGAGGCGATCTTCGCCTCGTCCAGGAACATGTTGAGGAAGGACCGGTCGGTGGCCAGGTGCGGCAACAGCCGCTTGACCACCAGCAGCCGCGAGAGCCCGGTGGAGCCCGCGGGCCGGGCGAGGAAGATCTGCCCCATCCCACCCGTGGCGAGCTTCCGGAGCAGCTCGTACTTGCCGAAGGCGACCGCCATCTCGGCCTGCGACTCTACACGGCGGGCCCCACCTACTGCTTGAGCTTGTAGCCGGACCTGATCGCCGCCACGGCGAGCGTGGTGGAGAGCGCCGCGATGACCGCCAGCGCGCCGCCGCCCACCCAGGGGTTGAACGCGGTGGCGCCCAGGAAGCCGTACCGCATCAGCTCCGCCATGTAGACCATGGGGTTGAAGAGGCTGATGGTGTTCCACGGCCAGTGGAGGCTCTTCACCGAGTAGAAGACGCCCCCCAGGAAGGTGAGCGGCAGCATCACGAAGGTGGGGAAGAAGTTGATCTGCTCGAACTTCTCCGCCCACACCGCGGCCAGCAGCCCCAGCACGGAGAAGGTGTAGCTGGTGAGCAGCAGCACGCCCAGCAGGACCCCCGGGTGCGCCAGCTCGAACCCGGTGAAGGCCGCCGCCACCAGCCAGATGAGCAGGCCCACCACCAGGCCGCGGATCATCCCCCCGCCGATGAAGCCGAGGAGGATCTCCGCCGCCCCCAGCGGCGCGGCCAGCAGGTCCACCACCGTCCCCTGCAGCTTGGTGATGAACATGGAGGAGCTGCTGTTGAGAAAGGAGTTGTTGGCGATGCCCATGAACACCAGGCCGGGGACGATGAAGCGCAGGTAGGGCACGCCCTCCACCTGGCGCACGCTCTCGCCCACGGTCCCGAAGACGACGAAGTAGAGCGAGGTGCTGATCAGCGGCGCCAGCACCGTCTGCCCCGGCACCCGCATGAACCGCCGCACCTCCTTCTCCAGGAGGGTCCTCATCCCCACCACGTTCACGGGCCCGCCCCCAGCGGCGGCAGCGCGCCGCGCGCGGCCTCGTATTCGGCCACCAGCCGCGCCACCAGGTCGCCCGCGGACGGGATGTCCTCCACGAAGGCCACGCCCTGCCCCGCGCTCCACACGTCCTTCCACGCCTTGCCGCCGCTCTCCCGCCACGTCCGGAGCGTGTCGCGCAGGTAGTTGCCCTTCACCCCGGTCACCTCGTCGGAGTACTCGATGTCCTCGGGCGAGGCCCGGGTCAACGCCTCCTTGTACTCGGGCGTGGCGGCCGACTCGCGGGTGGCGATGAAGCGGGTCCCGAAGTAGGCCGCCTCCGCCCCCAGCGCCAGCGCCGCCGCCAGGTGGCGCCCCTGGCTCAGCCCGCCGGCGATGACCACCGGCACGCCCAGCTCCTGCTTCAGCCACGGCCCGAGCACGAACGGGCTGATCAGCCCGGCGTGCCCGCCCGCCCCGCTGGCCACCGCCACCAGCGCGTCCGCCCCCGCCGCCGCCGCCTTCTGCGCGTGCTTGAGCCCGATGACGTCGCTCCACACCATCCCGCCGTAGCCGCGCACCCGCTCGATGGTGGCGGTGGGGTCCCCCAGCGAGGTGATGACCAGCGGCACCTTCCGCTCCACCACTGCCTCCAGGTCCGCCGCCAGCCGGTCCGAGGCGAGGATGAGGTTCACCCCGAAGGGCACCTCGCGCGGGAAGGCGTCCAGAAAGGCGCGGAACTGCTCGTGGCTCCGGAAGTTGAGCGAGGGCACCGCGCCGATGGCGCCGGCCCGCCCCACCGCCTCCAGCAGCGGCGCGTTGGAGACCAGGAACATGGGAGCGGCCACCACCGGGTAGCGGACGCCCAGGCGCTGGAGGAGCGCGCTCATGCGGTGGCCTTCCGCTCCCCCGGGGCGGCGTGCGGCCCGCGGAGCACGGAGAGGAGGATGTCCTCCAGCCGGGAACGGCGCGTCTCCACGTCCAGCACCGGGAGCGCGGCGGCGTAGAGCGTGCCCAGCACCTCGCTGGAGGTGGGCTGGCCCACCCGCTCCACGTAGCGCAGCTGCAGCCCGTCCTCGGACAGCGCCGCGCCCGCGGAGGCGGCGGCGGCCGGCAGCGCGCCCACCTTGCCGGAGAAGGTGACCAGCAGGCGCCGTTCCCCCAGCCGCCGCATCAGCGCCGCCTTCTCCTCGATGAGCTGGAGCCGGCCCTCGTTGATCAGCCCCACCCGGTCCGCCAGCTCCTCCGCTTCTTCCAGGTAGTGGGTGGTGAGGATGATGGTGGTCCCTTCCTGGCGGAGCTGGCGCACGTAGTCCCAGAGGTCCCGCCGGAGCTCCACGTCCACGCCGGCGGTGGGCTCGTCCAGGAAGACCAGCTTCGGCCGGTGCACCAGCGCCTTGGCGATGAGCAGCCGCCGCTTCATGCCGCCGGAGAGCTGGCGGGTGCGGGCCTTCGCCTTGTCGGCGAGCTTGAGCGCCTCCAGCACCTCGGTGATGCGCCTGGGGTCCACCCGCTGGCCGTAGTAGCCCATCTGGATCTGCAGCGACTCCTCCACGGTGAAGAAGGGGTCGAAGTTGATCTCCTGCGGCACCAGCCCCACCCGGTAGCGGGGGCCCACCGGATCCCGATCCAGGTCCTGCCCGAAGAGGCGGATGGTCCCGGAGGTCTTCTTCACCAGGCCGCACACCGCGCCGATCAGCGTGGTCTTCCCGGCGCCGTTGGGACCCAGCAGGGCGAAGATCTCCCCCGGGACGATGTCCAGTGACACGCCGGCCAGCGCGGTGACCGCGCCGTACCGCTTGACCAGGTCGCGAATCTCCAGGACCGACACTCGGGGTCACCTCTTAGTCGGCTGAATTCGCTTGCGCCAGGCCTCGGTCGCGGCAGAGTGCGCCGCCTCCCTTCTTCACAGGGCGTACCCATGCACCGTCACGTCCTCCTTGCCATCCCGGCGCTGGCCGCGGCCGCGCTGGCCGGCTGCAATTGCGCCGGTCCCGAGGCGACCGCCTTCGAGATCACCGCCAACACCGCCAGCGACTTCGGGACCGCGGTGGTCGGCGCCGAGAGCGCCGAGCTGACCTTCACGGTGAAGAACATCACCGGGGGGCGCTCCGGGACCATCGACATGGTCCTGGAGGGCATGGACGGCGCCGCCTACCGGCTGAGCAGCGGCAACTGCAGCGGGGAAGCGCTGGAGCCCGGGGCCACCTGCGCCGTGGGCGTGGTGCTGGCCCCCCAGAGCCCGGGCCCCAAGCCGGCCCTCCTGGTGGCGAGGGCCTCCAACGGCAAAGGACAGCTGGCGATCGCAGGCCAGGGGCTGACCCGCGCCCTGCTCCAGGCCAGCCCGGCCTCCAACAACTTCGGCACGGTGCCCACCGCCGGGAGCAGCCCGGACGCCACCTTCACCATCACCAACGCCGGCACCCAGGCCTCCGGCACCCTGTCGGTGTCGCTGGGCGGCGCGGGGGCCAACCAGTTCACCAAGCCCGGCGACGCCTGCGACGGCCAGGCGCTGGCCGGGGGCGGCACCTGCACCATCAACGTCCGCTTCGCGCCGTCCGGCCTGGGCGCGCAGAACGCCACCGTCACCGTCACCGCCACGCCGGGCGGCGCGGTGACCATCCCGGTGGCGGGCACCGGCGGCAGCCCGGCGGCGCTGCCCGTCAACCCCACCAGCGGGGACTTCGGCGTGGTGGACGTCCCCAACCAGAGCGCGGACACCACCTTCACCGTCACCAACACCGGCTCCGTCAACGCCACCAACCTCCTGGTCACGCTCGCCGGCGACATCGGCGAGTTCGTGAAGACGGGGGACACCTGCAACGGCATGCTGGTGCTGGCCCCGGTCGCGGGCGGCAGCGCCGGCTGCACGGTGAAGGTGGCCTTCAAGCCCACCAGCTTCGGGACCAAGAACCTCACCGTGACGGTGAGCGGCCGGGTGGCGAACAGCAGCGGCACCACGCAGGCCACCGTCTCGCCCACCGGCGTGGGGCGGCAGACCTTCGCCGTGGCGGTGGTCAACTCCGGCAACGGGGCCGGGACGGTCTTCGGCGGGGGCATCGACTGCGGCTCCACGTGCAACACCACCGTGGTCTCCGCCGCCACCGCCGGGACGATCACCCTCAACGCCGCCCCCGACGCCACCTCCTCCTTCTCCGGCTGGACCGGCGCCTGCGCCCCCTCCAACCCCAGCACCACCTGCACCCTGACGGTGGGCTCCGACAAGCTGACCGGCGCCGCGTTCGACCTCCAGCGCTTCAGCCTGACGCCGGTGGTGAGCGCCCTCACCGGGTCGGGCGGCACGCTGGCGTCGCAGGACGGGCTGATCAACTGCACCGGGGCGTCGTGCGCGCCGGTGAGCTACGACCACGGCACCATGGTGCAGCTCACCGCCACGGCGGGCCCGGGCTCCCGGTTCCTCGGCTGGAGCGGCGACTGCTCGGGCAGCATCGGCACCTGCGTGCTGAACATGACCCAGGCGCGGGCGGCCACCGCGAGCTTCGCCCCCAACGCCAACTACGCGTTCGTCACCTCCACCCGGTACACGCTGACCGAGCTGGCCACCCGGGTGGACCCGGGCGGGGCGCTGACCGCCGCCACCGTGGTGGGCGGCGCGGACATCGCCTGCAACGAGCGGGCGGGCGCGGCCAACCTGCCCGGCAACTACCTGGCGTGGATCGCCTCCAGCGGGGCGAGCGCGGGCATCCGGCTGGGGTCCGCGCGCGGGTGGCTGCGCACCGACGGCCTGCCCTTCGCGGACCAGCTGCCGGGCAACCTCTTCTACCCGCTGCAGCGCGACGAGCTGGGCGCGGCGGTCAGCGCGTCCACGGACGTGCTCACCAACGCGGACAGCGCCGGCGCCGCCCAGGGCGCGTGCGGCGACTTCACCGACAACACCGGCTCCTCCGCGGTCACCGGAAACCCCTCGGGCGGGTCGGCGCTCTGGTCGAGCTGGAGCACGACGCAGGGCTGCGGCACCTCGTTCAAGCTCTATTGCCTGGGGACGGACAACACGGCGGTGGTGGTCGCACCGCCGCCGCCCGCCGGGGCCCGCCGGGTCTTCGTCAGCAACGGGACCTTCATGCCTGGGCCGGGAGGCGTTCCGGCGGCGAATGCCCTGTGCCAGACGGAGGCCACGGGCGCCACGCTGCCTGGAACGTACAAGGCCGTGCTGGCGACCGACGGCTCCTCCGCGGCCTCCGTCTTCACCACCCGCGGCGCCGCGGTCGTCCGTCCGGACAACGTGGTGGTGGCGGCCACGGACACCGACTTCTTCGCCGAGCCGGAGGTGCTGCGGGCGCCGCCGGAGCGGACGGCGGGAGGAAGCCTCGCCCCCCCGACCGCCCTGTGGACCGGCGCGGCCACCGCGCAGACGCCCGGCACCGCCGCCAGGACCTGCACGGACTGGACATCGGCGGCCGGCACCGGTGGCACCGGGGAGAACGTCAGCTCGTTCCGGGTGTTCACGCTGGCAACCGATGCGTGCAGCACGGCCCATGTGCTGCTCTGCCTGCAAGAATAGGAATTCCCCGCCATGGCCGAGAACTTCATCTTCACGATGCAGGACCTGAGGAAGGTCAAGGGCGGCAAGGACATCCTCAAGGGCATCTACCTGTCGTTCTACCCGGGGGCGAAGATCGGGGTGATCGGCCCCAACGGCGCCGGGAAGTCCACGCTGCTGCGGATCATGTCCACCGAGGACAAGGAGTTCTTCGGGGTGGCGCGGCCGGACCCGTCCGCGCGCATCGGCTTTCTGCCCCAGGAGCCGCGGCTGGACGAGTCCCTGGACGTGAAGGGCAACGTGGAGCTGGGGCTCAAGCCGGTGAAGGACCTGCTGGACCGGTTCAACGTCATCTCCGCCAGGTTCTCCGAGCCGATGGGCGACGCGGAGATGGAGAAGCTGCTGGCGGAGCAGGGCAAGCTGCAGGACGCCATCGACGCGGCCAACGGCTGGGAGCTGGACCGGACGCTGGAGGTGGCCATGGACGCGCTCCGGCTGCCGCCCGGCGACGCCCAGGTGAAGACCCTCTCCGGCGGGGAGAAGCGCCGGGTGGCGCTGTGCAAGATCTTGCTGGAGAAGCCGGACCTGCTGCTGCTGGACGAGCCCACCAACCACCTCGACGCCGAGTCGGTGGCCTGGCTGGAGCGCGCGCTGCAGGAGTACGCGGGCACGGTGGTGGCGGTGACCCACGACCGGTACTTCCTGGACAACGCGGCGCAGTGGATTTTGGAGCTGGACAAGGGCGAGGGCATCCCCTGGAAGGGGAACTACTCCTCCTGGCTGGACCAGAAGCAGAAGCGGCTGGAGCAGGAGGAGAAGCAGGAGTCCGCCCGGCAGCGGATGCTGAAGCGGGAGCTGGAGTGGGTGCACAGCTCGCAGAAGGCGCGGCAGGCGAAGGGCAAGGCGCGCCTGGCCCGCTACGAGGAGCTGCTGGCGGGAGGGACGGAGAAGCGGGACGTCACCGGGGAGATCTACATCCCGCCCGGGCCCAAGCTGGGCGGGCTGGTGGTGGAGGCGAAGGGGCTGCGGAAGGGGTACGGCGACCGGCTGCTGATCGACGACTTCTCCTTCAAGCTGCCGCCGGGCGGGCTGGTGGGCGTCATCGGCCCCAACGGCGCCGGGAAGACCACGCTGTTCCGGATGATCATGGGCGTGGAGAAGCCGGACGCCGGCGAGCTGAAGGTCGGCGAGACGGTGAAGCTGGCGTACGTGGACCAGAGCCGCGACGCGCTCCAGGGCGAGAAGACGGTGTTCGAGGAGGTCTCCGGCGGGCTGGACCAGGTGGACCTGGGCCCGCGGGGGCAGATCCCCTCGCGCGCGTACCTGGCCGCCTTCGCCTTCAAGGGGCAGGACCAGCAGAAGCGGGTGAAGGACCTCTCCGGCGGCGAGCGCAACCGCGCCCACCTGGCGAAGATGCTGAAGGCGGGCGGGAACCTGCTGCTGCTGGACGAGCCCACCAACGACCTGGACGTGGAGACGCTGCGGTCGCTGGAGGAGGGCTTGACCAACTTCGCGGGCTGCGCGGTGGTGATCAGCCACGACCGCTGGTTCCTGGACCGCATCGCCACCCACATCCTGGCGTTCGAGGGGGACAGCAAGGTGTTCTTCTTCGAGGGGAACTTCGAGGACTACGAGGCGGACAAGAAGAAGCGCCTGGGCGCGGACGCGCTCCAGCCGCACCGGATCAAGTACAAGCCGCTGGTCCGCTCGTAAGGTGCTGCGCGCAGGGGCCGTCGCGGTCGGGGTGGTCTGGGTGCTCGGCGCCGGCGCCGGGTGCGCGAAGCGGATCCCGCCCGTCCACCCGGAGGCGGAGCACCACAACGAGCAGTGCGCGGAGCTCCTCCACGACGGGGACCTGGAGGCGGCGCGGCAGCACTGCCTGGAGGCGCTGGAGTATTCGCCGCAGTACCCGGCCGCGCTGCTCAACCTGGGCGTCATCCACCTGAAGTCGGACCAGAAGCCGGCCGCGCGCGACACCTTCCTCCGCGCGCTGGCGCTGGACGACCGCCTCCACGTGGCCCACAACGACCTGGGCGTGCTGGCGATGGAGGAGAAGCGCTTCGAGGAGGCGGAGAAGCGCTTCAAGCGCGCCCTGGAGCTGTCCCCGGACTACGTCGAGGCCCGCTACAACCTGGCGCTCGACTACTACCTGTGGCGGAACAGCGCCAAGGCGAAGGAGCAGATCGTCCGGCTGATGAGCGCGCACCCGGAGCTCTCGGACCCGGTGCACTTCGACGCGGTGCTGCGGCTCAACGACGGGAAGGTGGACGAGGCGATCAAGCAGCTCGTCCAGTGCGTCACCATGAAGCCGGAGCAGTCGGGGTACTGGCTGGCGCTGGGCGTGGCGCTGGGCCGCGCGCACCGCTACCACGAGGCCGACGAGGCCTTCCGGACGTGCCTGGAGCTGGACCCGGGGGACACCATCTGCCGGGACGACCTCAAGACCCTCCTCCAGCGCAAGCCGCTCCCCACGCCGCCGCTGGAGGCGCCCAAGCTCTGAGGGAAACCCACGGCGGGGCGATGCGCCCGGGGCCGATTTACCGGCCCTGGCGCGCGCGGCGCTGCACCGGCGTTCAGGGCAGCAAATATCCAATGGTTTGAAGGGTTTACGTGGCCTCGGCCGGGGCATAGAGTGCGCGCGCGGTCGAAAACGAGACAAGGTGCGACAGGGCTGTACCCTGCCGCGGCTGGCGGAGGGGCGTCACGACTTGAGCGACGAGCGGCCGGAGGCGCTCCTCAAGAGCGCGCTGGAGAAGATCATCTACTTCGAGGCGCGGTCAGAGCAGCTCTGCACCGACGTCCGGCAGAGCCGCGAGGAGGCGGAGCGGCTGCGGGGCGAGCTGTCCGCGGCGGCGCAGCGGGAGATCTCCTTGCGGGCGCAGATCGCCGAGCTGGAGGTGAAGGCCGCCCGCGAGGGGCACGCGCGCGAGGAGCAGGCGCGGGTGAACGACGCCCTCCGGCGCGAGCGGAAGGAGCTGATCGGCAAGCTGCTCGAGGCCTCGAGGCTCCACGGCGCGGGGTCCGAGGAGGGCGGCGAGCCGGAGCTGGAGTTCGACCTGGCGTCGTTCATCGCCGAGCTGCGCGGCGAGGTGCTGGGCCTGCGCGAGGCGCCGGCGCTGGTGGCGGCCGCCGCGCCGGCCCCGGCGCCCGCGCTGGTGGGAGCGGGGTCGATGGCGCGCCACGCGGAGCGGTTCCGCTCGCAGGGGCGGCTGGACGTCTCCGCCGCGGAGCTGCACGCGCTGGCGCGGGAGCCGCTGGTGGAGGAGACGCTGTTCGGGTTCTCGGTGCGCGAGCTCTCCGCGCCGGACCCGGGCGCCCGCGTCCGCGCCGCCGGGCGCCTGCGCTCGCTGGGCATGAGCGCCGCCGCTCCCGCGCTGGCGACCGCGCTCCACGCCGAGCAGGAGCCGCGGGTGCTGGTGTCGCTGCTGGAGGCCTTCGCGCCGGTCGCCGGCTCCGAGGGCGCGGCGGTGGTGGTACCGCACCTGCGCTCGCCGGACGCGGAGGTGCGCATCTGCGCGCTCCGGGCGCTGCTGCGGGTGGACCCGGCGCAGGCTGCGCCGCACCTCTCGGCGGCGATGAAGGACCCCGACCGCGCCGTGCGCCGGCGGGCCTCGCTGCTGGCGCTGGGCCTCTCCGGCGAGGAGGCGCTGCGACTGGGCGAGGAGGCCGGGCGGGACGCCGACCCCAAGGTGCGCGCGCTGGGGGCGCTCGCGCTGGGCGCGGCCGGGGGCACGCAGGCCAGGACCGCGCTCACCGGGTTCCTCCAGGACGCGGACGCTTCGGTGCGGCAGGCCGCCTCGCGCAGCCTGTCGCGGATCCTGGGGACGGACGTGTCCTCGGTGGTGTCGCTGGACGACGCGCAACGGCGGCGGGAGATCCGCCGGCTGTCGGCGCTCCCGGCGCAGCCGATGACCGCGGCGATGGAGCCGGAACCTCCGCCCCCGGAGCCCGCGCCGCCGCCCGTGGCCATCAACCGCAGCGCCGCCGACGAAGCGCTCTGCTCGGCCGTTCTCGCGGAGCTGCGCACGTCCCTCCGGGGCCGGACCTCGCCCGACCTGTCCCGGATCCTGGGCGCGCCGCCGGAGCGCGTGGAGGAGGCGTGCGCGCTGGTGAGCGCCCGCGGCCAGGCCTTCCGCCGCGGCCTCAAATACTTCGTGGCCTGACCTTTCAGGAGCCTGACATGCAGCCGCCGATCTACAGCCCGAAGCAGACCGCCGACCTCCTCGGCGTGCCGCTCAAGGCGCTGAGCGCGCACAAGCAGGACCAGTACACCGCGGCCGACCTGTGGGAGCTGCGCGGCACCCTGCGCCGCTTCCCGGCGCCGGTGGGCGACCGCAAGCAGCTCTTCCTCAACTTCAAGGGCGGCACCGGGAAGACCTCGGTCTCCACCTCCTACGCCTTCCGCCTGGCGGAGCTGGGCTACCGGGTCCTGCTGGTCGACCTCGACTCCCAGGGCCACGCCACCAAGTGCCTCGGCTACGAAGGCGAGGACTTCCAGCGCACCCTGCTCGACGTCCTGGTCCGCAAGACGCCGCTGAGCGACGTCGTCCAGCGCACGCCCGTCCCCAACCTCTCCTTCGTCCCCTCCAACCTGTCCATGAGCACCGTGGACCTCTCGCTGATGCCGCTCGCCGGCCGGGAGATGCGCCTGCGCAACGCGCTCAAGGAGCTGGACGGGAAGCACGAGGTCATCGTCTTCGACGCGCCCCCCTCCTTCGGGCTGCTCAACCTCAACGCGCTGGTGGCCTCCGACGACCTCTTCGTGCCGGTGCTGGCGGACTTCCTCTCCTTCCACGGCCTCAAGCTGCTCTTCGAGACGGTGCAGAGCCTGGAGGAGGACCTGGGCCACCTGCTGGACAACGTCTTCATCGTCGTCAACGCGTTCAACCAGACCTTCAAGCTGGCCAAGGAGGCGCTGGAGGCGCTCCAGGAGCACTACCCGGAGTACCTGCTGCCCACCATCATCCGCCAGTGCACCAAGTTCGCGCAGGCGTCCTCCGAGGGCGTGCCGGTGTTCCTGGCCGACCGCGAGTGCAAGGGGGCGCAGGACATCCAGGCCATGCTGGACGAGGTGCTGAAGCGGCTGGCGGCGCGCCGCCAGAAGACGCCGGTGGCCGCCCGCGCCGGATAGCCATCCCCCCAGAGGTCCTCATGAAGAAAGCCTTCGACCAGAACGTCTCCCGCGCCAAGCCCCGCATCCGGCTGGGCGCCGCCTTCTCCGAGCTGGCGCCACCGGAGGAGCTGGCCCCGGAGCCCACGCACCCCCTCCCGGAGC
>Ga0209382_10011821_pt1 | contig 10812 bp, 16 predicted proteins | sample SoiMetdeltSBSDD5_FD_187599 | JGI IMG/M metagenome (GOLD analysis project Ga0209382, IMG submission 187599) | Bulk soil microbial communities from a Populus tree surrounding site in Tennessee, USA - Soil MetaG P. deltoides SBSDD5 (SPAdes) (version 2) | ecosystem: Environmental > Terrestrial >...
GGGGCAATTCTGGATGGCTATCGAGGTAGCCTTGCACTGCCGAGGTCTTCTGAGCATGACGGTAGACTTCCGCGTCGTGGACAAGTTTTTCGAGTTCTGTAAGTTGACTATCCACAGTAATCCCCCTGCAGTTTTCTGATCTCCGACTTGCGCTCATAATAGCCTGCGAGCAGCAGGTATCCTCTTTCCATGATTTTGATCAGCTTTAGGGCATTCTCAAGCTGCTCATTGAGTCGCTGCAGTTCTTCTTCTCGATTCCGTTGTTGTTTTTTCTCCTCCTTCCTTTGTTCATAGGCTTTCGCCTGTGGTGATGACGAGGCTCCGAGATAGATAGACTTGGGTTTTCCATCGACTCTGACCGATTGATAACAATACGTGCTTGTACCTTTTTGGACCATCATGCTTGTATTACCTCCTGAAATTTTCCCAGCAAGTGGGTATTAAAAATGTCAGCCGAGCTGACATAGCCATGGAGAACACCCAAAAGGTGCTGTTCGCAGTGGCTACGCACAATGAAAAGTGTATGGGTGTGTTGGGATTGCAGTGTGTTCAGCAGGAAAGGACTGCTAGGTAGTGGTCACTAGTTTTTTTGGCCATTGATTTCATTACTTTTACGGTATCTCAAGCCCAGCAATCGGCGGAACTTTTGGGCTCGTTTCGACAGATGCTGCTGATGGATGCGCACCAGGGTTGCCCCGTTATGAGCCATCACCGTCATTCCCTGTTGCCGCATGGCGCCTGGATGACCTTTGTAACGTCCCTGGCCGGCGCCGCGTGCCAGCAAGCTGGCGATGTGACTTTCCACCACTGGGCGGCTCTAGCCACAGGCACAGGCCAACTGCACGTGGTAAGGGGTCCGCTGACGGTGTAAGCCCGCCTCGGTGAGGAGAGCGCCGACCTCCTCAGCACTGGGATTGGGGGCAATGGGCTTGAGGCTCTGGGGGATGCCCACCGTAAGCATCCCTCGCGCATGGAGCGCCTGACGCAGTGCCGCATCATGGACGCCCAGGTCCCCCGCGACCGAGTGGCGCCGGAGCTTGGGGGGTGTCTGGACACGCTCGATGGCGCTTTGGACCTTATCGAGCAAGGGCAACACATAGCTGGCATCGTTCGGATTGCCCTCGGGGACTCGCGTGGCAAAGATAAATCCCGGGGCCGGTTCCGACGCGATCCCAGGCTTGCGCCCAAATTGCGCGGGGCCATTGCTCTTGCCTTTGAGGATGGGAGCAATGGTGAGATCGTAGGCATTGACCAGTTTACAGTGGTGGAGTGTTTTTCCTTGCGTGAGGTGGGTCGATTGCTTACGGATGTGCCTATGGCTGTGCATCGCCGCGTTGAACGCCTCGGCCAGGCGCTGGCGCGTGGCATCGCTCAGCGCTGGCGCCTGCGTCAGGAGCTGTTGGGCTTGCTGCCCCAGCGCGGGGATGGGCTGGCCCAGCTCCAGGAGCTGCTGTTCCGTGTGGCGTACCAACTGCACCAAGACGTGCCCGTGCCCGCGGCATTGGCGCCCAAAGCCACGCATGACTTTGGTGATCTCCTGTTGGAGGCTGTGGGCTTGGCGCTGCACCTGTGTGGTCCGGCGGCTGCATCGCTGGGCGATCCGTGCAATCATCGCGAGGGCTTTTTTTGCGCCTTATACAACGTGGTGGCATCGGTGACCCGCTGGCTGCCTGGCTCACACGGGAAGGTAGCGATGACGAGATGTGCAGGGCTGACCAGGCCCGCTTCCATGGCGGCTGCGGCTTGGATGGCGATCAGCTCATCCAGGAGCGCCTCGTCGATGCGGCCACGAAACTCGCAGAGGGTCTCAGGGAGCACAAAGTGCACTTGCGAGCGCGGGGCCTGGTACTCACGCAGGCCACAGGCGTACATCACGGCAAAGTCCGTGCGCAAGCGGTGGCAGATGTCCTCATCTGACCCACCCAGTTCGTGTTTGAGGAGCTCGAGGGCCAATAATACCCGGATGGGCACAGGGCGTCGGCCTCGCGGGGACCGTGGCGGGAAACGTTGGGCAAAACTGTGCTCGATGGCGGCGACGAGAGCCGCCCACGGGAAGGTATCAGCCCATTGGCGAATGGGATGGGTATCAGGCACAAAGTCGGCGACATGCAGAGGCACTCCAGGGCCACTCAACCAATGCTGGAGGTAGCGAACAAGGCTCATCGTAAGCGCTCCTCATGCAAGAGGGGACGAGGCCTGCAGAATACGACGAGATGTTCAAGTCCTCAAGACCTGATGGAGGCGGGGGAATAAACTAGTGGTCACTAGGTAAGACACTCAACCATACTAATTAATATACACCCTTTCTTTGAAAATGTCAAGTAGTCTTATTAAATTTTGATCTAGTAGAGGATGGAAATTATGCAGAAAACTTGACTCGTCATGATATTGAAATGGATACAAGTATTCTAAGGGTAAATTGCGGTTTCTGATGTGGGTAGGTCCTACACCCTAGGATCAGCTCTGAGAGTAATTTTTGGGTCAGTTTTCTTAATGATATTCTTATGTTTTCAGCCAAGAAAGGGATGACTAACAGAGACGTCCTGCTCTGGGGATGATCTCCTTAGCTTCGTCTAGGACAATGTACGCTAGCGTGTGTTGGGTCCGCCCTGCCAGGTCCAGAGAGATTGCCCCTCCATCCCTCGGTGGGCTCTCGTCGCATATATTGTATACCCCTGTTGGTTCGTCATGGCTTCGATCACCCTCTGGGTCGTGATGCTGGATAACGCAAAGTCTTGGGCTCCTTCAGTTTGCGGGCATGATGGACGATACAAAGGAGGACATCCTGTTCTCGTCCTGGAAGGAGCGACTTGTATGCGTCAGATTTTCCTGACCAAAGAGGACTTGATCCGGTACCTTGATCCTCTGGACCCCAGCTCCCGAATTGAATTTGATATCCATCATGAAGGGAAGACGTACCGCGTTGACCACATTAGGGGGTTTTCTCGTATGACGGATCCTCTCGATGGGGAGATGGTCTGTACGCTGCACCTGGAGGAGCTAGAAGAGATATAATGAGCAGCACCGGGCAAATGTGAGGCGGAAAGATGTGCTGCCACGGCTCAGGCAGACCATGAAATCTATTGACGAGGTCAGCTGTTTCGCCTCGCACTGTGCGGATTCAATTAGTGTTGGTGCGCAGCATCGAGACCATCCCTATGTATGCCATTCACCGTCTACCGAGGAGTTGTGAAAAAGAAACCCGCGTCTTTCCTCGCCTATATGAGCCAGTAAAATAGCGGGTCTCAGGGGTATCACTTCTGTCGAGGGTGGGGGTTGTTTTGAGGTCAAGTCTTTGTTTTCTTAGGTACTTATCCCATTCCTCTCAGCATATTAATCCCAGCCAGCAGCCCAGCCAAGAAGAAAAAACCTTAAGAAAAGACTTCTCTATCATAGAAGAAGGTAGATTCCTGGAGTTGGGCGACATGAAACCCTGATAACTCTCTGGCTTTGGCTACTGCTGTTTCGGGAATGGCGTTGTCCACAATTAACCCATCATGCTCAATGGCTCGTGGGGTATACCCATAGTCCTTACCTAAGATCATCAAGTGGTTGATAAACGCTGCTTCCATCCCTTGGCAAATGAACATGGCAATTTCCCGGTTATTGGTAAAAGAGTCGAAGGGCTGAATGGCTCCGCAGGCATTCTTCAAGCACTTTTCGCCGTTGCTCCAGACCGTGTACTTCTTTTTCAATGTGGTTTCGATAAGCCTGAACCACTGCTCGCGCTCCAACAGGTACGGAGTCGCATACTGCACAAAGCGCTCGTAGTAGTGGGCAATCATATCCGGGTTATAGCCTTCTTCATGCTCTTCCAGATATTCCCAAATGGTCTGATGAATACGGGTCATCTTGTTATTTCCCAAGACTGCACCATAGTAGAGCCCGATCAGGCAGGCTTTCCAAATATCCACGGGTATCTGGGCACATTTGGCGTGTTCATGCTTGGCGTTCTTGTCGTGCACATACTCTTCAGTCCACGGCAATATCACACCCTCTTCCCGACACAATTGACCGATGATCGCGATATGGCAACTACGGACATCATAATTGGTCACGAACACGTCATCATACGCTCTGGCTTTGAATGCTTTGGGTAGGGTCTGAATAGCACCATCATACTCATACATGCGTCCCGTTGTCGATCCTTTGTAGGCAACCTGGTACGTCAGCAATTCACTTCCCAGAATATATACAGGCATATTCCATTGACGCTTGACATATTTTAGGTTGTTCCAAATTTTCCAGGATTTGAGTTCAAGACGCTTTCGCTTCCGGTAATTCTTCTCCCGCTTGGCTGCATCGTCTAAATCCCATATTCCTTGTTCCAGCCTCCATAAATTAATCACGTTCGTCTTGAGAGTAGCCATGGCTGCACAATTCAATGGGGATATCCGCTTTCCGTTGTCATCTGTATAACGGTGCTTCAGTGAACAGGCAATTTTCCCATCAGCAGCACGGACAATCTTTTCTCGCATCAGGTTACGCCCATCTTCCTGCTGTAAATCGGCTAGGAAGCAGGGTGATCGCATCTTAGGTTGCCCTGGAAAGCACCGTCAGCAGGTAGTGTTCGTCGAGACTACAGAGCAGTCGTTTCTGTCTCAGGCTCATCTGCTGCGTATGCTCTTGCCGCAGCAGATTGAGCGCGCTGTGCCGCACCGCAGCCATGGTTGCAGGGGCATGGTCCTGCCGAATACGGCAGCGGTCTTCGTTGAACGTGACATCGAACGACCCATGGAGCTTATGCTCGATATGCCAATGCTGGCGCATCATCGTGACGAAGGCGGTGGCAGACCGCACCAGACTCGACAGGTAGACACGGTAGGCACTCGTCACCGGGGCCTGCTTGTGGGCCATCCGCATTGTTTCGATGACCACTACGGATTGGAGGGTCGGCCATGTGGCGAGTCCAGGGAGCGCTTCACGGTCTGTTATGACCCAGACTCTTCGGCGTACACGCCGTCCGTGGGCGTTGTCGAAGGCATCAAAGCAATGGGCCGCATTGCGCCACGGGCGATGGTGCTCGAGCTGCTGATGAACGTGCGCTTTGAGGGCTGCCTAGGCCTGTGTATGGGTGTTCTTTCCTGCCAACAGGTCGTCACCTCCTGGAGCCCGGATGTGCTCGGCCATGGCCGTCTGACAGCCCATCGCATCCCTGGTGACCATGCCGCCTGTGATGGCGAGCCATGGGAGGAGTGCCGGAATGGCCGTCATCGCATGCGATTTGGTGTCGGTTTTGCGTTGCCCCCCAACGAGCCCCCCCTGCTCCGCACACCAGGCTGAGACCATGGGTCATGGAGAACGGGCCGTGGCCCGATCACAGGACGCTTTGACCGTCTTCCCATCGCGTGAAAGGAGGGCGCCACGGGTGAGCTGTGCCACGGCCTGGGTCCAGGAGACAAAGCCCTCCTGGAAGCGCTGCGGATGGAGACGGGCACACACGCGGCCCAAGGTATCGTGGGAGGGCATCCCATGCGGCAAAGCCAGGCAGGTGTGGAGCCAGGCGCGCTTGCTCTTGCCCAAGCGTTCCATATCCTGGAACCCTTCGCCCCCGGTCAGCACGGTGCACACAGCGATCACCAGGATATCGAGGAGGTTATGCTTCTTCGTGCGCTCCATACGTGGGTCTTCGAAGGTGCGAAAATGCTCGACTCTCGAGGCGTTCACCGGCGCAGCCATGGGGCATGCTCCTCTGCACAGGGATTCTGTGAGGAGCAGCAGAGCATAGGCTGTTCTACGGTGGTGGAAGTATCGTTAGTACGATGCGATCACCCTGTGGGGCTTTGCTTGACCGGCATGCTCCTCTCAGACCCAAAACCCTTTCATCGGCGTCGACGTGCATGATAGCACAACCTCAGCCACGCATTGCGGTCTTCTCCGACATCGCGGACTTTTGCAAGTCGCGTGGCACACGCCATCCTTTATCTGCTATTCTCGTCTTGGTGTGCTGTGCCTTGGTGTGTGGGGCCTCGATCATGGCATCGGCCACCCCCAGCTGCCTCTGGACCACGCCACAGCACTTCAGCACCGGAGAAGGCGCATGTGAGGACTCCGACGTGATGCTGAGTGGGCACAAATGACTGAGACCGTCAGCAAGGCCCCTGCTTTCTTCCCGCGGTTCTCACAGAAGAGGTGCGTCGCAATGATACATGCTCCAGGCCTCCTCTGCATCGGCGGGACCGCCTCCTTTGTATGGGCGGATCCGCCCGATGGCGGGTGCACTGCCCACAGGCACGGAGAAGTTCATAGACGCACGACCTCTGCGCTCACAACGTCAAAGCAGCTTTTAAAGACCGTTCTCAGGTGCGCTGTGGCCATATCTCCCACGTGATGGCGGCGTTACGCAATACCGCCAGTGGGCTGTTGAGGTGGGCGGGCCATACCAACATTGCGGCAGCTTGTTGCTGGTTGGCTGCCCAGCCGGTGTAAGCACTGGCTCTCATCGGTATTGAATTCGAAAACTGCATGGTCCTGCCCTGGAAGGGACGAAGCTGTATGGAGATTGTGCAACGCCGCGAGCTATGGATCCACACGCACTTTGTGACGGACTGTGTGCGCTTGTCCCAGGCGCAGGGCCGCGACATTGAGGCAGCCCTGCTGCCGGTGCTGCGCCAGTATCATATTGTCTACGGGATTCATACTTGAGGAATCGCGTCACGATCCCGGCATTCGTATCGTGCTGGAGTGCATCCCTCTGCGCAGTGTGCTGGAGCAGATCGAGACAGCTTTACGGCGCATCATTGCGCCCATTCCTGCCAAACCCACGCCCGTGCAGACCGTCACCACTGAGCCGCCGCGTATCGTTACCCCCCAGGAAGCGCAATAGTGTGTCCTGGGCAGACGACGCGAGGGCAGAGGGGAGAAGCGTTCCCGTGTCTCTCAGTGGGCGTCAGGCGGAAAAGCGGGTACAATCACATTATTCAATCGATTGCTAGGAAACCTTATGTGTAGAGAGGATGCCTATGAACCCGCCAGGCACCCAGGCGATCCGGCCACTGACTGTCCTGAGCGAAGAAGAAACGCTCTTTCGTACTGTCGTACGCGATTATGCTGAGACGACCATTGCCCCGCTGGTGGCGCGTATGGACGAGGAAGCGCAGTACGATCCTGCCTTGATCCCTGGCCTGTTCGACCTTGGTGTCATGGGTGTTGAGATTCCAGAACAGTATGGTGGCTCAGGGAGCAGTTTTTTTATAGCCTGTCTGGCTGTGGAAGAAATCTCGCGGGTGGATGCCGCCGTAGGGGTCTTGGTAGACGTGCACAATACCCTGGTGACCAATGCCATACTGCGCTGGGGCACGCCAGCGCACCATGCCGCCTTCTTCCCGAAGCTGGCGCAGCATACCGTGGGGGCGTATGCCCTCTCGGAAGCCGGCTCGGGCAGTGATGCGTTTGCCTTGCAGACGCGGGCCACGCTGGACGGCGATCATTATGTGCTGAATGGGCGCAAGCTCTGGACCAGCAACGGGCGTGAAGCCGAATGCTACATCATTTTTGCTACGGTTGATCCCAGTCAGGGCTATCGGGGTATTACGGCGTTCATCGTCGAACGCGACTTCCCTGGTTTTGCGGTCGGACGCGTCGAAAAGAAGCTCGGTATTCGCGCCAGCAGCACGTGTGAGTTAATCCTGGACAACTGTATTGTGCCTAAGCACAATGTCCTTGGCGAAATCGGACAGGGCTATAAAGTCGCCATTGAAACGTTAAACGAAGGGCGTATTGGCATTGGTGCACAGATGGTGGGCTTGGCTCAGGGGGCCTTGGAGGCCGCTATCACGTATGCTAAGCAGCGCCGGCAATTTGGCAAGACCATTGCCGAGTTTCAGAGCATGCAGTTCCAGCTTGCCGATCTGGCCACGCAGCTCGAGGCAGCGCGGCTGCTGGTATACAACGCCGCACGTCTGAAGGACGCTGGCGAGCCCTTTACGCAGCAGGGGGCCATGGCCAAGTACTTTGCGTCGCAGGTCGCCGAGCATATCACCTCCAAAGCTGTGGAAGTCTTTGGTGGGATGGGCTATACCAAAGACGCCCCGGTGGAAAAATTCTTCCGCGATGCGAAGATTGGTTCGATCTATGAAGGGACATCCTTCATGCAGCTCAGCACGATTGCCAAACAGTTGTTGGCGCTCTAGCGACGCGTCAGCCACGGAGCAGCGCATGATCTTCCCAACTGAGGCAGCGTATCGCGCCTACTTGCAGGACGTGAAAGACTTTCTGTGGCAGGAGATCGACCCCCTCGTACCGCAGATCGAACGCGACGAGTTGATCCCGTTTGACATGCTGCGCCCTCAATTCCGAGAGCATCACCTATTTGACTGTCTCGTACCTGAGACATACGGTGGCCTCGGACTAACGACCGAGCAATACGCCCCTGTCCTCAAAGAACTGGCAAAAGTGCACGGTGGCCTACGGGCGATGCTGCACGTGCACAATAGCAGCGTGCACCTCATGGAGACTGGCCGTGCCGAGCAGCGCCAGCGCTATATCCCGCGCATGGCGACGGGCGACCTGCTGGTCTGTTTCGGGCTCACGGAGCCGGACAGTGGCTCAGGGCTCGACAGTAAATCCCGCGCCGTGCGCCAGGGCGATGTCTATCTCCTCTCTGGGTGCAAGCACCTGATTACGAATGCGCGTGAGGCGGACCTCTTTGCGATTTTTTGCTTTACCGAGGATCTGTCTCGTGACACCAGAGAATTTAGCGTACTGCTCGTCGAGCGGGGCATGCCTGGGTTTACTATTGAGCGTATGGCACCCACGATGGGGTGTTCTGGGGCCTCTCATGACCTCCTGCGCTTCGAGAATGTGCCGGTGCCGATCGAGAACGTGCTGGGCCGGGAAGGGCTGGGCTCTGCGCAACTGCTGGCTTTTCTGGAGATCAGCCGAGTCTTTATTGCTGTGGCAGCGCTTGGCACCGCCGAGCGTGCGCTCGAGCTAGCTGTGGAATGGGCGAAACAGCGCGTTACCTTTGGTAAACCCATCGCAGAACGCCAGGCCGTGCAGGGCTACCTGGCGGAGATGGCGACGGATATCTATGCCTTGCGGCATATGGTCCTGGACGCACTCCGCAAGTATGATGCGGGACAGCGCATCCCTGAAGAAGCCTCGATGTGTAAGCTCTTCGCACTGGAGGCGGTCGGGCGGGTCACTGATAAAGCCCTCCTGGTGCATGGCGGCCTGGGCTATCTCAAATCCAGCCGCATTGAGATGCTCTACCGTGACGCACGTCTGAACTGGCTCGAAGAGGGCACACCCACCATTCACAAACTGATCATCGCGCGCACCCTCTTGCAAGAAGACTATGCTATTTTTGGCCGTGGTGCAGAGCTTATCTAGAGAGGAGAGTAGGCCATCACGCCTGGGAATCAGGCTGGCGGCGCAGACCGCGCACCAGGTGTACTAGCGCCAGAATGAAAGGAATGCCCAGGACAGCAAACATCACCAGCGCTTCGGGATGCTGGAGATTGTGAGCCCCGTTTGCGAAGAGATGGTTGTTCGTGATATAAAGGTACAAACACGCGCCGAGGAATAGACAGAGCAATACACGCATAATCACGCCTGAATCAAAGCCTCGCTTCTTGTCGTCCACTGCAATTGTTGCTCCTGCCTCCCTCTCCCGGGGAACGGGCCGCCCTTAAGGAGGCGGCCCTGTGCCGACACAGTCGCGCCAGAGGGAATGACAACTGGACTCGACCTTACCCCTTCGGCAGACCGAGCACACGTTCCCCAATGATGTTCCGCTGAATCTCCGACGTCCCTGAATAGATCGTCCCGGCTCGGCTGCGCAGGAAACTGTACTGCCAATCGCCTGGAATAGCATATTTTGAATCATGCATGAGCTGGGAATAGGGCCCTTGTAGCTCCATGCCGAACTCTTGCATCCATTTATCCATTTCGCTCCAGTACAGCTTGTCGAGCGAGGCTTCTGGTCCAGGCGGTTGCCCACGTAGGCGGCTCGTGATGCCGCGATAGAGGTTCAGCAGCATAATCTCAACGCGAATATAGGCCTGCGCCAGATTCTGCCGATACACTGGATCCTTAGACAGCGTATGCCCGTTTCTACGGGTGGCGCGGGCATATGCAATCATGCCATCCAACTGCTGTTTGATACGCACCTGCGTCGCCAGCGACGAGATGCCACGTTCATAGGTCAGCGTTGTCATGGCCACACGCCAGCCTTCATTCATCGGGCCAACCAGGTTCTGCTTCGAAACGCGCACGTTATCGAAGAAGGTCTCGTTGAACTCGGAATTCCCCGTGATCTGCTTCAGGGGTCTGACGGTGATGCCCGGGCTGTGCATGTCCACCAGGAGGAAGGAAATGCCCCGGTGTTTCGGCGCATTCGGGTCAGTGCGCACCAGCAGGATACACCAATCGGCGTATTGCCCCAGGCTCGTCCAGATCTTCTGCCCGTTGACCACAAAGTCATCCCCATCCAGGACAGCTTTCGTTTGCAGCGACGCGAGATCCGAACCTGAGTTCGGTTCTGAAAACCCCTGGCACCAGATCTCATCCGCATTGAGAATTTTGGGAATGAAGCGTTTTTTCTGTTCCTCGGTCCCGTGATGCATGAGTGTGGGACCAACAATGCTAATGCCGAGTCCATTCGCCGGCTGTGGGGCGTGCGCCCGGGCCATTTCTTGCGCGTAGATCGCCTGCTGGATCAGTGTGGCGCCCTGCCCACCATATTCCTTGGGCCAGTTAATCCCGACCCAGCCCCCGTCATAGAGCTTGCGCTGCCAGACCCGTCGATAGGCAAACTCGGCATCCTGGTTTTTCGGAGGAGGTTCCTGCGGCCGATTCGCCTCCAACCAG
>Ga0209382_10011822_pt1 | contig 10811 bp, 9 predicted proteins | sample SoiMetdeltSBSDD5_FD_187599 | JGI IMG/M metagenome (GOLD analysis project Ga0209382, IMG submission 187599) | Bulk soil microbial communities from a Populus tree surrounding site in Tennessee, USA - Soil MetaG P. deltoides SBSDD5 (SPAdes) (version 2) | ecosystem: Environmental > Terrestrial >...
TCCTCTTCTTCCAGATCGGCGATTTTTACGAGACTTTCGACGAGGACGCGCACGTCGTGGCGCGGGAGCTCGGCCTAGCTCTGACCAGAAAATATTTCGGCAAGGGGCAGGTGCATCCGCTCGCGGGCGTGCCGGTGCGCTCGGTCGAGGGGCATCTGGCCAAGCTGATCAATCGCGGTTACAAGATCGCGATTTGCGATCAGGTCACGCCGCCGGGCAAAGGGTTGGTCGAACGCGAGGTCACGCGGATTGTTACGCCGGGCACCGTGGTCGAGCCGGGGCTGCTCGAAGGCAAGGCGAACAACTACCTGGCCAGCCTGGTCGTCGTCGGCGATTCGGCGGGGCTGGCTTACGCCGATGTGACTACGGGGGAGTTCGCCGCGACCGAGCTTGAGGTCGAGCAGGCGGTCGCGGAGCTCGAACGTCTGGCGCCTTCCGAATTGCTGCTGCCGCGCGATCAGCAGCCGCCCGAAATCGAGATCCGCGCGCTGACCAAAATAGACGCCGCCAGGGTCGAATTGAAGGCCGGGCGGCGGGCGCTGCTCGATCATTTCGGGGTCGCAACGCTGGCGGCTTACGGTTGTGAAGACCGCCCGTTGGCGGCGCAGGCCGCGGGCGCGATCGTCGTCTACCTGCGCGACACTCAGCCGGACGCCCTGGCCAATCTGGACCGGTTGCAGAGTTACGCGACCGACAGGTTCATGCGGCTCGATCCGCAAACGATGCGCAACCTGGAAATCCTCCAAGGCTGGGATTTCACCGGCGGCCAACCAACGGGGTCGCTGGTTTCGACTATTGACCTGACAGTGACGCCGATGGGCGGGCGACGCTTGCGGCAGTGGCTGCGGCGCCCGCTTCTGGACATAGTCGAATTGCGCGCGCGGCAGGACGCGATCGAATGGTTCTTCAAACGGGACATTGCGCGGGAGAAGATCCGCGCGGGGCTGAATGAAATCCTCGACATCGAGCGATTGCTCGGACGAGTTCGGCGGAAGATCGCCGCGCCGATGGAGGTGGTCGCGCTAGCGCGCAGTCTGCGCGCCGTCGCGCCGATCCGATTCACGCTCGAAAAACAGAAGGCGCCGTCCGATTTCACCAGGACTTTGAAGGATTGCGATGACATCGTCGGTTACGTCACTCGCGCCATCACCGAGCGCCCGCCTTCGGAGATAGAGCGCGGGGCGGTCATCCGCGCAGGCTTCTCCAAAGAGCTTGACGAATTGCGCGACGTGCTGACGGGCGGGAAAGATTTTCTGGCGAAGTTCGAGGCGCGCGAGCGCGAACGCAGCGGAATAAGGTCGCTCAAGGTCGGCTACAACAAGGTCTTCGGCTATTACATCGAGATCACGAAGACGAACCTCAAGCTCGCCCCCGGCGATTACATCCGTAAACAGACACTGACGAACGCCGAACGCTTCTTCACGCTGGAGTTGAAAGAGCATGAAACGCTGATAGCCAACGCCAGCGAGCGGATAGTCGAGCTAGAAACCAATCTCTACCGCCAGGTCTGCGCCGAGATCGGCCGCCACGCCGACCGCATCGCCCAGGTTGCCGCCGGCGTCGCTCACATCGACCTTTGCGCGGCGCTGGCAGAATGCGCGGCGCGTTACAACTACGTCAGGCCTGAATTGAACGAGGGCGGCGAGATCGCGATCAGCGAGGGCCGCCATCCGATGATCGAGCGGCGGCTGTCCGATTCGGGCGACGATGTCGAGCGCCGATTCGCGCCGAACGACACGCGGCTTAGTGGGACAGACTTCAGTCTGTCCGGACAGACTGAAGTCTGTCCCTCCCCGCCGCAGATCATGTTGCTGACAGCGCCGAACATGGCCGGGAAGTCGGTCTACATCAGACAGGTCGCGTTGATCTGTCTGATGGCGCAGATCGGAGCATTCGTCCCTGCCGGGTCGGCTTCGCTAGGGATTGTTGACCGCATTTTCACTCGCGTAGGGTTACACGATTACACCCTGCGCGGCCATTCGAGCTTCATGGTAGAGATGATCGAGACCGCCCACATCCTCAACCAGGCGACCTCGCGAAGCCTGATCCTGCTCGACGAGGTCGGGCGCGGGACTTCGACCGCCGACGGATTGTCAATCGCTCGTGCGGTGATCGAATTTCTGCACAACAACCCGCGCGTCGCGGCCAAGACGCTGTTCGCCACTCATTACCACGAATTGACCGACGCGGCTGATTATTTGCCGCGCGTGCGGAATTTCCATCTTGCTGTCGAAGAGAAGGGAGGCGAGGTGCGCTACCTGCACAAAGTCGAGCCGGGACGGGCCGAAAAGAGCTTCGGCATTTACGTGGCGCAGTTGGCCGGATTGCCCAAACCAGTGATCCGCCGCGCCACGGAATTGCTGGATAATCACAACGGCGCGGCGCACGCGAAGTCGAGTGCGAAAACGGCGCCCCCGGACGGAGGCGTGAAGGCCGCGCTCGAAGCCCTTGCCTCGCTCGACGTCAATCAACTCAGCCCGGTCGAGGCCTTGACTAAGCTTTACGAATTGCAGCAAGGCGTATTAGGGCGGCGCCGAGAGCGATATAGACAGGATTTACAAGACTAACAAGATAAGGAGGAAGAAAATCAATCCTGTAAATAAGGAGGAAGTCCACCTATTGGGAAGGGGGTTGATGATTGCTCCCCCTTCCCAATTTTCCATCTAACCTCACCGGATGGTGGATGGCGCTATCTTGCTGCGCTCATGTAGTTACTGAGATTACCCCAGTATTATTGTAGGGTTGAAGCGGCGATGTCGATAAATGAAGACCTGGACGCCGGACTTGTGGGGAAACCGAATCCCTGGACGACCACGTTCTGCGTCGTTCCTAGCGGAAGATTCGGGTTAATCTGGTTCAGAGAGATCTGGTACGTTATATCGCGGCTGGCTCCGATCAGAAAATTGACCCCGTTAATAGTGATGATATCGATGTCATTCAAAGCATTGACGGTAATCTTATTACCATTGACATCCACAAGGGGACCAATCGTTTGCAGTTTCCCTCCGCCAGTGTTAGAACTGCCGGTGGCTGTCTTGTCCGCGATAGTCACCAAGGTATCCTGATCGTAATCCATTGCATAAAAGAGAGTAACAGTCGCGCCAGCAACGTTATTGTTATATGCTCCGCCGGTGACTTTCGGGGTCTTTCCTGCGTTGACGTCGCCTGCCGCATAAGTCAGAGAGGTCTGAACCGCGGTCGTGTTGAGGATGCCGTTGGCGCCTTTGACGACGGCATAGTTCAGCGTATCACCCCCGATGAGACGTATCGCATCAACGACCGGATTGAAGTCCATCAGCGATTGGAAGCCTGACGGGAAACGAGGTGTCAGCGCGCTCACCAGAGTGGCGGTCGGCGGAGAGACATTGAAGTTGATAGTGTAGAGGCTCCCTCCATCACTCAAAGCATAAAGTTTTTTGTCAGCGGGGCGAAAATCTATTCCGATAAGATCGAATCCGCCTATTCCTGTAACCCTCCCGAGAGATAGATAGGTGGGAGTTATGGAGTTAGGCGGCAGAACATAGAGCGTGTTATCGGAAGTCAGCGCAAATATGAAGACTGGCGGCATGGTCGTGGCTTGCGCCGTGGTACTTGCGCTTAATGTTGTGGCCGCACTGACCGAATGTCTGCCCATCAGAACAAAGGCCGATATAGCCGCCAAAGCCATTGCCAGAAACGTCATCCCAATAAATTTCTTCTTTGATTTTTTCATGTTGTGTAATTCTCCAGAAATTTTCAGAACAATTAACCATTCAACCTGATAGCGGACAAAACCGTCGTGCAGAGCGCTCAGTCCGACAGCCGGCAAGTTACAGATCCGCGCTGTCAGGCTAGTGTGCAAACCCTCCCTCAGACCGCGTGCTGATTGGATCTGCGCGAAGATTCAAATATTCACTGCGAATGAATGGAATGGAATCACTCCACAGTGATAAGCGTTTTCTGCCGGATTTGCGCTACCATAAAGATCGGCAAAAATGGGTAGCGAGAGTTTCGAGGCATGTGAGGTCATGGGGCGGGGCAACTAACGTGAGGGGGAGCGCTCAGTCTCTGATTATGAATTAAGGTAATAAGGAGCTTTTTTGGTAGGTCTTTAGTTTACTACAATCCGGGCACGTCGCCTGTGACTTATAGCACACCGTGAGTGTGCTATAAGTCATAACTTGAGCCAGCAGTGTAGATCTCCATATAATCTACTGGAGTTCTTCATGATTTTTACTGAAGTCCGATCCATGCTCCGGAAGCGGAAGAATCGTTTGGCGGCCCTCGTGTCTCTTTTTGCGCTGAGCATAAAGTCAATCGTTTGACTTGAGGAACCCACAGCGCGGCAGAGGTAAGACCACTTCCCTTTTATTTTGACGTAGGTTTCATCGACGCGGTAGGAATCATTTGTCGGCCGCAGATGAGGGCGTGATCTTTTCTCTAATTCCGGCGCATATCGTTGCGCCCGGCGGTAGATCGTCGTGTGATCGCCTGATAGGCCGCGTTATTCATCATTTCTTCGAGGTCGCGATAACTGAGGGCGTAGCGCAGATACACCGTACGCTGGGCCGGAACACCCTCGGTGGTATTACTTTGCCTCACGCAGTTTCTTGAAAAACGCTTTCGAGTCGAAGACATCCGACTTGGCCTTCTTCAGCCACCGACGTATCACTTTTGGGTCGATCTCGGCGGCGTCACGGAATACGGCCTCTGCAGCCCGATACTTGCCCACAGGTTTAAGACCAGCCTCGTCGAACGCCTGTCCATTCCAAAACAGGAGGTTGACGGACTTTGCAGTCGCGTTGTAACCGACAACGGGATTATCATCAATGAACCACACAGGGCTACCATGCCATACCTTGGATGTCGCTTTGGGAAGAGCCGTGTCAATCAACTCGCGCAGGAGATCGCAGATCGTCCGAAACGCGAGCGGCTGGGCTTTTGAGTATGCGGTAATCTGGTTGGCGCCGTTCGGGTCACGCTCAATGGTTTTCGCTTCAACAGCCTTTTTCATAATCACCTTCTATGCAACCTTACGCCTTGCCGTTCGTCTGCCGACGCGGCCGGTCAGATGCGACGGCCGGTTAGGCGTCGGCAACTCGATACAGATTGGCCCGCCCCCGCGTGCCTATCAACTCGATCACTCTCCCTTCTCGCAGACAATACGCCATCTTCTGGGCCAACTCCCTGCATGTGGCCATCGCAGTCGCAAGATCTCTCGTAGTGAATGAATCCAGTCCCTCCGGAAGAAACCCTCGCCAGTCCGCCGACTCCTTGAACAACCGCTGGTCCAGGACCTCCAGCAACCGACGTTCTTCAATGCCCCATCCTCTCCTGCGCCATCGCCGCTTCCCCTCGTACCGCCTCGCCTCTTCTTCCTTTATCATCAACACTTCGAGTGAAAAGTTACGGTTCGATAACAACTGCGGGATACTCACCATTTCCCAGAACAGATCCTCCACCCGCCCTCTCTTGGGTGACTTGCGGCGAATGACTCGACCTCGATCATCGGTCGCCGATCGGATAATCCATTTCTCATGGGCTATTGGATAGATCAATCGTACCTGATGTGAACGCGCCAGGTTAGTAAGCTTCGACTTGATGGATGCGAAATTGCCGGTCTGGATCTCTATCAAAAGATCGTCTCGAACTATATCAATCACGAACCCGCCAACAGCGACTTCGAATCGATCTCCCGCCCGTGCGTACCACTGTTTCAGTGATGCGTGGAGTGGCTTCTCATTCAGCAAACCAATTCCTGACATTTCAATCCAATTCTGTGTCGATTCTTCTGGCTCCTAACTAGCAGACGATGCTTTAGTATCTGCCACCGAATGTGCCCTCTTATACCAGTATCCGACAATAGCGATGAGAATAAGGGCTAACGCGACCAGATAATAGAGATTCCTGATTCCTATCCAACTAGCCACTGCGCCACCGATCAAGAAAGAAGCCAGTTGCGCCGCCGTCATTAGAGACATCGAAGTGCTGCTCACTCGCCCCAGAATGTCCGACGGACTTTCTTCTTGTAACAGCGTTTGTGACGGAATCAGCACACAGGCTACACTCAAGCCTAAGCCAAGGCTGCACGCTGTGGTTGCCGGCACACTACTAAACGCAGCTAAAATAAGAACGTTGACGCCCAGTCCGAGAATCCCTAGCGCAACCAGAAAGAGTCTTGACTGTTTCTGTCCAAACCTCCCAATAAGTAGGGCTCCAAGAATTGTGCCCGCCGCGACAAGTGAAACAATAGAGCCATAAAGCCACGAGCTAGCGGATAGTACATCGCGCACATAGACGACGATGCTCGCTTCAAAAGCCCCGGCGGCGAACACCGCTGCCGTCATGGAGACAGTCAAGAACAGGATGGCGCGATGTTCAAAGATAAACCTTAAACCTTGCAGTAACTCGGCAGATACGGATCTGATACCTTTATTAGATTCGGTCATTTCACGGGGGATGATAATGGTCATAAGCATCGTTGCCGAGAAGATAAAACTCAAGCTGTCTATATAGAAGCACAATTTCTCCCCGACCCATGCGACTAAAGCTCCGGCAACCGCCGGACTAATAACCCTGACAAATTGAACTGTTTGAGCGTTGAGGGCGTTCGCCACAAGTAGCTCTTCCTTGCTTACCAAAAGAGGTAGGGCGACATTCTGGGCCGGTTGGAAAAAGCAGGAGACAGAGCTTAAAGCGAAAACGAGAAAATAGATCTGAGATAAATCGGTGGAAAAAGCAAGCAAAGCAGCAAGAACAGCGCGGATTAGGTCACTGACGATCATTGTCCTTTTGATGTCCCAACGATCAACGAAAACACCAGCTATCGGTCCTAAGAATGCCGCAGGCAGGGTGAAGGAGATTAGCATCCAACTAACCTGAGAGGGGGCGCCGTACAAGCGGTAAGCTACAAAGCTGAATAAGGCCAGAAGCGCCAGCCAATCGCCAAAGGCGCTAACGAGTTGCGCCAACCAGAGGACAAAAAACCGCCTACTCATTAAAACCCGTTTGAAGGTTACGGGCGCATTCTTTGTTACCATATTGACCTCTGCTCCGAGGAGACGCACAACGGTTCACAGACTCGGCGCGTCGTTCACTGAACGCCGATCGCAAATGGCGGAAGCTGGACACGATCCTTGCAAGAAAAGTCGACGCCCTGCGCCGACGCAGCGGCAATGAAGGCGGCGATGAAGTTGGCGCCGAATTCCGAACACATCACCGAGAGGCGCATGCCGAAGCTGATTCCGGCGTCGAGCCCCCGGCGGTACCCGACTATGGCATCCACCAGAGGTCGCGTATCGCCCAGGTAAGTGGTATGCACGAGCAGCGGCATTCGAGAAGGTCTCGAATTGCTCGTCCCAACACCTTCGATCCAAGATTCCGCCGCCGCTGATGAAAACCAGTGGAAAACCTTTACCCGTCATCTCGTAGTAAAGGCTGGCGCCATTGATATTGGCCATTCCCTTTTTCATAGCGTCTGCGCCTTTGACCCATTGTGCTGAAACTATTAACTACTTTTTCTTCCTACGAAAAATGCCAGATTGAGTAATGACAAGCAGGTCATTTGAAACGATTGAGTCAGATTCAGTTCTTCGCGAAATCATTTCTTACAACCGTCGCGCCTTTCATGACAAATTGCACATGCTGCAACAATCCAATCTCCTGAACGGGATCTCCTGCAACCGCGATGATGTCCGCAAATTTTCCTGTCGCCAGTTCCCCCACTAGGTCAGACCAGCCCATCAACTCTGCCGCGATAATGGTCGAACTGCGAATGATGTCAATATTGGGCATGCCTTCCTCCTGCAGTTTCCTTAGATCAAAAAGACTCGCTTCACCTCGCGTTTTGCCTGAAACCGAGGCCCAGGCGTCAGAGCCCATCGCGATCTTTACGCCGATCTTCATCGCTCGCTGCAACCGGTCCTTTGGCGACTTGTTGACATAGATCTCGGTCGCAACCAGAAAGATACCTTTGTCTTTCATCTCTTTGAGTTGCCCGTCAGTGGCAGAAAACGCGTGCTCGATTGAGTCCACTCCGGCATCGATCGCGACCTGAACTGCGGTGTTGTCTATAGCGTGAGCGGCTACTTTCATGCCAAGCCGGTGCGCTTCCTCGGTGATTGCTCTTGCGTCTTCGAGGGGCATGTATAGAGTTTTCCATCCGCGCGCGGGCTGAGAATCTATGCTGATTTTGATCAGATCGGCGCCATTGGCATTGTTCTCGCGTACAGCCGCGTTTGCCTGGTGTGGCCCATTCACCATCAAAAACTCTTGAGCGAGCGCCTGAGTTGCGACTGCGGGCTGCAAGTACATGGCTCCGAACGCCGTTATCTTTCGACCTGCGGCTTGGAGCCTTGGTCCCGGAATCCAACCGGCATTGATCGCATCGCGCAGCGCGATATCGCCTTCGATTCCCGAATGACCCAGTACGCGGGCCGATGTGACGCCGGCGTCGAGGATCTCCTTCGCATTACACGCGCCCAGCAACGTTCGAAGAGGTACGCTCATTTGCGTGACTGTGGTGGTGATGATTTCCTTTGGATCCATACGTCCCAACTCGGCGGCAATAAGCGGGTGGGCGTGGCAGTCGATGAGACCGGGGAGGAGCGTGGCCTGACTCAGATCAATTATTGTGGTGTCTTTAGGCGCGTGCGCTTGCACCTCTGCCCAAGGGCCGATCTCTTTGATCTTTTCGCCTTCGGTCAGGATGGACTGCTCGAGCAGGTATTTTCCGCTCTTCACGTCGAGCACGCGGCCTGCTTTGATCAATTTGGCTGACGGAGGCGGAGGTGGCCGCAAGCTCACCTGGGCCCGTGAGACAACCGAAAGCGCAAGCAAAAGAAAAACGAATTTCGAAGTATTGCGCATAGCGACTACCTTCCCGGATGGTTAAGCTGTTTGTACGATTCAGTCTTGACGGTTTGAGACACGCGTCTTTGCGCCCCTGCGTGGATGGATGGGCAGAAATACTCCGCAGGTCAGTATAAAGAGCCGTTTGAGAGGCGAGGCAAAAACGAATTTCTGATATGCGTTCACACACATCTCCGCCTCGTCGATCAGGTCAATGGCCTTTGCAGGCGCTCTTTGGGCGGCAAAATGCGAGACGCCGGCAGGCCGAATCCGCAGGGGATCCGGCAGGCAACAACCACTGATGTAACTGCCGGAGTGGTAGATGTTGTATGCGGATTTCGCGATCCATTCGGCCCCGGCTCCGCTCACCAAACCCATCAGTTCCGCAACAGCGAAGCGAAGGAAAACGGCCGATCCCTGCCGGCGGCGATCCTTATAGGCTTCCTCGAAGATAGTCAGCATCTCTGCCGCAAACAACTCTGCGTAATCTCTTGGGTAGAGCCGGAGTAAGGTTTTGTAAACTCGTCTCACAGTCGCTTCACGCCTCTCTCATTTTGAGGCGCGTGGACGCCGCTCGTCTCAATTGCCTCATTCGGTCCAACTCCAACTGCAGTTGTCCAAGTCCTGCCGGAGTTAACTTATAGGCTTGTTTGCTCCGGGATGTGTCTACTTGCTCGAAGCGTTCGATCCATCCGTTCTCAAGAAGCCTGCGGAGAGCTCCGAACAGCGTACCTGTGCTCAACCGGACCCGGCCATTGCTGAGAGTCTCAATATCCTTTATCAGGGCATACCCGTGACGAGGTTTATCTGCCAAGCTGATCAGGATAAAGAGAACCGGCTCGGTCAGTGGCTTGTTTTCTATTTCTTTATGTTGCTTGGTGACGTGTCGCACAGCGACATATTATTGATATCGTAGAACGACTGTCAAGCTTTGAAGCAAAAGGGACGTATCCCTCCGAGAAAATAGTCTGACATTAAAGAATCGTGTCCCTTTGGGCGAAGTCCGCCCACCGGTTGACGATCTGGTAAATATGCCGGGCCGAGAGCGCCTTGTCGAATTGCTAATCGGACAATTTATCTAAATCTGCCAAAGAATATTCCATCCATAGCCGCAGGCTTGGATGGAGATGAATTTGGCATCGTGGGCGCTTCGCCCACGATTAACGGTGGTTAAAAAGTCCACCAATACGATGTAAAATATCTCCGTGATAGTCCAGAAGGCGTTTAAATACAGGTTCTTCCCGACTGATAAGCAAGCTGAGCAACTTGCCAGAACCTTCGGCTGCTCGCGCTATGTTTACAATCAGGCTTTGGACTATCGCAGCAAGGCTTGGCAGCAGGAGAAGAAATCCCTCGCCTATCACGATACCGCACTGAAACTCACCGAATGGAAAAAGGAACCTGAGAAAGCCTTCCTTTCCGAGGTCAGTTCGGTTGTTCTTCAACAATCGCTGCGTAATCTCGATACGGCTTTCACGAACTTCTTCGAGAAGCGAGCGCGGTATCCGAAATTTAAATCTCGCCGTCATCGCCAATCGGTTCGCTACGCCACCAACGCATTCACCCTTAGAGATGGTCGAATCATATTGGCCAAGCAATCCGAACCGCTCGATATTGTTTGGAGTCGCCCGCTTCCTGATGACGCTAAAATCCTCAATCTGACGATCAGCCGGGACACCAGTGGACGCTATTTTGTCAGCATCCTTATTGAATCCGAGATCAAGCCGCTCAGGAAGACCAGAGCCGAAGTCGGCATAGACGTTGGTATTAAGACGCTTGCTACGACCAGCGATGGCGAGAAGATCGAAAATCCTCGCCCACTCGTTAAGAACGAAAAGCGATTGCGAATACTTCAGCGTCGGCTGTCGCGTAAGGTCAAGGATAGTAATAATAGGACAAAGGCCAGATTCAGAGTGGCGCGACTGCACACCAAAATCAGTGACACCCGAAGGAATATGCTTCAGAACTTCACGACGAAGATC
>Ga0209382_10011826_pt1 | contig 10807 bp, 10 predicted proteins | sample SoiMetdeltSBSDD5_FD_187599 | JGI IMG/M metagenome (GOLD analysis project Ga0209382, IMG submission 187599) | Bulk soil microbial communities from a Populus tree surrounding site in Tennessee, USA - Soil MetaG P. deltoides SBSDD5 (SPAdes) (version 2) | ecosystem: Environmental > Terrestrial >...
CCGACGGGAAGGTGAGCATCGAGGCGCCGGCGGGCGCGCTGGTCCAGGAGCTGCTGGTCGAGGCCGGCTGGAAGGTCGATGAGCCGTGGACCCCGCTGCGCCGCGACCTCACCGAGCCGGTGCAGCAACCCGGCGTGCGGACCGAGGTGATCGGGCCGGAGCAGGCGCACGTGCGGACCGCCATGCAGCGGGCGGCGTTCGACAACTCAACCTTCACCGACGAGCGCTGGCACGCGATGGCGGCCGGACTTCCCTACGCCGACGCGCGGTGCCTGGTCGCCTACGACGATCAGGATCACGCGGTGGCGGCCGTGACGGTGTGGTCGGCCGGAATAGGAAAGCCCGGATTGCTCGAGCCGATGGGCGTGCACCGGGAACACCGCGGTCACGGCTACGGCACGGCAATCACCATCGCCGCGGCGGCCGCACTGCAGGAGCTTGGCTCCTCGAGCGCCATCGTCTACACCCCGAGCGTCAACGTCGGTGCCGTCGCCACCTACAAATCAGCCGGCTTCCAGCAACTCCCCGAGATCCGCGACCACTACCGGGACGCCTAATGCTGTCGAGTTAGCAAGCAGGTGGGCGTGACGGTTGACCATGCTGAGCCGTTGCGGCCGCGTCCCGGTGCGCGGTTGTCGTTGGATGAGCTGGCGCGGCGCCAAGGAGTGCGTCCGATATTATTTCCGTTGATGAGCTTGCTTGTGATGTTTTCGCCACCGACGAGGAACTCGACGAGTTCCTCGTGCATACCTATGCGGCGCGGCGACCTAGGATAGCCTCTGGACTACGTCGTGCTGGATACCGACGTGGCGTCGCTGAGTTTCAAAGAAGCGGCAGTTGCCGCCGCCGGTGGTCACAACGTTGGTGCGGAGTTACGGTGTCGCGCTGGCCACCCTGAACCTCAAGACTTCACCGACTTCGCCGAACACGAGGGATTACTGCTCGTTGGCAGGTAGACCACTCGTGATCGTAGAGCTCCTGACCACCTGTGAAACCGACATCCGGTCATGCCGCGAGTAGGATGTGCTGCGCCTGGTCAGCCTGTGATGGTGGTGAGGAGTCTTTGGACGGCGGCGACGAGGGGCGGTAGGTCGTCGGTGACTGTGGTGTGTACGATGGCGTGAGCGGTGTCGAAGTAGCGGTGGGCCAGGTAGTTGCGCATGCCGGTGATGTCGACCCACGGGATGTCTGATTCTTGGGTGAGTAGTTCGGGGTCGATGCCTTTGACGGCTTCGCCGATTTCGATGAGCCGGACTCGGACTGCGTCGAACACCAGTCCGTCGCTGAGATCGCCGCGTTCGAGGTGGGCGCTGATGGCGTCGGCGGCGGCGAGGATGTCGGCGAGTCGTTGGTGGTTGTGACGGCTCACAGGGCGATCGCTTCGGTCAGGACGGCCTCAGCCACGGTTGGTTTGAGGGTTGCGGCCGGGACCACGTCGACATCAACGCCCAGCAGTTCGGACAATTGTCTGCGCAGCCCGGCCAGGGCCGGCAGGCCGACGTTGTCGTCGAGGTCGACCAGTAGGTCGATGTCGCTGTCGGTGGTGTCTTGGCTGCGGGCCACGCTGCCGAACACGCGCACATTGTGCGCGCCTCGCCGGTCGGCCAGGTCGATCACGGCCTGCCGGTGCCGGCGAAGCCGGCGGCCCAGGCGCGTGTTCGGAAGACCCAGCGGTCTGCTCGACGCCGGCAGCAGCCCGATGCTGAGGTGGTGTCCGGTCGCCTCGATCAGCTTGTTCAGGGTAGGCAGTCCGGGCTCGCGCCGGCCGGATTCGTAGGCGCTAATGACCGGTTGGGCCACCCCGGCACGGCGAGCCAGCTCGGCTTGGGACAGGCACGCCCGCTGCCGGGCCTGGCGAATCATCGCGCCTGCAGTCGTGTCCACGCCGGCCATAATATCACGGATCGTATATAACGATACCGAGGTAACCATGACCTCGACGGTGCGGGCAAGCTCGGCAAGAGGGCGATCCCGAGGAGACGGCCGGAATTCGAGTTAGATCAACCGATCCAGGTCCAGCCGGAGCGGGAACGGCTCGGTGGTGGTGAACTCGCCGGTGACGCCGCCGCTATCCTGGTAGCCGAACTCACCGGCGAGGTGGCAGTCCAGCAACGACACCCCCGGCGGATCGAGATCCACGATCCAGTAGTGCGGGATCTTGGCGTCAGCATATTCGCCGCGCTTGATCACCTGGTCCAGCCGGCGCGAACCCGGCGAGATGATCTCGACCACGAGCCGGATCTCGGACGCCCGCAGCAACCCGCCGTCGCGGTTCACCCGGTCGAACCCCGCCCGCTCGACGACCACCAGGTCCGGCCGTCGGGACCAACCCGGCCGATCGGCAGGCACCAGCTCCAGATCGATGTCGACCCCCTGGAACATGCACAGATTCGCCGGCAGCTGCGATTCCAGCATCTTCGCCAGCTCAAATGAGGCCCTCAGGTGAACCGGGGTCGGGCTCGGCGACATGACCAACACGCCGTCCTGCAGCTCCCAGCGATGCTGGTCGTCCTCGCCGAGCCGTGCGTACTCCTCGATCGTCAGCAGGTGTCCGGGCCGGGAAACGGCTGTCACGGCGTGCTCCTCACGTCTCCTCAGTTTCTCTCTCTCGGGCGGCCGCGGCCCGGCGGCTGGAATCGAGCTCGATCCGTTGGTGGTCGGGGGCGATGGTGAAGCGCCACCGGTCGGCCCGCGGTCGACCATGAGTGGTCCACCAGTCGTATGCCGCGTGGACTTCGGCCCAGACATCGCGTGGGCCATAGCTACGGACTCGATAGGAGTGCACTGGTCGGCGCGGGTCGTGCACGCGTGCCCAGGAGCCGGACCAGGGGTCGATCAGCCAGAGCACCGCGTCGTCTGAGTCGATCTCGGGGTGGGTGTAGAGGTAGCGCAGCCGCGGGACCCGGATGCCGATGGCGGTGGCCGCGTCGTGATCGCCGATGAGCTGGTACGGGTGCAACGGCGTGCTGCGCTCGACCGCCTGATCCTCGTGGTGAACGTCGTCGAAGGACACCCGCCGGACCCGCTGGTCACGCAGGTCCATGAAGGCGGCCTTGCCCACGATGCGCACAGCACCTGGTCGTACGGTGCGCCAGCCGGGTAGCCCGCCGAGCCGTCACCCACGACCACCCGCACCGCGCCGAACCCGGCGCCCTGCAGCGCTTGGCTGGCGTGCGCGGCGACCGACGGATCGATCTCGACCGTCGTCACCAGCGCGGCACCGGCCCGGCACGCCAGGAGCGCCGCGTTGTACCCGGTGCCGGCGCCCACCTCCAACACCCGCATGCCCGCTCGCAAGCCCAGCTCGGCCAGCATGATCGCAACGACGCTCGGCATACTGGCCGAGCTTGTGATCAGCCGCCCGGCCAGGCCCGGTCCAACCGGGTGACCATCGTCGACCTGCGTCACCACCGACGCATCCCGATACGCCCGGTCCAGCCACCCCAACGGATCATCCGTACGGCACACCGGCATGAGGTAATGCTCACCCGTGCCATCCTCATCCCAGATCAAGTCCGGGATGAACCGGTGCCGCGGCACGGTCAGGAACGCCTCCCGCCACGACGGCGCGAGCGCGCCGCTAGCGGACAACCGGTCAACCATCGCCCGTCGACGGCCACCCGGATCAGCAGCCGAATCGGTCACCTGCCCAACGCTACTTCTTGCCGTGCTTGCCCGGATCCGACACCGGTGGCAGCGGCGTTCCCGGCGGAACCTGACCGTCACAGCCAGCATGTGATGCCTCGATCAGCGACCGTGGTGTCAACCGATCAGGCGATCAGGTCGAATGCGCATCGGGCGCCGGACGCAACGGCCATCTTCGAGTCACAGGTAACCAGCGGGCAGTCAAGCCGTTCGGCCAGCGCCACGTAGGCCGCATCGTACGGCGTGATGTTGTCGCGCAACTGCCATATCCGTTCCAGCAATGGAGCGATCGCCATGCGCCGGATCGGGAAACCCGCAAGATGTCGTAACGCACCTGGTACCGCATCGGCAAGCACGGAACTTCCACGAGCCATACCGCGCAGCGCCGAGACGACCTCCGCGTCCAGATGAGCCGGCGCGAACAGCAACTCGCCAACTGAAAGCCGTGCCGCCGTGAGTGGACGCCGGGGATCGTCCGACGCGTAGAACGCCGCGAGCACGGAGGCGTCCACCACCGCGAGGCTCACGACGCCTCGCGGCCCTCTCGCACCGCGGCAACAGCATCGTCAACGGTGAGACCCGTGCCGCGCGGCGGTTCATACGAGGCGACGTAATCGGCCATCCGCAGCGTCCGAGCAAGCTCGGCGAGCCACTCGACAACGAACGCATTAAGCGACTGGTGATTGGCCTCCGCCCCGCTGGCGAGCGTGGCGTACACCTCGTCCGGCACGTCCCGAAGGTTCATCCGCCTCATGGCACCATTATGGCACCGTGGTTGCTCGGGCCTGCCCGGAGCAGCTTCACGGCCTGGTCGGCGGTCAGGTCGCCGTCGACAATCTTGCGGGCCATGTCCTCGGCCCGCTCGTCCGGCGCCAGGCCGGCCATGCGGTGCCCGGACAGCGCGGCCGCGACGGCCTGGTCGTTGGTTCGCTGGACGGGCACGATCCCCGCCTCCGCCACCACGCCTCCAACCAGCTGAATCAGCCACACTCAACCTTGATTCTGCGCAGCCACCGCGCACGCCGTGGCTTCGCGGGTCCGATTGCCATACTTGAATCGCACCATCGGGAGGTGAGCGATGCGGGTTGCTGGCAGAGAGATCGACCTGGACGCACTCGCCGCCATCTGCCGCCGCTACGGCATCGCCGAACTGGCCGTATTCGGCTCGGTAGCGCGCGACGAGGAACGCCCGGACAGCGACCTCGACCTGTTCTACGTACTCGCGCCCGGCGCCCGGCTCGGCTGGGAGATCGCCGACCTCACCGACGAACTGGCCGAACTGTTCGGCCGCACAATCGACCTGGGCTCCCGGCGCAGCCTGCACCGTCTCGTCCGCGACGAAGTACTGGCCGAGGCGCGAGTGATCTATGCCGAAGCGGCCTGACCACCTCCGCCTCGTCGACCTGGCCGAAGCCGCCGAGGGCATCGTGTTTAGGCCCTGTCAACGATAGGGCCAAACGGCTGGTTCACCGACGGTGGTGGTGCGGTCGCTGTAGCTGTTCAACCTGTACCGAAGGTGTCCCTTCCGGGGCCGGGCTGCTCACACGTCCGTCGGCTGATCGCTGGCGGCCTCGTAGAAGGCGTCCGCGAGCGCCACTATCACGGCGCTGATGCCAGGCCCGTCGCTGAAGAAGTAGTCGGCCATGGTGTTGTGGGCCTCCTGGTTCTCGACCACGGCCTCAATGACCGCCGCCTGGAAGTCCTGCGACTCCATGAACTGCTTCTTCGAGTTCACCTTGGTCTGGTTGATCAGGTCCGGGTAGGCGAGCAGCCGCTGCACCAGTCCCTGCACGAACTCACGGACCTGGGAGTCAGCGAACGACTCAGCGCCGAAGAGGTCGTTCATTTTGTCGATGACGATCTGGAGGGCGACGTACTTCGGCTCCTTCCGGGTGCCGGTGCCCGCGGCGCTGATGCCCTTCAGCTCACCATCACCGGTCAGCGAGATGTCGACCGCGGTGGCCTTGCTGTGTTTGACGCCGACCAGTACCACGTCGGAAAGGTCGACGTCCGCGGCCCAGGATGAGTCTGCGATGACCTTCTCCAGGAGCCGCAGGAAGATCGACAACATCTCCATGTACGGGTCGCCGTAGTCGACGATCTGGCTCATGAAGTCGTAGAGCCGGACGAGGGTGGAGACGTCCTTGCGGAACAGGTCGAGGGTGTTGAGGGTGAGCTTGTCGTCGGCCTCTATCGCGGCCGCGTAGCGGCGGGCGAACTCGTTCTTGGCCGGGCTGATCGCGGCCGAGAGCGCGTTGTTGCCCTTCCGGGTGACCCACAGTTCGGCGACCTGGCGCACCTGCTCCGGTGTGTAGATCCCGGCCTGGGCGAGCTTGTTGGCGAGGTGGAACACGACGTACGGGTCGGTCTCGGTCTCCAGGGTGGCATTAGTGAAGTACGGCTCGAACGCAACCCGGATGTCCTCGGGCTTGTTCACGAAGTCGATGACGAACGTCTTGCGCTTCTGCTCCCCACCCGCGGTGCGATGGGTGCGGTTGAGCCGCGAGAGGGTCTGCACCGCTGCGACCCCGGAGAGCCTCTTGTCGACGTACATCGCCGAGAGCAGCGGCTGGTCGAACCCGGTCTGGAACTTGTTGGCGACCAGCATGATCTTGTAGGTCGCGCCCTTGAAGGCGGCGCCCAGGTCCGAGCCGGCTCCGGGGTTCAGGTTGGCCTCGGTGAACTCGTCGTCCTTGCTCGGCTGCGGCCCCCAGTCCGAGGCCCACTCCTCGTCCTCGGCCATCGTCACCGAGCCGGAGAAGGCGACCAGGGTGCGGTAGTTGTACGAGGCGTCCGCGGCGGCCCGCTTGGCGATGTAGGCGTCGATCGCCTTCTTGTACTTCACCGCACCCTTGCGCGAGTCGGTCACGACCATCGCCTTCGCCTTGCCCTCCAGCAGGTGGGCGACATTGGCGTGGAAGTGCTCGACAATGATCTGCACTTTCTGGCCGATGTTGGTCGGGTGCAGCTTCACCCATCGCATCAGCCCCTTCCGCGCCGCGGCCTCCTCCACTATCACGTCGCCTTCGCCGCTCTCGGCCTGACCGGCGATCTTCAGCGCGGTGTCGTAGGACTGGTAGCCCCTGAGCACGTCGAGGATGTAGCCCTCCTCGATCGCCTGCCGCATCGAGTACAGGTGGAACTCGACCGGCTTGCCGTCAGGGCCCTTGCGGCCGAAGAGCTCCAGCGTCTTGTTCTTCGGCGTCGCGGTGAACGCGAAGTAGGAGATGTTCTTCGACTCGGCCCGCTCGGTCATCTCCGAGGCCAGAATCGACTCGACGTCGATGGGGCCGCCCTCCTCGATCTCCTTGACCTCCTCCGCGGTCAGCACAGCCTTGAGCTTCAAGGAAACCTTCCCGGACTGCGAGGAGTGCGCCTCGTCCGCCATCACCGCGAACCGCTTCCCCTTCAGGCCACTGTCGGCCCGGATCTCGTCGAGCGCGAACGGGAAGGTCTGCACCGTCACCGCGATGATCAGCTCCCCGTTCTTCAACGCGGTCGCCAGCAGCCCGGACTTCGACTTCGCCCCCGCCTTGCGCACATCCTGCGGGCTGATCGTGGCCACGATCTTGCCCGACCCGTCGATCTGCCGGATCGCCTCCTGGAGCTGCCCGTCGAGCACGGTGCGGTCCACGACCACGATCACCGAGTCGAACACCTTTTCGTCGTTCACGTGCAGCCGCGCCAGCCGGTGCGCGGTCCAAGCGATGGTGTTGGTCTTGCCCGACCCCGCCGAGTGCTCGATCAGGTAACGCTGCCCCACCCCCTCCTCGCGCACCGCGGCCACGATGTTCGTCACGGCCTCCCACTGGTGCAACCGCGGAAAGAGCATGCTCATCCGCCGCACCGACGTCCCGGTCGCGACGTCCCATTCCTCCTTGGTCTCCACGATCATCAGCCGGCCGATGATGTTCAGCCAGGCGTGCTTCTCCCACACCCGCTCCCACAGGTACGCCGTCGCCGACCACCCGTCCGCACCCGGCGGGTTCCCCGCGCCACCGTCGTGGCCGATGTTGAACGGCAGGAATTGCGTCCTCTCGCCCTCGAGCCGGGTAGTCATCGCCGCCAGGTCGTTGGAGACCGCGAAATGCACCAGCGCCCGGTGCCCGAACGACAGCAGCGGCTCCGGCCTCCCGTTGATCAGCGGATGCCGGTTCCTGCGGTACTGGTTGATCGCCTCGTCCAGCGACTGGGTGAAGTCGGTCTTCAACTCGACGGTTGCAGCCGGGAGCCCGTTGACGAAGAACACCAGGTCAATGCTGCGCTGGTCGGCCGTGGAGAAATGCACCTGCCGCATCACCCGTACCCGCATCACCGCGTACTGCTCGTTAGTGGTCGCGTTCAGGCTGGTCTCGGGGCGGAACTGCGCCATCTTCAACCGTCCGCCGCCGATGTACTGCACCCCGTTGCGCAGGATGTTCAGCGTCCCGCCACCATGCTCCAGGGGCTTGTCGAGCGCCGTGACCAGCACATCAAGGAACTTCCCCTCCGACCCCGCCGCCCTCAAAGCCTTCTCGTATGCCGCCCGCTGAGTCTCCTCCAGCCATCCGAACAGATCCTCGGGAAAGAGCGCCCGCTCCCGGTCGTAGCCGGCGTCGTTCGCCGAGTACAGCCACCCATGGGCCTCCAGGTACGCACAGATCTCGGACTCGAAGACGACCTCATTGTGATCGGCCATCAGGCCATCGCCCGTACGTCGATCTGCCCCGTCACCGCCGCCGTGATCAATGCAGCACGCCGCTCGCGGGCAAGTTCGATGAACCGCTCAGTCTCGGCGATCAGCATGTCGATCCGGGCAGTCTGCTCGTCGAGATACGCCGTGATGCGACGCTGCTCTTTCATGCACGGAAGCGGGATCGGAGTCTTCGCCAACGTTCCGAGGTTCAGCCGACGGAAAGTTGCACCCATGATCTCGCGGTCCCAATAGTCCGTGGTCTGCCGAGACAACAGAGCCCACACGACGAACCTCGTATCCACGAGGTCATGGCGCACCGCAACCCGTACCGTGTCCTGCGTCAGATTCCCTCCTGCCAGGTCGTTTGAGACAACAGCGACCTTTCCGTACGCCGGGCCAATCGAGACGACCACGTCTCCTCCAGCGAGAACTGACCGCTTGTACACAGCTGCTATCTCTGGAGCGGTCGTCCGCAACGCAGCTCGCTCTGGAGACCGTCCCTCCCCAACGATGTCCGAGGGACCAACGTAGGCAACGCCGCCGTCGACCAGTGGGCCGCACTGAAGGATCCCGTAGGTCATGGGCCGTTCACGGTCGACCAGATGACGGAGACGAGTCATCTCGTAGCCGTCCAACGCCTCGGTGATCGTCGCGACTCGGCGCTCGCGGAGCATCTCGATCAGGCGCTGCTGCTCCTCGATGAGCGTGTCGATGCAGGCGGTCTCGCGGTCGAGGTAGTCGGCAATGGCGCGCTGCTCCTCCAGCGGTGGCACCACGATCTGAAGCGTCGCGGCATCCTTCTGGTAGATCGTCTGATGAGTCGAGCCCATGTTGAGTGACTTGAACTCGGCAGTCATCGACTTGAATTGGTAGTTCAGGTACTCGGGGAGCAACTCGGGCCCGCACACCCAATTCCAGAAGTCCTGACTGGTTGCCATCGGTCTCGGCATGATGCCGGAGAAACCCACGGAGGCCGTCCGCGACAGGACCACCGTGCCAGCCGGGAGCAACTCCGCAGCGGAGTTGGCGAGGCCCAGTTCATTGATCTTGTTCGCGGTGTCGCCGAGGTAAACCTGCTTGCCGTCACGCAACTGCCATACGTCGGCGAGCGTGAACCACGGGATGTAGGTGTTCTTCCAATAGGCCGGCACTGAGCGGCTCGGTGTGTGACCGCTCTTCATCTCGGCGAATCGACGAATGTTGCCGCTCTCCCAATGGTTGGGAACAGTGGCGGTAGGCGTCACTTTGCCACCTCGTTCAAGAGGCCGAGGATCTTGGCGACCTGCTTTTCCAGGTCGGCGTCGATCTCGGCGAGGGGGCGGGGTGGGACGTACTTGTAGAAGTGGCGGGTGAAGGGGATCTCGTAGCCGGTCTTGACCTTGGCCCAGTCCATCCAGCCGTCGGGGACGTGCGGTTTTACCTCGGCGGCGAAGTACGCTCGAATGACCTCGAACTTGCCGGCGGCGCCGGCGCTCGAGCCGCCGTAGGTGAATGGGACGTTCTCGGTGTCGCGCTTCTTCGGGTCCGGCTTGGGCCTGCCCATGCGGTCGAGGACGGGCTTGCCGGACTCATCGAGGAGGGGGCGTTCGACGGTCATGGCCCAGTAGCCGAACTCGTCGTTGCGCAGCACCTTGGAGAGGTCGGGATCGGCGTCGGTGAAGTCGTCGTACAACTTCACCACCTTGGCGCGGTCGGCGTCGCTGATCTCGCGGCCCTTGGAGCCGAGGTTCTTGCGCATCTTGGTCCAGAACGAGGTGCCATCGATGAGCTGGACCAGGCCTTTGCGCTCGGGGTGCTTGTCGTTGTCGAGGATCCAGATGTAGGTGGCGATCCCGGTGTTGAAAAACATGTTCGTCGGCAGCGCGACGATGGCATCGACCAGGTCGTTTTCCAGCAGCCACCTACGGATGTTGGACGGGCCGGATTCGGCGGCGCCGTTGAAGAGCGGCGAGCCGTTCATCACGATCCCGGCCCGGCCGCCGCCGTCCTCCGGTGCCCGCAGCTTGTGGACGAGGTGGAGCAGGAAAAGCATCTGGCCGTCCGAGGTCGACGGCAGGCCATGAGCGAAGCGGCCATAGGGGCCGGCGGAGTCGCGCTCCTTCGTGATGGCCTTGGCGTACTGCTTCCAATCGACGCCGTACGGCGGGTTGGACATGCAGAAGTCGAACTTGCGGCCCTTGAACGCGTCGTCTGTGAGCGTGTTGCCGAAGGCGATGTTGGTCGCATCGTGGCCCTTGGCCAGCAGGTCGGACTTGCAGATCGCGTACGACTGCGGGTTGTACTCCTGGCCGTACAGACTCAGCTTCGCGTCGGGGTTGTGCACGAGCAGGTGCTCCTCGGCCAAGGCGAGCATGCCGCCAGTGCCCGCAGTGGGGTCGTACAGCGTGCGGACGATGCCGGCCTCGGTCAGGTCGGCGTCCTTCTCGGCGAAGAGCAGGTCGACCAGCAGCCGGATCGCGTCCCGCGGCGTGTAGTGGTCACCGGAGG
>Ga0209382_10011827_pt1 | contig 10807 bp, 7 predicted proteins | sample SoiMetdeltSBSDD5_FD_187599 | JGI IMG/M metagenome (GOLD analysis project Ga0209382, IMG submission 187599) | Bulk soil microbial communities from a Populus tree surrounding site in Tennessee, USA - Soil MetaG P. deltoides SBSDD5 (SPAdes) (version 2) | ecosystem: Environmental > Terrestrial >...
CCGGGTCACCACCACGCTCGCCGGCGCATTGCGAGCTCGCTCCGGTTCGAGGGCCTTGCGCAGTCCCGACACGTAGACCTGCAAGCTGTGCGCCGCACCCGCGGGCGGGTCGGCTCCCCAGAGCTCGTCGATCAGTCGCTCGGAGGGGACCACTTCGTTGGCGTGAATCAACAGCAACGCCAGCAGAGCCCGCTGTCGCCCTGCGCCGAGAGCAATCGGCGTCCCCCCGCGGGTCGCCTCCAGCGGCCCCAACACAGCGAATTCGACAAGCGCCATCGTGCCCGGCCCCCAGGGAGTGCGGAATCCCCTCCCGGTCCTTCTCGGCCCTGCCCGTGACTCTAAACCGGCCACGCCGTCCAGATCCTTGAACAGGGCCGCACGCATCCCTTGAGCGCGCGGCACAGCGAGCCTTGAGCGGCCGATCGCACACTCCTGACGGTGCCGAGAACTCACTCGGTCCATGACAGATCGGGGGCAGGGGTTGCCCCGAAGGAGGAACCATGTTGCGCACACGACGGCGAGCTCTTCGTGTCGCTGCGGTCGCTGCGGTGGCTACGGCCGGGCTCGTCATGACCGCAGCTTCCGGCACGGCCGCCAGCAGTCATCAAGGCGCTTCCGCTGCGCCCAAGAAGGAGAAGCAGTGGACGCAGACCGGTACAGGAGCGTCGATCACACAGACCGATGGCTCGATACTCCTCGTCGCTTCGGTCGAGAACTCGCTCGATGGAGACGGCGCGACCGTCGCGAAGGTCACGCTCAACGGCAGCAACGGCACAGACACGGCAACCCGTTACACGGCCAACGGTGTCGGGAAGTTCGAGGAACAATTCACTCTTGGCGCACCAGATGCCAACGGCATGATCCCGATCACTGGCAGCGGGGAATGCGTGCAGGGAGGTACCGGGGCGCATAAGGGCGAGAAATGCAAGTACACCTTCACCGCCGCGCTGAATTCCAACACCAATGTGGTCACCTTCAACATCACGGGGACTACGACCCGATAACCCGACGGCCGTGCGAGCCGGGGACTCGTCGTTACGGACGCGGACCCGGCCGCACGGCTTAACGTGTAGCAACTGCCAGTTCGAGGAGGAATCGATGTCGGGTGATCCAACGTGGAACTTCCTGGACCCCGCGAGCAAGGGTCGGCTGTTGGGTGTGCTCCAGCTCGAGATCGACGAGATGTTCGACCTCGCGGCTGACCCGATGCGCTGGCACTCCCCGACTGCATGCACGGGCTGGGAGCTCCGCGACATGATCGGTCATCTCGTCGCCGAGACCGAGGGCTACTTATCCGCCTTCGACAGCGCGCGCCGCGGCGTCGCCGCCGAGGAGCCGGTCGGCGTAGCGGGAATGGCCAAAGCGTCCGACGCATCCGCCCGCGCGTTACGGAATGTGCCGCGTGATGACCTGCTCGAGCGCGCCCGCGACGACACCGACCGGCTGATGCACGAGTTCGAAACGCTCTCGGACGCAGACTGGTCAGGCCTCGTCGTTCCCGAGCGCTACCTGGGCCCGCTCCCGGCGATGATCATCGTCGAGGGGCTCCTCGGGGGTTACACCGTCCACGGCTGGGACGTCCGGGAAGGCTTGGGCGCGCGCCACGCGATCGCGGGAGACGCGGCCGACCTCCTGGTGCCGTTCGTGTATCTCCTGTGGGGCGCGACCGCCGATACCACCTCGGTCGACTCGCCGTACGCAATCGGCGTCCGCACGACGGGTCAGAACGGCGGCGACACGAGGGTGGACGTCTCCGATCAAGGCCTCCAGTTCGCGCCCGGCGACCTCGACGAATGCCAGGCGACCCTCGAGTTCGACCCCGCGACGCTGGTGCTCACCGCGTACGGCCGTGTGAATGCGGGGACGGTGCGCGGCGACCGGCAGCTCGCCAGTAATTTCCGCTCACTGTTTGTCCCGATCTGACGGACGAGTTCGGTGGCGACCGGTCGCACGACGACCTCGGCGCCCTTCCCCCAAACCCTTTACCCATCGTCGCCGCCTGCGGCGATGTTCGAAGGAGCCGACGCGAGGCAGGCTTGGAGGGCGGGGAGCAGCTCCTCGACCCCCGTGACCGGGGGCGCGCTCGGGCAGCGCTCCGCGAGGAAGCGCAGGACGGTTGCCGGGTCGTTCATCGCCCACGGGTTGACACCCGCATCCGTGACCGCGCCGCGCGGGTCGGTGGTGGTCGCAGTGGGCGCCGCCGCCTCCACGTCGGAGTTCCGCGTGCTCGAGTTGCTCTCGGTCATCCAGCCGACCGATACCGCCACCATCAGGGCGAGGGTGACCGCGACGAGCGCGACCAGCGCGGTGACGCACCTGCGCCGAAGTGTGAGCTCTCGCATGGATCGTCCTTTCGTTTGAACGTCCGTGATGCCGAACGTCGTTTTTGAATGTCGAGAGCACGCTGAACCCTTCGGGTATCGACGCAGGCGCGCGGTCGGTATCAGCCGGGTATCGGCGACATTGACCGCATCCAGCCCCCGGGCGACACTGCCTTGGTGGGTATCGGGTTTCTCGGCCCACTCCAGATCGAGGGTGGGGCCGCTGCACTGAGTCCTCGGGACCGGGCGGTGCTGACCGCATTGGCGGTGCACCCCGGCGAGGTCATGAGCTCGGATCGCCTCGCGGACGCGTTGTGGGGTGAGGAGCCGCCGGCGTCCTGGTCCAAGGTGGTGCACGGCTGTGTGATGCGGCTGCGCAAGTCACTGGGAACGAGCGCGATCGAAACCGCGGCCGGCGGCTACCGCTTGACGGTGACCGGCGACGATCTCGACACCCTGCGATTCGAGTCGATGGTCGAGCGGGGTCGGGAGTTGGCGACGACGGGAGCGCCCGAGCGCGCGGCTTCCACACTGGCGCGCGCACTGTCGTTGTGGCGGGGTGCACCGTTCGAGGATCTCGACGGCTGGGCGCCCGGCGGCAGCGAGGCCGCCCGCCTCGAGGAGCTACGCCGAAGCGCCGAGGAGGATCTCCTCGACGCCCGGCTCGCCAGCGGTGAGCACCGCGAGGTCGCGGCCGAGGGCGAGGCCAGGGTCGGCGACGAGCCGTTGCGAGAGCGACGGTGGGCGACTCTGGCGCTCGCGCAATACCGCTGCGGCCGGCAGGCCGACGCGCTTCGGTCTCTCCAGGGCGCTCGGCGGATCCTGGTCGACCAACTCGGGATCGACCCCGGCCCGGAACTGGTCGAGCTGGAAACGGCCATCTTGCGGCAGGATCCCGATCTCGCCGGGAAGCGGGAGCCGCCGGCGATCTCGCGGCAATGCCCCTACAAGGGTTTGGCGCCCTACGACGTCGCGGACAACGACCGCTTCTTCGGCCGCGACCCCGAGATCACCACCTGCTTGGTACGGCTCGCCACGAGTCCGTTGCTCGTAGTCGCGGGGCCGTCGGGTTGTGGCAAGTCGTCGCTCGTGCGGGCCGGACTGGTCCCGGCGCTGCAGCGGCGAGGCCAGCGAGTCGTCACATTCGTGCCCGGCGGTGATCCCGACGCGGCTTTGACGAACGCCCTCACCTCCGCGAGCGACAACGGGGTGGTCGTTGTCGATCAGCTGGAGGAGCTCTTCACCCTCGAGGACGATGCCGACACCGCCCGGACCTTCTGCGCACGTTTGGCCGCGTACGCGACGCACGAGGCGTCGGTTGTGGTAGCCGTGCGCGCCGATCATCTTGCCGGCCTCGCCGCCGACTCCGCATTCGCACGCCTTGCCGAACGCGGGCTCCATCTCGTCAGTCCCCTGGCCGGCGACACGCTGCGCGCCGCCATCGAAGGCCCCGCCCAGCAAGCGGGGCTCCGCCTCGAACCCGGGCTCGTCGATCTCCTCGTGCGCGACACCGAGGGCGAGCCGGGCGCACTGCCGCTGCTCTCCTACGCGCTGGCCCAGACGTGGGAACGCCGCGACGGTCGCGTGCTCACCGTCGAGGGCTACCGGGCGACCGGCGGCATCCGCGGTGCCGTCGCGCGTTCCGCCGACCGCCTCTACGAGAGCATTCCAACCGATCAGCGCGGCGCGCTGCGCTCGGTGATGCTGCGCCTGGTCGCACTCTCCCCCGACGCGGAACCCGTCCGGTCACGAATCCTCAGCGCCACCCTCGAGGGTGACGCGGCGCGGGAACGCGTCGTGAGTCTGCTGGTGCGAGCCAGACTCGTGACCGCCGAAAAGGACACCATCGAGCTCGCCCACGAGGCGCTGGCGCGGGCGTGGCCCCGGCTGCGCGCCTGGCTCGACGAAGACGCTGCCGGTCACCGCATCTTCCACCACCTCGCGGCCGCCGCCGCGGGGTGGGAATCGTTGGGCCGCCTCGACAGCGAGCTCTACCGAGGCGCCCGCCTCGAAGCTGCTCTGGAATGGCGCGCCACCGCCGAGCCCGATCTCACGGCGCTCGAGGCGGCGTTCCTGGACGAGTCGGTCGCGCGGACTACTTCTGAGCGTGAGGCCTTGGTGCAACGGAGCCGACACCAAGCCCGCCAGAATCGGCGGCTCCGCGGGCTCGTGACGGCAGCCGCTGTCCTCCTCGTCGTCGCCCTGCTCGCCGGCATCGTCGCGGTACAGCGGGGACGAGAGACCGGCCGCCAGCGCGACACCGCCGCGCTCGAGGCCCTGGTGAACCAATCGCTGGCGCTGCGACCAACAGACCGCGCCACCGCCGCGCTCCTTGCCGTCGAGGCCTACCGCCGAGCCCCCGACGACCCTCGCACGCACTCGGCGCTGCTCGGCACGTTCACGGCCGCACCCGGCTTCATGGGTTACCACCACCCGCCCGCGGACGAATTCCTCTTCGGCGCCGCGGTCCCGGGGACCTCAACCGCCGTCGTCGCCCTCGACGGGCGGAACCTCGGGCTCGTGAACCTCGACAACGGCAAGCTCGACGACCGCTTCCCGCCGACCGAGACCACGCCCTGGAACGGCCCATTCGAGTCCATCGGCGCCGCCCCGGCGCGACAGCCGTCACTGCTGCGCGTGAGCGCCGACGGCCGCTTCGTCGTTCACATGACCACCACCGCGTCGGAGAGCTTCCCGTCTGGCGGCGATGTCCAAACGTCATCGGAACCGTGCTTCGACCCCCAGGCTCCGCAGGAAACCGACGACCGCCCGTGTGTCTCGTTCTCCGTGTACGAGCTCGCCAGCGGCCGCAGCGTGCGCGGGCTGATCACACCGTCCTTCGGCGCCGGCGACGCGGCCATCAACGCCGATGGCTCGCTCGTGGCTGTCGCCGGCGGCTATGACGGCGAGCTCGCGGTCTATCGCACGGCGGACGGGGAACTGCTCGGCACGTTGGGCGGCCTTCCCCGCCCCGACGATCTTCCCTCGGACCCGTGGATCAAACGGTCCACGGCCGCGGTCGTCTTCGGGCTCGACGGCATGATCTACCTCGGCTCACTGCAAGGCCCGATCCGGGTCGTGGATCCCACCAGTCTCCAAGTCGTGCGCACACTCGAGGCGCCGCAGCTGTCCTCGAATCTCAACCTCGTGGCGACCCCCGACGGCCTCCTCGTCGGCAATGGTCGTTCCGCCATCGTCGCGGTCGAGACGTCGACCGGCGCGACCCGCTGGTCGGAAGACATCTACGACCCGGTCCTCTGGGCGCGCGCGTGCTCGTCGCTCGCCGTCGCCCCGACCGCCCAGCGGCTGTACTGCGCGAACACGTTGGGGCAGATCATCGAACGGGAGCTCACGACCGGCCAACCCACCGGCGCGAGCTTCGACACCCAAGCCGGCTGGATCGGTGACATCGCGACCGCGTCCGATGGACGGGAGCTCGTCGCCTTCGGCGGCGCGCCGGTCATCTCCCGCTGGCGGCTCGACGGAAGCGGACCGACCGTCGACCACATCGCCGAGGGTAGATCGGTCATCAGCGGCTACGACCCGACTGGAAGGATGCTGCTCGTCGGCGGTGATCCCGCCGTGTGGGACCCGGTATCCGACGAGGCCATCGACGAGCTCGATGGGAGCAGCGGCGCGCTCTGGTTCGGGCGCGATCTCGTCGGTGGGTCGTTCGCCGGCGGCAACGCGCTGTACGACGTCAGTTCCCACGGACCGGTCCAGGGCAGGTCACGCCCGCCTCCCAACGGCCACAACCTCTTGTGGATGTCGCCGGATGGCACTCGGACGTACGCCAGCGTCGTGGAACAGGATCCCAACGCCGGTCCTCGCTGCGAGATCTGGACGTACGACCCAGACCGACGCCGGCGCATCGCACCGACCATCAGGCTCGATGCGGAGTTGGACGGCGACTGTTCGTTCGACGCCCACGTCTCAGCCACACGAGACGGGAGCCGGGTCGTGGTCACGACCGGAACCAGCAACTACAGATCGCGGAGGACGACCGTCCACGACGGACGGACCGGCAAGCAGGTCGCCGGCCCGCTGCACGGGCCCATCGTCACGAGCGTCAGTCCTGATGGCGTCGTCGTCGGAGGTGACGTCTCGGGCGGGATCACCCGGTACGACCTCGAAACGCTCAAACCCATCGGCACGTTCCCCGGGACGCAGAGCCTCGTGACGCAGCTCCGGTTCAGCGCCGACGGCAAGATCCTCGTCGCGAGCTCGTTGAACCAGACTCTGTCGATCTACGACGTCGCGACGCGCATCCGACTGGGCGATCCCATCGGCAACGACTTTCCCTTCCTCACGGGCTCGATCCGTCCCGACGGAAAAGCCGTCGCGACCAACGCCCCCGACCGTGTGAGCGTTTGGGACATCGATCGCGAACACCTCGCCGACGCCGCCTGCAAGGTCGCCGGCCGCAATCTCACCCCGGCCGAATGGGACACCTACCTCGGCAACCCAGGAGACCACCGGGCGACGTGCCCAAAGTACGAGTGACTCCGCCTGAGGCCCAGATCGCCGGGTCGAGGGCGCGCCCGAGGTGCTGTTCGGGCGCGCCACTACGCCTTCGCTGGTGACGTTCGGTGTCGGCGTTCGCCGCGCGCTGCGGAAGAACTGATCGCAGTTAGGCGCGGCCTCGACTTGCCCATACCGCGCCCCGGGGCGCCCGTTCTGAGCAGCGCGCCTCGCAGGACGAACCTCCGACCGCGCCGGACAAGGTGTCTCAGACACGGCGTGCGGCCAGCCGTCGAGCGTTGAGCCGTCCTTGAGCCGGCGGCACAGCAGATCTTGAGCGCCCAAGCTCACACTCGTGCCAAGAACCGTGCCCGAGGCACCTGCCGTGGGCCTTCGACACCGAAGCTGACTAGAGAGAGGTAGACACCTATGAAACGAGTCCTCGTTGTTGCCGCGCTGGTGGGCGGAAGCCTCGGCGTATTCGCGGGATCGGCCCACGCGGGTGAGATCGCTGGCCCGTCGGGCACCAATCCGCCTAAGCCCACCCAAGGGCGGGAAACCGTCCTTGACCCGCTCAGGGCGCACTCGGCCTGCGCATTTTCGGGGTTGAACGATGACCCGACCGCCCCTCTGAGCCTCGACCTGAACGTGGCACCCAACGGCCCCGGCGGTCAGTCGCAGTCATACGGGCAGGACGTCAAGCTGGGACTCAGTCCCCACGAGTTCAACCCGGCCAGCCCCGGCGCGTGCAACCCGACCCGGTTGTGAGTTCGGTTTCCGGTTAGGTTCGAGGTACGGGTCGGGGCACCTCCGGCCCGTACCTCGGACTCACGCGCAGAACGTCAGGCGTCGGGCATCCGCACGCAGGGCGCACCGATGCCCCTCCCGCCTCCCGACCACTCTGATCTGCTGCTTTGCCGTGGGCGCTACTGGTTTCGAACCAGTGACCTCTGCCGTGTGAAGGCAGCGCTCTCCCGCTGAGCTAAGCGCCCGTTCGAAAATGCAATCTGACCAGCACCTTCGACCGTGCGCCGCTAGATCCCCGCCGCGCACTGCGCCCTCCCGGCGCAGCAGTGGTACCGGCTCGGAGGTGAGGCATGGCGAGCAAGAGGGTAGTTCGGTGCGCAGATGTCGTGCGCGGATTGGGAGTTCGGAGCGCTCGCCTCCCGATCTCGGCTACGTCCGGTCCGCGTGGCGGCCTTGGCCCAGCCGCTGTGGACCCACCTACTGGACGGATGAGGCTCGCCCGGTTCACCTCGTCGACGCTGTCGACGATCGCGAACGCGAGTTCACCTGATCTGGGGGATGTCCATTCCCTCACGCATCGGCTTGGTGCACGCGCAAGGCGAGCTGCGCAAGGGCTCGTCGCTCCGTCAACACCGCCTGCACCCGTGGATCGCTTCGGGGCAGCCGCTGCCGACCCTGGAAGACGGCGGCAGGGACCTCGAAGTCGTAGACGACATCGTCGGCTGCGTCGTTCACCGTAACGCCGAGGGTGAGGAGGGTCGCGTTCACGGGAGCGTACGACCGACGCAGCTCGGTCACGAGATAGTCCACTTGGGCGTCGATGCTGAACAGGATCGCGGTGCCCAGTCGCTGCCCGCGGAACGCGTGACGGAATAGGCCGGCGCGGCGGTCCGGGGTCGTCCACTGGGCAATGCCGATTCCGGGAAGTCTGGGCCCTCGGTTCACGGCGCGGTCGCGGTTCCGTATCTCTTCGGGTGTGAAGTCCCGTACCTGGCCCGCAAAGTCCCGCGCCCGCATGGGCGTGCCGGTATGGCTGCCCTCGAGCCGATTCGGCACGACGGCGGATTCCGCGATGAGGTTGCCGACGATCCCGGCGGCGCCGTGTACTGGGTAGCCGTACTCTTTGACGAGTAGCTCCATCACATGGCGAATCCGTGCGTCGACGTCGACCGGTAGCAGTTCGCGCGGACCCATTCGCTTAGCTTCGCCTGCCGAGCCTGGACACTTCGGAGTGCGTGGCCCACCGAAGGGGTCCTCGTGCGGTGTCGATGGGCACTGGCAGACTTCTTCCACGGCGGGTGACGGAGGCGGACCGCTGCGACCCACGCCGGGACCTTCCCCCAGCCCACCAACCGCGGCCAAAGCTATCGTCGCAAACGGCCCCGCTCGGGGGTCAGGTACGAGCGCGCCGGGTTATGGCTCACGGCCGCCGGTCGAGCTCCGCGGCAATACGTGAACGCCACTCCGGGCAGATCTCCGCCGCCCTGCCGCTGAGCGCAGCGCCCGGGCCGACGAAAATATCCGGGGTATCCCGGAGCCCAGCGGGGCCGTTTGGCCGCAACGCAGGCCAAGATTGTGCACACGACCGGCAGATTCTGCGGCATCATGGTGGGTCCAAGACCCTTGCCGGGGCCGGTTGTCGCCGGTTCCGGGGCGCTCGACGCGCCGGCCGGGCCCGCCCGCACCGGCGCCGCTAGGTAGGTGACGAGGTGCCCAGAAAAGGACGTGCCCGCCGGTTCCGCGAGGCTCGCGAGCTCAAGCAGGGTTTCGACGACGACCTGTTCTCCGAGGGCAGCGGCTCGCTGGCCGACGTCGAGGAAGGCACCGTCGACGACGACAAGGGGTGGGACGACGACGACGATGAGCACGGCGACGACTGGGATGCCGACGACCCGCTCGCCATCGACGAGCGGCGCAGCGGCGCCGACGGGGGCCGCCGGGCGAGCTGAGTCGCCCTAGGCGAGCCGGGGATCGACCGTCTCGGGGTCGATCCCGTACCGCTGAATGGCTTCGGCGACCGCCTCGTCCTTCACGTCGCCCTGGCGCGCGAGCGAGCTCAGCGTGGCGACGACGATGTGAGCGGCGTCGACCTCGAAGTGGCGGCGCAGGGCCTCCCGCGTGTCCGAGAAGCCGTAGCCGTCGGTACCGAGTGACACGAACGGCTGCGGCACGAACCGCGCCACCTGGTCCGGCACCGCCTTCATGAAGTCCGTGACGGCGACGATCGGGCCCTCGGTGGACCCGAGCTGCTCGGTCACGTACGGCGTGCGCGCCGGCTCGGTCGGGTGCAGGCGGTTCCACCGCTCGACCGACAATGCGTCCTCGCGGAGCAGCTTGTAGCTCGGCGCGCTCCACACGTCGGCGGCGACGTCGTGCTCGTCGAGGAGGAACTGCTGCGCGATCACCGCGCTACGCACGGCTGTGCCGCTCGCCAGGATCTGCGCGCGGTGGCGCCGCTCCCCCCGCACGCCCCGGTACCGGTAGAGGCCGCGCAGGATGCCGTCTTCGACGCCTTCGGGCATGAGCGGCATCGTGTAGTTCTCGTTGTACAGCGTGAGGTAGTAGAAGCAGTCCTCGGGCTCGTCGCCGTACATGCGTTTGATGCCGTCGCGGACGATCACCGCCATCTCGTACGCGAACGCCGGGTCGTAGGCGCGGCAGTTCGGCACCGTCGAGGCGAGGACGTGGCTCTGCCCGTCACAGTGCTGCAAGCCCTCACCGGTGAGCGTGGTGCGGCCGGCGGTCGCACCGAGCAGGAAGCCCTTGCCGCGCTGGTCCCCGAAGCTCCAGATGAGGTCGCCCACCCGCTGGAAGCCGAACATCGAATAGAAGATGTAGAACGGGATCATCGGCTCGCCCCACGTGGCGTAGCTCGTCCCGACCGCGGTGGCCGAAGCCATCGAGCCGGCCTCGGTGATCCCCTCCTCGAGGATCCTGCCCTCCTTCGCCTCGCGGTAGCTGAGGAGGAGGCCGGCGTCGACGGGCTCGTACTGCTGGCCGAGCGGTGAGTAGATCTTGATGTCGCGGAACAGGCCGTCGAGGCCGAACGTGCGCGCCTCGTCCGGGATGATCGGAACGATCCGCTTCCCCCACTCGGGCTCGGCGAGCAGCTTCCGGAGCAGCCGCGCGAACGCGGTGGTCGTCGATGCCTGCACCTTGTCACCGCTGCCGGTGAGGAGCTCGGAGAACGCCCGATCCGTCGGCGGCGGGAGCACATTGGGCCGGACGACCCGCAGCGGCAGGAAGCCGTCGAGCGCGCGACGCCTCGCCATCATGTA
>Ga0209382_10011830_pt1 | contig 10804 bp, 9 predicted proteins | sample SoiMetdeltSBSDD5_FD_187599 | JGI IMG/M metagenome (GOLD analysis project Ga0209382, IMG submission 187599) | Bulk soil microbial communities from a Populus tree surrounding site in Tennessee, USA - Soil MetaG P. deltoides SBSDD5 (SPAdes) (version 2) | ecosystem: Environmental > Terrestrial >...
GTGGCTGCCCGCGGCATAGGCGAGCATCCGGTCGCGGGTGGCAGGCCCGGCGGAGAATGCGGCCTCGACGTGTGCGGCCAGTTCGGTGCGTGTGACGGTCACCAGGTTGCTCCTGTTCGCGATGCTGTGGATGGGTGGATTTACTGCAAGCGGTGCATGAGGGTGTCCAGCTCGGCCCATAACCGGCCGGGCAGCTTGCCATCGAACTTGGTGAACCATTCGTGGATCTGCGGAATCTCCGCCTGCCATTCGGCCCGGTCGACGTGCAGGGCCGCAGCCAGATCCTCATCGGACACATTCAGGCCGGTTGTGTCGATCGCCGCCGGGTACGGCACCAGGCCGATCGGCGTGTCGACCGCGTCAGCCATGCCCTCCAGGCGCTCGATGACCCACTTGAGGATACGAGAGTTCTCGCCGTAGCCGGGCCACAGGAACCGGCCGTCTTCACCGCGGCGGAACCAGTTCACCTGGAAGATCTTCGGCAGCTTCGCCGTGTCACCGGCCTGCTTGCCGACCGACAGCCAATGGCCGAGGTAATCGCCCGCGTGGTACCCGATGAAGGGAAGCATCGCCATCGGATCACGCCGGACGACACCGACCTGCCCGACGGCTGCCGCGGTGGTTTCGCTGGAGAGGGTGGCGCCCATGAAGACGCCGTGGTTCCAGTCCCGCGACTGCGCTACCAGGGGGATCGTGGTCTTGCTGCGTCCGCCGAACAGGATGGCCGAGATAGGTACCCCTCGCGGGTCGTCGTATTCCGCGGCGAGGATCGGGCATTGCTTAATCGGGGTGCAGAACCGTGAATTCGGGTGGCTGGACGGGTTCACAGACCCAGGCGTCCAATCACGACCGTACCAGTCCGTCAGATGGGCGGGCGGCTCACCCATGCCTTCCCACCACACGTCGCGGTCGTCGGTGAGCGCAACGTTGGTGAACAGCGAGTTGCCTTGTTCGAGGGTGCGCATGGCGTTGGGGTTGGTGGTGTAGTCGGTACCCGGTGCGACGCCGAAGAACCCATACTCCGGGTTGACCGCATACAGGCGGCCGTCCTCGCCGAAGCGCATCCAAGCGATGTCATCGCCTAAGGTCTCGACCCTCCAGTCGGGGATGGTCGGCTCCAGCATCGCGAGGTTGGTTTTCCCGCACGCGGACGGGAAGGCGGCCGCAACGTAGTGCACCGCCCCGGCTGGGCTGGTGAGTTTGAGGATGAGCATGTGCTCGGCCAGCCAGCCCTCCTCGCGGGCCATCACCGAAGCGATACGCAGGCTGTAGCACTTCTTGCCCAGCAGGGAGTTACCGCCGTAACCAGAGCCGTAGGACCAGATCTCCCGGGTTTCCGGGAAGTGAGCGATGTATTTGGTGTCGTTGCACGGCCACATCACATCCGCCTTGCCCTCAGCCAGCGGGGCGCCCACCGAGTGCAGGGCGGGTACGAATTCGGCGTCGTCCCCCATGACGTCCAAGACCGGTAGGCCCATCCGGGTCATGATCTTCATGCTGGCGGCGACATAGGCGCTGTCGGTGATCTCGACACCGAACTTGGGATCTTCCGAGTCGAGGGATCCCATGCAGAACGGGATGACGTACATCGTCCGCCCGGCCATGCAGCCGCGGTACAGGCCCGTCATGAGCTGCTTCATCTCGGCGGGCGCCATCCAGTTGTTGGTCGGGCCGGCGTCGGCTTGGTCAGCTGAGCAGATGAAGGTGCGCTCCTCAACCCGGGCCACATCTGACGGGTCGGTGCGCGCCCAGAACGAGTTCGGCTTCTTATCCTCGTTGAGCCGGACCAGGGTTCCAGCGTCGACGAGCTCGCTGGTCAGGCGCTGCCACTCGTCGTCGGTGCCGTCGCACCATTGGATGGCCGCAGGCGTGGTCAGCTCGGCGACCTCCCGCACCCACGCGAGAAGCTCTGGATGGTTCGTGGGGGCGTCGGTGGGGCCAGGCGTCGTTGCCACAGTCATCTGCGTGCCGCCTTTCTGCACGAGGGGCCCTACCAGGTACCCTCAATCATTTGCTAACTTTAGCAACTTGTGAGGCTGGATAGCGTTGGCGGGTGGCGGGAGAATGTCACAGTCGACGCTGCTGGCTGCTGTGTGGCTGATGATCGGATGACGGCAGGCGCCGAGTACGGTTTCGGCAAGGGAAGGGGGTGGGCCGGTGGCAACGCCGCTGTATCAGGCCAAGGCCGAGTTTTTCAAGGCGCTCGCCCATCCCGCCCGGATTCGGGTCCTGGAGCTGCTTTCGGAGCGGGAGCATTCGGTCTCGGAGATGTTGCCCGAGGTGGGCCTGGAGGCTGCGCACCTGTCGCAGCAGCTGGCGGTGCTGCGCAAGATGAACCTGGTCGTCACCCGCAAGGAAGGCTCGACGGTGTTCTACTCCCTGGTCTCCCCGCAGGTCGCCGAACTCCTCGCCGTCGCCCGCAGGATCTTGACCGAGGTCCTGTCCAGCCAGATGGGGCTGCTCGACGATCTGCGCGCCGCTCAGGAAACCGCGGCGCACTAGCCGCACCGGGCCGTGTGGACGGCGGCCGCTACAGACCGGGCGGGGGTGCCGGGCGGACTTCCCTTCTCTCGTGCGCGGCCGGCATCCCCGGCCCTCACGCATGGACAACTAACTATGCCTTAATGGATGTGGGGTGGCCAGGGTGGGTCTTTTCGGAAAGATCCTGAAGACCGGGCGGGTAGCCGAGCCCGCGGTGCCGGCCGATGAGACGGTGCCGAAAGCCGCTGGGCTCGGCGGTTCGGTGCAGGTCCGCCATGTCGACGCCGGTTCGTGCAACGGCTGCGAGATCGAGATCGGGCAGGCGTTCTCACCGGTGTATGACGCCGAACGCCACGGGGTGCGCCTGGTCGCGTCGCCTCGGCACGCCGATGTGCTGACCGTGACCGGCCCGGTGACGGTCAACATGGCCGGACCGTTGCGCAAGACCTTCGATGCGATGCCCGAACCCCGCCTCGTGGTGGCGGTCGGCGACTGCGCCCGCAACTGTGGCGTCTTCGCCGGCGGGCATGGGGTCCACGGTTCAGTCGCTGAGGTGGTACCAGTCGATGTGCACATCCCGGGCTGCCCACCCGAGCCTGCCCAGATCGTGGCCACGCTGCGGGGGCTGTCCGGCCGATGACCGACCCGACCGCCACCGCTCTGGTCACCGCCCTCGTCTCTGCGGCAAGCGGGGCGACGGCAGGACTATCACTTCCGGCGAGCTGGCGTGCCCGCGTGGTTGGCACCCTGCTGTTCCTGTCGGGTGTCGCCGGTCTGCTGGCCGGACTGGCCGCCCTGTCAGGGCATGACTGGCAGACCGATCTGCCGGACCTGCTACCCCTGGCCGGGATAAAGCTGGCCGTGGATGGGTTGTCGGGCTGGTTTCTATTGTTGATCGGCGCGGTTACTGCCACGGTCGGCGTTTACACCATCGGGTATGCCGGACGCGACGGGCACGGTCCGGGCTCGCGCACCGCCATGTTCACCCTGCCGCTGTTCACCGCCTCGATGCTGCTCGTGCCGGCCGCCGCCAGCGTGCCGACGTTCCTGCTGTGTTGGGAGTTGATGGCGGTCACCTCGCTGCTGCTGGTGATGACTGAACACCGCCGCCACGAGCAGGTGCGCCCGGCATCTGTCTGGTACGCGGCCATGACCCAGGCCGGGTTCGTCACTGTCCTGATCGGACTGGTCTGGCTAGCATCCATTGCAGGCCTTGACTTCACCGCCATCCGCACGACCACGCCAGGGGTGTCGCCTGCGGTCAAGGGTGGCGTGTTCCTGTTGTGCCTGTTCGGGTTCGCCTCCAAGGCCGGGGCCGTGCCGTTGCACCCGTGGCTGCCCCGCGCGCATGCCGAAGCGCCCAGTCACGTGTCGGCGTTGATGAGTGCCGCCATGGTCAAACTCGGTGTCTACGGGCTGCTGCGGGTCGGGTTCGACCTGCTCGGCGGTGGTACCGGCTGGTGGTGGCTGACGGTGGCCGCCCTCGGTGCCTTGTCTGCGCTGTATGGGATCGTGCAGGCCGTCGTCGCAACCGATCTCAAACGCCTGCTGGCGTTTTCCACGAGCGAGAACATCGGGCTGGTCCTTTTGGGTGTCGGGTTCGCGGGCATGTTCGCCAGCTCGGGACAGCCGGCGGTTGCGGCTCTCGCGCTGGCGGCGGCCCTGCTGCACACGATCAACCATGCTGGGTTCAAGACGTTGCTGTTCCTCGGCGCCGGGTCGGTGGTCAACGCCACCGGTACCCGCGACCTCGACCAGCTCGGCGGGCTGTCGAAGCGGATGGCCGCCACCACCGCCCTGTTCGCGGCCGGAGCACTCGCCGCTGCCGCCTTACCGCCGGGCAACGGTTTCGTCTCCGAATGGCTGCTGCTGCAATCGCTGCTGCACCCTGGCGGGCACACGGGGACCGTGCTGGCGCTCGGCGCACCGGTCGCCGTAGCCATCATCGCCTTGACGGCCGGGGTCGGCGTGGCCACCTACGTGAAAGCGGTCGGGACTGGTTTCCTGGCCAGGCCGCGCAGCTCTGCGGCGGCAGGAGCCCATGAGTCACCACTGTCGATGATCGCCGCTATGGCGATGGCCGCACTGGCCTGTGCCGCCCTCGCGATCGTCCCTGCGCTGAGCGTGCCCGCCATAACGCAGGTCGCCGCGAGTCTGCGGCTGCAGGCTCCGCCGATGGGTACCAACCTGGTGAGTCTGCACCTGACCGGTATCACGGCGACGTTCTGGCCGCTGTGGCTGACGGTCGGCCTTGTCGTGGCGGTGGGCGCGCTCGCTGTCGCAGGCCGGACTGTCGGCAAGGCGCGGCGGCGGGCGATCGCATGGGATTGCGGCGACGGACCCTTGACCGCGCGGATGGAGTACACCGCCACTTCCTACGCCGAACCGTTACAGCGGATCTTCGACGACACCCTCGCCCCGGAACGCGATCTCGACGTCACCCACGAAGAGGAGTCCGCTTACCACATCGACGCCATCCGGTACCGGCAGCGCATCCCCGACCGGATCGAGAACCGCCTCTACCGGCCGCTGATCGTCGCCATCGCCCGGCTGGGCGAAGCCGCCCGCCGGCTCGCTCCCGGAGTCATGCACCGCTATCTGGCCTACATGCTCACCGCGCTGATCGTGGTCCTCGTCGCGGGGGTGATTCGATGACCGAACTGATGGCGTGGCTCATCGCCGCCGCCCAAGCGCTCCTCCTGGCGCTGCTGGCACCTGTCGTCATGGGGGTGACCAAGACGGTGCGGGCCCGGCTGGAAGGCCGCGCCTCCGGCCGGGTCGGCCAGCCTTGGCGGGATCTCCGCAAGCTCCTGCGAAAACCCCCAACCAGCCCAACAGATTCGGGCATCTTCTTCACCGCCGCCCCACCCATGCTCATGGCCACCAGTCTGATCGTCGCCGCCACCGCGCCGTTCATCACCACCGTCGGCGTCGCCGGGTCAGCCGATCTGATCGTCGTCGTCGGGGTGCTGCTGCTCGGCACGGTCGCCCTCACTCTCGCGGGTCTGGACACCGGCACGGCGTTCGGGGGCATGGGCTCAAGCCGCGAGATGACGATCGCAGCCCTGGTCGAACCCACCCTGCTGCTGTCGGTGTTCGCCCTGTCCGCCCGGGTCGGCTCGACCAACCTCGGCGCCATCGTTAACGCCGGCAACGCCGACCCTGAAGCTGTGTTCACCCCCGCGAGCCTGCTCGCCTTCGCCGCGCTTGCGATCGCCACGCTCGCCGAAACCGCCCGCATCCCGGTGGACAACCCGTCCACCCATCTGGAACTGACCATGGTGCACGAGGCGATGATCCTCGAATACTCCGGCCGTGACCTCGCCCTGATCGAATGGGCCTCCGCCATGCGCTTGACCATCCTCTTAGGACTCCTGGCCAACCTGTTCGCGCCGTGGGGTATCGCCACCACCATCAGCCTGGCCTGGGTGGTGGCGGGAGCCGGGTTCTTCATCGTCAAGGTGCTGGGCCTGGCCGCTGTGCTTGCGGCCGGTGAGGTGTTCGTGGCGAAGCTGCGCCTGTTCCGGGTACCAGAGCTGCTCGCCGGTTCATTCGCGCTCGCTTTGCTGGCCGTCCTCGCCTCCTACGTCCTGGCCTAGAAGGGGGCGACCACCAGATGTCCGATGGGCTTTCCGCGCAGCTACTCAACCTGTGCTGCGGGCTTTTTCTGCTCACCGCCGTCGGCGTGCTGTGGCGCAGACAGGTCTCCTCGCTGATCACTCTGCTGACCGTGCAAGGGCTCATGCTCACCGGTATCGCCACACTCCTGGCCGCCCAACACCGCAACGCCGAGGCAGTCGGCATCGCCATCGGGATCGGCGCCCTCAAGGCCGCAATCATCCCGTGGATGCTGCGCCGGGTCCACAACCAGGTACCCGACGCCCGCGAAACCCGGCCCCTGGTCAACGTTTCCGCGTCCCTGCTGGCCGCAGCGGGGCTCACGCTACTCGCCTACGCCGCCGCCCGCCCGCTGGTCGCGCTCGCCCCCTCCGCCTCGGCGCATGCCACCCCCGTCGGCATCGCCGTGGTGCTGCTCGGGTTCTTCCTGGCCGCCACCCGCCAACGCGCCATCTCACAGATCATCGGAGTCCTGCTCATCGACAACGGCATCGCCGCCGTGGCGTTCCTGGCCACCGGCGGCGTACCCCTCATCGTGGAGCTGGGCGTGTCCGCCGACCTCGCCCTCGCCGTCCTCGTGTTGCAGATCCTGACCAGCCGCCTCCATGAAACCTTCGGTCCCACCGACCTCGACGAACTCCGAGAGCTACACGACTGATGACACCGACATTCGAAACGGCTACGACCTTAGCCCTGTACACCCCGGCAGCCGCCCCCTTTCTGGCCAGCCTCATCGCCTTGATTCTGCCGTGGCGCGCCGCCGCCATCGCCGGAATCCTCGCCGCAACCGCCATTCTGGCCAGCGGCATCACCCTCGCCGCCGACACGCAGCCGTCGACGTACGCAGCCGGTCTCCTGCGCGCCGATGCACTGACCGCCTGGATGCTCATCGCCATAGGCGCCGTCGCCGCCATCGCGTGCAGTGCCGCGCCCGCCCACCTGCGCACGGAGAGCACAGCCGAACGCCGCCGTTACCTCGTCCTGGCCCAGCTGTTCCTGACCTGCATGAGCCTGGCCGTCCTGGCCGACAACCTCGGCCTGCTATGGGTTGCCGTGGAGGCCACCACTATCGTCACCGCGTTCCTGGTCGGGCATCGACGCACCCGCGCCTCGGTGGAGGCCGCCTGGAAGTATGTGGTGCTCTGCTCGGTGGGTATCGCGATCGCGTTCCTGGGTACCGTCTGCGTCTACGCCGCCTCAATCGCCGCCGGCGGGCACGGCATCACGGCCCTGGACTGGACCCACCTGAACGCCAGCGCATCCACACTGGACCCTGGCTTGATGCGGCTGGCCACAGGGCTGGTGCTGCTCGGATTCGGTACCAAGGCCGGGCTTGCCCCGATGCACTCGTGGCTGCCAGACGCACACAGCCAAGCCCCTGCGCCAGTCTCCGCGCTCATGTCCGGGGTACTGCTGTCGGTCGCGTTCTACGCCATCCTGCGCTACAAAACCATCACCGACGCGGTGCTCGGCCCCACCTACACCCGCACCCTGCTCCTGATCGCAGCCCTGGCCTCGCTAGCCGTGGCCGCCACCCTGCTGATCGCACAACGCAACTACAAACGCCTGCTGGCCTACTCGTCAATCGAACACATGGGCCTGATCGCCCTCGGTACCGCCTTCGGTGTAAAGATCGCCATCGCCGCCGCGCTCCTGCACATCCTCGGCCACGGCCTGACCAAAGCCGTCGCATTCTGCGCTGCCGGGCACATCATGCAAACCACCGGCAGCCCCGACATCGACAACGTACACGGCTTAGCGGCCCGCCAACCCGCCCTGGCGGCCACCTTCGGTATCAGCCTCATTTCGTTGCTTGGCCTGCCGCCGTTCAGCCTATTCGCCTCCGAGCTCGCCATCGCACGCGCGGGCTTCGACGCCGGGCATGGCTGGGCCGTCGCGATCGCCTTCACTCTGATACTGGTCGCGTTCGCCGCGATCGCCCGGCACGCCACCGCGATGCTGCTCGGCCCGCCACCGCCACCCTCCCCTCGCCCCAACAGCCCCAGCCCACGCCCAGCCGGGCTCACCATCCTGGCGGTCGGGCTGGCTGCAGCGGCTGCGCTCGGCGTCTACCTCGGCCCGCTCGAGCAACTGCTCGACGCGGCCGCCACCATCGTGGCCGGAGGCCCGCGATGATCAACCGTGAACCCACCACCGTGATCCAGGTCGACGGTGCGGCGCATCTGACCACCAACGCCACCCAGCTACTCGGCGATGGCTACCGCCTCGCCCTGGTCGCCGCCCACCACGACGGTCCAGATCACCCTGGCGGTGAGGCGATCCGCGTGGTGTACCTGTTTACCGCCGGGCCGCCGGACCGAAGGGTGGAACTTGTCCTGCGCGCCGATCCTGGCAAGCCGCACATCCCCAGCCTCGCCGCGCTGTCGTTTCCGGCCAGCCGATTCGAGCGCGAAATGCGTGACCTGTATGGCATCGAACCCGACAACCACCCCCTGCCCCGGCCCCTTGTGCACCACCCGCATTGGCCTACGGGCTGGCATCCCATGCGGGCTGACGCCACGACCCGCCCCGCCTTGACCGCGGCGGAGCCGTTCCCGTTCCTCACCGTCGAAGGCGATGGCGTATACGAGATCCCGGTCGGACCGGTACATGCCGGCCTGATCGAGCCTGGTCATTTCCGGTTCTCCGTTGTCGGCGAAACCATCCTCAAACTCAAAGCCCGCCTCTGGTACGTCCACAAAGGCATCGAGAAACTGTTCCAGGGCAAGCAATTCGACGACGGCATCGCATTGGCCGAGAGGGTCAGCGGTGACACCGCGGTCGGACACTCGCTGGCGTATGCTCTGGCTGTCGAAGACGCCCTCGACATCAACGTTCCCGAACAGGCGCAACAGGCACGAGCCGCGCTGGTGGAATTGGAGCGGCTGCATAACCACATCGCCGACCTCGGCGCACTCTGCAACGACGTCGCCTACGGCATCGCCCATGCCCACACCCAGCGCCTCCGCGAAACCCTGCTCCGCCTCAACCAGGCCACCACCGGGCACCGGCTGCTGCGCGGCGCCATCTTCCCGGGCGGCGCCCGCCTGCTCAACACCCCCGACCCGGCAGCGATCTCAAAGATTGTCGCGGACCTCGACGAGATCATCGACATCGCCCTCGGACACAGCGTCCTCCGCGAACGCTTCACCGGCACTGCCGTCCTGAACCGCCAGCAAGCCATTGACATCGGCACTCTCGGCTACGTCGCCCGCGCCAGCGGACTGCCCTTCGACGCGCGCCTGGCTCACCCCATAACCGACTTGGGCGACACCTTCACGGCCCCCACCCAAACCACCGGCGATGTCCTGGCACGCTTCCAGCAACGGGTCGATGAAACCCACGTCAGCGCGGCCCTTCTAGCCCGGCTTCTGCCCACCCTCCACATCGGAACCGTCGGCCAATCCACCGTCAAGGCCGCCGACGGCTATCGTGCGGGCACAGGCATCGTCGAAGGCTGGCGCGGCACCATCACCCACCGCATCGAAACCGCCCCCGACGGCACCCTAGCGAGAGTGAAGATCGTCGACCCCTCGTTCTTCAACTGGCCGGCCCTGCCCATCGCCCTCGCCGACACGATCGTGCCCGACTTTCCACTCACCAACAAGAGCTTCAACCTCTCCTACGCCGGCAACGACCTGTGAGCTCGACTAGCTGCCCGACAGAGGACCGTGGCGGTGACGTCGCCAACAGATGCGACGACCAGGCCTGCCGACACCGATTCAACGCAGGTCACGGAGAGCCGTTTCCGCCACGCCAACTCCAGGATCACTTGCTGCGCGAGTTCGTCTAGATTCCCGACAGAGACCGTGACATGGCGGAGTCCATCCAGGCCAGAACATCCAGTGCCAAGCCGACTTTGTCGTGTGGGCCGCTGCTGCGAGCCGCGCGGCAGCCAGCCGTACATAGGCAACCGGGCGGGTGTGGTGCCACCCGATAGGGCTGTGCGGTAGGTCCCATTGGTTGATGGCGTTCGCCTCTACCCGGGCCAGGGCTGCGGGCTTGGACTGGTGTGGACGAGCATCATTCGGTACTCGCGACAGGAGGTAAGCCATGGCGACAACGATCGACCGCGGAAAAGACGCTGGTATCGCTTCGCCCACGCGTCAGGCGGTGGCGCCTGGACCGACTGGCGAGCAGGTGTGGCGTGAGCTGGCCAAGGCGTCGTTTGCGGTGATCAGCCACATCACCCCGGCAGGACAGCCCCGATCGAGCGGCGTCGTCTACGCGATCGCCGACCGGCGCATGTACGTGGTCTCAGCGGTCGACAGCTGGAAGGCCAGGCACCTCTCGGCCAGCGGGCAGGTCGCGGTGACAGTGCCGGTGCGCCGTGGCGGTCTCATGTCGCTGCTGTTCCGTATACCACCGGCCACGATCAGTTTCCACGGCTCGGCGGTCGTGCATCCGGCCAGCTCGCTCGAGGAAGGTTCCCTGCCGAAGCGATTGACGGCGCTGTTGCCGGCTGAGCGGCGGACAGCATGCAGCATCATCGAGATCCAGCCGGCAGATCAGTTCGTGACCTACGGCGTTGGTGTTTCCCTCATGCAGATGCGCACTCCGGCCCTTGCCCGCGCCCGAGTACCGGTGGCCTAGTGTCCTGCGCCTGAAATTCGTTGCAAATATTTCGCGAGGGAAGTGAGGATCTCCTCTGCGGTCTTCTTCCACACGAACGGGCGGGGATCCTCGTTCCATGTCTTGATCCAGT
>Ga0209382_10011831_pt1 | contig 10804 bp, 6 predicted proteins | sample SoiMetdeltSBSDD5_FD_187599 | JGI IMG/M metagenome (GOLD analysis project Ga0209382, IMG submission 187599) | Bulk soil microbial communities from a Populus tree surrounding site in Tennessee, USA - Soil MetaG P. deltoides SBSDD5 (SPAdes) (version 2) | ecosystem: Environmental > Terrestrial >...
ACACGTAGCCCAACCCCGCCCGGTCTCCGATCCTTTCGGCAATACGGGCCGCGAGCTGAGTGATTCTCAGCGCCTCAGCATAATCGCCTTTCTGAACGAAGGGATTGGCTAGCGCCTTCAGCGCGGCTAAGAGCGAACTGTTCATCAGGTCAGGCTTCCGCGCCAACAGCCGCTCCTGTTCTTCCTCGGACGCGGCGGCTACCAGCGTTGCGGCCAGATCATTGACCTCTGACAAATTGGACGAATTGGGAACTGATTGCGACTGAGCCGAGGCAGGGCAGAAGACGCTCAAGCTCAAAGTCAGTAAACACAATGACATGCGTAACGGGAAAGACATAGAACACTCCCTTCCGCTGGTCGAGAACTCGAGCGGCGCCAGCGAAAAAAATTCTGGCGAGCAGTAATATGTCGCCAGGCTCAGCAACTTACCCTTACGGAGTTCAATCCCTGAATTCTATCTGCGGAGTAAATTCCTGTCTGTCGGCTGCTACCGGGACCGGAGTTTACTCCGACCTGCCGAAAAAGCAAGACCCCGGATCTTATGGGTAGCTAAGCCGGGTTACCCATCACGTAAATTGAGGGACGCCCCCAATTTACGACTTAGCGGATATTGAAAGACGCGCACCTGACCGTCATGCAAACAGAGCAGTTAATACCTGGAAACCTTGTGACAACCCGCCGGCGTAAATCACTGGCGGCGCTCCAAAAGCTGATTCGTCAGCTTAGCCGCGCGGCCGATGAATTGCGCGCGCAGGGGCGGTACGACGTAGCCGAACCGCTTTACAAGCGCGCGCTGGCGCTGGCCGAACTGTTTTGTGGGCGTGAAGATGTCGCGTCCCTCTGCAACAAATTGGCCGCGCTTTACAAACACATGGGCAGGTTCGATGAGGCTGAGCGGCTTTACCTGCGCGCGCTTCCGCTGATGGAGCAATCCCTGGGGGTTGAACACCCGGAGATCGCCACGCTCTATCACAACCTCGGCGGGTTGGAACACGCCCGCGGCCGCTTCGCCGCAGGCGAGCCGCTGGCGCGCCGCTCGGTCGAAATTCGTGAGCGGGCGCTCGGCCCGCATCACCCGGATGTGGCCGCGGACATCGTCGCGCTCGCCGGCATCCTGGACGGGCAGGGTAAACGCGAGGAAGCGGAATCGCTTTACCGGCGGGCGCTGGCGATTATTGAATGCAATTATGGGTCTGAACATTACGAGGTCGCCGTCAATCTGAGCAACCTGGCCGAGCTCAAATATGCGCAAGGCCACTATTACGAGGCCGAGCAACTTTATCGCCGCGCGCTAGCCATCAAAGAGAAATTGCTCACAGCCGAACATCCGGACGTTGCGATGACGCTCAACAACCTGGCCGCGCTATGTAAAGCGCAAGGCCGATATCCAGAAGCAGAGGCGCTGTACCGGAGGGCTCTGGCGAGTTTCGAGCGGTCGTTCGGGCCTGATCATCTGAATGGCCGGGCCGTAGCGCCGCTACCCTCGTCGCCCACCAATACAAATCCCGCCCAGTAGAACGGATGACTCGTCCCCGGGTTCTTCATCACCTTCAACGCCGCTTGTCGCAGGGCTTCCGCCTTCGTCACTTTCGTTTTCGCCGCCGGCGCTAACAGTTGGTGATGAAAATTGAGCATCAGGTCACGCGTGCTGGCCGAATCGACTTTCCATTGGCTGACTACGGTTGACGGGACTCCGGCGACGAACAGCGCCCATGTCAAACCGATCACGCCTTCGCCCGCGCCATAACGCCCGCGCGCCGTCTCACACGCGGAGAGCACTGCCAGATCAGCTTTCAAATCCATCCGCATCAGTTCCCAGGCTTCGAGCAACCCGTCTTCGTTTTTATCCCCTTGGGCGAGCGCCAGGTAGGAGTACATGGGCGAGGCGTTGTCGAGCGTTCCATGGGTGGCGAAGTGGAGGATTCTGGCTTGGCCGGCTTCGGCCTTGACGCGATCTTCGCTGGCTTCGGCGCCAACATAAACTTTGCTGCGCGTCGCCCCGTACAACCGGCCCAAGGCGTGGACCTCCTCCTCGGCTTCGGGCAGCGGATCGAGCTTGCCGCCACGCAGCGCCAACGCCGCGCGCTCAATCGTCTCTTGACCAACGGCGGGATTGCCGAAAGCCAGCACGCTCAAAGCCGTGGCGCCGGGCGGACGCCGGTCGCGGCGCGCCTGCATTTCGCGCAGCGCTGTCAGCGATGGGGCGTAAGAGACGGCGCTGTTTTCAATCACGTAATGGTCGCCTTCGGCCAACAACGCCTGGAAGGGTAATTCCCAGAGCCGGTCGTCAGGCACGATGACGAGGCTCGATTTGCCGCGCAGCAGCGCTTGCGCGGGCTTGAGCAGCAGGTCGTAGAGCTGATGAGCCGAAGCGCGGACCCCGAGGTTGCGCACGGCCAGGCGCCCGCGGAAGCTTTCGGTCAGCTTCGCCAATTCGGCTTGTTTGACGGGCAAGGTGAAGACCTGCGCCTCGACCCCCGATTTGCCATGCGCTTTGGTCACAACGAACAAGTAAGTCACTTCGCCCGTCACGACATACTCCAGCAGCGCGCTCGCGTCGTCTGGCAGCAGGGTAGAGGCTTCTTCCAGCTTCAGCGGATGAGCTTCACCACGCTGCGCCCTCATCTCAGGATGAGCGGCGTAGATATTGGTCTGAAAGGCCTCAAAGTCGAGCCTGGCTTCTTGGAGCCGGGCCTTGAGCTCAGACAATCGAGCCTGGTCGGGTTGCGGTCGGGCGGCTTCGCGGGAAATCTGCGTGTTGAGCGCAACGAGTTGGCCGTTCAATTGGCGCTCCTGTTCCTGCTCACTCGCCGTCATCGCTTTGGCGACGTTGACGCGGCCAGTCTGGAGCACATCCAGCAGCGCCCGCGCCTTGGCGCGTTCGGCGAAAGTCAAGGCTTCGGTCGGATTATTTTGGGCGATTAGCAAATCGACCATTGCAAGGTACGGAGAGAGTTTATCTTCAAAGAGGCGCTGCTGTTCCTGCTCTCCGCCTGCCACCTGAACGCGGACCGTCTCGATAATGGCAATGGCTTCTTCGAACGCCTGACGCGCCTGGTCTGATTGGTTCAGGGCGCGATAAGCTAAGCCCGCGTCGACGCGAGCTGCCCAGAGGACCTCAAAGCCGCCGATCTGTCGGGCCAGGGTGGAAGCGCGCTCAGCAAAGTCCAGCGCTTGTGAGTAGCGACCTTGTTTTTGGTGAATATCTCCGATTTTGGACAGCGCGCTGGCGACTCCGTCTTTATTCCCCATTGCCTCGTTCATTGCCAGGCTCTTTTGATAATTTTCAAGCGCCTGCTCGTAGTTTCCTTGAAAAGCCTGGACCTTCCCAATGGAGAACAGCGCATTGGCGATCCCACGTTTGACGCCCAAGCCCTCGTTTATCGCCAGGCTCTTCTGATAATACTCCAGAGCTTGCGCATATTCGCCTTGGCGAGAGTGGATATTCCCGATGTTGCTCGCCATTTGGGCAATCCCAACTTTGTCATCAAGGGCCTCGCTCATGGCCAGGCTCTTCTGGTAATGGTCCAGCGCCTGCGCGTAGTCGCCTTGCTTACGGTAGACCGCCCCGATATTACCCAGTGTAATAGCGATTCCCAGTTTGTCGTCTGTGGCCTCGCTCATCGCCAGGCTCTTCTGATAATACTCCAACGCCCGCGCGAGGTTGCCCTGCCGAACGTAGACCACGCCGATGTTGCCTAATACGGTGGCGGTTCCTCCTTTGTTGCCCGACGCCTCGTGTATTGCCAGGCTCTTCTGGTAGAGTTCCAACGCCTGCGCGTAGTCGCCTTGCGCATCGTGAATACGCCCGATGTTGTTTAACACCCGGGCGATTCCAGTTTTGTTACCTTCGGCCTCCAGGACCGCCAGGCACTTCTGGAAGAATTCCAACGCATTCGCGTAGTCGCCTTGCGCATAGTAGACAAACCCGATGCCGGTTAACGCGTTGCCAAGCGCAGTCCGGGCGCCAATCTGTTCTCCAATGCCTCGCGCCAAGTGAAATATAGTCAGAGCCTGCTGGTGGTTTCCTTGATTACCAATGCGGTAGCCCTGGGCGTTCAGCGCCTCCACCAATTCAGAGGTCGCCAACTCTTTCTCCTCCGCCAGCAATCCCGCACGCTCCTTCTCCGTCTTGGCCAGCGCCAGCGCCTCCGCCAGGTCATTCTCCGCCGGTACGAATCGCCAGACCTTCCATTTCCCCTCTTCCCTGACCATGGCAAAGTTGCGAACGATCGGCCGCTCTCGCGGCTGCTTGTTCTTCAGATCTATGGTCGTGAGACTCGCCGCCGCGCGCAAGCTGACTTTCTCTCCTTCCACTTTGACGCGCGAGATCGCCGGAAGGCTAAAACGGTAGTCCTCATTCGCAAACTGTCGCTGCAGACTCTGTTTGAGTGAAGCATAGTCAGGCGACCGCTGACTCCACAGTCCCATCAGTCCGTCGAGGTCTTTCGCGGCGTAGAGCGCGAAATACTTCTCCACCAGCGCTCGCGCTTCCGTCTCGGCTGACGATTGAGAGGCGTCGAGAACTGAAGCTGATGATTGAACTGGCGAAAGGACAGCGCCGCTGAGGCTCAGGCTCGAAGCCAGTAATAACAACACCACACGGGACACAAGCGGCATAGCGCACACACTCCATTCTTAGCGGTTAAACGCGGGTAAATCGCGGGAGATCGCCGCGGAGAAACAAATGAATTGACAGGCGGCGGCGCAAGGAACAATACGAATCATCTGCCATCGCCCACCAGGACGAAGCCCGCCCAGTAAAATGGATGGCTGGTAGACGGATTCTTCATTAACTTCAACGCCGCCTGCCGCAGGGCTTCGGCCTTCGGCGCCGGATCGCGAGACGGCGCTCTCAAGTTACGATGAAAACCGAGCATCAATTCGCGCGCGCTGGCCGATTCGACTTTCCACTGGCTGACCACGGTTGACGGGACTCCAGCGATGAACAGCGCCCAGGTCAAACCGATCACGCCTTCGCCAGCGCCATAACGCCCGCGCGCCGTCTCGCATGCGGAGAGCACCGCCAGGTCCGCGTGTAAATCCATCTGCATCAGTTCCCAGGCTTCGAGCAACCCGTCTTCGTTTTTATCTCCCGGGGCGAGCGCCAGGTAGGAGTACATGGGCGAGGCGTTGTTGAGCGCCCCATGAGTGGCGAAATGGAGGATTCTGGCCTGGCCGGCTTCGGCCTTGACGCGACCTTCGCTGGCTTCGGCGCCGATATAAACTTTGCTGCGCTCCGCGCTATACAACTGCCCCAGCGCCTTCACTTCCTGTTCGGCTTCGGGCAGGGGATCGAGCTTGCCGCCGCGCAGAGTCAGCGTCGCGCGACCGATCGTCTCCTGACCGACGGCGGGATTGCCGAGCGCCAGCAGGTCCTCGGAAGCCGCGTCCGAATTCCGCCTCCGCCGCTTGGTTACCTCACGCAACATCGACAGTGACGGCGCATAGGCCAGGGCTGCCTCTTCCAGCAGGAACCGATGTGAGCCGGTCAAGAGCGCCTGAAACGGCGCGTCCCACAACTTGTCATCCGGCACGATGACGAGATTCGTCTTGCCGGCAAGCTGAGCCTGCGCTGGTTTGAGCAGCAGCTCGTAGAGCTTCGCGGCCGAGGCGCGGAAGCCGAGATCGCGCCCGGCGAGCTGGCTCCGAAAGGCTTCGATCTGACTGGTCAGCTCGGCTCGTTTGATCGGCGCCGTGTAGGCTCTCACCACAGCTTCTGTTTTACCCGCCCCCTTCGTGATGGCAAACAGATAAGTCTTGTCATCGGCCACGACATACTCCAGCAGCGCGCTCTTCGCGTCGGGCAGCAGGGCGGCGGCCTCCTCAGGACGCAGCGGCTGAGTTTCGCCACGCTGCGCCCTCAGCTCGGGATGCGCGGCATAGAGACTGGTCTGAAAGGCTTCAAAGTCGAGCCGGGCTTTTTGGAGTTGGGCGCTGAGTTCAGTCAATCGAGCCTGATCAGGTCGTGGGAGAGTGGTTTCGCGATAAATCTGAGTGTTGAGTGAGACGAGCTGGCCGTTCAGTTTGCGCTCCTGCTCCTGTTCTTCCCCGGTCATAGCTTTGGCGCCATCGACGCGGCCTGACTGGAGCACGTCCAGGAGCACGCGCGCCTTGGCGCGTTCGGCGAAGGTCAGGGCTTCGGCCGGATGATCCTCGGCGATGAGCAAGTCAACCATGGCGTGGTAGGGGGAGACTTTGGATTCAAAGTAGCGCTGTCGCTCTTGCTCTCCGCCCGCGATTTGAGCGCGCAGCGTTTCGATAGTGGCGATCGCTTCTCCGAAAGCCTGTCGCGCTTTAGCGAATTGATTCTGCGCGCGATAGACAACGCCGGAATTGAAAAGCGCCCTCCTCAGGGTGTCGGCGTCGCCGATCTGCCGCGCTAAAACAGTGGCGCGTTCGTCGAAGTCCAACGCCTGTGAGTGGCGCCCCTGCTTTTCGAACGCATCTCCGATTCTGCAGAGCGAAATGGCAATTACTTTCTTGTCCCCGGTCGATTCCCACATCGACAGGCTCTTCTGATAATAAGCTAACGCTTGCGCGTAATCGGCCAGGTCAAAGTAGGCCGCCCCGATGTTGCCCAGCGTGTTGGCTATAACGGTTTTATCTCCGAGGGACTCGCTCGTCGCCAGGCTCTTCTGGAAGTACTCCAGCGCCCGCGCGTAGTCGCCTTGTGATCCGTGAACAGTGCCGATGTTGTCCAGCGATCTGGCGATTCCGGCCTTGTTTCCCAGGGACTCTCTCATCGCCAGGCTCTTCTGGTAATACTCCACCGCCTGCGCATAATTGCCTTGTAAATTATGGACGCTCCCAATGTTGTCCAGGGCGCTGGCGATTCCGACTTTGTATCCTATGGACTCGAATATCGCCAGCGCCTTCTGATGGCGCTCCAACGCTTGGGCATAGTCGCCTTGATTGCGGTTGACTTCTCCCATGTTGGTTAGCACACTGGCGATTAGCCCTTTTTCTCCTATTACCTCGTTCACCGCCAGGCTTTTTCGAAAGTACTCCAACGCCTGTGCGTAGTCGCCCTGCGAAGAGTGAATCATCCCGATGCTGTTTAGAACACCGGCGATCCAGGATTTGTTTCCTTCCGCTTCGAACATCGCCAGGCTCTTTTGGGTGTATTCCAACGCCTGCGCGTAGTCGCCTTGCCGGAGGTAGACTTCTCCGATGTTCCTCAGGATGCGGGCGATTCCGGCTTTGTTTTCCAGCGCCTTGCTCGCCTCCAGGCTCTTCTGGAAATGTTCCAACGCCCGCATGAAGTCGCCTCGTTGAAGCTGAACCTCCCCAATGGTGTTAAGCGCGCGGACAATTCCGGCCTTGTCCCCTCCGGCCTCGCTCGTCGCCAGACTCCTCTGGAGGTATTCCAACGCCTGCGCATAGTCGCCTTGTATGTTATAGATGGTTCCGATGTTGTTAAGCGCGCGGGCAATTCCAGCCTTGTCGCCAATCTGCTCTGCTATGCTTTGCGACAGACGATAGATGGCGATTGACTGATCAAATCGGCTTTGAAGATACAGGCGGTTACCTTGTTCGATCATGGCCCGAACCAACTCCGCCGTCGCCAATTCTTTCTCTTCGGCCAGCAGCTTGGCTCGCTCCGCCTCACTCTCGACCTTGACCAGCGCCTCTGCCAGATCTTCCTCCGCAGGCGCGCATCGCCAAACCTTCCATTTCCTTTCCTCCCTGACCAGTGCAAAGTTACGCGCAAGTTGAAGTTCTCGCTTCTGGTTGCTCTTCAGGCCAATGACGGTAAGATGCGCCGTCGCCCGCAGGCTGACCTTATCTTCTTCCGCCTTGACGCGCGAGATTGTAGGAAGGCTCAAACTGTAGTTCTCAGTCGCGAACTGTCGTTCCAAATTCTGTTTGAGTGAAGAACGGTCTGGCGACTTCTCGCTCCACAGCCCCATCAGTCCGTCCAGGTCTTTCGCGGCATAGAGCGCGAAATACTTCTCCACTAGCGCGCGGAGCGCCTCCTGATCTGATGAATTTTGTATCGCCGGAGCGGAAGACACGGGCTGACTGAGCGCAAGAGAGGCGAAGTTGAAGCTCAAACTCAAAGCCAGCAACCACCGGCCGAGGCTGGTTACTATTGGCATCGAATATTCTCCTTTCCGATAGGAAAGATCTACCGAACGTCCCACAGTTTACTCCGCTCCACTCAAAAGGCCAAAAAAAATCGCCCCGCCGGTAATAATCCGGACGATTCGGCGACTTCTCCTTACGCAGGGTGAAATATTCCCGACGTTGTGACTACTCAGCCCTTGCGGCCGCGTCAGCGACGGTTTTAATTCAGCCGTCGCTGACGCGGCTCGGGAATATTTGCAGGCTGTCCCGTTGGTTGCGGATTGCGCGTTCGGAAAACTGGCGCCAAAAGGCCTCGATCTGTTTGGCTAAAATCCTCGAAAACCAGATCAAATGAAACAGGCGCGGATACAGATGTATCTTCCGCGCCTGTTTCATTTGATCTGGTTTTCGAGCGATGCCACTTCAGAGACACAGTAAACACTATCAAAAGGCCTCGTTGCCTTGATCCATTTCTCTGCCGAGCGGTCGTTCGATATCTTCTTTCCTCTCCCTCATTAATTCAAGGGTGGATCGTGGTCGATGACGATGATTTGGTGGCAATCACTACATCGTAAGTCTGAGACATTCGAGAACAGGGGTGCAATGTGGTTGAGGTTTTGGTGGCAATTGGCACATATGACGGCTGAGACATCCATGGAGGTGTAGACCCGCCCCAAGCCGTCAGAGAATACGGTCGGGGCTTTAGTGGCAACCCTAGGACTGGCAACAGGGTGGGGATCGTTAACCAGCATAACGAACGCCGCAGTGAAACATAGTACAACAGCAAACTTCATTACTCTCATATTTTGTCTCCTTTTGTTTGAACCTGTTTTAAAAGTTACTTGAAACCCTAAAAGGGCGCAAAATAATAGCCATGGACAGAGCGCAGCGCAGGTAAATATCGAGCGAGGCGCCAAGCCATGGAAGGACATGACAGCCCTTTATCATTGCGGCCTCTGAGAGTTCGTTGAAATCGGCGACCTTGATCAGGGGAACTGCGTTGCGCTCCTCTGGCTATTATGTCTGTGTCCCTATGGGCCCCAAGTTTTAACACAGCCCTAGGAGCCTTGAGGCCGGTGGCCATGGCTATGCTCAAACTACCTCTCCGATAACTAATGCTAAAATCGAAAAAGTATTTCATGCTCGACTTCATCCATTTTGATTTTGAAAAGTGATCGCCGAATCGAACTTTGTTTTCAGCGCTTGGAAAATATGTGAAGTCTGCTTTCAAGGTTGACTTCACATATTCCTCCGCCGCATCGCGGCGCCTTGAATTTAGCCGTGGGTTTCAACCCACGGGATGGTTGGCGAATATTCCCGCGTCGCGTCAGCGACGGTTGAACTCCCACGCGATCTGGCGTCTATGCGAGGTTCAATCGTCGCTGACGCGACGGTAAAAATATTTCATGCCCGCCGTGGGTTGAAACCCACGGCTAAGTTCAAGGCGCCGCTACGCGGCGGGGAGAGACGAGCAAATGGATAAAGTCGAGTCATGGAGATGTGGCCTGATCAATGGACGGAATCGCTCTCCATCACTTTTGTCAGCCCAAAGGATAGCTGCGCTTTGGCCGCGCCCACTTCGTCACCGATCTTTTCGGCCACCGCCTGCGCCAGCCTGCAGAGATGTAAAGCCGCGTCGGAATCCTCACGAATGCCATTTTGAAAACAGGCCTTGATAGAGTCTGAGGAGTGAAGACAGATTGGGCGATTGCAGGTTTCAAAGCTGGCGCATTGTCTCAAGGTCGCCAGCCGCGATCGCCTAGCCATATTTCTCGGCGGCGGCCCGTATAGCCGCCTCGTCTGATGACTGGGGCGAACCGGGAATTAATGGAGGCGCTTTGGAAGCGGACGACGATGATTGAGATTGCGCCGGGGCGGAGTTGACGAGGTTTAGGCTCAAGGCCAAAAAGAGCAATGACGCGCGGAATGCGAATGACATGGAATCCCATCATTTCCTGTTCTCGATGGCTGTGCGCTGAAAAAAAATCCAGGGGACAGCTATATCCGGGAAGTTTCAGCAACTTCTGTTGGCAGAGTTCAAGAAAACTGAATTCGAGCAGCGGAGTAGATTTCTCTCTCCATTCGCTCCCTGGGCGGAGTCTACTCCGCCTCGCCAAAAATCAAGACATTATTGGATTGGAGCTTGAACTATGCGAACTGAAATAAAGCTCAAGGTTAAGGCGATCGTGATCAGCGTTCTGGTCGCGGCCGTCTCGCTACTGTCAATTCCGACGCTCGGACAATTGATTGACAAGACCCGAGCGCCCAACGTGGCCGACGCCGGCATCGCCAAATCGCTGGCCGATCAAATCGGCGCCGGGCGCGGCGACGTGATGACGCCCAATTCGTCGGCGTTCATCATCAACCGCGATCCGTTCCGCTCGATCCGCCGAGGACGCCAGCTCTTTCAACGCAAATTCACTCGCTCGCAAGGGCAGGGGCCGAACTTCGGCGACGGCGCGGGCGATATCAACACAGACCTCGCCATCGGCGCTGGTCTCGCGGACAGTTGCGCCGCCTGTCACGGACGCCCGCGCGGCGGCGCCGGTTTCGGCGGCGACGTCGCCACGCGCCCCGACAGCCGCGACGCGCCTCACCTGTTCGGGCTGGGATTGAAAGAGATGCTCGCCGACGAGATCACCGCCGATCTGCGGGCGATTCGCTCGCTGGCTGTCATCGAAGCTCAACGGAAAGGCCGGGATGTCAGAAGGCCGCTCAAGAGCAAAGGCGTTAA
>Ga0209382_10011832_pt1 | contig 10802 bp, 5 predicted proteins | sample SoiMetdeltSBSDD5_FD_187599 | JGI IMG/M metagenome (GOLD analysis project Ga0209382, IMG submission 187599) | Bulk soil microbial communities from a Populus tree surrounding site in Tennessee, USA - Soil MetaG P. deltoides SBSDD5 (SPAdes) (version 2) | ecosystem: Environmental > Terrestrial >...
GGGCACGACGGTCGCGATCTCGCTCAAGCGCCGCGGGTACGACGGCCTGATCGATCTCGAGATCGAGCGCGACGTCGTCAACATCACGACCGTGCGCGGCGCGTTCATGATCGACAAGGAGACGGGCTACGTGAAGCTCGCCGACTTCTCGGAGACGTCGAACGACGAGATCGGCGCTGCGCTGAAGGATCTGCAGGCCAAGGGCATGAAGCGACTGGTGTTCGACCTCCGCGACAATCCCGGCGGCCCGCTCGATCAGGCCATCCGCATCTCCAACCGGTTCCTGCCCAAGGGCGAGCTGATCGTCTACACCAAGGGCCGGACGCCGAGCTCCAACGAGGAATACCGCGCGACCGAGGACAGCGACTACACCCACCAGCCGATCGTCGTGCTCGTGAATCGCAACAGCGCGAGCGCTTCGGAGATCGTGTCCGGCGCGCTGCAGGATCACGATCGCGCGCTGGTGGTCGGCGAGACCACCTTCGGGAAGGCGCTGGTGCAGTCGGTGTACACGATCGGATCGCGCACCGCGGGCGGCGCGGGTCTGGCGTTGACGACCGGCCGCTATTACACGCCGAGCGGCCGCATGATTCAGCGCCCGTGGGACGGCAGCTTCGACGAGTATCTGACCTACTCGCTGCGCGATCAGCAGGCGGAGCGCACGCACGACTCCGCCGAGCTGCACTACACCGACGCGAAACGGAAGGTCTACGGCGGCGGCGGCATCGAGCCGGACAAGTTCCTCGCCGGCCCGGTCGAGGGCTTCAATCCGACCCGCTACGGACGGATGCTGTGGGTGCGGCAGACGTTCGCGAACTTCGCCGACCAGTTCTCCGCCGAAGGCGACACGCGCATGAGCGCGGCCAACAAGAGCCGCAAGCGGCTCGCGCGCGGCTTCACCGTCACCGACGCGATGCTCAACGAGTTCAAGGAGTCGCTGAAGACGCAGAAGGTCGCGATCGACGCCGACTCGTTCGCCAAGGACGACACGTTCATCCGGGCGATGATCCACTACGACATCGATCTCGCGATCTTCGGCGTCGAAGAAGCGCGCCGGAACCTGGTGACCAAGGATCCGCAGACGCAGTTCGCGATGCAGCAGTTCCCGGACGCGGTCAAGCTGACCGAGAACGGCTCGCGGCCGAGCGCCGTGAGGCGATAGGACGAAGGGCTCGGGCGCGCCGCGCCGGGCCCACGCGTGACTAGGTTGATGGCCCCAGATTTTGGGGCCCATTTTGAACTTGCCCCACGTAATAGGGGCTTGTTAGACTGACGGCCGTTCGCCGGATCCAAGGGGCCATCCTGCCGGGGCAGGGTGTGGAATCGGCCGGGCGGTCCTTGACACCGACGTCTCCAGGTCATCACGTAGGTTTCGAAGCGAACCCAGCCGCTTCCGCGCCGGAGCTCGTGTCCCGGTCGCGGGCGGCTTTTTCTTTGCGCGCCAGCCTGTCGGGCGGCGCCTGTCGTGTCTGACGAAAAGGAACGGGTCCATGCGGTTGCATCGTCTCGAAATCGCCGGCTTCAAAAGCTTCCCGGATCGATCCGAGCTGACCTTTGAGCGCGGCGTCACGGCCATCGTTGGTCCCAACGGCTGCGGCAAGAGCAATGTCGTCGACGCGCTGACGTGGGTCCTCGGTGAGCAGAGCGCCAAGAGCCTCCGCGGCGAGCGGATGGAAGACATCATCTTCGGCGGCAGCGATGCCAGGAAGCCGACTGCCGCGGCCGAGGTGCGGCTGAAGCTGAGCGGCGTGGCCGCGCGGGTGCCGGGCGAGGCGCGAAGCGGCAACGGTCACGGCAACGGGAACGGGAACGGCAACGGGCACCATGCGGCGGCCGACGGCGGGACGGCGCTCGAAGTGGCCGTGGCGGTCGCGCCGGCTGCAGAGGACGATACGCCCCTCCTGGTGCGCGACGTCGAGCTGATGCGCCGGCTGTATCGATCGGGCGAGAGCGAGTACCTGATCGACGGCGAAAACTGCCGCCTGCGCGACGTGCAGGATCTGCTGATGGACGCCGGGGTCGGCGTGAAGGCCTATGCCGTCATCGAGCAGGGCAAGATCGGCCAGATTCTCAGCGCGCGGCCGACCGATCGGCGCCAGCTGATCGAAGAGGCCGCCGGGGTGACGAAGTACAAGAGCCGCCGCCGGGCCGCCGAGCTGAAGCTCGAGGCGGCGCAGCAGAACCTGACCCGAGTCGACGACATCATCTTCGAGGTCGAGAAGCAGCGCGGCACGCTGAAGCGGCAGGCCGCGAAGGCGCGCCGCTACAAGCGCCTCCGCGAAGAGCTGCGGCGCTGGGAGAAAGTGCAGTTCACGGCGCGCTACCGCGCGCTCGGGCAGGCGATCGAGACCGCGCGCGCCGCGCTGGCCGATGCGCGCATGCGCGAGACCGCCGCCGCCGCACGGGTAGCCGAATTGGAAACCGCGCTCGAGCGCCTGCGCCTCGAGCTGACCGAAGCCGACAGCGCCGCCACCGAAGCGCGCACCACCGCGCACGCCAGCGAGATGGAGATCGGCCGGCTGCAGCAGCAGATCGCGTTCGACCGCCGCCAGATCGAACAGCTGGCCGGCGCCGCGGCCGACATCGAAGCCGAAGTCCGCTCGCTCGATGCGCGTCAGGAGCCGGCGCGGGTCGAGCTCGAATCGCGCCGGGGCGCGGCCGAGCGCGCCGGGCTGGATCGCGACGAGGCCGCGCGGACGCTCGCGGCCGAGGAATCCGCCTACGTCGACACGCAGCGCCGGATCGAAACGCTCGAGTCCGACGTCGAGGCCGCCCGCGGCGAAGTCTTCGCGGTCGTCAACGCCGCCACCGCGCTGCGCCACGCGATGGAGCACGCCGTCGCGGCGCGCGCCCGCATGGCCGAACGGATTGCCGCGCTCGAGATCGAAGACCGCGACCTGTCGATGGAGGGGGAACGCGCCTCCGCCGAGCGCACGACGGCCGCCGAAGGCCTGGAGCGCGCGCGCGCGGCACTCGAGACGCTGCGGGTCGAACGCGGCGCACGCGAGTCGGAGCTGGCGGCCGCCCGCGGCGAACGCGATGCCGGCGCCCTCGAGCTGCGGAAGGCGGAGCACGAGCTCGCGGGGTTGCGCGCCCGGCTCGCGTCGCTCGAAGAGCTCGATGCGGCCCGCGCCCAGTATGGCGACGGCGCGCGCACGATCCTCGCCGAGTCTCCCGACAGCGTCGGGCAGATGGGCTCGGTCGCCGATTACCTCGAAGTCGAGCGCCGCTACGAACGGGCGGTCGAAGCGTGCCTCGGCGAATGGCTGCAGCACGTCGTGGTCGAATCGCAGGCGCATGCGGCCGCGGGGCTGAGACTCGTCCGCGAGCGGAATGCCGGGCGGGTCGGCTTCGTGATTGCCGGCGCCCACCCGGTCGAGAGCGATGCGGCAGCCGGTGCGCCGGCGGGCCTCACTCCGCTGAGCGAGGTCGTTCGCGTCTCGGGCCCGGCGGCCGACGCGATCCGCGCCGTGCTCACGCGCACGTGGATTGCCGCGGACTTCGACCAGGCGGCAGCGGCGGCGGAAATGCTCGCCGGCGTCAGCACCGTCTTCGGATCGATCGTGACCCTCGACGGCGATGTGTTCCACGGCGCGCGGATCGTCGAAGGCGGCGTGCGCGCCGAGGCGCGCGGCATCCTCGCCACCAAGCGCGAGATCAAGGAGCTGCGCGAGCGCGGCGAATTGCACGGGGAGGCGATCGAAGGGTTGCGCCGCGACGTCGCCGCCGTCGACGGCAGGATTGCGACCGCGGAAGCAGCGATGACGTCGCTGCAGGGCGAGCTGCACCAGCAGGAGAAGGCGATCGTCGGATTCGAGCTGCAGGCCGCCTCGGCCGCCGAGGCCGTCGACCGCACCGGGCGCAAGCGTCAGCAGACCGCGACCGAGCGGCGCTCGGCGGAGGAGGAGCAGCGCAACCAGGACGCGCGCCAGGAAGAGGCGCGGCAGTCGATCGCCCGCCTCGAAACCGATCAGCGCGCCGCGGACGACGCGCTGAACTCGGCGCAGCGGCGGCTGTTCGAGGGCCGCGAGGCGATGCAGGCGCAGTCCAATCGAACCGCCGAAGCCAAGGCGGCGCACGCCGCGCTCGTCGAGCGGACCAGCGCGCTCGGCGCCGAAGTGGCGCGGCTGGAAGAGGCCGCGTCCGAGCTCAGCGCGCGGCTGGCCTCGCGTCGCGAGGACCTGCAGAAGGCGGCGGCGCGAAGCGCGCAGCTGCAGCAGAACGTGACCGACGCCGAAGCCAAGCTCGACGCCGACGTGCGGATCTTCGAGCAGCTGCGCGAGCGCGTGCGCGAGCTCGAAGCGCGATCGCAGGCGCTGCGCGGCGAATTCGACGAACAGGACGGGCGCATCCGCGAATCGCGGCGGGCGCTGGATGCGGTGCGCGCCGAGGCGGCGCAGCTCGACGTGGCGCGCGCGACCGCGGCAGCCGATCTCACGCACCTGGCCAGTGCCTGCGTCGAAGCCGTGCAGGCGACGCTCGACGAGGTGGCCGCCGAAGTCGACGCGCTCGAACGCGAGGGGCTCCTCGCCAGCCCGCGCCCGGTCGACGATCGGCCGGATGCCGCCGAGATGGAAGCCGTCGGAGACGAGGTCGTGCCCGCGGCGGAAGCCGTGGCCGAATCCGTCGTCCCCGAACCGGCCCGCCAGATGACGCCGGACGAGATGGTCGCGGATCTGAAGGCCAAGATCGAGCGCATGGGCGCCGTCAACATGATGGCGATCGATCAGTTCGACGATCTCGAGACCCGCCACGCCTTCCTCACCGGACAGAAGAAGGACCTGGTGGAGGCGATTGCCGCCACCGGCGAGGCGATCCGCAAGATCGACAAGACCACGAAGGAGCGCTTCCGCGAAGCGTTCACGCAGATCAACCTCAACTTCGAGAAGACCTTCTCGACCTTGTTCGGCGGCGGCCGCGCCGGGCTGGTGCTCCTCGACGAAGCCGATCAGCTCGAGAGCGGCATCGACATCATCGCGCAGCCGCCGGGCAAGCGCCTGCAGAACGTCCAGCTCCTCTCGGGCGGCGAGAAAGCGATGAGCGCGATGGCGCTGATGTTCGCGATCTTCCAGTACCGGCCGAGCCCGTTCTGCCTGCTCGACGAGATCGACGCGCCGCTCGACGACGCCAACATCGGCCGGTTCGTCGAGATGCTGCAGGGGATGCAGGAGGACACCCAGTTCATCCTCATCACGCACAACCGCAAGACGATGGAAATCGCCGATCGTCTGTGGGGCGTGACGATGGAGGAGCCGGGCGTCTCGAAGCTGATTTCCGTCCAGTTGAACTGACGCGCCACCCGACACCGCATCCGGCCCACGGCCTTGAACGAAGACAAGGCAACCCGGTATCACCGGGCGCAGCGGACGACGTTCTGGATCGCGCTCGTGCTCGGCGTGGTGGCGCTGATCCTCCTCCTGCCTGGCGGCGGCGCGGTCGCGCTCCGGCAGTGGCTGGTCGCGGCGACCGGGCTGGCGGCGACCTCGCCGTTGGTCGCCGTCCTCTTCGCGCTCTGCCTGCTCGCGGCGTTCGAAGTCATCGATCTCCCGATGACGATCTACCGCACCCGCCTCCAGCGGCGGTATGAGGCGGCCCTCGAGCGCCCTCGGACCACGCCGATCGATCGCCTCAAGAGTGCCGCGGTGAACGCCGCGATGGTCGGCGCCGCCACGTTCGCGATCTACCTCGCCATGGCGCTGTCGTCCCGGTGGTGGTGGGTGATCGTCGCCAGTCTGGGCGTCGGTGTCAGGGCCGTCTTCGGGCGCGGCGCGAACATCTACCCGCCGGCGTTCTTCAAGTGCCGGATGCTGCGGCGCTCCACGCTGCGCGACCGTCTCGAGGCGCTCGGCGCACGCGCCGGCATTCACACCCTCGACATCTACGAATGGACTCCGGATGCGGGGACGGTTCAGACCAATGCCCGGCTGATCGGCGCCGGCGATCGCTGCCGCATTCTGTTGTCGAAGAATCTGCTGGCGGACTTCAGTCCGGACGAAGTCGAAGTCATCGTCGCCCACGAGCTTGGACACCATGTCCACCGCGACATCCGAAACGGTCATCGCCTGCGCACGGTGCTGGCGTTCGTGACGGGCGGAGTGGCGATGGTGGCGCTCGCCGTGATGTGGCGACCGCTCGGCCTGCTCGCGCCGAACGACGCGGCCGGCTGGCCGCTTCTGCTGGCGGCGGCGGCGCTGGTGACGATCGTGACCGAGCCGCTCCTGAAAGGCCTGTCGCGCCGCACGGAGTTCCGCGCCGATCGCTTCGCGGTGACGCTCACCGGCCGGTCCGACGTCTTCGCCTCGACGCTCCGTCGCCTGGCCGATCGGCGCCTCGCCGACATGCGGCCGTCGCTGGCGACGATCTGGCTGTTCCACTCGCACCCCACCGTCGAGCAGCGCATCCGGGCGGCGAGCGCGTCGGTGCGCTGAACGGTTGCGCGGCTTTCCGTCCGGGCGGCTGCTCTTGACAATATTTTAGTTATAACTAAAATATATCGCATGGTTCCCGATACCCCGACGTTGGCCGCCCTCTCGTCGCCCCGGCGGCGGGAGATTCTGCGGCTGGTCTGGGACGGCGAGCAGGAGGCGGGCGCGATTCACCGCTCCATGCCCGACGTCACGTTCGGCGCTGTCTCGCAGCATTTGAAGGCCCTGCGCGACGCCGGGCTCGTCGATCAGCGCCGCGAGGGACGCAGCCGCCTCTACCAGGCGCGGCGCGCCGCGCTCGGACCGCTGGGACGGGCGCTGGAAACGATGTGGAACGACGCGCTGTGGCGGCTGAAGCTGCACGCCGAGCTGGCCGAGAGCCGGCGCGGGCCGGCGCCGCGCGGGTCGACGACACGCCGAAGGAAGAGAGCACACTGACATGACGACTCCGCATTCGGCTCTTTCGTATTCGCTCGACCGCACGGTCACGATCCACGCCCAGCCGGCAACGGTGTTCTCGTTCTTCACCGATTCCGACCGCTGGGCATCGTGGTGGGGCGCCGGATCGACGATCGACGCGCGCGTCGGCGGCCGCGTGTTCATCCGTTATCCCGGCGGCGTCGAAGCGTCCGGTGAAGTGCTGGAAGTGACGGCCCCGGAGGTGATCGTCTTCACGTATGGTTTCGTCTCGGGTCAGCCGATCGCGCCGGGCGCGTCCCGCGTGACGATCCGGCTCGAGCCCGCCGGTCTCGGCACGCGGCTGCGGCTGGTCCACGACTTCGCCGAAGCGCCCGTGCGCGACGAGCACGTGCAGGGCTGGCGCTATCAGCTCTCGGTGTTCGGGAACGTCGCCGCCGACCTCGTCAACGCCAACGCGGCGGCGACGGTGGATGCGTGGTTCGAGGCCTGGGCGGAGCGCGACGCCGCGGCCCGCGAGCGCGCGCTGCAGACGATCGCGTCGGTGGACGTGCGGTTCCGCGATCGGGTGAGCCTGCTCGACGGCATCGCCGACCTCGTGCCGCACATCGGCGCCGCCCAGCGGTTCATGGCCGACATGCGGCTGAAGCGCGACGGCGACGTGCGGCACTGCCAGGGCGCCGTGCTCGCCGACTGGACTGCGGAAGGCCCGGATGGCACGGCGCGCGCCCGGGGCACCAACGTCTTCACGCTGCGGCCGGACGGACTGATCGTCGACGTGGTTGGATTCTGGCGAGCGTGAGTCCCGGCGATGCCGCGTCTAGCGCGGCGGCTCGGCGACAACCGGGCCGAGGAGCGCGCGCAGCTCGCGGATCCAGTCGAGGGTCACGATCGCCTGGCCGATCGGCGATGCGGCGGTGCGGGTGACGACGTAACGGCGCTCGGCGGCGACGCCGATCAGGTCGCCATCGATGGCGCCGGCCGCCGACGGGTCCTTCACGCGCAGCTCCTCGCCCTCGACGGCGATGGCGACGCGGGTGACGCCGCGGCCGGACTGGAAATGCAGACCCTCGCGGGTCCAGAGCGGCCGCCGCCCGCCGCTCGTCGACACCAGGAGTCGTCGTCCGTCGCGCAGCCGCACGACATAGATCTCCCATCGCCCCGTTTCAGCCGATTCGAACGCGAGCATCGTCGAATCGGGCGAGAAGCTCGCGGCCCCTTCGTCCAGCGGTCCCTCGACCAGGGGGCGGGCCATGCCGCCGGCGAGCGGCAGCAGCCAGATGTCCGCGCGCGTGCGATCCCCGGTCTGCAGAAACGCCAGCGATGCGCCGTCAGGCGACGCGGCCAGAGGAAACGCGTGGCGGGCGGAAGCGAGAACCTGCGCCGCCGCGCCGGTGCCGTCGGCGTCGCGCCGCCAGATTTCATAGGCGCCGTTCGATCGCGCCGCGAAGTACACCGTCCTGCCGTCGGCGGACCAGATCGGCGCCGTGTTCCCGCCGGTGTGCGTGAGCCGTGTCGCGGCGTTTCTGGCCGTCTCGGCGATCCAGATGTCCGTCCTCGTGTCTTCGACCTTCACGCCGGCGACGCGCGATCCGTCGGGCGCGACCGCGCCGGCGCGGAAGGGCCCAGCCGAAAACGAAGACGAGAACGACGACGAGAACGAAGACGATGACGAGGACGTCGAGGACGGAGGCACGAGCGTCATCGCCTGGCCGGCCGCGGTAGCGTCTTCCGCGTAGACCAGCGTCCCGGCGGGCGACAGCGCGAACTGCGCGCGGCCGCGCGCGGTGCTGAGATTGCCGGCGATGGCGCGCGGCGTGCCCGAAATGGCGAGCCGCGCGGCGTCGAACGCGACGGCGTGGAGATCGGTGTCGCGCGCGAACACGAGGGCGTCGGCGGAGGCGGCGCGGGCGATGCTCGCCCCGCCGAGCAGCGTGCGCCAGCTCGCCGCCTCGCCGTTGCGATCGAGCGCGTCGAGCGAGAGCACCGCGAGCGCACCCGGAGCGCCCGCGGCGGGATCGGGCAGGCTCGTGTCGATGGTGAAGACTACGATCCGGGTGCCCGGCACGAGCGCCGGCCACACGTGGCGGATCTCGCCCGCGCTTTCACGCGGCCTGGTCAGCGCCCGGGCCTCGCCGCCGTCCGCGGACACGCGCTGCAGGCCGCCGGACGGCGAGCCGGCAAAGACGATGTCGCGATCGATCCAGACGCCGCCGAGCGGCGTCGGCGCGTCGGCGATCGTCGTCGGCGCGCCTCCGGCCAGGGCGACCTTCATCAGACGGCCGTCGGCGAAGTACCCGAGCCAGCGTCCGTCGGGAGAGAAGAACGGCGCGCGCCCTTCGACGCCCGCGAGCGCGGCCGGTGCGAGCCGGTCGAGCGCGCGTACGTACAAACGGCAGGAGTTGCTGCGCGAATCCGCCGCCGCCGGCGCCTCGCATGCCGACCACGCGACCTTCGTCCCGTCGCGCGAGATCGCCAGCGCCGGCGCCGAGGTATCGAAGGTCGTGCCGGGTGCGGCGTCGACGGCAAAGCGCATGCTGATCGCCGGCTCGCCGCGTCCCGTCCGCGTCAGCTGCCAGATCGCGGCGGCGGCAATGCAGACGGCTATCGCCGCGAGGCCCCACGGCACCAGTTCTCTGCCGATCGACGGCGAGACGCGAACCGGGGCGTCATCGACGGGCGCGACGGTGGCGGGTGCAACAGCCGGGGACGCTCCGGCGGACGAGACCGGCGCGACGAATCGATAGCCGCGCCGGTGCAGCGTCTGGATGAACGTCGGCGACTGCGAGTCGTCGCCGAGCGTCTGGCGCAGCACGCTCACGGCCTCGGCCAGCGAGGTGTCGGTGACGAACGCGTCCTTCCAGATCGTGTCGATCAGCTCCTGCCGGTTGACGACTTCGCCGGCGCGCTGCAGGAGCAGCTCGAGCACCCCGAGCACGCGCGGCGGCAGCGGCACTTCCTTGCCGTCGCGGCTCAGCAGCCGGCTGTTGGGATCGAACGCGAACGGGCCGAACGACAACGGCGGCCGGCGCTGACGCGCCTCGGCGGCGGGGGCCGGCAGCGGGGAGCTCTGAGCGGCGCGCATCAAAAGTCCAATGTTAGCGCGGCCTTAACAAGAACTTGAGGGTTTCTTCCGCCCTGCTTGACGGCAGTTTCAAGACTTGGGTCCCGCCAGGACAGCACGCTGTGGCATGTCCATCCACGCCACCAAGAGCATCGAACAGATTCGGGCCGAGCAGCTGTCGGGGGACCACGGCGTCGCGCTGCCGCGCGTGCTCGGTCCGGGCCAGCTCGTCATGCTGGGCGTCGGCGCCGTCATCGGCACCGGCATCTTCGTCCTGACCGGGCAGGCCGCGGCCGCGAACGCCGGACCGGCGATCGTGCTCTCGATGGTGCTGGCCGGCCTCACCAGCGTACTGGCGGCGCTCTGCTACTCGGAGTTCGCGGCCAGCGTGCCGGTCGCGGGCTCGGCCTACACCTACGCGTACGCCACGCTCGGCGAGTTCGTCGCCTGGATCATCGGCTGGGATCTCATCCTCGAGTACGCGCTCGGCGCGGCGACCGTCGCGGTGGGATGGTCGGGCAACTTCGTGACGCTGCTGGGACAACTCGGGCTCTCGTTCCCCGCCGCGCTCAGCGCCGCTCCAGGCACCGAGATCGCGACCGCCGCCGGCACGGTCACCGCGGTCTTCAACCTGCCCGCGGTGGTAGTCACGGTCGCGGTGACGGCGCTCCTCGTCATCGGCGTCAGCGAGTCGGCCAGGGTGAACTCGGTGATCGTGATCGTCAAGGTGGCCGTCGTGCTGATCGTGATCGGCGCCGGCGCGATGTTCGTCGTGCCCGACAACTGGCACCCGTTCATTCCCGAGAACACCGGCCATTTCGGCGAGTACGGCTGGAGCGGCGTCATGCGCGGCGCCGCCGTGATCTTCTTCGCCTACATCGGATTCGACGCGGTCT
>Ga0209382_10011833_pt1 | contig 10801 bp, 10 predicted proteins | sample SoiMetdeltSBSDD5_FD_187599 | JGI IMG/M metagenome (GOLD analysis project Ga0209382, IMG submission 187599) | Bulk soil microbial communities from a Populus tree surrounding site in Tennessee, USA - Soil MetaG P. deltoides SBSDD5 (SPAdes) (version 2) | ecosystem: Environmental > Terrestrial >...
GTCCGTGGCGTGTGGCCCGAAGATGTGCACGCCGACGGTCTCGTCGGTGGCCTTGTCACCGATGACCTTCGCGAAGCCCTCGTACTCGCCACCGATGATCGCCTTCGCAATCGCCTGGAACGGCACCTTGCCGATCTTCGTCTGGATGCCCTTCTCGATGGCCTGCTGCTCGGTCAGGCCGATCGAGGCAATCTCCGGCCGGCTGTACGTCGCCCGGGGCTGCGTGACGTAGTCAACGGGCTCCACGTTCTTGTCGCCGGCGATGTTGTGCGCCGCGACGAGGCCCTCGTGGCCGGCGGTGTGAGCAAGCATCAGCCCGCCGATGACGTCGCCGATCGCGTAGACGTGCGGCTCGCGCGTGCGCTGCCGGCCGTCGACCTTGACGAAGCCCTTCTCGAGCTCGACCTTCGTGGTTTCGAGGCCGATGTTCTCGACGTTCGGTGCCCGTCCTGCGGCCACGAGCAGGAGGTCCGCGGTGATCGGGGCACGGTCCTTGCCCTCCGGCCCGACGGTCATGGTCACATTCGTCTTCGTCGTCTTGACGTCCTTGGCATCGAAGCGAGCGTTCGTCATGACGGTCATGCCACGGCGGGTGAAGCTGCGCTCGAGGGCGGCGCTGATGTCCTTGTCCTCGTTCGGGACGATCGCCGGGAGGTATTCGAGCAGGGTCACCGCGACGCCTAGGTCGTGATACATCGAGGCGAACTCGACGCCCACCGCACCGGCGCCGACGATGATCACGCTCTTCGGAAGGGTGGTCGAAAGCAGGACGTCGTCGGAGGTGACGATCCGCTTGCCGTCGATCTCGAGGCCGGCGAGGCTCTTCACGCGCGAGCCGGTGGCGAGGATGACGTCGACGGCCTTCAGGACGCGCTCGCCCGGGCTCTTGCCACCTTCGGTCTCGGGCGCCTGCTGGACGCGGATCGTCGTTGGGCCGTCGAAGGCGCCGCGGCCGGCGACCCACGCGACCTTGTTCTTGTCGATGAGGCTCTTCAGGCCGGTCCAGAGGCGCTTCACCGCCGCGTCGCGGCGGGCGGCCATCTGGGCGTAGTCGACGACGACGTCGCCCTGGAGCTTCACGCCGTAGTCGGCTGCGTGGCGGGCCTTGTCGGCGAACGCGGCGGACTCGAGGAGTGCCTTCGTCGGGATGCAACCGCGGTGGAGGCAGGTGCCGCCGATCTTGTCCTCGTCGACGAGGGCGACCTTCAGGCCGAGCTGAGCGGCCCGGAAGGCGGCAGTGTAGCCGCCGGTCCCGGCGCCGAGGACGACGAGATCGAAGTCGTTGGACGAGCCGACGGCCATCGGCGCGGATGGTACGCGTGGGCCGGGATGTATGCTCGGGCGACATGGATCCTGGGTCAGTTGCGCGCCTCCTGATCCTCGTCGCGGGCTCATATCTCGCGGGCTCCATCCCGATCGGCGTCCTCGTGGCGCGGGCGACCGGCGGACCGGACCCGCGGACGGTTGGCAGCGGCCGGACCGGGGGCACCAACGCCCTCCGAGCGCTCGGGCGCGGGCGGGCCGCGATCGTCGTGACCGGCGACCTGCTCAAAGGCGCCGGACCCGTCCTCGTCGCCCGCTGGGTCACTGGCGGCGACGCCTTGACGGAGGTCCTCTGCGGGGCCGCGGCGGTCGCCGGCGCGATCTGGTCCGTGTTCGCCGGCTTCCGCTCAGGCCGCGGCGTGGGGACCGGCGTCGGGACGATGCTCGTCATCCAGCCGCTTGTCGTGGTGCTCGCCGCACCCGTCTTCTTCGGCGTGATCCTGCTCACGCGCTACGTGTCGCTGGGCTCGCTCCTGGGCTCGGCTGCGATGTTCCCGCTCATGCTGTTGCTGTGGGCCGTCGCCTCAGGGGCTGTGCCGCCCGCGTACATCCTCTGGGCGGCTGTCGGGCCGGCACTGATCTGGCTGGCCCACGCCGACAACATCAATCGGCTGCTCCACGGCCAGGAGCGCAAATTCGACCTCGCGCTCCTCACCCGCGACGACGCGGATCGCCCGAGCTGAGGCCATTCCTGCCGAGAATCCCCCAGATACGAGCCGGAGTCGTGGTAACCGCTACTGCGGCCGGATTCGCCCCCAGATACGAGCCGGAGTCGTGGTAACCGCTACTGCGGCCGGATTCGCCCCCAGATACGAGCCGGAGTCGTACTAGCGAGCGTTTTGCGTTGTTGGTGCGTTTGACGGACGGTCAGGCGAGTCCTTCCATGCTCGGACGAAGCCACAAACCCGTCCGATCGAGTCGGGATTCGTGGTGGGTCGCACCGAGTACGACTGGGCCTCGTATTTGCAACGTTCCGGCGGGCTGGCGGACGGGCGGGCCCCCGCTCGGCGCTAAGACACGCGGGCGGCAGCTCGCGACGGGTACGAAACGACCCGGGTTGGCTGACAACCCGGGTCGTGGGATCTCGAAGGTGGCGCGAGGCACCTGCCTCGCGTGCCGAGAGGAGATCTAGGCGCCGCGCATCGTCCGGAAGCAGTCCGAGCAATAGACGGGCTTGCCGCTCGTCGGGCGGAACGGGACGCGCGCCTCGTTGCCGCAGTTCGAGCAGGTCGCTGTGAACATCTCGCGGGGGGCGCGATCACGGTTGCCGTAGCCACCGCTGTCCCCACCGCCGTTGTAGCCGCCGGCCGAGTACGAACCGCCGGCCGAGTAGCCGCCCCCGGCGTTGTAGCCCCCGCTGTAGCTGGAGCCGCCGCCGTAGCCGGCACCGCCGCCCGCGTTGCGGGCAGCCTTGCGGCTGGCCCGGCACGAGGGACACCGACGCGGCTCGGTGAAGCCGCGCTGGGCGTAAAAGTCCTGCTCGGATGCGGTGAACACGAATTCGTTCCCGCAATCCGCGCAGGTCAGATTCTTATCGCTGTACAAACCCAAAACTCCTCTCGGTAGCCGCCGCGATCCCGTCGGGTTCTCGCGTCAGCCGTGAGAGGAGTCCGGTTCGAGGTCGTGCTACGGAATATGCGGTCGCGGCCTTTCCCGCGACGTTGCGGGCGTGAGTCTAAACGCTCACGCCGTGCGTGGCTAGCCCCGAATTCGAACTACTCCGAACGGGACCCGTGCGGGACGTCGGCAGGCTCGAGCCGACGCCACGCGACCAGCAGCGCGAAGAGGTTCAGGCCGACAAAGACCGACAAACCCGGCGCCATGTTCGGCTGCAATGGACTCGTCAGCACCGTCACGATGAGCAGCAGGATCGTGCCGCTGATCGCGCGGTTCCAGGCGATTCGTTGAGCGCGCGCAAGACCGAGCACGGCCGAGAGGCACAGCAAACCTCCGAAGACGAGCGCGCTTCCGACGAGGAGCAGCCCGGCAAGGCGCATGTCGTAGTCGTAGCCCTTGTTCGCGGCGGCCGTCAGCACGCCCTGCAGGTGGGCGAGGCCCATGATCGTCAGGAGCCCTCCGACGAATGCCGTCAGCGCCGCGGCGAGCTGCGGCTCGGCCGGCTGCGGAGGTGGATCTGTCCCAGCCTGGGTGGCCACTCTCGCTCCGGGTCAGGCGGGCTGAGGGTCGTCAGGCATCCGTGCGGCCAGCAGCACGAAGATGTCCAGGACTGCAGGGAACGCGATGGCCGCCGCCATCTCCCCCTGGCCGGCAATCGGAGTCATCGGCACGGTGGCGAGGACCAGGAGGACGCTGCCGATCAAGGCGCGGTCCCAGGCGCCTCGCTGGCCGTACGCGAGTCCACGCACGGCCGTCAGGCAGACCACCCCTGCGAGGACCATCGCGAATCCGAGAAGGAGCAGCGACGCCAATCGAACGTCGTAGGCGTAGCCACGCGAGGTGGCGGCGGCAATCACGCCTTGCAGATGGGCGGCGCCGGGGATCGCGCCGGCGAGGCCCGCGAGGAGCGTCAGTGCAGCGGCCGTTCTGACGAAACCGGCCCCGACCACCGTGACCTCACCCTGGTCGCCTACGGCGATCCGCTCGTACCTCGTCCTGCCAGCCCACAACCCGATGGCCCCGAAGAACACCACGATGACGACCAGGTCCACGACGGGCCGGAGCCCGCCGGCGAGGTCCCGTGCGGAAGGCCCCAGGACGAAGGGCGTGAGCAGGAGCAAGGGGAGGGCATATCCCCAGGGACGTTCCGGGAGGTAGCGGTGGTCCGAGACGATGGTTTCGAACGTGCCCCGGCCCCACCACTCGACCCGCTGGCCCGCGGCGACGGCAGCAGTCAGCCGCTGGTCGAGGATTGCCTTCCTCTCCTCGGCTGTTGCTTGCGTTGGCGTCCCAAGCATTTCCACGGACGGTTCCCTAGCCGCTGAGACGAGCGATTCTACGGCGTGCCGCAACGTCGTCCGGGAGATGCCAGTCCGAGGTTACGACTCCGCAGCCCACCCCCTGGAGCGTGCGATGGCTCCGTGCCACGTGCGAATCCGCGAGGCCCGGTCGCCGGCCGTCATTGCGGGCTCGAACCGGTGATCCAACCGCCAGTTCGCCGCGAGTTCGCTCAGGTCCTGCCAGAACCCGGTGGCGAGGCCGGCCAGGTACGCCGCGCCGAGGGCGGTGGTCTCGCGGACCTCGGGCCGCTCCACCGGCACGCCGAGGAGATCGGCCTGGAGCTGGAGGAGGCCATCGTTGGCCGCCGCTCCCCCGTCGACCCGGAGGACGGTGAGCGGTTGGCCACCGCTGTCCGCGTCCATCGCGGCGAGAACGTCGCGGACCTGGAGCGCGATCGAATCCAGCGTCGCCCGGGCGATATGTGCGAGCGTCGTCCCGCGCGTGATGCCGATGAGCAGGCCACGGGCATCGGGATCCCAGTGCGGTGCGCCGAGGCCGACGAACGCGGGCACGAAGACGACGCCGTCGCTGTCGGGCACCTGCGCCGCGAGCGCCTCGATGTCAGGCGCCCTACCAATCGCCTTCAGGCCGTCGCGCAGCCACTGGACGGCGGCGCCTGCGATGAACACCGAGCCTTCGAGGGCGTAGGTCGCGGGTTCGTTCGGCCCGAGCTGCCATGCGACGGTCGTCAGGAGACCGCTGCTTGAGCCGACCGGCGCCTCACCGGTGTTCCGCAGCAGGAAGGCGCCGGTGCCGTAGGTGTTCTTCGCCTGCCCGGGTTCGAAGCACGCCTGGCCGAACAGCGCCGCCTGCTGGTCACCGGCGATCCCGGCGATCCGGATCGGGCGGCCGAACCACTCGCGGTCGGCCTGACCGACGACGCCCGAGCTCGGGACGACGGTCGGAAGGATCGCCGCCGGCACCTCGACGAGCTTCAGGAGCTCATCGTCCCAGCCGAGCCGATGGATGTCGAAGAGCAGCGTCCGGCTGGCATTCGAAACGTCGGTCACGTGCGCCCGACCGCCCGTGAGGCGCCAGACGAGGAAGCTGTCGACCGTCCCGAACGCGAGCTCGCCGCGCTCGGCGCGGCTTCGAAGGCCGGGCTGCGCGTCGAGGATGTGGCGGACCTTCGGGCCCGAGAAGTAGGCGTCGAGCGGGAGCCCGGTTCGCTCCCGGAACGTGGGTTCGTGGCCCTGCGCCCGGAGCTCCTCGCAGAACGGCGCCGTGATCCGGCTTTGCCAGACGATCGCGTCCGCGACGGCCGCGCCCGTCGCGCGGTCCCAGATGACCGTTGTCTCGCGCTGGTTCGTGACGCCGATGGCGACGATGTTCTCAGCGCCGCCGACACGTTCCACGACCTCGCGGGCGACGGCAAGCTGGCTCGACCAGATCGCCTCGGGGTCGTGCGTGACGTGGCCAGGCGCCGGAAAGCGCTGCTCAAACTCCCGCTGCGCCGAGGCCACCGGCCGGCCTGTGTGGTCGAACGCGATCGCGCGGCTCGACGTCGTGCCCTGGTCGAGCGCGAGGACGTAGCGCTCAGTCACCGACGCAGCCACTCCGGCGATGTTTCTTCCGGCGGGCTTATGAAGCGAGATTCATAGCGACGCGGTGGCACTGCCCGGGGCGCCAGCGCGGGCATACGAAGGCCCTCACCGCCCCGGGCGCGCGATCCGGTAGAGGACCCAGCCAGTCCCGATGACGAGGACGGCGATCGTCAATGGCGTGTGAAAGACGATCCTCTGCAGCTCGGTGGGCAGGAACCCGGTCACCGCTGCGGCCCCGAGGACGATGGCGACCGCGACGACCGAAACGATTGCTACGTCCCGCCCTGACGCGCGCCAGCCGGGCTGGGCGTCCGTTGGGTCCGCGCCCCGCGGCGCCTCCGGCGACTCGGTCACCACGGGTCCGCCGCTCGCGAGATCCCGATCGGCGCGACGAGCACGCGCCCCGCCAGCGCCGCCCCGACCTTCCGTCGCAGCCCGGTCTTCGGCCGGTGGAAGGTGACCGTGAGGTGCGCGTGGACGACCGGATCCGACGGCTCGCCGGAGGTCAGGTCAACCGCGGTCGGCGTGTCGACGGCGAGGATCGGCACGCCCGCGCGGCGCGCGCGCGAGGCGACCTCGACCGCGGTTCGGATGGGTTCACGGAGGGCGCCGTGGACCCCGGAGCCGAGGAGGGCGTCGATGACGAGGCTGGCCCGCTCGACACCCTGGCCGAGGATCGCGATGTCATGCGGCGTCTCGGCGTGGAGGCGAGTGACGCGGCGCTCGCGGTCGAGGCGGTCCCAGTTCTTGCCTGCCTCCGAGGTGCGCGGCCGCGGCTCCGAGGAAACCAGGACCGCGATGACCTCGGCGCCCGCGAGCGCGAGCCGGCGGGCGGCCACGAATCCATCGCCGCCGTTGTTGCCAGGGCCGCACAGGATGAGGATCGGGCCGCGGCCCCAGCGCTCCGTGTCGATCGCGAGGGCTTTCGCGGCCGCGGCCACCGCGGTGCCCGCGTGCTCCATCAGGCGCTGCGCCGGCATCCCGAGCGCCCGCGCACGGAGGTCGGCGCCGGTCATGGCCTCGCCCGACATCGGCGGCCTGGCGGCAGCCTCGGCCCAATGCTCGCGCAGGCCGCGCAAGTCCAGCTCGAAGATCGCCGGGTCGTCAGCGGGCAGGGCGGCCTGGCTGGGGGAACCGGGAGCCGCGACGGGGATCGGGGCCTGGGTCACGCCGCTCATCAGCCGATGGTAGCGGTCGGTTCGGCCGCGGCCGTCCCGACTCAGGTCAGCGGCAGGCGCGCGAGGCGTGCCTCGGTCGGGTGCCGCTCGGCCAGGCCTTCGGCACCGAGCGCCGTGAGCGCCGCTTCCACGGCACGGGCGTCGTGAATGCCGACGGGCGCTTCAATGGCTGCCCAGTCTCCCGGCGCCGCATCGCGCAGGTTGTCGAGGATGCGCCCACGGAGCCAGCGTGACGTCGTTCCGAATGGCCGCTCCGCGGTGCCGGCCACGATCCGTGAGCCGCCCGGCGCCGTGGATCCGAGGCCGGCCGCATACGCGCACCACGGCTGCGCCGGGCAGTCCCCGCAGCGTGGGGCGCGCGGCTTGCAGAGCGTCGCGCCGATGTCCATGACCGCGTGCGTCCAGACGCCCGGCCGGTCGCCGAGCGCCGCGGCAGCGTCCGCGGCATGCTGGAGCCCGCGGTCCGTCGCCACCTCAGCGTCGTCGGCGAGCACGCGCCGCAGGACGCGCCGGACATTCGTGTCGACCGGGCCAACCGGCACGTCGAACGCCAGCGCCGCGACGGCCCTGGCCGTGTACGGCCCGACGCCTGGCAGCCGTTCGAGCGACGCAAGGTCCCGCGGGACCTCGCCGCGATGCTCCTCGACGATCGCGATCGCGGCCCGCCGAAGGTTCGTCGCTCGGCGGTTGTAGCCAAGCCCTCGCCACGCCCTCAGGACATCGGCCGGTGAGGCTGCCGCCACCGCGCGAACCGTCGGAAGCGCGGCCATGAACGCCACCCACGCTTCGGCCACGCGCGCGATCTGGGTCTGCTGGGCCATCGCCTCGGAGACGAGGATCGCCCATGGATCGCGGGTCCGGCGGAACGGCAGGTCGCGGCCGCGGCCGTCGAACCAGGCGAGGATGGCGGCGCGGGCAGCCGCGGGAACGGGCACGTCCGTACGATACCGAGCGTGGAGTTCGGTGCCGCGTTCTGGATCCAGCGCTCCGACTGGCCGGCCCTGAAAGACGCCGCGATGGCGGCCGAGGACGCCGACTTCGATGCGATCTGGTTCGACGACCACCTGCTGTCCGACGAGGGCGACTGGGTCGACGCGAAGCTCGAGGGCTGGCTCGCGCTTGCCGCGCTCGCACCGCTGACGTCGAAGGCGAAGCTCGGCCACCTCGTCGTCGCGAACACGTTCCGCAACCCTGGCCTGACGGCGAAGCTCGCGACGACGCTCGACCACGCGTCGGGCGGTCGGTTCATCCTCGGTCTCGGCGGCGGCTGGTTCGAACGTGAGCACGACGCGCTCGGCATGGACTTCGGGTCAGGCTTCGGCGAGCGCCTGGACCGGCTGGAGGAGGCGACCGGCCTCATGGAGCGGTTGCTCGCCGGCGACCGCGTCACCCACGACGGCCCCTTCTACCGGATGCACGACACGATCTGCGAGCCGCGGCCCCTCCAAGCTCGGCTGCCCATCCTCATCGGCGGCTCCGGACGCACGAAGACGCTGCGGACCGTCGCCCGCCACGCCGACCTGTGGAACGGCTATGGCGAGCCCGAACGGATCGCCGAGGTCTCGGGCTGGTTGCGCGAGCGCTGCGACGAAGAGGGTCGCTCGTTTGGTGACATCGCCAGGACGGTCTCGATGGACGTCGTCATCCGCGAGACAACCGCGGCAGCCAACGAGGCCTACGCCGAGGTCGTCGCGTTCCAGGGAATGGCCGCTGACCGCCACGGCTCGGACGGCACCGAGCGCGGTCTCAACGTCGGCGGGCCGCCGGAACTGATCGCGGACTACGTCCGGCGGTTCGAAGCCCTCGGAGTGGCGCAGGTCATCTGGATCTTCCGCTCTCCCTGGGACCGCGAGACGATTGCCCGCCTGCCCGAGGTCCGCGCGCTCCTCTAGCCTCAGAGGGAGCATCAAATGCAGATCGCGGTGAACGGGACACGCTTGTGGTTCGACGTCGACGGGCCGTCCCTCGTGCCCGCCGGCCCGGTTATGCGCGAGCGCCCGACGGTCATCCTCGTGCATGGCGGCCCCGGCAGCTATGACCACTCCTACTTCAAGCCCCATTTCGCGGGCCTGACCGGCGCGGCGCAGGTGGTCTATCTCGACCTTCGCGACCACGGTCGCTCCGCACGGCACGACCCGGCAGAGTGGAGCTTCGAGGTATGTGCCGACGACCTGCGTGCCTTCTGCGACACCGTCGGCATCGTCCGGCCGATCGTCCTCGGCCACTCGATGGGGGGCTTCATCGCGATGCTCTACGGGGCTCGGCATCCCGGCCATGCAGGAGCCCTCATCCTCCAATCCACCGCCGCGCGACACGACCTCGAGCGCCTGGTGGAGGGCTTCCGCCGCTTCGGCGGCGAGGAGGTCGCCGAACTCGCCACGCGCGACTACAGCGGGGACCCGGTGACCGATGAGGAGTGGGCGCGGGTCTTCGCGGTTTTCGGGCCCAACATCCCCAGCCCGGATGAACTGGCACGCCGCGTCCGAAACTCCAAGGTCGGCGAGGCCGGCATGGAGCTGTTCCGTCGGCTGAACGTGGTCGACCAGCTATCCCGCATCACCTGTCCAACGCTGGTCTGCGTGGGGGACCTGGATCCGATCACCCCCATACCCGCTTCGCGGGAGATCGTCGATGCGCTGCCGCCCGGGATCGGCCGGCTCGAGGTGATCGAGGGAGCCGGCCACTTCCCGTGGTTAGATCTCCCCGACCGCTATTTTTCGCTCATCACCGCGTTCGTGACGACCGCGACGCACGCAACGGAAGCCCCGACGCCGCCTTGACGCCTTCCATGATCGTCTTATGTGCACGCTTGCGGTGAGGAACGCTCTACGAGCCACCCACCCTGGCGATGTCGCCGGTGCCGTGCGAGGGCGACGCTCGAAGTCAGCCGGATCGAGCGGTTAGAGGCGCCTTACGGGCGGCCTTACCGTTGAAATGCACATATCGCGATCACGTGCGTCGCTTAGCTCGAGGCTGGCCCCGAAAGCGGCGGCCAGTCGAGTGCGGAGTGGCAGACCCGGTTAGACCTTGATCATCACGTGCTTGATGAACGTGTAGTCCTCGAGCGCGTACTTCGAGCCGTCCTTGCCGTAGCCCGACTGCTTGACCCCGCCATGCGGCGTCTCGGACGCGAGCGTGAAGTGCTCGTTGATCCAGACGTGGCCGAATTGGAGCGACTTTGCGACGCGCATCGCCCGTCCGATGTCTGACGTGAACACAGACGACGCCAGGCCGTACGGCGTGTCGTTCGCCCAGGCGATCGCCTCGGTCTCGTCGCTGAAGCGCTGGACGGTGACGACGGGCCCGAAGACCTCGTCCTGCACGATCTCGGACTTCTGGTCCGGACCGGCGATCACCGTCGGCTCGAAGTAGGCGCCCTTGCGATCCGGGCGCTTGCCGCCAACGACGATCTCGGCGCCGTTGCGAGCGCGATCGACCATGCCCTCGACCTTGTCGGCGTGGACCTTCGCGATCAGCGAACCCATCTCGATGTCGTCGCCCTCGGCCGGGTCGCCCCACTTGATCGAACGGACCTGGTCGGCGAGCTTGCCGACGAAGGCGTCGTAGACCTTCGGCCCGGCGATGACCCGGGTCGCGGCGGTGCAGTCCTGGCCGGAGTTCCAGTAGCCAGCCGACCGGAGGGTCTCGGCCGCGACGTCGAGGTCGGCGTCGTCGAAGACGATGACCGGGGCCTTGCCGCCGAGCTCGAGATGGAGGCGCTTGACGGTGTCGGCCGCGATCTTCGCAACACGCTTGCCGGTCGCGGTATCACCGGTGATCGAGACCATGCGCACCTTC
>Ga0209382_10011834_pt1 | contig 10801 bp, 13 predicted proteins | sample SoiMetdeltSBSDD5_FD_187599 | JGI IMG/M metagenome (GOLD analysis project Ga0209382, IMG submission 187599) | Bulk soil microbial communities from a Populus tree surrounding site in Tennessee, USA - Soil MetaG P. deltoides SBSDD5 (SPAdes) (version 2) | ecosystem: Environmental > Terrestrial >...
CGCCTCGACCCGCACGTCCCCGCCGCGCCGCGCCGCATCCAGCACCGAGTCGATGATGCGGGTCCGCTGGGCGAAACGGTCGGGCCCGGCGAACACGACCGAGTACTGTTCCGGGGTGAAGGCGCTGGCCAGGTCGTGAAGGCCGAGGGCGGCGGCGCGTTCGATCCCGGCGACCATGCACTTCTGCTCGGCCTCGAACCAGGCGCGCGGGTCGGTCACCACCGGGGTTTCGACCGTGGGGGCCTCGGTTATCCTGTGCTGCCAACGGACATCGTCGCTGGGCACGTCGGCGGCGGTCTGGTCGATGAGCGCGAGCCAGCCGCCGAGCACGCGCGCGATGGCGGCGGACAGTTCCTCGGCGGTCTCCTCCCGCTCGGCGCGCTCGCGGGCGTAAAGCCGCACGAGGTCGTGCATGCGGTAGCGCAGGTGGCCGAGGCGATCGGGCCCGGCAAACTCCAGCAGCTGCGCGTCGACCAGCTGCTCGGCCAGCTCCTCACCGTCTGCCTGGGATGCGTTGGTGAGCCATCCCAGCACCCACGGCGCGAAGTCGGGCACGCCGAAGTAGCCCAGGCGCTCGAAGGCGCGCCGGGCGGGTTCGTCGAGGGCCTGGTGGCTGAGCGCGATGCTTGCCCGGATGCCGGTATCGCCTTGGGACAGCTCGTTGAGGCGGTGGCTCTCGTCGGCGAGGCGGTCGGCGAGCCAGCTCAGCGGCAGGCGCGGCCGGTTGGCCAGGCGTGCGCCGGCCACGCGGATCGCCAGGGGCAGCCGCCCGCAGTAGCCGACGATGCGCTCGGCCGCATCCCGTTGCGCCGCAACGCGTTCCTCGCCGAGCACGTTACTGAGGAAGTCCAGTGCCTCCTGCCGGGTCATCACGTCCAGCTCGACGGGGCGGGCGCCGGGCAGCCCGCCGAGGCGGTGCCGCGAGGTGATCACCACCGAACATCCCGGTGCACCGGGCAGCAATGGCAGCACCTGCTGTTCACTGCGCGCATCGTCGAGCAGCAACAGCATCCGGCGGCTGGCGAGCAGGGTGCGGTACAGCTCCCCGCGCTCCTCGGCGGAGTCGGGCACCCTGCCGGCGTCGACCCCGAGCGCCCGCAGAAACCGCCCGAGGACCTCGGCCGGTTGCGCCGGGGTGTCGCTCATGCCCCGCAGCTCGGCGTACAACTGCCCGTCGGGGAAGCTGGGGGCCAGCTCGTGGCAGACCCGGATCGCCAGTGTCGACTTTCCGGTGCCGCCTGGCCCCGAGATGACCCGGATGCCCGCGAGGCGCATCAGGCGATCGATCTGGGCGGTGCGCCCGGTGAAGTCGCCGGTCAGGTGCGGCAGTTGCGCGGGCTCGCTCTGCTGATCCGAGCCATTTTCGGCGTGGCCGCTTTCGGCGTGGCCGCTTTGGGCGTGGCCGCTTTGGGCGTGGCCGCTTTGGGCGTGGCCGCTTTCGCCGTGGCCGCTTTCGCCGTGGCCGCGCAGGATGGCCCGGTGCAGCTCCTGGAGTTCGGGGCCGGGATCGACGCCTAGCTCGTCGGCGAGGCGTTCGCGGCAGTCGGCATAGGTGGCCAGGGCGTCGGACCGGCGGCCCAGCCGGCTGAGCGTCACCATCAGCTGAGCGCGCAGGCGCTCGTTCGTGGGGTGCTCGTGCACGAGCGAGGTCAGCTCGGCGACCAGCCGGTTGTGGCGTCCGGCGGCGAGGTCGGCGGCGATGCGTTCCTCGGTCGCGGTGAGCCGCATCGCCTCGAGCCGGGCCGCCTCACCGGCCAGGCGGGTGCGTTCCAGGCCGGACAGGGCCGAGCCGTGCCACAGCGCCAGCGCCTCGCGCAGGATCGGCGCGGGTTCGCTTGATTGCCTTGCCTTTTGCAGCAGGTGCTCGAACACCTCGAGGTCGACGCATTCGGCGGGCACCTCGACGGCGTAGCCGGGAGGCCGGGTCACGATGACGTCGGGCAGGCCGGCGCGGGCGAAGGCCCGGCGGAGCGAAGCGACGTAGGTCTGCACGAGCGCCCGCGCCGTCTCGGGTGGATCGTCGCTCCAGATGAGGTCGACCAGGCGATCGGCCGGGACCGTCCGGCCGCGCTCAAGCAGCAGAGCGGCGAGCAACGTCCGGGGTTTCGCCCCTCCAAGCGGGACCGAAACCTCCCCCGAACGCACCTCGACCGGGCCTAAAAGTCGAAACTCCATCTCCATCGATCATAGGACCTTTGAGCCCGCTCAAGATCGGCCAAATGGTTAACTTTCCTACCGGAACATGCCTTATCTGATATCTCCAAGCACAGGCTTGATGTCGACGACCGGCGTGCCGTCGATCGCCTCCATGTCGGTGACCTGGACGCGCAGCCCGTCGACGGCGAGCACGCGCACCCGGTGGAGCCCAACGGGATTGGGCCGGTGCGGGGAGCGGGTGCTGAAAACCCCTTGCCGTGCACGGGTTTGATCGCCGCGCGGGTGCACCACCAGCACGTCGCGAACGGCGCGGTCGAGCCACGTCACCACCAGCAGGTCGTCGCCTGGGCGCAGGTCGCGCACTGCCTCAGCAACGGCGCTCTCGAAGACCAGCCATGCGGCGGGTGCGCCCTCGTCGCCCTGGCGCGGAGCGTCCGCCAGATCGACCAATGTGGACTCAACCCTGCCCACGGGCCGCACCTCAAAGGGGTTCATGACTTGAGTCTATTGCCGTACCTCTCGGCGGAGGCGCTCTCCTGGGCCAGCCGCCGCAGCCCGGCCAGGAGCCGGTCGCCCATGATGGTCCCGATGACCGCCGTGTAGACCATGTCCTCGGGGGTTTGCTGGTCCGCCACGGTCTCCAGGTCGATCTCGCCGATGCGCCCGGCCAGCTCGGCGAGGTCGTCGAGGCGGTCAAGGAGGCTGATGGCGCCGAGGCGGCGCAGGGCGGCGATCACCTCGGCGACCGCCTGCCGGGCTGGTGCGGTGGGGGAGACCCGCCAGCCGTGACGGCTGATGAGCTCGTCGACCTCCCCGTCCACGCCGGAGTCGGTTTCCTTGGGTCCGATGGCATTGAGGGCGCGGCCCATAGCGGCGTGCACGTTGGGGTCGGGGCGGTCGATCTCGTTGAGGACCTCCTTGATGCCGGCGATGGGCAGCCGTCCGATCTCAAGCAGGGTGCGCACGAGCTGGAGCCGGCGCAGGTGCTCCTCGCCGTAGCGCGCCTGGTTCGGGCTTGAAAGCTCGCCGGGTGGAAGCAGTCCCTCGCGCAGGTAGTACTTGATCGTGGGGACGGGGATGCCGCTGCGGCGGCTCAACTCTGCGATACGCATTTAAACCCCTTTCGCAGGCTTGCATGGATAGTGTAGCTTACCGATAGTAGCGAGTGATGCTACCCATAAGCCGGGGAGAATCCATGAAACTCATCCGCCTCCACCCACCCCTGATGATCGCCAGTTTGGCCATGCTGGCGGTGCTCGCTTTCACCCTGGTCGGGCTTGTCGTCGATGACCGGACATCCTTGGGGGTACCCATCTGGCTGAAACCCATGAAATTCGCCATATCGATCGCCATCTACACCGCCACCCTGGCCTGGTTGATCTCGCTGCTCGACCGGGGCAGGCGGGTCGCCTATTGGCTCGGCACCGTCGCCGCCATCGCCATGTTCATCGAGATCGCCATCATCGGCGGCCAGGCGGCCCGCGGCGTCCGCAGCCACTTCAACAACTCGACCGAGCTTGATGGGCGGCTGTTCCAGATAATGGGCCTGACCATCACCATCGCCTGGTTCGTGACCCTGTGGGTCGGCGTGCTCCTGCTCATCCAGCGCATCGCCGACCGGCCCACCTCGCTCGCGGTGCGCTTCGGCGTGTTCATCGCGCTGGCCGGCATGGCGGTCGGCTTCATCATGGTCACGCCAACCCGGTCCCAGCTGGCTTCGAGTTCGGACTACCAAGGCGCACACGCGGTCGGCATCGAGGACGGAGGGCCGGGCCTGCCGGTGGTCAACTGGAGCACCGAGGCGGGCGACCTGCGCGCCGGCCACTTCGTGGGAATGCATGCGCTGCAAGCACTTCCGCTGCTCGCGCTGCTGCTCGCCCTGGGCTCGCGGCGGTTCGCGCGGCTGCGTGACGAGACGACGCGCGTGCGCCTCATCGCCGTTGCCGGCGTCACCTACGCCGGACTGGTGGTGCTCGTGACCTCGCAGGCGCTGCGCGGCCAGTCGATCGTCCACCCGGACGCGCTGACCCTCGCGGCCTTCACCCTGCTCGCGATGGTGGCCCTAGTCGGAGCGGCGTGGGCGCTGCGCCCTCGTAGGACGGGAGTCGTCGCATGATCGACAAGCTGTTCAACCTCGCGTTTCCGGTGGCGGTTCCCTTCTGGGCCTTGATGATTCTGGTACCGGGATGGTCCTGGACAAGGCGGATAATCGGCTCGCCGCTGATCGTCCTCGCCCCGCTCGCGGTCTACTTCGCCACCGTGGCAACGATTCTTCCCGAGTTCGCCGCCGAGATGCTCAGCCCCGACCTCGCCGGGGTGCAGGCCCTGCTCAGCACCCCGGCGGGCACGGCCACGGTGTGGGCCCACCTGATCGCCTTCGATCTGTTCATCGGCCGGTGGATGTACCTGGACAGCCGCGAGCGCCGCATCCACGGCCTGGTGATGGCACCCGTGCTGGTGCTGACGATCCTTCTGTCGCCGTTCGGATTGGTGTCCTATCTAGTCATCCGCACCATCAGAGGATCAGCAGGCCGGCGATCCACGTAGCGCCGATGAAGATGGCCGAGGAGATCTCGACAAGCATGTACATGCCGGCGGCCTTGATGGCGTGCTTGGTCGACTGCCACGCCGGGCCGGCCTGGCGCAACCGGATCTGCTCGGAAAGCCAGACGCCCACCACGAAGCCGACGATCAGGCCGACTACGGGGATCACGAAGAAGCCGATGATGGCCAGCAGCCCTCCGAGGATGAGCGTGCGATTGGGTACCCCCGCCTGCTTAAGCCGCTTGCCGGGCCATGCGTATTGCACGACCACGCCGACCAGAGCGATCAGGGTGGCTATGCCCAGCACGACCCAGCGACCCCAGCTCTCGCTGGCGAACAGCGCCCACACAAGCACGCTGGCCCAGCAGATCAGCACGCCGGGCAGCATGGGGACGATGGTGCCCAGGATGCCTATGGCGATGGCAACCCCGCAGAGGAACGTGATGACGTCGCTTGACTGCACCCCACCAAACTACTGAACTTAATTCTGGTCTCGCGCGTGTGTAGGGATGAGATGGACGACGACGCCGAGTTGCTACGGGCTCTTCACGCCGAGCATGGGGAGGCTCTATTTTCCCATGCCCTGCGGCTGACCCATGGCGACCGGCAGCAGGCCGAGGACCTGTTTCAGGAGACGCTGGTCCGCGCCTGGCGCCAGCCGCATCTGATGAGCCCGCAGCACGGGCCGGTGCGCGCCTGGCTGTTCACCATCGCCCGCAACCTGGCGATCGACGCGTGGCGCAAGAGGACGGCGCGAGTGGGGGAGGTCATCACCGATGAGCTGCCTGAGCCGCCGCCGCAGTTCGACGAGACCGACCGTGCCGTGGAGGCTTGGACGATCGCCGAGGCGCTCTCGCGCCTGTCGCCTGTGCATCGCGAGGTCCTGGTGGAGTGCTTCTACAAAGGACGGTCGATCGCGGAGGCGGCGGCGAGGCTCGGCGTGCCGCCTGGCACCGTGAAGTCGCGCACGCACTATGCGCTGCGGTCGCTGCGGCTGGTGCTCGCGGAGATGGGCGTGGTGCGATGAGGTGCGCGCACGCTTTCGACGATGGCGCCTACGTGCTGGGGGCTCTGTCCCCGGCCGAGCGTTCGGCGTTCGAGAGGCATCTGGCCGATTGTGCGGCCTGCCGCGAGGCGGTGGCCAACATCGCCGTGCTGCCTGGGCTGCTTGGACGGCTCAGTTCGGCCGATGCCGCGTCGGTGGGGTCGGTGACCGCCGAGTTCGCCACCGAGCAGCGCATCCCGAAGCTGGTGGCGGCGGTCAGCCGGTCCCGGCGCCGCGAGCGAGCGAGGCTTGTGGTGGCGGTGCTCGTGACCGCTTCCGTCGCCCTGTTCGCGGGGGTCACCGCGGGCACCGCCCGCACGCCGCAGACCTCGGTCGTGCAGGTCAACCCCATCTCGAAGTCGCCCTCGCGTCCGACGATGATCCCGATGCGGCCGGTGGCGACAACGCTGGCGACCGCCGAGGTGTATCTCGAGGAGACCGCGGCCGGTACGAGGATCACGATGCACTGCGCGTACCCGCCGAGGGACGATCACACCAGGCCGTACCTGTTCCGCCTCTTCGCGCTGGGCCAGGACGGCCAGTCCGAACAGGTCGGCTCGTGGATGGCGGCGCCGGGCGAGGAGGTCACGCTGACCGGCACGGTGCGGTTGAGCATGAACGACCTGAGGCGGCTGGAGCTTCGAAGCAGGGACAATACGGTCCTTTTGGCCTACGACGTTCCATGATCTACAGTGGCGGCCGTGAACGAAGCGGACTGGGAGTCCAGGATCGCCGCCGCCTGGGCGTCGATCGACCAATATAGCGACGAGAGTGAGTTCCGTGCGCTGATCGACTCGCTGGTGGCGGAGCTGCCGCCGGACGGTGCGTCCGGCGCGATCGGGGCGTTCGAGCGTGCGTGCGCGTTCGACTCCACCGGCCACCCCGATACGGCCGTGCCCCTTTATAAGGAGGCGCTGGAGATCGGCCTCATCGGTATCCGCCGGCGCCGCGCCGTCATCCAGATGTCAAGCTCGCTGCGTAACATCGGCCGGGTCAATGAGGGCGTCGAGCTGCTGACCAAGGAGCTCGACGAACCGTCCGACGAGCTCGACGACGCGGTCCGCGCCGTCCTGGCCCTGTGCCTGGTGGATGTCGGCCGCGAGCGGGAGGCGGTGTCGGTGGCCGTCGGGGCGCTCGCCAAGCACCTGCCGCGTTACCAGCGTTCGATGGCCAACTACGCGCGTCTGCTCATAGGGTAGGGGCATGCGACTGATCAAGTTTGGCCACGCCTGCGTGCGCCTCGAGCAGGATGATCGGGTCCTCGTCATAGACCCGGGCATGTGGTCGGAGGCGGAGGCGCTCGACGGGGCCAGCGACGTGCTCGTCACCCACGAGCACGCCGACCACATCGACATCGACAAGCTCGTCGCGGCGCGCAAGGCCAATCCGGCCCTGACCGTGTACACAAACGCCGCGCTCGCCCAAAAGCTTGACGCACTACAGGGAGCGGTCACCACCGTCGCTGTTGGACAGACCTTCACCGCGGCCGGGTTCTCCGTCGCGGTCGTCGGCGGCGAGCACGCCGAGATCTACGAGGGCCTGCCCGGCTGCGCCAACGTCGGCTTCATCGTGGACGGGGATGTTTACCACCCGGGCGACTCGGTGTTCGTACCGGCCGAGAAGGTTTCGACGCTGCTTGTCCCGGCGTCCGCGCCGTGGCTGAAGCTGCGCGAGGCGCTTGATTTCGTGCGCGCCGTCGCACCGGCCCGCGCGTTCCCCATCCATGACGCGATGCTCAACGAGCGGGGCCAGGGCAACTTCGACAACTGGATGAACATGAAGGGCAACACAACCTACGCCCGCATCTCGGCCGGGGAGTCGGTGAACCTATAGGCAGACGATAGGGTCCGTGCGTGCGGATTCTGCTTGACACCACGCCGTTAAGGCATGCGCCTTACCGGCGGCTGTGGACGTCGACCATCGTCACCGCGATGGGCAGCCAGCTCACCGCGGTAGCCGTGCCCGTACAGGTCTATGACATCACCGGCTCGTCGGCGTGGGTCGGCATCGCCAGCGCGACCGGTCTCGCCCCGTTGATCATCTTTGCGCTGTGGGGCGGGGCGATCGCCGACACGGTCGACCGGCGAAAGATGTTGCTGGTGACCAACAGCGCCATGGCCATCCTGCTCACCGTCTTCTGGTTGCAGGCCGCGCTGGGCCTCGACTCCATCCCGCTGCTGTAGGTGCTCATCGTGTTGCAGCAGGTGGTGTTCGGGATGAATATGCCCGCCCGCTCCGCCTCGGTGGCGCGGCTGGTGCCCGAGCGCGAGCTGCCCGCGGCGATCGCCCTGAACTCGACGGTGATGCAGTTCGGCTGGATTGCTGGGCCGCTGCTGGCGGCCGCGCTCATCCCGGTGCTCGGTCTGCCCACGTTGTATCTGATAGACGCACTCGCTTTGAGCGTCGTGCTGTGGGCGGTGTTCCGCCTGCCGCCGTTGCCGCCGTTGAACGGCGCCACGCGAAGGGCCGGTTTCCGCGACGTCTTCGCCGGGTTCACCTACCTCGCCACGCACAAGCTGTTGCTCGTCGCCTTCCTCGCCGACATCATCGCCATGGTCTTTGGCCTTCCGCGCGCCCTTTTCCCTGAGCTGGCCGACATCGGCTATCCGGGCGTGTCCGAGAACTTCGTGCTGGGCATGCTTTTCGCCGCCATCCCGCTCGGCTCGCTGCTCGGCGGCCTGCTGTCGGGCACCTTCTCGCATGTGCACAAGCACGGCCAGATGGTGATCCTTTCGGTGTGCGGCTTCGGCTTGGCGATTGTCGGGTTTGGACTGAGCTGGTCGATCTGGCAGGCCGTCTTCTTTCTCGCCCTGGCCGGCGTCGCGGACATGGTGTCGATGGTGTTCCGCGGCACCATCCTGCAGACCGCCGCCACCGACGAGATGCGCGGGCGGATGCAGGGCGTGCATACGGTGGTGGTGACCGGCGGTCCCCGCATCGCCGACCTGCTGCACGGCGTGGCGTCGCCCGTGATTGGGGCGACCGCGACGGTTGCCGCCGGTGGGGCGCTGGTCGTGGCGTTCACGGTCGCGCTAGCCCTTGCCGTGCCGGCGTTTATGGCCTATCGAGGCGATCAGGCACGTCACCAGGCATAGCCATCCACTGATTGACATCCCTCGCGATGGCTTCCTGGTGCACCGGGCTGGCCGCGGCGTCGTAACACACGTAGTCCTGCCGCGTCCCCTTCAGCCACACACCGCTGGGCGACTGTCCATCCCCGACGAACGGCAGCAGCAGGATGGGCCGATCCCGCCGGCGGGCGAGGCGCGCGCAGAAGTCGGGGAGGCTGACCGCCGGGGGTGGCCCGGCGGTGATTTCGCGACACAGCCTTCGAACCTCGTCCATCGCATCAGGCAGGCTACCCAAGCGCCGCTCGATATGCTTGCCTGTGTACGGTTACCTGGGCTCAAGGAGGGAAGCGTGTCGGGCACGGGCCAGAGTTCCCAGCGTCCCCAGCGTTCTCTCGCGGACAAGCTGAACCATCTGTTCGACACCATCCGCGGTCCGGGCCAGAAGCATTACAGCAACCACCAGGTGGCCGCCGCCATCAACCAGCGCTCGGCCGCGCTTGGCGGCGGGCCGACGATCGACCACAGCTACATCGCCAGGCTGCGCAGCGGTGGCCGGGGCAAGCCGTCGTTCGAGGTGATCGAGGCTCTGGCGACGTTCTTCGGGGTGAAGGTCGACTACTTCAGCGACGAGGAGCTGGCGCAGCGCATCGACGCCCAGCTCGCTCTGGTCGCCGCGCTGCGCGACAGCGGGGTTCAGGACATCGCGCTGCGGGCCGCGGGCCTTTCGGCGGAGGGGCTGAGCACCATCACCGCGATCATCGATCAGGTTCGGAGGCTCGAGGGGCTTCCTCCCGGTACCACCAAATGATCAATTTAGAACATGTTTCAGTTTTGCCGCTGAAGGCGCATCATGTCTCTCAGGTCAAACGTTAGGGAGGTATGTGATGCCGAAGGTAAGCGCCTCGGTCCAGACGGGGGCCGATCCCGCCCAGGCTTGGCAGCTCGCGGTGGACCTGCCGCGGTATGCCGAGTGGCTCACCATGCACGACGCGTTCACCGGCGATGTGCCCGGCACGCTCGAACCGGGCGTCGCCTACAAGCAGCGGGTCAAGATGATGGGCATGCCGGCCGACATAGCGTGGAAGGTCCTGACCGCCGACGCGCCCGGCAAACTTGAGGTCGCAGGCGACGGCCCCATGGGTATCAAAGCCATCAACCGCTTCCTCATCTCACCGTCCGAGTCCGGTTCGGAGATCACCTTCGAGATGGAGTTCAACGGTCCCGCGCTCGCCGGGCCGATGGCAGCGATGGCAGAGAAGGCCTCCGGCGCCGCCGCCCAGGAGTCCCTCGCCAAGTTCTCCGCTCTGCTCGCCTGAGCCCTTTTGGTTGTCGCCGTCCATTGGACGGCGACAACCTCACTTGAGCAGCAGGCGGGCGGCCAGCTCCAGATGGTTGACGACGTCATTGGCGGAGGCTCGGCGGGTCACCCAGGCGACCAGGTTGGACAGCCACACGTCGCCGATGACACGGGCGATGGCCTTGTCGTCGGCGGTCGGCTCACCGTCGTGCATCGCCCGGGTGAACACGTGCTCCATCATTCGGGCGACCGTGTTGACCTCGGCGGCGGCGGTCGGGTCGGCGAACATGAACGCCCGCGTCATCGCCTCGGTGAGCTGCGGGTCGCGCTGCATGGCCCTCGTGATGCGGCCAAGCACGAAAAGCATGCGCTCGTAGGGCGTGTCGCCGGGGATGGTGATGCGTTCCATCCGCTCCTGCGTGCGCTCGAACTCGCGTGCCAGCGCATTGACCAGCAGGTGGATCTTCGACGGGAAGTACCTGTACAGCGTGCCGAGCGCGACGTCGGCCTTCTCGGCGACGGCGCGCATCTGGACCGCGTCGTAGCCGCCCTTGGAGGCGAGGGCGAGGGTCGCGTCGAGGATCCGCTTGCGGCGGTCGCGCTGGGCGGCGGAACCCAGCTCGGCCTCGGTGGGCGCGTGCATGACCGTGGCGGTCGGCCGGGCCCGTGGCGATGCAACCATGAAGT
>Ga0209382_10011835_pt1 | contig 10800 bp, 15 predicted proteins | sample SoiMetdeltSBSDD5_FD_187599 | JGI IMG/M metagenome (GOLD analysis project Ga0209382, IMG submission 187599) | Bulk soil microbial communities from a Populus tree surrounding site in Tennessee, USA - Soil MetaG P. deltoides SBSDD5 (SPAdes) (version 2) | ecosystem: Environmental > Terrestrial >...
AACTGCTGTCGTTTCATGTGCCGTTGTCTCGCTGGGCACCACCGAAGCGGCGTGGACGTCCTTCTCGGACTCTGCAACGCCTGATCGAGCGATGGTGCGCGTGACCACGGTTAACTGTGGAGCCACCATGAAAGAAAAGTATGAATATATCTAGGCAGAAGCCGCGAGTTTGCCCTCTTTCTTGGCTCGCTTCGCCGCTTTCTTTTCTTTCGGTGTCATGGTCGGTTTCTTTTTATCTTCCTTCTTATTTTTTAGTTCTTTGGGCATGGTATACGCTCCTAAGACCTGCCGAGTGTTTTGTGGATGTGCGCGATACTGGGTCTGCAGCCGTCGCGTAGAGTGTCAGCAAATTATACCGCAATGGGGACAAAGCGGGCAGGAATGAAAGAAAAGAACCGAGAGGCGTGCAGGGTCGGTAGTAATACCTTAGATAGCTCTATTGACGTATTTCTGTGTCCTCAAGTAAACCCATAGCAAGACGGTAGTGTTTCAAAAGTGGAGATGGACTGAGATTGATGGCACACTGGGCCCGGTCTTGAGAGTGTCCAGCCGCGAGGAGAGGCCCATGACCTTCGTCACCGTCCACTGTCCCCATTGTGACAGCGAGCAGATCGTCAAACGCGGCAAAACGCGCCGCGGGACCCAGCGCTACTTGTGCCAGAATATCGCGTGTATCACAGGGAGTTTTCTGCTCGACTACCGCAACCGCGGGTGTTTGCCTGAGGGGAAGCGGCAAATCATTGACATGAGCCTCAATGCCAGTGGCGTGCGCGATACAGCGCGATCGCTGCACATCAGTCCCACCACTGTGCTGAGTGAGCTCAAGAAGAAAGAGGCCGTGCGAGAGTCGGTGAACACCGCGTTGCTGCGCACGCTGAACCCGGAGAAGGTGACCGTAGATATCGAGCGTGCTGGCGAAGCCGAGATGGATGAGATGTGGTCGTTTGTCGGCCACAAAGGGAACCCACGCTGGCTGTGGCATGCCATTGACCATCATACAGGCGCGGTCTTGGCGTATGTCTTTGGGCGGCGTCAAGATGCCGTCTTTCGCAAGCTTCAAGCGCTGCTGGAGCCCTTCGGCCTCACGCATTATTTGACGGATCAATGGGGCGCATACACACGTCACCTCGACCCTGAAGAGCATACCGTCGGCAAACGCCACACCCAGAAAATCGAGCGCAAGCATCTCACCCTACGGACGCGTATCAAACGCTTGGTCCGGAAGACGATCTGCTTCTCGAAAACGACCCAGATGCATGACATCGTCATTGGCTTGTTTGTCAATCGCTATGCCTTTGGACGAGCGGTGTAAATATGGCCATCTCCACTTTTGAAACACTACCCACTTTTGAAACACTCCCAGCTCCTACACCTCCCGGCACCTCCCGGGCGAAGGTCCACCGGATGTCCTGCTCGATCGCCGTGCCATCCATGGCCGCGAGGTCATGCGAACCTAGCAACGCCAGCCGGACGCGCAGCGTCACGCGGTAGCTGTCGAGCAGGCCTTCGAGCTACGCCTGTTCCCTGAGATAGCCAGGCACGCCGTTGCGACGCTGGCGGATCGTTTCTTCGACGAGCAGCAGGCGCCACAGGGGCTATGGCGGCGTGCCGGCCTCTGCCTGTTCCCAGTCGGCACGATCAGTAAAAGTCAGCATCCGCACGGAGCCCAGCGCATGCCCGGCCAGGTGCGCCAGGAGGCGTCGCCGGGCGGCTTCGACATCCCCCTGCGCAGGGCTGGCGCCGCTGGCTCAGCTGACGGCGGCACGGTGCTCTGCGGCCTGCCAGAGGGCGAGGAGCCGCCTGGTGATCACCGAATCTTCATATGGGTGTGTCCGCTCGATCAAGGCTTGAAACTGCGGGTCCGCGGCTGGGGGACGGCCCTGCGCCCGGAGGATGGTGGTCTCCGCCCCGGCCTCCTCCTGCTGACCCAGCGCCTGGAGCGCCGCCACGAGATATGTGCGGGCGGAGCGAAAATTGGGGCTCGTGTGGAGGGAGGCCCGCAGGTGCTTTGCCGCCAGCTGATACAGGGGCTGGGCGGCGGTTAGGTCCGCTTCCTCAGTCAGGAGGCCCCAGACAGTATACGCCTGGCCCCGGTGATAGTCGTAAAAGTGGGACCCGCGCGGATCGAGGCGCAAGGCCTCGGCCGTATGGCGTAGGGCGGTGTCAGGCTGTCCCCGATAGATCTGTACCAGCGCCGCCAGGCCATGGCCGTTGGCGAGGTGCGGCGCACAGCGGATGGCCTCCTCGGACACCACCTGGGCCTCCGTATGGTGCCCCTGGTAGAGGCAGACAAAGCCCCACTGTTCGAGCACGTGCGGCAGCGAAGGCTGGGGTGGGGGCTCACGGCGCGCCAGCGCCACCGCATGCTGCGCCCAGCGTGCGGCCTCAGCCAGCGCGCGCGCAGGGTCCGGGGTCCAGCCGAAAGTCCACGCCTGGCGATACGTCGCGGCCCGTAAGCCATACGCCCGCGCACACTGGGGGTCCGCCTGAGTCGCCTGCTCGAAGAGCCGGCGTGCCTCGAGATTGTCCTGGGGCGTGAAGCGCAGATACCGCTCAACACCCTTCCGGTAGCAGTCCCAGGCGTCGTCCTGGCTGGGGGCGGGCTGTCCCAGCAGCACGGCGGGGGCGCTGGCTGCATAGCCGAGCACCGTGCGGCGCGTGACCTCCTCGGCGGGCTGCGGGTGCGCCCGCACCTCCTTGGCGTAATCCTGCTGCTCACTCATCGCTCACCTCCTGCTTCATGCGAGCGGCGGGTGTCCCGCTGCTCACCAGTGCTACCCGTGTCGCGTCCTCCTGCTGCCACGCAGCGAGCTGCCGGGCCACGAGGCCCGCAATCTGCTGGCTGGCCGAGGTGCGGCGTTGCACACAGGCAATCCGTAACCGATGCTACAGGTCATCATCCGGGTACAGCTAGACTTTCTTCATCGCACGTTCCTCCACTGGCGCATGCCATCATTATGGAATGCATTATCGCACCCCTCGGGAGGCGCGCGCAAGCGTGTTCCGAGACGGAGGACACGGCGGCCCTGGGACTGCACGCTGCAGGCCATCCGCTCAGAGAGGGAAAGAAAAAGATCGGCATGAGACCGAAGGAGACGACTATGTGCTCTAGTGCTGTTGGGTGCATCGTCACGCTCACTCTAAGCCTGCTCGTGATGCCGCTCGCCGCCGGACAGCAGCCAATGAAAGGCTACCGGATCGGGTGGCTCAACTTTGGCCGCTCAATTTATCGGAGTCGCTCAATTTATAGCTGTTTGTAGCGCATAAACACTGGCTGAGAAGCTGCGTATGTCCTCCCTGTTTTCGGGCCAATCCCGCAAAAACAGGGGGCCTCATCGAGGCCTACGCGTGTATATTTACACCAACTTCAATCAACTACAAACTGCTATAAATTGAGCGAAAGGATATAAATTTTTCCACGGCTCGGTAAGCACACCTCCCATAAGAGGGACAAAAGAGCGGGGGGTAAGGGGCTCTGCAGGTTGCTTCTGTGATGGGTGCAATCGATCTCATAACAGCACTTGTAAGTTAAGCAGCTTTCGCACGTTGACTCGGTTCAAGACCTTGGCAATCTGTTGCCTCAATCGACGCCCCTGTCGGTAAGGGCTCCGCTTGGTTGCTTCGGATCAGGACCCGCTGACCGACCTGCATTTGATCCAGCCAGCGGTGGTAACCCCATGCAAAGAACCGTTCCCAATCCCCGTTGAGCTCAATACAGCGAAGATGCAGCAAGGCTTCGGCTCGCTCTGGTATCCAGCGCATGCCACTACAGTCGAGCCGCTCCCCCACCACGTAGCGCGCCGCCCCCTCGACAATCCCCGACGCGATCACCATATCCCCTTCGATCAGGTCCTTATAGGCCATCATGGAAAGGCGCTTGTCGAGATAGCCGATGAGGTCGCTGAGGGCGTCTCGTTTGCCCGTATCGCGCTTGGCTCTGGCCGATAGTGTCAGCTGCAAGGCTTTGAGCCCCGTCACGAGTTCGACCGTTCGGCCTGTATATAAGCGTTCTCTCTGATCCTCCACCCAGTGTTCAACCTGGGCGGGCTCCGGGCCATAGAGCACCCGGGCCACTTTCCACAGTCGCTCTTCGACGTGGCGAATGTCTAAAGCAAACGTCGCCTGGGGAAAGAACGTGGACAGACCGTCATAGAGGCAGGTTTCCCCGTCGACGACAATGTGAATCCGCTTCTCGGTCCCCGGCGGAAAACCCCGCTGGGTCGCTTGCTCCATGTCTGTGCCACGGCAAAGCAGCACATCCATGCCCTCTGCCATCATCCGCCTGGCCCCAGAGCCTGGCGAGACCCTCCTAATACCTGACAAGATCCTGGCGACGCTGGTGCGTGTGAGTGCCGCCTTGCATGGGGTTCCCGGAGCTTTGGAACGGTTATGGCAGGCATTCCATCATGGCTCGCATACGACGGGAACCCCACGATCGGAAGACTCAAACGGGCTCAAGAATAAGAGGGTGGTGTTTCAAACGTGGATATAGATGGAAATAACACCATATAAATCAAAGCCATAGGAGTCACCATCTCCACTTTTGAAACACTACCAATTCAACTAACCAGTTGCAATATATAGACTTGTCTCATTGTTTATGCAAAAGACACGGTTGCACAGGAAAATCAATACGTTAGGAGAATCTAAGCGTTATCTGGGACATCCCCACCACACTGTTATCCCCACTACAAACTGCTAGCAATTGAGCAAGACCGACAAGCACAATTGCGTTGATTGGTTTGTAAGAGACTAACACCATCGGTTCATAGTGGCAGATATTGCAGTGTGTTTGACCACTCTTCTGCTTCGGAGGCTTCCCAGATCATCAAGAGTTCTTCGACGGCGATTCCGATGGGCAAGTCTTGAGAGAGAAGAAAGACGCCGGGGCTTTGTTGTGTGGCGATAAAGTTGGCGAAATGCACCGGCATCGTATGGTGATCGTGCGAGACCAGTATCCGGCCTTCGCGCGCCGCGGTAGCTAATACTTCCAGATCTGGCAGCCCGCGGATCTTGGCTTCGTCAGCGGTCCGGAATGCAATGGCCGGCTCGCGCCTTTGCAAGGCTTGTATGATGGTTTGATTGAAATCGGCGTCGGCCTGAAACGTAATCCTCACTGCTGAACAGTTTCAGGTACTTCCGTCGCAGTAGCCTTCTGCCGTTTATACGCGGCGAGTCGTTCGTAGAGCTGCGGCTTATTCTGGCGTAGCTGCTCAATGCTCTTGTGGCAGGCCGCTTCAAACTCGACTTTGCTCCGGCTGAGGTACTTGTCAATCTCTTCCTGGTTGGCCAAGTAAAAGGTAATCGCGCCGTACACTTCCTCCAGCGTCAGCACAGGAAAGTTTGCCTTGATATGCTCGGGCGAAAGGCCATCGCGCCAGGCATACACGACCGAATCGAGTGAGACGCGCGAATCGGTGATGCGATAAGCTCCAGCAATCTGGGTGACATAATCTTTCATATTGCTTCCCCTCATCAGCTCACGTCATAGCGACATTCTATCGCTTTACACGCGAGATTGCCAGGCCTATGAACATCCGGCATGCACGTGCAGCAGGCTGCAAGCAGCACCTGCAAAATACGAGGCGGAATACACTTGATGCCCTGATCCGAAAACGTTGGACATTTTAGTTCAATGAATCCTATCTTGTCGCATAAGGGTAAGTTACGCGTCATGATGTTCCGCCCCTGAAATCAAACCCTTCCCTGGTGCACCTGTGCGTCGCACAGGTGCAAGGCAAAACCGCCCTCACCGCTGGACGATTGCGGAGAGACGTGGAGCCGGGAGAGGATAGCCCAGGGCGAGCGCGGGACCAAAACGCACGGGTTGTGCGCATGGTCCCGTGCCGCGTGTGCCGAGCCCAGGCCTCCGACACGTTCGGCCGCGGTAGGCGTGTGCGTAGGCTGCGCTGTGCGTCTCGGCAGCCGGAAACCTCGCCCTCGCACCAAGCGCGCGACGAGCGTGCGCTTGGCCTCTTCTTTGGCGCGGAGGCCCGCCTGCATCGACAAGAGAACGAGGACGAGGTCGCGTGCGGGAGAGCGGGTGGTCGCCAGGGACCCCAGCATGGCCCGCTCCTGGGTCGGACTGACCATTGTGGCGTGCTTACCCGGCATGGCGATGCCCCGGTCGAGAGAGGCTCTTCATTCATATAACTGGTTGCGAGTTTTGCAATTGCCTCTAACGTCTTGTAGTCTCTGAAGTAATTCGCTTCTCCATGTCACTTCACCCTTCCTCCTATGAGGCCATTGCATGATGAGCACCACGGTACAAAAGCCTGCAACGACGCCGATTCCTGTCCAGCTGTCCGAACCCGAGTTCGAGGCATTTATCTTACCGCACCTCTCCATGCCCAAGCGGGGACCGAAGTGCAAACTGGGCTATTACCGGGTCTTTAACCTCATCTTGTGGGTGCTCTACACGGGGATGCAATGGAAGAGCTTGCCCATACCACAAGACGCCCACGGCGAGCCGGCCATCCACTATACGACCATCTACAAAGTCTTTGCCAAATGGGCGGATGACGGGTCGCTGTGGCAGGCGTTCGTAGCCAGTGTGCGGCATCTCGCGGCCGAGAAGCAACTCGATCTCACCGTGCTCCATGGCGACGGGACCAACACCGTGGCCAAAAAAGGGGCGATGGGATTGGCTACTCGGGCCACAAACATCAGAAGGGCGACAAGGTCATTGCCATCATCGACAATCATGGCTACGTCCTCGCGCCTGTCCCTGTGGCTCCTGTCAATGAGACCGAATGGTCTTGTTACCGGAAAGCCTGAAGGCGTTAAAAGAGGTGGCCAAAGAGGTCGGGCTGGATCTCAGAGGGGCTTATCTCAATCTGGATGGCGGCTTTGATTCTGCGCACAATCGCAAGTGCATTTTCAATGCGGGCCTCATCCCCAATATCAAAGAGAATCCCCGCAACCGTAAGCCCCCGAAGCGCGGGCGCAAATGCCTCTTCAATGAAGCCATCCATGCGTTGCGGATGCGCGTGGAGCGCACCTTTGCGTGGGAAGATAAGTTCAAACGACTACTGCTCCGCTTTGAACGTATCCAGCAGCGGCACTATGGTATGAAGTTGCTGGCCTACACGTTGATCAATCTGCGCAAGTTCTGTGGCACCTAAAACTTGCAACCAGCTAATTGAAAGGTGTTATCCGCGACATTGGCGGTGGCACACGCCCACCCCACGATCAACCCCCATTGATTGAGGAGGAGACAGAGTTTGCCGCCGACAATCCAGCGATGATTCGACACGCCTTTACGGCCGATTTGCTGCGGGCTCCGGCCCTCGCGGATGGGGTGGATCAGCTCGATCCCATACGTGTCGATGACGCCGAGCACCGTCGGGGAGGCTAGGAAGCTCTGCGTCCAGTCCTGATGGGTCACGAAGAGGCGAAAGAGCCGCGTCCTCTCGGGGAGCCGTGGAAACAGCGTTCGATAGTCGCGTGTCAGCCAGCGATAGAACGCCCGATTGCCCCCGCCTTTGAGCGCATGGAGCAGCCCCAAAGTGACCACTTCACTGGGCCAGAGGTGGGCCTCGGGGTGTTTGGGGATGGCGCCCAGCTGCTCATCGACCTCGTAGAACAACGCCGTGATAAAATCCACTGTGGTCATGCGGCTCTCCTCTCAGGGGCAGGATGTCACACCGACCAGCGTGGAGGAGTCGTCTGACGACTGCAAGCCTAAAAACGTGTACTGTCAGTTGTTACAGTTCTATGCCTCTTGAGTAGTTTGTAAGAGACTAACACCATGGGTTACTATGCAGATCATACTCCTCGGTGTGCTGGAGAAACGCTTACCTTGCCTTTAAGACTATATTGTGTTATTGTCTTCTATCTGTCCTACGCAAGCATAAGACCTTGTTTATGTCTGCGAGGTGCTTTCTCGCCGTTTCTCCTGCATCGTGCTCTTGCGCTTTTTTGCTTCTGCATACTGTTCGGATGACCTGGCGATTCTCTCCCTGCTTTCTCACAAGAGGATTCTCGTGTGAACATTTATGTGAGCAATATTGCGTTTAATGCGACGACTCAAGACCTCCGCCAGCTCTTCGAATCGTATGGTGCAGTGGATAAGGTCAATATTATTACCGATCGTGACACCGGCCAGTCCCGGGGGTTTGGCTTCGTTGAGATGCCCGACAGCGCCGCCGCCAAAGCCGCCATTCAAGGTGCCCAGGGCAAGGAGCTGGCGGGACGTGCCTTAACGGTCGATGAAGCTAGGCCGCGTGAACCGCGCCGTGAGCCCCGTCAGGCGCGCTGGTAAGCCACCAGTCCATACGGAGCTGTAGACGTTCGGATAGTAGGTCGTGAAGACGGCCACCCTTTGGGGTGGCCGTTGCTGTTTGTGCCACCCCTCCCCTCTTCAGCCCCCCAAACTGCTTGTATGCATGTGACCGTGGTATACTCCACTTACACCTTAGAGTTATAAGGTGCAATACATGCTCTTCTCTTATCGTATCTACTCACCATCCTGATAACGTTCAGCCAACCACTTATGAAAGTAAGCGCTGTTTCTACAATGAGCAAAAAAAGCCGTCTGCGTCAATAAGCCATTTTTAACGCAACGATTTCAGAGTCTTGAGCAGATACTTGTTATTATCTTTCCATAAGTGTCATTTTGTGGTATTATTTATTCTCCATCCTATGAAATCATAAGAGATATTTTGTGATTCCTAGGCCCTCTCGCCGATTCTCCTGCATATTGCTTTGGCGTTTTTTGCTTCTGCATACTGTTTGGATGACCTGGCGATCGTGTGTCCCCTTTCCCATAGAGAACTTCCATGGAGGAAGAGCCCATGATATACGAAGTCCGTACCTATACCCTGCGCCCCGGCGGGGCCGTGGCCGAATTTGAAGAGCGCTTTGCCAAGCGGCTGCCCCTGCGGGAGAAACACTCCAAGTTAGGCGCCTTCTGGCACACCGAGTTCGGGCCGCTCAACCAGGTCATCCACGTCTATCCCTATGACGACCTGCAACAGCGTACGGCTGTACGCGCCGCGCTCGCGCAAGACACCGCGCGGCAGCAGCTCCCCGGCGGAGGGGACTTGGTCGTGGCGCAGGAGTCCGAGATCATGCATCCGGCGCCGTTTATGCACCCCCTGGGCAGCCGGGACTACGGCACCGGGAACGTGTATGAGATGCGAACCTATACCTATGCCCCGGGCGACATCCCCAAGGTGCTGGATGGGTGGAGCAAAGCCATTGATGCGCGGGAGAAGTTCTCGCCATTGGCGGCCTGCTGGACGAGCGAGGTCGGCGGGCTGAACAAATTCGTCCACACCTGGGTGTACAAGGATCTGAACGAGCGCACACGCGTCCGAGAGGCATCCCGCCAGTCCGGTGGCGCGTGGCCGCCCCAGACCGGGGTGCGGCCGATCCGGCAGGAAAACAAGCTGCTCGTGCCGGCGGCCTTCTCCCCCGTGCGGTAGTCGTCCCGCGTGAACCGCGCCGTGAGCCGAGCCGGTCGCGCTGGTAAGCGACCGGCCGGTCACGTCTGCATCGTGGTGGATGAGATCACGGCGTTGATACGGTGGAGGCCCTCACACGGAGGGCAACTATGGAGGGTAAAGCCATGTTGGCAGAACCAGAAACACTGGTCTTGTCTGGAGCATCCTGGCCTGTCGGCGAACCCGTCACGCTTGTGATCGAGGAAGAACGTTTCTTTGGGTGGGTAGCGTCTGCATCGCCGGCTCACAGTCTCGCGTGTGTTGCTATCGAGTTTAAACGAGGCTCCCAACGGGTCCAGGAATGCATTCCGGTTGAAAATATACAGAGGCTCAGAGATTATTTACAAGCGCATCCGGAATTACGCAAGATGCAGGAGAAGGGAGCGCCGTTGCGGAAAGGTTGACAGAGGTGTAGCGGCTTGCAAGCAGTATGAAGCGGGCTTGCAAACAGCGGGTCGTGTCCCTGTAGGCTGCGGCTAAATACAAGAGGCCTGCCTGGCGATCGTCACTGGAGCAAAAAGGTGCAGTCCATCGGGCCATTATGGCATTTGAGAGGCCCTCTCCCTCTGGTAACGCCTTTGCAGCCGGCTATGCAGACGCATGTCGCCTGCGGAGACCAGCTTCCCTGATCGCTTCCCACCATCGCGGTGTGCTCACACCCCTGCTGGCTGGGGCCACGGTGGGACGCGAAAGAGCAGCACCTCGCGCAGCGTCCAGACATGGTCGGTGAGCCCCGCCGCCATCGCCGGCGTCCGCGGCTGCCACTGTGTGGCCGAGCCGCTGCCATCGGTGAACTCCGGCGGCAGCAAGGGTAGGCGTACGCTCGCATGAGGCAAACAGAAATTGTAGTAGCAATGGAAAACGGCCAACTGCTGCCGCAACCCGTCTTCGCCCTTGCATAGGGTGCTGACCCGTCGCCCGACCGCGGCGACATGCTGCCGGATGGTGAGGTTGAGCCGCTCCACGAAGGCCGTGTTGATGTGCCAGCCCAATGGGGCCAGGATGTCATTGACGGTCTCCAGGGTGCCAAACACCACGCGGTGAAGCCGTCGGTCAGGAAGAGGGGCACACAGCCGGGTGCCAGTACCTGGACGACCTGGTGCACCACGCTCTGAGCCATGGCCAGTGTCCGGTCCCCGATGTCGATGGCCAACAGCAGCTTGCTCGCCGGATCGATGGCCGTCCACACCCAATGCGGCGAGCGCGAGAGGCGCTGGATCGCCTTGGCCTCACTGATCTTGCCCGCCTTGACCGCGCTGAGCAGGGCAAAGAGTTCGTCCAGTTGCACCTGCGTGACGCGTACGTCGTGCAAGAAATACTGCGAGAAGGCCACGGCGTGGTCTGCGACTTCGAC
>Ga0209382_10011836_pt1 | contig 10800 bp, 7 predicted proteins | sample SoiMetdeltSBSDD5_FD_187599 | JGI IMG/M metagenome (GOLD analysis project Ga0209382, IMG submission 187599) | Bulk soil microbial communities from a Populus tree surrounding site in Tennessee, USA - Soil MetaG P. deltoides SBSDD5 (SPAdes) (version 2) | ecosystem: Environmental > Terrestrial >...
GATGCGCTCGCCGAAGCGCAGGTCCCCCTTGGCGATGGGCCGTTCGCAGCCGCGGCACCTGGCGCGGCCGGTCGGGGCGGGCTCGAAGAGATGCGGCACGATCAAGACCTCCGGCCGGACGACCCGCGCGGTTCATCAACAGGCAGCTCCCGGGCGAGCTCGAGGTAACGGCAGCAGGCGTTCGCGAGCCGCATCTCTCTCGGGGTCTTGCACTCGGGCTCGAACAACCGCGGGTTTCCGACGACCACACAGGCGCAGCGCGCGCGCGACGTGGCGACGTTGAAGCGGTTGAGGCTGTAGAGGAACTCCATGCCGCGCGGGGCGTCGGCGGGGGTCGAGGTCGTCATGGAATAGATGACCACCGGCGCCTCCTGGCCCTGGAACCGGTCGACGGTGCCGATCCGCGCGTCCCGCGGCAGGCGGGCGCTCAGATCGGCGACCTGGGCATTGTAAGGGGCGATGATCAAGATGTCCTCGAGCCGCAGGGGGTGTTCGGTCCCATCCTGCTTCCGCCAGCGCAGGTCGCCCGCGGCCAGCCGCTCGACCAGGGCCGCGACGGCGGTCACCTCCTCGGGGCTGCTGCTCTGGTTGCCGTCGTGCGCGACGGGGAGGAACCAGAGCCCGGCGCCAGCTATCGGGGCCGGGCCCAGGATGGCCTGGCCCTCCAGGCCCGCGTGCGGTTTCAGGCGGCCGTCGTAGAACAGTTCTGACGTGAAGCCGCAGATCGCGGGGTGCAGCCGCCAGGTCTCTTCAAGGAAAAGGCCGCGGTCCTCGGCGATCGTCTTCTTGCCCTGGAGCAGGTGCTCGAGCGCGGAGACGTCGGTCCCTTCCGGGTGGGTGCCCTGGAGAGGCTGGTCGAGCTGGCGGGGATCGCCGAGCAGGACCAGCGAGCCGGCGCACTGGGCGATCGAAAGGACGTTGGCGAGGGACATCTGGCCGGCCTCGTCGACGAACAGGACGTCCACGGTCTCGAAGAACTCCTCGCGCGACCAGAGCCAGGCGGTCCCGCCGAGCACCATGGCGGCGCCCGTGCTCACGGCGCGCAGGGCGCGGGCGTTGTCGGTGATCTCGGTGATGTCGCCCGCACCGCCCCGGGCAGGCTCCGCCACTTTCTGATAGCAGCGCGGCAAGACGTCCGCCTCCTTCCCGGCCCGGACGACCTCGTCGAGCAGGTTGCGGATCACCTTGTGGCTCGTGGCGCACACGCCGACCTTCTTTCCGGCCCGAACGAGATCGCAGATCATCCGGGCCCCCGTGTATGTCTTGCCGGTCCCGGGAGGCCCCTGAATCGCCAGCGTGCCGTGACCGAGCCTCGCGACGAGCCGGCGCGCCGCGCCGATGCCGGTCTCGTCCGTGCGGCGCAGGGATCCGCCGGCGTGGCCGACGACCCGCGGCGCGCGCCCCAGCAGGAGATCGCGCGCGGCGCGATGCGGGCCGATGGCGTCGAGGCCGTTGTCGAGGATCCACCGCCCGAGCCGAAGCAGGGAGGCGGCCTGCTCGGTGGTGCCCACATAGTCATGAGCGAAGACGCTGGCGGGATGCAGGTGGGCCGCGGCGCCGCGCTTCTTGACGTCGAGGGTTCGCGCCGCCAGGTCGATCGCGACCACCTTGCCGAAATCCTGATCGTGCGGAAGCGGGACCTTCAGAGTATCCCCCTCGCGGATGCTGGTCTCCTGGGGCGGGAAGCGGTACCGGTCCGCCGCCCCGCCCTCGCCGACGACGCGACCGACGGACTCCAGCCCCGAGATCGCCGCCTTCTCGTCGAGCAGGTCCTCGTCGGACAGGTCGCGGAGGCGGAAGAACTCCCACCAGCTCGCCTTGTTCTCGCGCCGGTGCCACTCGAGCATGTAGGCGAGGAGCCACCGCGCCTGTTGCTCTTCCGAGCGCTCGGCACGCTCGAGCGGCACACCGTCGAGGAGCGAGCCCATGACCTCGCGGACCTCGCGGTCCCGCTCGGCGACGGCGTCGCTCGGCAGGCCCTCGCCGATCGGGGGCCGCGCAACGGCCGTTCCCTTCTCCTCCAGGCCGGCGCGCACCTCTTCGAGCCAGCGGTCCAGCCGGAGGGCCGACACGCAGTCGTCGCGGTTGTAGGCCGCGACGACCTTCCGGACGTCGTCGCCGACCGCGTCCGGCTCTTCCCGCTCGAGGGCGCGCTGCACGAGGCGCAGGTTCACGCCGGCGTCGTCGAGAGCGGCGGCGCGCTCGAAGCCGTAGAGGGCCTCGAGCTTCTTGATCGAGTACTCCTCGACGCTCGCCCGGAGCGCCTGCCTGACGACCGCGTGGAGATCGACGAACAGGCCGGCGCGGAGCATCCGGTCCACTTCGTTCTCGCGCGTCGCGTAGCGCCCCATCAGGCGCTTGATCGCGGACGGCTCGTACGGCGCGAAGTGGTAGATGTGGAGATCCGGATGCCGCGCCCAGCGCTCCATGACGAAGTCCATGAACGTCTCGAACGCCTGGCGCTCGGCGGCCGGATCGAGCGCCCAGAGACAGTGGTAGTCCGGGCTTCCGGGGCGCTCCTCCACGACCCATCCGAACAGGTACTCGCGCCCCGACTCGCCGACGAAGGGATCCCCCTCGAGGTCGAAGAAGACGTCCCCGGGCGAGGGGGCGGGCAGCCGCTCGAGGCCCAGCCCGGGCTGGAGCGGCAGGAGCTCGTACAGCGCCCGGCCGGCGTTCCGCCCGTCGCGCTGCACGCGGGCCTGCTCGCGCACCCGGGCGTACGATTCGACCGCACCCCGGGTCGGCTTCCAGGCGAGCGGCAGGGGCTCCGAGGCCAGCGTCTCGAGCGTCGTCACTTGACGCGCCTGGAGCTCGCGGGTCTGCAGCCTGCTGATCCCGGCCACGAAGCCAAGGTGGTCGTCCTTGCGCCTCTGGGAGTCGCAGACCGGCCACCAGCGGCAGCTTTCGCAGTGGGGGACCGGGTCGGGGTAGGTCGAGATCGACAGGCCGCCCGGCTCGGCGAACATCGGCAAGAGGGGTTGCTCCTCGCGCGCCCGCGGGCCTGCGCCCTCCTCCGCGGGGACCGGGCGGACCGCGGCCTCGAGGCGCCGGCGCACCAGGCGGTAATAGGCCATGAAGTCGTCGACGCGATACTCGTCGGGCTTGAAGTCGTCGCGCGGCGGCACGATGTACATCGTCTCCGGCCGCACGCCCTGGATGGTCTCGAGCAGGTCCGAATAGAGGCAGATCTGGAGGACCGAGCCCCCCTTGGTCTCGAGGGCCAGCTTCGTGTCCCAGACTTCGTAGGACCAGCCCCCGAGGCGGCTCGGGCGCGGGACCTTGCGCAGCACGTCGGCCCGTCCGAACCAGCGCCCGTCGAGGAGCGTCGCCTGCACGATGACGTCGGCCCCCTCGCGCATCGCCGAGAGCGTCCGCTCGAACGCCTTGTCCTCGTCGGACCCGTCGGCTGCCGGGGCGCCGGCCTCGGCCGGCCTGGCGATGCGCAGGCCCTCCCCTTCGAGGTGGAGCAGGAAGGCCTGCTCGTGCTCGTCCCCGCGCTCGCGGAGGATCGCGGCGTCGGGAGAGAACCAGTCCGGCGGTCGCCGCTGCCCTCGCGCCGCCGCCAGGTTGAGCTGGCTCAGGTGATGGCAGGCGAGGTGATTGGCCAGATCGGTGGCGCTGAGGCGCAGAGTGCTTCCGGCCTGTTTCATGGCCCGGAGTCCTTCGGGGTCGCGGCGCGCCACAGGTCGTCCAGCATCTGGGCGAACCGCGGCGCCAGGGCTTCGTCCTCGTGCTTGAAATAGACCCAGGCGCGGGCCAGGGGCTGCGCCCTCAGGCGGTCGGCCCAGGCGCGCAGATCGCTTTCGGTGTACTGCGTCCGTCTCAGGCGCAGGTACGCGTCCTCCGAGGTGCAGACGAACGGAGACGTGCCGTCCTCGTCGTCCTCCACGACGCACAGCGCCGCGGCGTGCGCGCGCAGCGTCTCGTACACCTCGTCGTCCTGCCAGGAATCGTGGCGGAACTCCAGGGCGACCCGCTGGCCGGCCGGCAGCGCGCCGAGCAGATCGCGCAAGCGGGGAAGGTCCTTCTTCAGGAACGGCGGCAGCTGGAAGAGCAGCATGCCGAGCCTGTCCCCGAGGACGGCGGCGCGCCGGGTGAACAAGGCCACGTCGAGCGCGACCTCTTTCAGGCGCTTGAAGTGCGTGATGCGCTGCGGCGCCTTGAGCGTGAAGGCGAACGTCCCGGACACCTCGCGAGCCCACCCCTCGAGGAGCGATTCCTTCGGCATCCGGTAGAAGGTGTTGTTGATCTCGACGGTCGGGAAGCGCTCCGCATAGTACCGCAGCATGGCGGACGCCGGCGTCTTCTCAGGGTAGAACGGGCCGACCCACTCCTTGTAGGAGTAGCCGCTCGTTCCCGTCAGCATCTGCACTCATGGACTCCAGACGGACGCCTTGCGAGTCCATTCGCTGTCCGGATACTTCTCCTTGAGGACCCTGGCCGTCGAGGCCAGGTGCGTGGCGTCGTTGCTTTCCTTGTAGGCCGCGACCCCCGCCCAGTAGCAGGCCTCGGGGGAGGCGCCGCTTCCGGGAAATCCGTCGCAGACCGATCGGAGGCGTTTCTCCGCCTCGCCAAAGTCCTGATGCTGGAAGGAGAGCTTCCCCAGGCCCAGCTGCAGCTGCGCCAGGAAGTCGTCGACCGGCAGGAATCCTTCGATCCGGTGTCTCTCGACTCCCTCGGAGTCCAGAACGATCTGGGTGGGGGTCCACTGCGCGTTGAACCGCTGGAAGGCCGGCTTCTGCTCCTTGATGTGAAACTTCACGGGCAGGAATCGAGTGGAAACGGCTTCGACGACTCGCGGGTTCGGATAGACCTCGGCTTCCAGCCGGGCGCATCCCCCTCACATGGGGGCCGCGCTGAAGTCCAGCAGAACCGGCTTCCGCGCGGCTTTCGCCTCGGTCAGGGCAGCGTCGACGTCCTTCCGCCATGGAATCTCGGACATGGTGACCTCCTTGCGATATTTCGAAGATACCATATTGCGCGTGAAGCCGCCCTCCACGCCCGGGACTTCGCCGCTCGACGAGTACGCCTCCAAGCGGGCCTTCGACGCCACGCCCGAGCCGCCCCCCGCGGTGGCCGAGCGGAGCGGGCCGCTCCTCTTCGTGATCCAGAAGCACGCCGCCCGGCAGCTTCATTATGACGTGCGGCTCGAGTGCGACGGCGTCCTGAAGTCCTGGGCCTGCCCCAAGGGGCCGTCGCTCGACCCGGGCGAGAAGCACCTCGCGGTCCACGTCGAGGATCATCCCTACGACTATGCCTCGTTCGAAGGGATCATACCCCCCGGCCAGTACGGGGCGGGAGAGGTGATCGTCTGGGACTGCGGCGTCTACTCGCCGGACGAGGGGGGGACCTGGTTCGACGCCCGCGAGGAGGCCGAGAAGCGCACGAGGGAGGGGATCGCGAAGGGGAAGCTGAGCTTCACCCTGCGCGGCGAGAAGGTGAAGGGCTCGTTCGCCCTGGTGCGCACGAAGGAGGCGAAGAACTGGCTGCTGATCAAGCACAGGGACCGGTTCGCCGTGGCGGCCGGCTCGGCAACCGGCGACGTCACGGAGCGGAACCGCTCGGTGCTCTCCGGGGCGGCGGTCGAGGAGATGAAGGTCCTGCCGGCGCACCGCATGCCGGCGTCCCGCCTGGTCCCCGCGGGGGAGGTCGGGCCGATGCCTCGGAAGCTCGAGCCGATGCTGGCCGAGATCGGCGCCGCCCCCTTCAACCGTCCCGACTGGATGTGGGAACCGAAGCTCGACGGCTACCGCGTGCTCGCCTTCGTCGACGGCAAGGAGGTGAGGCTGCGCTCGCGGCGCGGGCTCGATCTGGGGCCGACGTTTCCGGGGCTGACCGCCGAGCTGGGCCAGCAGGCGGCCGGCCGGATGATCCTGGACGGCGAGATCGTGGCGTTCGACGCGGCCGGCCGGCCCTCGTTCCACGCGCTGCAGAACCGCGCCCAGGCAAAGACCGCGGCGGAGATCAAGGCGGCGGAGCGCGACGTGCCGGTCGTTCTGTACTGCTTCGACCTGCCGTACTTCGCAGGTGTCGACCTGCGCCAGGCGCCGTACCGCGATCGGCGGCGCTACCTCGCGCAGTGTCTCCTGCCCACGCCGCGCGTGCAGCTGGTGCACGCCTCCGAGGACGGCATCGCCCTGCACGAGGCGGCGCTTCAGAGCGGCTTCGAGGGGGTCCTCGGCAAGCGCAAGGACGGCCGCTACGAGTCGGGCCGGCGCTCGGGGTCGTGGCTGAAGGTCAAGCCGACCCGGAGCGCCGAGTTCGTCGTCGGCGGCTGGACGCGCGGGAAGGGATCGCGCGCGTCGCTCGGGGCGATCCTGGTCGGGTATTGGGACAGGAAGAAGCTCCGCTTCGCGTCCCACGTCGGATCGGGCTTCGACGAGCGCACCCTGAAGCAGCTGAAGGGGAAGCTGGAGCCGCTCGAACGGGACGCCTGCCCGTTCGCCGAGAAGCCGGACCTGACGAACCCGACCACGTGGGTGGAGCCGAAGCTGGTCGCCGAGGTCAAGTTCCACTCCTGGACCGAGGACGGCCACCTGCGCGCGCCGATCTTCCTGCGCCTGCGCGACGACGTGAAGGCGGCCAGCGTGACCGCGCGCGAGGTGCGGCGGGCCCGCGTGACGGGGGGGGCGCCCGCCGGGCCCGCGGCGCCGGCGGCGGGCGGCACCCGGGGCGCGGCGCATGCCCCGGGAGCGACGGGGGAGATCGCCCGCATCCTGGCGCAGCTCGAGGGGGGCCGGAAGGACTTCCCGCTCCTGGTCGGGCCGCACCGCATCCGCCTCACGCATCTCGACAAGGAGTACTGGCCGGCCGACGCCGCGCTGCGGCAGCCGGCCCTGACCAAGCGCGACCTGCTGCGCTACCTGGCGCGGGTGTCCCCCCTCATCCTGCCGCATCTCGCGGACCGCCCGCTCACGATGATCCGCATGCCGGAGGGGATCCAGGGACACCGCTTCTTCCAGAAGCACTGGGAGCAGGAGCGGCCGGAGTTCGTCGAGACGATCACCGTCTTCTCCGGGCACAAGGACGAGCGCCACGACTATCTCCTGTGCAACAACCTGGCGACGCTCCTGTGGCTGGCGCAGCTGGGGACGCTGGAGTTCCACGTCTGGCACTCGCGCGCCAGGCCGGGCCCGGACGCCAGGGGGCGGGGGACCGACTATGCCTCGTCGCTCCAGGCCCTGGAGAGCTCGGTGCTCGACTGCCCCGATTACCTTGTTTTCGACCTCGACCCCTACATATATTCTGGCAAGGAGGCGCCCGGCGACGAGCCGGAGCTGAACACGACGGCGTTCGAGAAGGGGAAGGAAGTGGCCTTCCGGCTGCGCGAGCTTCTGCAGAGCATGTCGCTCGAGTCGATCGTCAAGACCTCGGGCAAGACGGGGCTCCACGTCTTCGTGCCGATCCGGCGCACGCTCGGCTTCGACGCGGCCCGCGAGGTCTGCGAGCTGGTCGGGCGGCACCTCATGCGCCGGCACCCGAAGGACATCACCATGGAGTGGAGCGTGCCGAAGCGCACCGGCAAGATCTTCCTGGACTACAATATGAACGTCCGGGGCAAGACGCTGAACGTGGCCTACTCGCCGCGTGGCGCCGCGGGTGCCCCGGTCTCGATGCCGTTGACGTGGGAGGAGCTCGCAGGCGCGCACCCGCTCGACTTCCGGATCGTCAACGCCGCCGATCGTCTGGCGGGGACCGGCGATCGCTGGAGCGACGCGCTGAAGACCAAGCAGGACCTGGAGGGCGCACTCAAGCGCCCGACTTGACCGAATCCGGAGGGAAGCATGGCACCACGATCCATCGCGTCCTTGACCGTCTCCTTTGGGCTCGTTTCGATTCCGGTGAAGCTCTTCTCCGCCACCGAGGCGAGCCACGCGATTTCGTTCAACCTCCTGCACAAGGGATGCGGCTCGCGGCTCAAGCAGCAGTACCTGTGCGCCAAGGAGGAGGTGGCGGTCCCGCGCGACGACATGGTGAAGGGGTATGAGTTCGCCAAGGACCAGTACGTGATGTTCACCCCCGACGAGCTCAAGGCGATGGACGAGGCGGGCACGCACAGCGCGGAGATCGCCGAATTCGTGCCGATCGCCTCCATCGACCCGATGTACTTCGACAAGACGTACTACCTCGCCCCCGACAAGGGGGGGGCCAAGCCCTATGCACTGCTCGCCAGCGCGCTGAGCGAGTCGAAGCGCTGCGCCATCGGACGCTGGGCGGCGCGCGGCAAGCAGTACATCGTGATGATCCGCCCGGTTGCGGGCGGCCTGGTCATGCAGCAGCTTCTCTACGCCGGCGAGGTGAGGTCGATCCAGGAGATCGAGATCCAGAAGGGCGAGGTCAAGGACGCCGAGCTGAAGCTCGCGCAGCAGCTGATCGAGCAGCAGTCTTCCGAAGGCTTCGATCCCAAGCCGTACGTCGACGACGTGCGGACGCGCATCGAGGCGGCGATCCAGAAGAAGGTCGAGGGACAGGAGATCACGATGGCCGATGAGCCCGAGGGGGGCGCCCAGGTCATCGATCTCATGGAGGCCCTGCGCGCCAGCCTGGAGAAGAAGGCCCCCGCCAAGGCACGCGAGGCCAGGGCCGAGGCGTCCGCGGCCGCGACCGACGCGCGCAAGCCGGCCAAGCGCGCCCAGGAGAGCGAGGCCCCCGCGAAGAAGGCCGCCAAGAAGTAGGGGAGGAGCCGGCCCGCCATGCACCCGTACAGCGCGCGCGACGTCGAGAGGCTCGTCCATCTCCCGCGCGCCCGGATCCGATCGCTGGTCGAGGCCGGGTTCGTCTCGCCAGAGCGCGGGCCGCGCAACGCCTGGCGGTTCTCCTTCCAGGACCTGATCATCCTGCGCACCGCCCAGGCGCTCGCCGAGGCCCACGTGCCGCAGCGGCGCATCACGCAGGCCGTGAAGGAGCTGCGGCGCCGTCTCCCCGGGTCCATGCCCCTCTCCGGATTGAACATCGCGGCGGAAGCCGATCGAGTCGTCGTCAGGGAAGGGGACCGCGCCTGGGGTGCCGAAACGGGGCAATACCTGCTGCGCTTCGAGGGGGACCCCGATGCGGGCACCCTGAGCGTCCTCGAGCAGCAGGGCGCGGAGCCGCCGGCGAGCCAGGTGCCGCCGGCGGGCGCCGAGGACTGGTTCGATCGGGGGGCCGACCTCGAGACGCGGGACCCGGACGGCGCGCGAGAGGCGTACGAGCGGGCCATCGCCGCCGATCCCGGACTCGTCAGGGCACGCATCAACCTGGGGCGTCTCCTTCACGAAACGGGGCGCCTCGACGACGCCGAGCGCGTCTATCGCGACGCGTTGCGGGCGAGCGCCAACGACCCGCTCCTGCACTACGACCTGGCCGTCCTCCTCGAGGACATGGGCCGGAGAAGCGAAGCGCTGGACGCGTATCGCGCGGCGCTGCGCGAGGATCCCCGCTTCGCCGACTGCCATTACAACCTCGGCCTGCTGTGCAGACGCCTCGGCAAGCCCAAGGACGCCATCCAGCACCTGGCGGCGTACCGCAGGCTGACCGCGACGACGACCAGGCCGGAGTAGCGCTCTCGCGCCTTTGAAGCGGCTTGCGCTCGTCTCCCTCGTCGGCGCCAACCTCCTGGTCGCTCTCCAGGTCCTGCGGCACGACTGGGGCTACTACGAAACCATCCTGATCTTCTGGTGCGAGGCCCTGATCATCGGCGCCTTCAACGTGCTGCGCCTTCTCACGGTCGGGCTGTTCGGCGAGCGTCCTCTGGGAGAAACCGTAAGCCGATATGTGGAGTTCAGTCCGGGGTTCCGCGTCCTCGCCACGGCGGTGGGCACCGGCTTCTTCGCGTTCAAGTTCGGAATGTTCGCCCTGGGCGTGGGACTCCTCGTCCTGGCGCTTCCGGCATTCCCTGCCCCGCCGGGCTCGGGAGGCAGCCGCGTCTTCGCAGGGCTCACGGCCGCCGGACCGGGCGTGGCTGCGGCCGTGGCGGGTCTCGTCCTGAGCCACGGCGTCTCGTTCGTCCGCAACTTCGTCATCGGCCGGGAGTATCGGCGGGTGATGCTGTTCGAGCTCATCTTCCTGCCCTATCTGCGGATGGGACTCGTGGCGATGGTGCTGGCGGCGGGGCTGGTGGCGATCCGCCTTCTCCCGGGTTGGGCGAACGCCACTCTCTTCGCTGTGGTGATGATTCTCGCCAAGCTCGCGGCCGACTGCGTGAGTCACACCGTGGAGCACGCCTGGATCGGCGCCCGGCCCCTCCGGCAACCCGCCGGTTCCTCCGCCGGATCGGAGCAGCTCATCGGGACGTGATCCCTGAGCGCTCTACGGTTTGGTCGCCGGGCCGAACGTGCCGATCAGATCTCCGTTGCCACGCAACATCTGTACGAACAGATCCCGCCCGCTCTTGTGCTTCGGGATGATGTAGGCGTACGACGCGCCGCTTCCCGTGATGCATTCCGAGCAGGGGACCACGGCAGGGTTCAGCCGCGTGTACGTCCCGTCGTGATTGAGCACGACGACGTTGAAACCTGAAACGTAGCCCTCGAAGGTGGTGTTCCAGGTCAGGTAGCCCGAGCCCTTGCCGAGCGGGCTGTTGCGGCTGATCACGATGTCGGTCACGGCCTCTGTGCAGGCGTCGGCGTTCTGCGCCGGATTGGGGACCGTGGGGCAGACGTCGCAGACGTCGCCGAAACCGTCCTGGTCCGTATCCATCTGGTTCGCGTTCGGCACCGCGGGGCAGTTGTCGCAGGCGTCCGGGAGGCCGTCCCCGTCCGTGTCCGGAGAGGTCGGCGTGTGCACGCAGCCCAGAGAGGGGCTGCAGGAGTCGGTCGT
>Ga0209382_10011840_pt1 | contig 10796 bp, 7 predicted proteins | sample SoiMetdeltSBSDD5_FD_187599 | JGI IMG/M metagenome (GOLD analysis project Ga0209382, IMG submission 187599) | Bulk soil microbial communities from a Populus tree surrounding site in Tennessee, USA - Soil MetaG P. deltoides SBSDD5 (SPAdes) (version 2) | ecosystem: Environmental > Terrestrial >...
CCCAAGGTCGACGACGTGCTCAACGAGGTGGTGAACGGGATGCTGGCGCCGATCGACCAGCGCATTCAGTCCATCGAGATCGTCATCGAGCAGCTCAAACAGCGGGAGCCGGTCACCAGAAGCTACCTCAACCAGAGCCTGGACGACTTCCAATATCGGGTTGGTGCGATCTACGGCCTCAGGAACCGGGCGCGTTCGCCGCTGCTGCTCATGGGCCACTACCAGGCCGCCATGTCGGGAATAATCGGCGGCCTGACCCATCCGGACGAGGACTACGGGGCCAGGCGCGCGGAGGCGTACTTCCCGCGCGCATTCGCCTGGCTCTGCGCGGTCGCCAGCTCCCTGAACCTGCGACTGAGCCAGCTTATCTGGTTGAAGTTCGACGGGCAGTGCCCATACTGCAGGTCGGGTGAGTGCGCGTGCAACTGGGCGGACCGGCAGCCCGATCCGGAGCGCAACCAGCAGCTCGTTGCGCATATCGCCAACAAACGACTGGCCGATGCCGATCCATCGAAGACGTTCGGCCAGTACCAGGCGATGTTCCGCCGGATCTATGGAAAGAAGAACAGGCACGACGGGATACTACGAGTTGCGAAGCAGGCGTACGCCGAGCACGCCGGCGCGGTGGACGCCCTGCTTAGCTTGCGCAGCCTCGAGGAGTTGCGAGAGGTTCACATCCTGCACCTCGAGCTGAGCGACCTGGTGGCCTGGTTCTTCGCCTTGCTCAACTTCCACAACAAGGACTTCTCGTTCGTGTCGAGTTTCGAGAAGCTTTTCGGGCGTGGTTGTTATGCCTGCAAATCGGCATCCTGCGTCTGCCCAGGCGTAGAGCACGAGCTCAGGCTGGCGAGCTGGCGTGAGTTCTGACCACGGCTACCCACGCCCACCGCTGCCACCGTTGTCCGCGGGCCGCGGCCTGTTCGTGGTCTTCGAGGGGTTGGACGGCGCCGGCACGACGTCGCAGTCGACCCTGCTCGCCAACTGGCTGCGCGAGCACGACAGGGACGTGGAGCTCACCCACGAACCGTCGCACGGCCCGACGGGGGTCATGCTCCGGTCGGTCCTCGGCCGGCGGATGACCATGGACGTCGCCGCGCTGGCGCTGGCCTTCGCCGCCGACCGGCTCGACCACCTGTACAACGACCGCAACGGCCTGGTGGGCCGGCTGGCGAGCGGGTCGTGGGTGGTCTGCGACCGGTACGTGCTGTCCTCGCTGGCCTACCAGGCGTCCCAGGGGCTCGACCCGGACTGGCTGGTGTCGATCAACCAGCACGCCATCCAACCCGACGTCACGGTGTTCGTGGACGCCGCACCCTCGGTGTGCCTGGCACGCATCGGCCGGCGCAGCTCCGACGACGAGCTCTTCCACGGCCACGCGCAGCTGGGGCAGGTGCAGGAGTCCTACCGGGAGATCCTGCGGCGCGGCATGTTCGTCGGCGGCCTCATCACCGTCGACGGCGACGAACCGATGGACATCGTGGCCAAGCAGGTGCGCGCCGGCCTGGTGAGCTGGATCGTGCAGAACGAGCCGGCGCTGGCCGCCACGTTCGGTCCCGGTGCATAGCTTCGACAGAGCCACGCCCGCGTAAGGCGCACGGGTGCGGCATGCCACCATTTGCGTCATGAAGGCTCGTGTGCTCGTGGTGGACGACGACCCCGCCCTGGCGGAGATGCTGACGATCGTGCTGCGTGGCGAGGGATTCGACACCGCGGTCGTCAACGACGGCACCAGGGCGCTGCCGGCGCTGCGGGAGCTCAAGCCCGACCTTGTCCTGCTGGACCTGATGCTGCCCGGCATGAACGGCATCGACGTGTGCAAGGCGATGCGGGCCGAGTCCGGCGTGCCGATCGTGATGCTGACGGCCAAGACCGACACGGTCGACGTGGTGCTCGGGCTGGAGTCCGGCGCCGACGACTACGTCATGAAGCCGTTCAAGCCGAAGGAGCTCGTGGCCAGGGTCCGCGCGCGGCTGCGCCGGACCGACGCCGAGCCGGCCGAGGAACTGGCGATCGGTGACGTGGCCATCGACGTCCCCGGGCACCAGGTGACCCGCGACGGCGCCCCGATCGCGCTCACCCCGCTGGAGTTCGACCTGCTGGTCGCGCTCGCCCGCAAGCCGCGGCAGGTGTTCACCCGCGAGGTGCTGCTGGAGCAGGTGTGGGGCTACCGGCACGCCGCGGACACCCGGCTGGTGAACGTGCACGTGCAGCGGCTGCGCTCCAAGGTGGAACGCGACCCGGAGCACCCGGAGGTGGTGCTGACCGTCCGCGGCGTCGGCTACAAGGCGGGCCCTCCGTGAGCAGTGCCGGGAGGCCACCGGGATGACCCGTGCCACGCCGCCACCGGCCGTGCTCGTCGCGGCCGTGGCGTGGGCGCGCGGCAAGTGGGCGGAGCTCGCCTCGTTGTGGCGGCGCTCGCTGCAGCTGCGCGTGGTGGCCAGCACGCTCGCGCTGTCCTCGGCGATGCTGCTGGTGCTCGGCCTGGTGCTGCAGACCCAGATCACCAACGGGCTGCTCGAGGCCAAGGTCGACGCGGCGCTGAAGCAGGCCACGGTCAGCCGCGACCTGGTCAAGCAGGAGCTGGGCAGCGTCGACCTGGCCACCGAGTCGGTGGCCGGCAAGCTGATCAGCGCCCGCAACCGGCTGGCCAGCCCGCCGTCCGGCGACGACAACGGCGACCTGTCGGCCGCCGGCGCCGGCACCTTCACCTCGGTGCTGGTCGACGGCAAGGCCGGTGGCCAGGACCCGCCGAGCAGCGGTCCGGTGTCGGAGGTGCCGGCCGAGCTGCGGGCCGCCGTTCTGCAGGACAAGTTCGCGCACAAGATCACCACCGTGACCCGGGACTCCGGGCAGGTGACCATGGTCGCGGTCGGCATACCGGTGGTGACCCCGAGCCGGACCCTGCAGCTGTACCTGCTGTTCCCGCTCACCGGCGAGCAGCAGACGCTGCAGCTGGTGCAGAACACGCTGCTGCTCGGTGGCCTGCTGCTCACCCTGCTGCTGGCCGGCATCGCCAGCCTGGTGACCAGGCAGGTGGTCAGTCCGGTGCGGCAGGCCGCCGAGGTCGCCGAGCGGTTCGCCGACGGGCACCTCGAGGAGCGGATGCCGGTTGCCGGCGAGGACGACGTGGCCCGGCTGGCCGTCTCGTTCAACGAGATGGCCAGCAGCATCCAGGACCAGATCCGCCGGCTGGAGGAGTTCGGCGCGCTGCAGCGCAGGTTCACCTCGGACGTCAGCCACGAGCTGCGCACGCCGCTGACCACGGTCCGGATGGCCGCGGACACCCTGCACGACGCGCGGGCGGACCTGCCGCCGGCGCTGGCCCGTTCCACCGAGCTGATGGTCGATGAGCTGGACCGCTTCGAGTCACTGCTCGGCGACCTGCTGGAGATCAGCCGGCTGGACGCCGGCGTCGCGGAGCTGTCCGTCGAACCGCTGGACGCCCGCGCCGTGGTCAGCGGCGTGGTGGAGGCGGTACGCCCGCTGGCGGCCGGCAGCGGGAGCGCGATCGAGCTGGTGGTGCCGGCGCAGGAGGTGACCGCCGAGCTGGACCAGCGGCGGGTGGCCAGGATCCTGCGCAACCTGCTGGCGAACGCGCTGGACCACGGCGAGGGCCGGCCGATCATGGTGTGGCTCGGCGCCGACGAGCACGCCGTCGCGGTGCTGGTCCGCGACTACGGCGTCGGGCTTCGCCACGGGGAGGAGGAGCTGGTGTTCAACCGGTTCTGGCGGGCCGACCCGTCGCGCAACCGTCGCACCGGCGGCACCGGCCTCGGACTCTCGATCAGCCTCGAGGACGCCCGCCTGCACGGCGGCTGGCTGCAGGCGTGGGGCGAGCCGGCGGCCGGCGCCGCGTTCCGGCTCACGCTGCCGCGGCAGCAGGGCACGCCGTTGCTGCGCAGCCCGCTGCCCATGCCGGCCGGCCCGGACGTCCAGCCGGCCGAGCCCGCACCGGCCGAGGCCACCCCGGCGCCGGCCCACGAGCCAGCCAACACACAGCGGTGGCACCCGATGGTCACCGTGCCGCCGAGGGATGGAAAGGACGCGCCGTGAAAGCCGCCGCCGTCGCGTGCGCGGGCGTGCTCGCCGCCACGCTCGCCACCGGCTGCGCCGCCATACCCGAGTCCTCGCCCGTCGAGGTGGTCGGGCCGCGCGTGTCGGAGACCAGCGATCCGCCGGTGGCACCACCGCCGGCCGGCATCGACCCACTGGCACTGGTGCGCGGGTTCGTCGAGGCCAGCGCCCGGCAGGCCAACCGGCATGCCGCCGCCCGCGCCTACCTCACCGAGCAGACGAAGCGCACCTGGAACGACACCGGGCCCGTCGTGGTGCTCGACGACACCTTCAACACGGTGTACGCCACCAGCCCCGGCGACTCCCAGGGCGACTACCGAGAGGTGCTGCTGCGCGGCCAGCAGCTCGGCGAGCTCGGGCCGGACGGGGCGTTCACCGCCAACCGCAGCACGGTCACCCCGACCATGGAGCTGGTCAAGGAGAACGGCGAGTGGCGCATCTTCCGGCCGCCCGCCGCGATGCACATCCTGTTCACCGCGTTCGGCACGGCGTACCGCAGCATCGGCGTGAAGTTCGTGGACCGCAGCCGGGGCACGCTGGTCACCGACCGCCGCTGGGTGCTCGCGCAGCCGTCCTCCAGCTGGCCGAGCCGGGCCGTCGACCTGCTGCTCGGTGGCCCCTCCACGGCCGTGCGCGACGCCGTGACCAACGAGCTGGAGGGCGCCAAGACCCGCACCAACGTGGTGCTCGGGGACAACGACGTGCTCACCGTTGATCTCACCGGGGTACGCGAGCTGGACGAGAACCAGCGCCGGCTGGCCGCGGCCCAGATCGTCGGCAGCATGGGTGACTTCGTCGCCGGCCGGATCCGGATCCAGGTGGACGGCGCCCCGCTGGTGCCCAACAAGGTGGACTGGACCGCGGCCGACGCGCTGCCGTTCATCCCGGACGACTCGGTGAAGCCCGACCTCCCGGCGCTGGCCATCGACCACGGCCGGCTGATCCGCGCCGAGGGCGGCGCCGCGGTCGCCGGGCCGGCCGGCGACGGCACCATGGCGGTGGAGTCGGCGGCGCAGTCCATCGACGGGTCGCTGCTGGCGCTGGTCACCAACGACGGTGGGCCGCGGCTGTGGGTGGGACCGCCGGCAGCGCCCCTCCCGGTCGCCCTGCAGGCCACCAGCATGACCAGGCCGACGTGGCGGCGCGGCCAGCGGCCCGAGGTCTGGACGGTAATCAACGGCGGCATCGGTGCCGGCGTCCGGCAGGCCGAGTCCGGCGAGCTGACGACGTTCGGCGTCGACCTCAGCGACCTGGCCGTGAAGGGGGGCATCACCGAGCTGCGGCTGTCCAGGGACGGCGTGCGGGTGGCCGCGGTGGTGGACGGCGCGCTGTTCGTCGCGATCGTGGTCGGCACCGCGGACGGCCCCAAGGTGCGCAACCCGAGGCTGCTGGTGGGTCCGGGCGCCACCCAGATCGCCGACGTCGACTGGAAGGGGCGGGACAAGGTGGTGGTCGCCACTGTCGGCCGGGACCGGCCGGCCGTCTTCGACGTCACCGTCGACGGCCTGGACTGGACCGCGTACCAGGAGACGAACCTGACCGGCCCGCTCATCGGGATCGCGGCCGCGGTCGGCCGGCCGGTGCTGGTCGCCGACCAGGGCGGCCTCTGGTACGCCAGGGACACCAAAGACCTGTGGTACTCGGAGGGGCTGAGCCGGGGCACGGACCCGCTCTACCCGGGCTGAGGGGTCGGCGCCCCACCCCGCTCCCCAGGCCGGCGCGGGTGGCTCGTGGCGGCATTCTTGTCAGGGTCCTGCGGCATGCTGGCGGCGTGCGGGTTCCGATGATCAGAGTCCCGGCCGTGCCGGCCCTGCGAGCGCTGGCCGACCTGCTGGTGCCGAGCCGCTGCGCTGGATGCCAGCGAGACGGCCCGGCACTGTGTGCGCGGTGCTCGGCGCTGCTCGGCCCGCCGCGGCGGATCCGGCTTGCTGGCGAGCTGCCCCCGGTGTTCGCGCTGGGCCGCTACCACGGGCCGCTTCGGTCGGTCCTGCTGGCGTACAAGGAGCGCGGGCGCCGAGAGCTGGCCGGGCCGCTCGGCGCCGCGGTGGCCGGCGGCATGCGCGGACTCGCCGGTTCGGCGTGCGGCGGTTCGGCGTGCGGCGGTTCGGCGTGCGGCGGTTCGGCCGGCGGTGCTCCGGGCCGTGGCGGCGGCGTCTGGCTGGTACCGGTTCCGTCGCGGCCGGCCGCCGCGCGCCGGCGCGGTGGCGACCACGTACTGCGCCTGGCCGAGCGGGCCGCCGAGGTGCTGGCCGCCGGCGGCACAACGGTGGCGGTTGCGCCCGGGCTCCGGCTGGCCCGCGGCGCACGCGACTCCGTCGGGCTCGACGCGGCGGCCAGGGCTGCCAACCTCGCCGGCCGGATGCTGCCGCGCCCGGCCGGGCTGCCACCCCCGGCAACGGCCGCCGTGCTGCTCGACGACGTCGCCACCACCGGGGCGACCGCGGCGGCGTGCACCGCCGCCCTGGCCGCCGCAGGCGTCGAAGTGGCGGCAGTTCTCGTCCTCGCTTCGGCCGCAATGTTGGCCCGATCGGGTGTACTCCGTGACCAACCCGTGACCCTACGAGGTGGGTGTCGCCCGTGGGGATCTTTGCGCGCGTGACTGTCGTTGGAAGGGGTGTTGCAGCCGCCGATAGCGAGCTACGGTCGACGGCTAACCGACCCCGGCGGGTGGGTCGCTGCTACCCACCCCGGGCGTCAGAGAGGAGGGCATGCCCCATGACCCTGGCACCGAGGGCCGGCGTACGGCCGATCCCGGTGCGCGCCAACCAGTCCCGTCGCCGAGCGAGGGAGGTCGAGTGGATATCGTCGTGAAGGGCCGTAATGTCGAGGTGCCGGACCACTACCGGGTGCATGTCTCCGGAAAGATGGCGCGCCTCGAGCGTTACGACAGCAAGGTCATCAGATATGACGTGGAGCTGTACCACGAGCCGAACCGCAGGCAGGCCAAGAACTGCCAGCGGGTGGAGATCACCGGGAAGGGACGCGGGCCGGTAGTCCGCGCCGAGGCGTCCGCCTCGGATTTCTACGCCGCGCTCGATGCGGCCGTCAGCAAGCTCGAGAACCGGCTACGCCGGACGCATGACCGGCGCCGTGTGCATCACGGCCGCCACGCCCCGACATCGGTCGCAGCGGCGACCGCAGAACTAGCGCACGTCGCCGGCGAGGGACGCTTCGCCGCCAACGGGCACCCGGCCGCACCCACGGCCGTGCTGGCCCGCGACGAGGACACGGCTCACCAGCCGGACCTACCGGAGCAACGCTGGAACACCGGCGTCGAAGACCACCTACCCGGCCGAATCGTCAGGGAGAAGGAGCACCCTGCCGGGCCGATGACCGTCGACCAAGCCCTCTACGAGATGGAGCTCGTCGGCCACGACTTCTACCTCTTCTCCTGCAGCGCGACCGGCAGGCCCAGCGTGGTCTACCGCCGAAAAGGCTTCGACTACGGAGTCATCCGGCTCGCCTGAGGCTGGCGAGCCCCACCACGCGACAACGGTGCCCTCGGGACGGCCGTGTCCTGAGGGCACCCGCATGTCCGGGCCGGACATGCCTACGATGGCTAGAGGGCGTCCGTCACCGGGCGCGTCGCACGACGGCACAGAACCAGAACAAACGACGAGCGAGCGAGGTCGAATCCGGTGGTGTTCCAGAGGCTGCTCCGCGCCGGCGAGGGCAAGACGCTCAAGCGCCTGCGGACCATCGCGGCGCACATCAACGACCTCGAACGCGACGTGGTCGCGCTGTCCGACGCCGAGCTGCGGGCCAAGACCGGCGAGTTCAAGCGGCGCTACGCCGCCGGCCAGAGTCTCGAAGAGCTGCTGCCGGAGGCGTTCGCGGTGGCCAGGGAGGCCGCGCACCGCACGCTCGGCCAGCGGCCGTTCGACGTCCAGCTGATGGGCGGGGCGGCGCTGCACCTCGGCCAGGTGTCGGAGATGAAGACGGGTGAGGGCAAGACCCTGACCTCCGTGCTGCCCGCCTATCTGAACGCGATCTCCGGTGACGGCGTCCACGTCGTCACCGTCAACGACTACCTCGCCAAGCGCGACTCCGAATGGATGGGCCGGGTGCATCACTTCCTCGGCCTCGAGGTCGGCGTGATCCTCTCCCAGATGCCCCCAGACGAACGGCGCAGGTCCTACGCCGCCGACATCACCTACGGCACCAACAACGAGTTCGGGTTCGACTACCTGCGCGACAACATGGCGTGGTCGCTGGAGGAGTGCGTGCAGCGCGGGCACAACTACGCGATCGTCGACGAGGTCGACTCCATCCTGATCGACGAGGCGCGCACGCCGCTGATCATCTCCGGCCCCGCCGACCAGTCCTCTCGCTGGTACACCGAATTCGCGCGGCTCACCCCGCTGATGAAGAAGGACGTCCACTACGAGGTCGACGAGCGCAAGCGCACCGTCGGCGTCAGCGAAGAGGGCGTCACGTTCATCGAGGACCAGCTCGGTATCGACAACCTTTACGAGGCGGCCAACACTCCCCTGGTCGGCTACCTGAACAACGCGCTCAAGGCCAAAGAGCTGTTCAAGAAGGACAAGGACTACATCGTCCGCGGCGGTGAGGTGCTGATCGTCGACGAGTTCACCGGCCGGGTGCTGCACGGCCGGCGCTACAACGAGGGCATGCACCAGGCGATCGAGGCCAAGGAAAGCGTCGAGATCAAGGCCGAGAACCAGACGCTGGCGACGATCACCCTGCAGAACTACTTCCGGCTGTACGCCAAGCTCGCCGGCATGACCGGCACGGCCCAGACCGAGGCGGCCGAGCTGCACCAGACGTACAAGCTCGGCGTGGTGTCCATCCCGACGAACATGCCGATGGTCAGGAAGGACCAGTCCGACCTGGTGTACAAGACCGAGGAGGGCAAGTTCGCCGCGGTCGTCGAGGACATCGTCGAGCGGCACGAGAAGGGCCAGCCGGTGCTGGTCGGCACGACCAGCGTGGAGAAGTCCGAGTACCTGGCCAAGCAGCTGCTGCGCCGGGGGGTGCCACACGAGGTGCTCAACGCCAAGCACCACGAGCGCGAGGCCGCGATCATCGCGCGGGCCGGCGCGCCGGGAGCGGTGACCGTGTCCACCAACATGGCCGGCCGGGGCACCGACATCATGCTCGGCGGCAACCCCGAGTTCATGGCCGACAGGGCCCTGCGGGGCGAGGGGCTCGACCCGGTGGAGACACCGGACGAGTACGAAGCGGCCTGGGCGGCCGCGCTGGAGCGGGCCCGCGGCGAGACCGCGGAAGAGGCTGAGCTGGTCCGCAAGGCTGGCGGGCTCTACGTGCTCGGCACCGAGCGGCACGAGTCGCGGCGCATCGACAACCAGCTGCGCGGCCGATCCGGCCGCCAGGGTGACCCCGGCGAGTCCCGGTTCTACCTGTCGCTGGGCGACGACCTGATGCGCCGGTTCAACTCGGCCATGGTCGAGACGGTGATGACCAGGCTGAACATGCCGGAGGATGTGCCGATCGAGGCCAAGATGGTCACCAGGGCGATCAAGTCCGCGCAGACCCAGGTCGAGCAGCAGAACTTCGAGATCCGCAAGAACGTTCTCAAGTACGACGAGGTGATGAACCGCCAGCGCACGGTTATCTACGCCGAGCGCCGCCGGGTGCTCGAGGGCGAGGACCTGCACGACCAGGTGCTGCACATGCTTGACGACGTGATCTCGGCCTACGTCGAGGGCGCCACGTCCGACGGGTACGCCGAAGACTGGGACTTCGACCAGCTGTGGACGGCGCTGCGCACGCTGTACCCGGTCGGGATCCGGTGGCAGGACCTCGCCGAGTCGGAGTCGAGCGACCTCACTCCGGAGTCGCTGCGCCAGGCCGTGCTCGCCGACGCCCGGGAGTCCTACACCCGGCGCGAGGCCGAGATCGACGCGCTCGTCGGGCCCGGCGCGATGCGCGAGCTGGAACGCCGCGTGCTGCTGTCCGTGCTGGACCGCAAGTGGCGCGAGCACCTCTACGAGATGGACTACCTCAAGGAGGGCATCGGCATGCGGGCGCTGGCCCAGCGCGACCCGCTGATGGAGTACCAGCGCGAGGGCTACGACATGTTCGCCGCCATGCTCGAGGCCCTCAAGGAGGAGTCGGTCGGCTACCTGTTCAACGTGCAGGTGCAGCAGACGGAGCCGCAACCGGCGCCGCAGGTCTCGAGCCCGGGCAGCACCGGCATACTGGCCGACGCCGCGTCCGGCCGGCCGGCACCCCCGGCCGGCAACGGCTCCCGCGGCGGCGGCCGGGGCCGCGGCGGGACGCGTACCAGGGCCGGTGCCGGCGGGCAGGGAGCCGGTGTACCCGCAGCCCGCGGTGCCGCCGCCGCGGATGCGCCTAGGTCCGCCGGTGTATCCGGGTCCGCCGGGGCCGCCGGTGTAACCGGGGCGGCCGGGGCGGCTGGCGACGGGTCGGCGGCCGGCCGCGCCGTGCCACCCGCGCTGCGAGCCAGGGGCCTTGAGGAGCCGGGGTCGCGCCCGCTGACCTACAGTGCACCGGCCGAAGGCGGCGGCACCGAGGTGCGTGGCGCGGCCGCCAAGCGGGGTTCCGGCGGCCGGCACGCCGCCGAGGCATCCACGAAGGAGCCGTCCCGCAACGCACCCTGCCCCTGCGGCTCCGGCAAGAAGTACAAGCGCTGCCACGGCGCCCCCACCGGCGCGACCCGTGCCTGAGCCGCACGCTGTCTGAGGCCGTCCCCCGCCCCGCCGCTGTCCCCCGCACGC
>Ga0209382_10011846_pt1 | contig 10793 bp, 9 predicted proteins | sample SoiMetdeltSBSDD5_FD_187599 | JGI IMG/M metagenome (GOLD analysis project Ga0209382, IMG submission 187599) | Bulk soil microbial communities from a Populus tree surrounding site in Tennessee, USA - Soil MetaG P. deltoides SBSDD5 (SPAdes) (version 2) | ecosystem: Environmental > Terrestrial >...
TCGCTTCCTCCCTTACCGGTCGATTTTGACGCATGGCCAAGACCGCCAAGAAGCCCGCGGCGCCGCAAGGCAAGACGCTGTTCGACCTGCCCGAATCCGCGCCGCGCCGTCTGCCCGGCAAGGCGACGCGCGCCGCCAAGCCCACGAGCGGCGCCGAGGCCGGCTATACCGCGCGCCATATCGAGGTGCTGGAGGGGCTTGAGCCGGTGCGCCGGCGGCCCGGCATGTATATCGGCGGCACCGACGAGAAGGCGCTCCATCACCTGTTCGCCGAGGTGATCGACAATTCGATGGACGAGGCGCTCGCCGGACATGCCAACTGGATCGACGTCGAGATGGAAGCCGACGGTTTCGTTACCGTCACCGACAACGGCCGCGGCATCCCGGTCGATCCCCATCCGAAGTTCAAGAACAAGTCGGCGCTCGAAGTGATCATGTGCACGCTGCACGCGGGCGGCAAGTTCGATTCCGAGGTGTATGAGACTTCGGGCGGGTTGCACGGCGTCGGCGTCTCGGTCGCCAATGCGCTGTCGGAGCGCATGGAGGTCGAGGTCGCGCGCGAGCAGACGCTCTACCGGATGGCGTTCGCGCGCGGCAAGCCCAAGGGCAAGCTGGAAAAGGTCGGACGCGTGCCCAATCGGCGCGGCACCAAGGTGCGCTTCCGTCCGGACCCGGACATTTTCGGCGCCAAGGCGCATTTCAAGCCGGAGCGCGTGTTCAAGATGGCGCGCTCGAAGGCCTATCTGTTCGGCGGCGTCGAGATCCGATGGTCCTGCGCCAAGGAGCTGCTGCGCGGCATCGAGGACGTGCCGGAAAAGGCGACCTTCCATTTCGCCGATGGCCTCAAGGACTATCTCAGCGGCATGATCAACGGCGCGACGCTGGTGCATCCCGACATCTTCACCGGCAGCGCCGGCAAGACCGGCAGCCACGGCGCCGCCGAATGGGCGGTCGCCTGGACGGTCGATGCCGACGGCTTTCTCTCGTCCTATTGCAACACCATCCCGACCCCGGACGGCGGCACCCACGAGTCGGGCCTGCGCAGCGCGCTGTCGAAGGGCCTCAAGGATCACGCCGAACGCGTCGGCCAGGGCAAGCGCGCGGCCAGCATCACCAGCGACGACGTGATGATCGGCGCCGGCGCCATGCTCTCGGTATTCATCCGCGAGCCCGAGTTCCAGGGCCAGACCAAGGACCGGCTCGCGACCGTGGAAGCGACCCGCATCGTCGAAAACGCGATCAAAGACCCATTCGACCACTGGCTCGCCGGCAATCCGCTGCAGGCCAACAAGCTGCTCGACTTCGTGATCGAACGCGCGGACGAGCGTATCCGCCGCCGCCAGGAGAAGGAGATTTCGCGCAAGACCGCGGTACGCAAGCAGCGCCTGCCCGGCAAGCTCGCCGACTGCAGCAACACCGCCGCGGAAGGCTCCGAGCTGTTCATCGTCGAGGGCGACTCGGCCGGCGGGTCGGCCAAGCAGGCGCGCGACCGCGCCTCGCAGGCGATCCTGCCGCTGCGCGGCAAAATCCTCAACGTGGCGTCGGCCGGCAAGGACAAGCTCGCGCAGAACCAGCAGCTCGCCGACCTCGTGCAGGCGCTCGGATGCGGCACCGGCCTGCACTACCGCGACGAGGATCTGCGCTACGACAAGGTGATCGTGATGACCGACGCCGATGTCGACGGCGCGCACATCGCCTCGCTGCTGATCACCTTCTTCTACCGGCAGACGCCCAAGCTGATCGAGAACGGCCATCTCTATCTGGCGGTGCCGCCGCTCTACCGCCTCTCCCATGGCGGCAAGATTTTCTACGCGCGCGACGACAAGCATCGGGAAGAGTTGCGCAAGAAGGAGTTCCACGCCAACGCCAATGTCGAGGTCGGCCGCTTCAAGGGGCTCGGCGAGATGCTCCCCGCGCAGCTCAAGGAAACCACCATGGACCCGAGGAAGCGCACGCTGCTGCGGGTCATGCTGATGACCGACGACCGCAAGGACACGGAAAAATCGGTCGAGCGGCTGATGGGCGCCAAGGCCGAGGCGCGCTTCGAGTTCATCCAGGAGCGGGCGGAGTTCGCGGACGAGGAGCTGCTGGACGTGTAGCATCGCGCTCGAGAGATGGCGGAGCGAGCGATGACGCAGGCAAGCGCGATCGACTTCTGGTTCTCGATCGGCAGCCTCTACACCTATCTCGCGGTCATGCGGCTCGCCGAGGTGGAGGCGCGAACCGGCGCGGTGTTTCGCTGGCGGCCCTTCAGCATCCGCGCGATCATGATCGAGATGGACAATATCCCGGCCAAGCAACCGGTAAAGCTCGCCTATTCATGGCGCGACGTGGAGCGGCGGGCACAAGAATACGGATTTGCGTTCCGCCCGCGACCACCCTACCCGCTCAAGAACTTCGATCTCGCCAATCGCATCGCAATCGTGGGTGCCGCCGAAGGCTGGTGTGCCGATTACGCGCGGGCGGCCTATCGGCGCTGGTTCCTCGATCACGAGGAGGCGGGCAGCGACCGCAGCAATGCGCAATGCCTCGAAGAGATCGGACAGGATGCGCGTCGGGTGCTCGAGCGCGCCGCGTCCGAGGAAACCACCAGAGCCTATGAGACTGCGACCGCCGAAGCGCGCAGCCTCGGAATTTTCGGCGTGCCCACCTTCGCCACCCGCGGCGAAATCTTCTGGGGCGACGACCGGCTGGAAACCGCCATCCGCTGGCACCAGGGCGGCTGAACGCGGAACGCTTGTCTGCATTGCTCGCAAGTGCGTTGCGGGGCTACTGGGAGGCGCGTATCCTTCCCAAAAATGATTTTCCTGGAGGAATTCATGCGCCCACGCAGCCTATTGCTGACCTTCGCCGCGAGCCTGACGCTCCTTCTCATCGCAGTCCCCTCCGAAACGCTGTGCGCGCAAGCGCCGGCCCCGGCGCTGAGCGGTCAGGTCAGCTCCGCCGAGGAGGGCGCGATGGAGGGCGTGCTGGTCAGCGCCAAGAAGGCCGGCTCGACCATGACAGTCACGGTCGCGAGCGACAAGGACGGACGCTACAGCTTCCCGGCAGCGCGGCTCGAGCCCGGTCGATATGCGGTCAGCATCCGCGCGGTCGGCTACGACGTCGACGGCCGTCCGTCGGCCGAGGTCGCGGCCGGCCAGACCGCCATGCTCGACCTCAAGCTGCGCAAGACCAGAAAGCTCTCATCCCAGCTCACCAATGCCGAATGGATCATCAGCGCGCCCGGCACCCCGCAACAGAAGCTCACCTACTACAATTGCGTGAGCTGCCACACGCTCGAGCGGGTGTTCAAATCCCAGCACGATGCAGACGCCTTCGTCGATGTCATCAAGCGCATGGCGAGCTATGCCAACCAGTCGACGCCGCTGCACCCACAACGACGGCTTGCCCAACGGCTGCTGGAAGAGCGTGGCGACGCCCGCGAGCGGGCCTTCCGCGATCGCGCCGACTACCTCGCCACGATCAACCTCAACGAGGCCGACACGTGGGAATTCCCGCTCAAGACCCTGCCGCGCCCGACGGGGCGGGCGACCCGCGTCATCGTCACCGAATACGATCTGCCGCGCCCGACGATCGAGCCGCACGACGTGATCGTCGATAAGGACGGCATCGCCTGGTACTCGAATTTCGGCGAACAGACCTTCGGCAAGATCGATCCCAAGACCGGCAAGCACACCGAATACCCCGTCGCCGAGCTCAAGAAGGGCTGGCCGACCGGCATGCTGGGCCTGCGCGCCGACAAGGACGGCAACATGTGGCTCGGCATGATGTACCAGGGCGCCATGGCGAAGTTCGACCCGAAGACCGAAAAGTTCGAATACTTCAGCCTGCCGCCCGACATGAACAAGGACATGGCCCAGGTCAACATGGTGCGGCCGGAATCCGCCCATGTCGACGGCAAGGTGTGGTCGCAGAACAACGGCTTCGCGGCGGTGCACCGCCTCGACCTCGCCACCGGCACCATCGAGACCTTCATGCCGTTCAAGAACTCGGTCGTCGGCGAGAACCACAACATCTACGACATCATTCCGGACTCGCAGAACAACGTCTACTTCACCGACTTCGCCCAGCAGCATCTCGGGCGGATCGACGCCAAGACCAAAGAGCTCACCATGTATTTGCTGCCGACGCGGGCGTTCGCGCCGCGCCGCGGCATGATGGACGCGCAGGACCGCGTATGGTTCGGCGAATATCGCGGCAACAAGATTGCGATGTTCGACACCAAGGCGGAGAAGTTCCAGGAATGGACGATGCCCACGCCATGGTCATCGCCCTACGACGTCGTCCTCGACAAGAACGGCGACGCCTGGACCGGCTCGATGATGACCGATCGCGTCGCGCGGCTCGATCCCAAGAGCGGCCAGATCACCGAGTACCTGCTGCCGCGCCCAACCAACATCCGCCGCGTGTTCGTCGACAACTCGACGACGCCGGTCACCTTCTGGGTCGGCAGCAATCACGGCGCCTCGATCATCAAACTCGAGCCGCTGGATTGAAGCTTGCTCCCGGTCCGCGAACACCGTTATCGCGGACCGGCGGCGGACCTCCGGTTCGAGCCCGCGTTAGTCCTCGAATTTCAAATTCGCGGCCTTGACCACGTCGCCGAACACCTTGATGTCGCCCTCGATCCGGCTGCGGAACTCCTCGCCCGGGCCGCCGCCTGGATTGACCGCCATGGCCTTGAGCTTCTCGCGCACGCCGGCATCGGCCAGTGCGCGCCGCAGCTCGGCGTCGAGCTTCTTGACGATCGCGGGCGGCGTATTGGTCGAGACGAAGAACCCGCTCCACAGCCCGATATTGACGTCGGGATAGCCCGCCTCCGCCATGCTCGGCACGTTCGGCAGCTCCGAGGAGCGCTCCGCCCCGGTCACCGCCAGCGCCCGGATCTTGCCGCCCTGCACCAAGGGCATCGTGGGCGGACCGTCGGCGATCGAGAACAAGCTGGTTCCACCGGCGACGCTGAGCATCATCTCGTTGCTGCTCTTGTAGGGCACCGCCACCGCCGGCATGCCGGTCTTGAGCTTGAACAGTTCGGTGGTGATGGTGAAGGCCGGCGATGAGGTCGCGTAGTTCGACTTGTCGGGATTGGCCTTGCCGTAGGCGACGAGGTCCTTGACGGTCTTGATCGTGTCGTTGGCGGGACCCGCGAGGATCAGCGGAAACGACGCGATCATGGTGAGCGGAATGAAGTCGCGGGTCGGGTGGTAGGCGAGCTTGGGATAGATCGCCGCCGCGATCGCCATCTGCCCGCTCGCCGCCACCATCACCGTATAGCCGTCGGCGGGCTGGTTCTTGACGAATTCGACCGCGATCCGGCCGCCGGCACCGGCCTTGTTCTCGATGATCACCGGTTGGCCGATATTATCCGACAGCTTCTGGCCGACCAGCCGCGCGAACAGGTCGTTGCCGCCGCCGGCCGCGAACCCGACGATGACCCGGATCGGCCTGGTCGGATAGTCCGCCTGCGCCCATGCCGAGGAGCCCGCCGCGGAGAGGGCCGCGAGCGCAAATGAAACGTGGCGCAAGGCGTGCGTTAAACCGGTCGAGGGCATGAACATTTTTCCTCCGTCAGAGCCTGCGGACAGGGTTTTCGCAGATCGTTGCCGGGCAGTCTATCAGCGCCGCCCCCATTGCGCGACCGCCGAGGCTGCTGCCAACAGCCGCGGTTTGACGGCCGCGCAGGCCGCGTTCTAGGTTCGATTCGCACCAGGATGCGAGCCGATCACCGATGACCGCATATGAACGCAGCCGAGCGGGCCACGCCGAGCCGAAGGACCTCTTCGGCCATCCGCGCGCCCTGACGTTCCTGTTCGCCACCGAGATGTGGGAGCGGTTTTCCTATTACGGGATGAAAGCGCTGCTGGTGCTCTACATGGTGAAGTACCTGCTGCTGCCGGGCCGCGCCGAAAACGTGATCGGGCTCGCGACCTTCAAGAGCGCGCTGGAATGGATATTCGGCCCGCTCGGCGTGCAGCCGTTCGCCTCCCACATCTACGGCTTCTATACCGGCCTCGTCTATCTCACCCCGGTATTCGGCGGCATCATCGCCGACCGGCTGCTCGGCCAGCACCGCACCATCCTGCTCGGCGCCGCCCTGATGGCGATCGGCCATTTCATGATGGCGTTCGAGCCGCTGTTCCTGTTCGCCCTGACGGTGCTCATCCTGGGCAACGGCGCGTTCAAGCCCAACATGTCGGCGCAGGTGGGCGGGCTCTATGCGCCCGGCGACCAGCGGCGCGACCGCGCCTATTCGATCTTCTACGTGGGCATCAATCTCGGCGCCTTCCTCGCCCCGCTGGTCTGCGGGACGCTGGGCGAGGAGCTGGGCTGGCACTACGGCTTCACCGCCGCCGGCGTCGGCATGACGATCGCGCTCGCAGTTTATCTCTGCGCCATGCCGTCGCTGCCGCCCGACGAGCTGCACAAGGCCAAGGCGGCCGGGGTCGAGCGGCGGCCGCTCGATCGCGACGAATGGCGCTCGGTGCTCGCGCTCCTCGTGCTGTGCGTGCCGACGACCTTCTTCTGGGCGACCTACGAGCAGCAGGGCAACACCATCGCGCTGTGGGCCGACGACTACACCGACCGCTCGATCAACCTCATCGTCTGGCGCGGCGAAATCCCGACCACCTGGTTCCAGGCTTTCAACCCGTTCATGATCTTCGCCTTCACGCCGTTCATCGTGGCGCTTTGGGCGTGGCAGGCGCGGCGCGGCAGCGAGCCGTCGACCGTGGTGAAGATGTCGCTCGGCTGCTTCGGGGTGGCGATCGCCAATCTGATCATGGTCGGCGCAGCCTGGCAGTCGGCCGGGGCGCCGGACGCGAGCTGGCTGTGGCTGCTCGGCTATTTCGTGGTCATCACCATCGGCGAGCTCTATCTCTCGCCGATCGGGCTGTCGCTCGTGTCCAAAGTCTCGCCCACGCGCATCGTCTCGATGATGATGGGGGTGTGGCTCGCGACCAGCTTCACCGGCAACTTCATCGCCGGCTGGCTCGGAAGCTTCTGGAGCAGCATGGACAAGATGATGTTCTTCCTGATGATTGCCGGCATTGCCACATTGGCGGGGGCGGCGATTCTGGCCTTCGACCGGCCGCTCAAGCCGGTGCTGAAGGAGTAAGGACTGCGCGGACGCGGGAAAAGGAGAGGCCGATGTTGAGACGAGCCGTTGCCTTGGCCGCGCTGATCGCAGCGACGTCGCTCGCCGGGGGGAACCTCGCCGCGCAGTTCCTGTCGTCGCGGCCGGTCACGGTCATTATTCCGTTCACGCCCGGCGCGAGCTCCGACTTGCTGCAGCGCCTCGTCGCAAAAAAGGTCACCGAAAATACCGGGCAGGTGCTGATCGTGGAGTCGCGGCCCGGCGGCGGCGGCTCGATCGGCGCCGTGGCGGTCAAGCAGGCACAACCGGACGGACATACCCTGTTCCAGGCCAATGCCGGAACCCATGCGGCCAATGTGGCGCTCTACCCGACGCTGGCCTACGACCCGGTCAAGGATTTCCGGCCGATCACCTTGATGTGGGGCTTTCCCCAGTTGCTCGCGGTTCCCGCCGACAGCCCGGCGAAGTCGGTTGCCGACCTCGTGGCGCTCGCCAAGTCGAAGCCCGGCGGCTTGAGCTTCGCGTCCCAGGGCACCGGCGCCGGCGGGCATCTGCTCGGCGAAATGCTCAAGCAGCGAACCGGCGCGCCCATGGTGCACGTGCCCTACCGCGGCGCCGGCCCCGCCGCGGTCGATCTCGCCGCCGGCAGGGTCGATTTCTTCTTCGTGGCCTACGCCTCGGTGGTGTCGTTCCTGCAGGCCGGCAAGGTGCGCGTGCTGGCGGTGACCTCGCCGAAACGCCTGCCGGCGCAGCCGAATGTCCCGACCATGGCGGAAGCCGGCTTTCCCGGCATCCAGCTCGATGCCTGGTTCGGCCTGGTCGCGCCGGCCGGCACGCCCGACGCCGTGATCGGCAAGCTGCATGGCGCGTTCTCCCAGGCGGTGCGTGATACCGACATCGTCAAGACCATGATCGACCAGGGCGCCGAGGCGACTCCCTCCAACACCCCGGCGGAGTTCGCGGCGTTCATCGCCTCGGAGACCGAGCGATTCGGCAAGATCGTGCGGGCCGTCGGGGTCAAGGGCGAATGACCGCCGCTTACGGCAGCAGGCCGGGATCGGGCGCGCAAACGCCATGAACCCGCCCAGTCGTTCCGCGCCGCGCGCCTTCGGCCACGTCGAGACCTGGGTGTTCGACCTCGACAACACCCTCTATCCGCATCACCTCAATCTCTGGCAACAGGTGGACGAGCGCATCCGCGACTACATCGCCGGCTTCCTCAAGGTCACCCACGAGGAGGCCTTCCGCGTGCAGAAGGACTACTACAAGCGCTACGGCACCTCGATGCGCGGACTGATGACCGAGCACGGCATGAAGCCCGACGATTTCCTCGATTTCGTGCACCAGATCGACCATTCCCCGCTCGAGCCCAATCCGGCGCTCGGCGTCGCGATCGAGCAACTCCCCGGCCGCAAGCTCATCCTCACCAACGGCACCCGGCGCCACGCCGATGCGGTGCTGGCGCGGCTCGGCCTCGACCGGCACTTCCAGGACGTGTTCGACATCATCGCGGCCGAGCTCGAGCCGAAACCCTCACCGGCGACATACGACCGCTTTCTCAAGCTGCACGACGTCGACGCGGCCAAAGCGGCGATGTTCGAGGATCTCGCGCGCAACCTCGCGGTGCCGCATTCGCTCGGCATGACCACGGTGCTGGTGGTCCCCGAGCACACCCGCGAGGTGTTTCGCGAGGGCTGGGAGCTGGAAGGGCGCGACGCCCCGCACGTCGACCACGTCACCGACGACCTGGTCGGATTCCTGCAGGCGCTTCCCCCGATCCGGCCATGAACGTCGCAAATCTGACGCCCTCGGAATTCATCGCCGCGCTCGACCGCGCCGGCACGCGCCGCACCACATCGAACGGCACCGGCGACGTGATCTGGCGGATATGGGGCACGGGCGATCCGCTGGTGCTGCTGCACGGCGGCACCGGCAGCTGGATGCATTGGGTGCGCAACATCGAAGCGCTCTCACAGGACTTCATGCTGCTTGCTCCGGATACTCCCGGCTCCGGCGAGTCCGCGACCCCGACGCCGCCGCTATCGGCCGAGCGGATTGCCGCCTCGCTGCACGCAGGTATCGCAACCATCATCGGAGCTAAAACCGGTTTTGCGTTGTGCGGCTTCTCGATGGGCGGACTGCTCGCCGGCCATGTCGCCCAGCTCGCGGGAACGCGCACGCAATGCCTGGTGCTGGTCGGCAGCGGCGGCATGGACGCTCCGCGCGGCGATATGGCGCCGCTGCAATCCTGGCGACGACTTTCGAGCGACCAGGAGAAACGCGAGGTACACCGCCGCAACCTCGGTATTCTGATGATTCACGACCCGCGCAAGATCGACGATCTCGCCCTCTACATCCAGTCGCAGAACGCCGCGCGCTCGCGGGTGCGCGGCAAGCACCTGACCCAGCCGCTGACGCTGTCCCACTGTCTGCCGGGCTTCAAGGGCCGGTTGGCCGGGATCTGGGGCGAGCACGATGCCACCGCCGGGCCCCACCTCGCCGAACGCAGGGAGCGGCTGCGGCAGTTTCAGCCGACGGCCTCGTTCGACATCGTCCCCGGCGCCGGCCATTGGGTGCAGTACGAGGCGCATGAGCCGTTCAATCGGCTGCTGCGCGCGCTGGTGAGGGGTGAACGCTAGCGAGCCGCCGGCCGCAGGGTCGCTTGACTCCGCTTTCGCTTCCTTCGACAAACCGCCGCCATAGCCGCTCGAGGATACCCATGTCCCACTCCGATCTCGCCAAGACCATCGACGACGCCTTTGAAAAGCGCGACGGCATCGGCCCGTCCATCAAAGGCCCGGTGCGCGAGGCGGTCGAGGCGGCGCTCGACCTGCTCGACCGCGGCGCGGCGCGCGTCGCCGAGCGCGGGCCGAACGGCGACTGGCGGGTCAACCAGTGGCTCAAGAAGGCGGTGCTGCTGTCGTTCCGGCTCAATGACATGAGCGTCATTCCGGGCGGGCCGGGCCAAGCGGTGTGGTGGGACAAGGTCGCCTCGAAGTTCGACGGCTGGGACGCATCGCGGTTCAAGCAGGCCGGCTTCCGCGCGGTGCCCAGCTGCGTGGTGCGCCGCTCGGCCTACATTGCGCCGGGCGTGGTGCTGATGCCGAGCTTCGTCAATCTCGGCGCCTATGTGGATTCCGGCACCATGGTCGACACCTGGGCGACGGTCGGCTCCTGCGCGCAGATCGGAAAGAACTGCCACATCTCCGGCGGCGCCGGCATTGGCGGCGTGCTGGAGCCGCTGCAGGCAGGCCCCGTCATCATCGAGGACAATTGCTTCGTCGGGGCGCGCTCGGAAGTGGCCGAAGGGGTGATCGTGCGCGAAGGCTCGGTGCTCTCGATGGGCGTGTTCATCGGCGCCTCGACGAAAATCTTCGACCGCGACAGCGGCGAGACGTTCCAGGGCGAGGTGCCGGCCTATTCGGTGGTGGTCCCCGGCTCCATGCCGGGCAAGGCCACGAAAAACGGCGGGCCGGGCCCCAGCCTCTACTGCGCGGTGATCGTCAAGCGGGTCGATGAGAAAACGCGCGCGAAAACGTCGATCAATGAGTTGCTGCGCGATTGAGCCTGCCAACTCGCGAGGCGGCAGTGTCGTACCGGACCCTCGATGCGGTGCAGATCGTCGATAAGCTCCGCCAGCTCGAGCAGCGGATCAGGGAACGCTTTCCCGAGTCGGGACTGGCGAAAGTCTGCCGCG
>Ga0209382_10011847_pt1 | contig 10792 bp, 8 predicted proteins | sample SoiMetdeltSBSDD5_FD_187599 | JGI IMG/M metagenome (GOLD analysis project Ga0209382, IMG submission 187599) | Bulk soil microbial communities from a Populus tree surrounding site in Tennessee, USA - Soil MetaG P. deltoides SBSDD5 (SPAdes) (version 2) | ecosystem: Environmental > Terrestrial >...
CAGGAGAATTGGCGCAAAGGCGGCTGAGGCGCCGACCGTGACCCGCCCCGGCCAGCCGCAGCCAGACGACAAGGACACCAGGCGACAAGAACAGGAGCACAAACCATGCCATCCGATCAAAAGCCGCCGTCCTCGATCGGGGCGTTCACGTCGCCGCTCGGCATGTTTGCCCCCGCGATGGAATACATGGTCGATGCGGCGCAGCGCAGCGTGCTGTTCTGGGATGTCATGCGCCAGCGCGGCAATCAGTACCGCGAGCACCTGGCCGAGACCGTGCCGAACGTGCTCGACTATGAGGTGGAGCTCGTCCTCGACGGCAGGACGCTGGAACGGCCGGTCAATTACGGTCTGGTGAGGGTGGTTCCGCCGCCGGGCATCGAGATCGATCCGACGCGGCGGCCGTTCGTCATCGTCGACCCGCGCGCCGGGCATGGGCCCGGCATCGGCGGCTTCAAGGCCGACAGCGAGATCGGCGTGGCGTTCAAGGCGGGGCATCCCTGCTATTTCGTCGGCTTCCTGCCCGACCCCATGCCCGGCCAGACCATCGAGGACGTGGCGCGCGCTGAGGCGGTGTTCCTCGAGAAAGTCATCGCGCTTCACCCCGACGCCGACGGCAAGCCCTGCGTCGTCGGCAATTGCCAGGCGGGTTGGGCGATCATGATGCTCGCCGCCATCCGCCCCGAATTGTTCGGCCCGATCATCATTGCCGGCTCGCCGCTGTCGTACTGGGCCGGCGTGCGCGGCAAGAACCCCATGCGCTACAGCGGCGGCCTCTTGGGCGGGAGCTGGCTGACCGCGCTCACCGGCGATCTCGGCCACGGCAAGTTCGACGGCGCCTGGCTGGTGCAGAATTTCGAGAACCAGAATCCAGCCAACACGCTGTGGACCAAGCAGTACAATCTCTATTCCAAGATTGACAGCGAGGCGCCGCGTTATCTCGGCTTCGAGCGCTGGTGGGGCGGCCACGTGAACCTGAACGCCGAGGAGATCCAGTTCATCGTCGACGAGCTGTTCGTCGGCAACAATCTCGCCGCGGGCAAGATCCAGACGTCGGACGGCGCCGCGATCGACCTGCGCAACATCCGCTCGCCCATCGTGGCGTTCTGCTCGAAAGGCGACAACGTCACGCCGCCGCAGCAGGCACTCGGATGGATCCTCGACCTCTACGACGACGTCGACGAGATCCGCTCGTATGGTCAGACCATCGTCTACGCCGTCCATGCAAGCGTCGGCCACCTGGGCATCTTCGTGTCCGGCGGCGTCGCAAAAAAGGAGCACGACGAGTTCTCCAGCAACATCGACCTCATCGATACGCTGCCGCCCGGGCTTTACGAGGCCGTGTTCGAAGCCAAGACCGCGGACACGATCAACCCGGACCTCGCGGCCGGAAACTGGGTGATGCGCTGCGAAGCGCGGACTTTGGACGACATTCGCGCGCTCGGCGGCAATGATGCCGCCGACGAGCGGCGCTTTGCGACCGCGGCTCGGGTCTCCGAGACCAACCTCGCGCTCTACCGCACGTTCGCCCAGCCCATGGTCCGCGCGCTGGCGAGCTCCCCGATGGCGGAATGGATGCAGCAGCTGCATCCGCTGCGGCTGCAATACGAGCTGTTCTCCAACGCCAATCCGATGATGGCGCCCGTCGCCGCCTGGGCCGAGCAGGTTCGCGAGAACCGAAGACCCGCAGGCGCCGGCAATCCGTTCGTCGCGCTGCAGGAGACCGCATCGCGCCAGATCGTCGCGGCGCTCGACGCCTGGCGGGACGCGAGCGAGGCGGTGGCCGAGCGCACCTTTCTGGCGGTGTATGGCCAGCCGATGCTACAGGCCGCGGTCGGCGTCGAGCCCTCGTCGACGCAGCCGTTGCGGAAGGCGGCGAAGAGCCCGCTGCATCGCGAGCTGCTGCAGACGCGGATCGCCGACCTCAAGTCGCGCATCCCCGTCGGGGGCGTGCGCGAAGCCGTCATCCGCGCGCTCATCTATGCCGGCACGGGGCGGGCCTCGGTCGACGAACGCGGCTTCGAGACCGTGCGCCGCCTTCGTCGCGCGCACGGCGACATCCCGTTGTCGGTCTTCAAGGCGCTGGTGCGCGAGCAGTTCAACATGCTGCTGGTCGACGAGAAGGCCGCGCTCGCGGCAATTCCGGGGATGCTTCCGGCCGATCCCGAGATCCGGCGCGAGGTGTTCGGCCTCGTCAGCCTGACGCTGGGCGCGCGCGGAGAATTCTCCGCCGAGGACCAGAGGCGACTGAACGAGGTCGCCCAGCTGTTTGGCGTCGACACGGCGTCGGCGGCGGGGGCGAATATCACGCTTCTGCCGAAAGCATCTTGAGAACCGCGTCCGTAGGGCGCGGTCGAACGCGGTAGCGGAGAAGCTCTTCATGCTCACCGACAGCGAGATTGGCGCGATGACAGCAAGGAGCCCGTTCGGCAGTCCGCCAACCTCGAAATACGAGCGGCTGATCGCCAGGGCGAAGGAAGTGCCGCCTGCGACCACCATCGTCGCCCATCCCTGCGACGAGACATCCCTGCGCGGCCCGGTCGAGGCGGCGAAGGCCGGCATCATCGTTCCCATCCTCGTCGGCCCGGCTGCGAAGATTTCCGCCGTGGCCCGGGAGCATGGGATCGATATCGATCGCTTCGAAATCGTCGACGCGCCCCACAGCGAGGCGGCGGCGGCCAAGGCGGTTGCGCTGATTCACGAATCCAAGGGCGAGCTCTTGATGAAAGGCAGCCTGCACACCGACGAGCTCATGCGCGAGGTGACCTCGAGCAAGACCGGCCTGCGCACCGCGCGCCGGATCAGCCACGTGTTCATCATAGATGTTCCCACCCATTCCGACACGCTGTTCATCACCGATGCTGCGATCAACATCTTTCCCGATCTCGACACCAAGCGCGACATCATCCAAAACGTGATCGATCTTTTCACCCAGGTCGGTCTCGGCACTCCGCGCGTCGCAATCCTTTCGGCGGTGGAGACCGTGACCTCGAAGATACCGTCCACCATCGAGGCGGCCGCGCTCTGCAAGATGGCCGAGCGGGGTCAAATAACCGGCGGCATCCTCGATGGCCCGCTTGCGTTCGACAACGCCATCAGTCCCGAGGCGGCAGCCATCAAGGGCATCAAGTCCGAGGTTGCGGGGCGCGCACAGATCCTGGTGGTCCCCGATCTCGAGGCCGGCAATATGCTGGCAAAGAACCTGGCATTCATGGCCAAGGCGGACACCGCGGGCATCGTTCTTGGCGCACGCGTCCCGATCATTCTCACATCGCGTGCGGATTCCGTCCGCTCTCGCATGGCCTCTTGCGCCGCCGCCGTACTCTATGCCGACGCACGCCGACGTACTGCGGCGTTACCAAAGGCCTGACCACCGTGGATACAATTCTCGTCGTCAATGCAGGCTCTTCCAGCGTCAAGTTCCAGATATTCGGCATCGAGGGAGGCGGCGCGCTGAGCCGTCTGGTCAAGGGCCAGATCGACGGTATCGGCACGCGGCCGCGGTTGGCCGCCAAGGCGCAAGACGGGTCATCGCTGATCGATAGGACCTATGCGTCGGAGGATATCCCGGACGTTCCTGCAGCGATTGCCGTCCTGGCAGCTTGGCTTCGCGAGACTCAGAGCTTCAACCTCGTTGCCGTTGGCCACCGGGTTGTCCATGGCGGACCAAAATATGACCGGCCTGTCTTGATCGATCAGGAGCTGGTCACGGGTCTCGAGCAATACGTTTCACTCGCACCGTTACATCAGCCGAACAACCTCGCGCCGATCCGCACGCTGTTGAAGCACCGTCCTGAGCTACCTCAAGTCGCGTGCTTCGACACCGCCTTCCACCACGGCCACAGCGCCGTCGCGGACCACTTCGCGATTCCTGAGCGCTACTATGCCGAGGGCGTCAGGCGGTACGGGTTCCACGGGCTCTCGTACGAGTACGTCGCAGCGCGCTTGCGCGAGGTCGCTCCAAGCGTGGCGGCAGGCCGAGTGATCATCGCGCATCTCGGCAGCGGCGCGTCGATGTGCGCGGTGGCAAACGGCCACAGCGTCGAAAGCACGATGGGCTTCACGGCCCTCGACGGCATACCCATGGGCACGCGGCCTGGCCAGATCGATCCTGGAGTCCTGCTCTACCTGCTTACCGAAAAGGGCATGGAGCCCACGGCGCTCCAGGACCTGCTCTACCGTGACAGCGGTCTCAAGGGCCTGTCCGGCATGAGCAATGACATGCGCGAACTGCAATCGAATCCCGATCCCCGTGCGAAACTGGCCGTCGACCATTTCGTCTATCGCGTCGGGTTGAATGCCGGGATGCTGGCGGCCGCCCTGGGCGGGCTCGATGCCTTCGTGTTCACCGCCGGTATCGGCGAGAACTCGCCGGCAATCCGCGCCCGCATCGCGGAGAAACTGGCATGGCTCGGCGTTGTGTTTGATCCGCAAGCCAATGCGAACGGCACACCGCAGATCTCGCGGCCGGAGAGCCGGGTCGCGCTGCTGGTCGTGCCGACCGACGAGGAGCTGATGATCGCACAGCATACCATAGCGTTGCTGCGCGAACGCAGCGCAGGGAGAGCAACAGGCGAAAGACTTGCAGGATGACACGTGCGACGCGACGCACCCAGGAGGTTCTCCTGCTGACCCGGCGAAGATCGCTCTACCTCGGTTGAGCGAATGCCGCTGGTCTCGGCTCCGGCCCCAACGCGGCCCGGTCGCGACGGTTCATCGAGGCAACAACCATTTCATATCCTTGAGCCGGCTCATGCCTGGTTCGAACGCGGGCGGCAATCCACGGAAGGAGCCTTAACGTGTCTGACCCCACATCAGCGCGGCCAACGGCCATTTTCAACTTCAATGCGTACAGCCCGGTCGAAATTCAAGAGGCAATAGAACAAGTGGGCGTTAAAAAAGCGAACATGTCGTTTCTACCCTCTTTCATGCTGGCAGCCGTGGCGGGGGGCAGCATTGGCTTCGGCGCGCTTTACTACACAATTGTTGCCAGCGATCCAGCCTTGAGCTTTGCGACCATCCGCGTGGTGGGCGGACTGATGTTCTCACTAGGACTTACGCTCGTATTGGTCGGCGGCGCCGAGCTGTTCACCGGCAATAATCTGATTGTGATGGCCTGGGCGAGTAAAAAAATTTCCACGCGTGAGGTGCTGCACAACTGGCTCATTGTGTATTGCGGGAATTTAGCCGGCGCTCTTGGGCTCGTCGTCTTAGTGTGGTTCTCACGTCATCTCGATATGAACGGCGGCCTCATTGGGCACTCGATATTGAATACCGCGATTGCAAAAATTAGTCCTGACGTTGTGACGCTGTTCTTCAGGGGCATCCTCTGCAACATGCTGGTTTGCATGGGCGTTTGGCTTGCATACGCAGGGCGCTCCGTCACCGACAAGATTGTAGGCCTGACATTGCCGATCTCTGCCTTCGTAGCGGCCGGTTTCGAGCACTGCATCGCAAACATGTATTTCTTGCCCTTGGCTTGGTTGATGACACAGACGGGCAAGATCCCTCCCCATTTTGATCCTTCGCTCATTACGATGTCAGGGATCATCCACAATTTGATCCCGGTGACACTCGGTAATGTCGTCGGCGGCGCCGGTTTCGTCGGCTTCGTGTATTGGGCCATCTATCGGAGGGGCCTCAGTCAAGCATGAGACCTGCAGCCTGATACCGCAGGTTTTGTGCGAGTGCGAGATTCGTTGTGCGGTCGCGAAACGTGCGTTGTTCGATGTGTCTTTTTTGTCAGGCGACGTCCACTGGACGAGGTGCTAAGCATATCTTCCTGTCGCTGAGGTGATTCCGGTTGGGATGACCCCGGCGGACGGTGAAGATGCGCGATCGTCAGGGTTCAAACGATGGAGGACATCATGCTCGGAGTGCGGGAGACATGCAAAACGGTTGCGCTGTCGATCGCTGGAGTGCTTATCATCTTCGGCACACCCGACGCGTCCGCCCAGAAGAAAATGAGCTACGAGCAGGCTTATCGAATCTGCAAACAGCAAGTCGACCGCACCTATCCAACGGCCACCGAGACTACGGGCAGGCAACTCCACGGCGGCGCCTGCATGAAGCAATACGGGTTCAATCTCAAGAAATCCGCCAAGTTCTGAGCGGGCTCGGGCGGAAGGCAAGAGAGCCGGGCGGGGCGCGGAATCGGGCTCCGCCCCGCTGCCTGATGAAGCAACCCGCCACGTCGGTGCCATGAAATGGATCGTCACGATTGCTTTGGCGGCCGCGTCAGTCCTGGCTGTCGCTCAGGTCGAGGCGCGCACGGCAGGAGTTTCGGCGAAGCTCCGACCCGACAGGATCGACATCGCTTACGGGGAGCCGCGGTCGGCAGCCAACCAGCCGGTGTACAAGCTGGTCAAGGAGCATCGGGTGCTGGAGAAGATCCGCGACCTGTTGCGCCCGCTGCGGTTGCCGCACCGCCTGCTGCTGCAGACGAGCGACTGCGATGGCATTTCCAATGCGGCGTCCAATGAGGACAGCGTCACGGTCTGTTACGAGTACGTCAACGACATCTGGAAGAATGCGCCCCAGCAGACGACGCTGGCGGGAGTTGCTCCGATTGACGCGGTGATCGGCCCGCTGCTGGACGTCTTCCTGCACGAGGCCGCTCATGCCACGTTCGGCAGCCTGCGCATTCCACTGTTCGGCCGGGAGGAAGATGCCGCCGACCAGTTTTCGACCTACATCATGCTGCGGTTCGACAAGGAAGAGGCTCGCCGGCTGATCCTGGGCAGCGCCTACCAATACAAGGGCGACTTGGCGTCTCCGACCCTGACTGTGAAGCAGCAGAACTTTGCGGACGAGCACGGCACGCCCGCGCAGCGCTTCTTCAACCTGTTGTGCACGGCATACGGCAGCGACCCGAAGCTGTTTGCCGATGTGGTCGAAAAAGGATTCCTGCCCGAGGATCGCGCGGTCGGCTGCGAGCGCGAATATGTTCAGCTCTCGCATGCGTTCAGCACCTTGATCGGACCTCATATCGACGAAAAGCTCGCGCGCAAGCTGCACAAGCGCTGGCTGCCTGCGGTCACGACGAAGCCGAAGGCATGGGGGAGCGCGGAATGATGCGAGATTGTCGCCCATCCACGCGCTTGCTCTGCGCAGGTAGCGACGCGCCAGCGGACAACTAAACAAAACAATGAATGGAGCCGAGGGAGAGGTGCCATGGAAGGAACAGCCGGACTTCCGAAGAGCGCAAAAGACGAACGAAGCTGGCGGGCCTTCAAGCCGGGGAATTGGTGCAACGCCGTCGATGTCCGCGATTTCATAGTTTGCAACGTCACGCCGTACTCCGGCGACGAGACATTCCTGGCCGCGCCGTCGATGCGCACCAAGGCGGTCTGGGCCAAGCTTCAGCCCTACTTCCAGGAAGAGCGAAAGAAAGGCGTCCTCGCCGTCGATGCAAAAACGCCGTCGACGATGTTGGCGCACAAGGCGGGCTATATCGCTCGCGACAACGAAGTGATCGTCGGATTGCAAACCGACCAGCCGTTCAAACGCGCGATCTTTCCGTTCGGCGGGTTGCGGATGGTCGAAGGCGGACTCAAGGCGGCAGGGGTCGAACCCGATCCGCAGGTGCACGAGGCGTTCACGAAATACCGCAAATCCCACAACGACGGCGTATTCGACGCCTACACGCCCGAAATCATGCGCTGCCGCAAGTCCGGCATCATTACCGGCTTGCCCGACGCCTATGGCCGCGGCCGCATCATCGGCGATTACCGCCGCGTCGCGCTCTATGGCGTCGAGCGCCTGATCGAGGTCAAGCGGCAGGAGCGCGCGCAGATCGACGACATGTGGCCGACCGACGAGGTCATCCGGATGCGCGAGGAGCTCGCCGACCAGGTGCGCGCGCTCGAAGACCTGGCCGGCATGGCAAAACTCTACGAGTGCGACATCACGCGCCCGGCGTCAGACGCGCAGGAGGCGGTGCAATGGACCTATCTGGCTTACCTGGGCGCAATCAAGGAAGCCAACGGCGCCGCCATGTCGATCGGCCGAATTTCGAGCTTCCTGGACATATACATCGAGCGCGACTTCAAGGAAGGCACATTGGACGAGGCCGGCGCGCAGGAGCTGTGGGACCAGCTTGTGCAGAAGCTTCGCATCGTTCGGTTCCTGCGGACGCCCGAATACGACGCGCTGTTCAGCGGCGACCCCTATTGGGCGACCGAATGTGTCGGCGGCGTTGATCTGAATGGGCAGCCACTCGTGACCAAGAGCAGCTATCGAATGCTGCACACGCTGACCAATCTCGGGCCGGCGCCGGAGCCGAACATCACGGTGCTGTGGTCGAAATACCTGCCCGACAACTTCAAGCGCTACTGCATCAAGATCAGTCGCGATACCTCCTCGCTGCAATACGAGAACGACGACCTGATGCGGCCGCACTGGGGCGACGACTACGGCATCGCCTGCTGCGTGTCAGCGATGAAGCTCGGCAAGCAGATGCAGTTCTTCGGCGCTCGCGTGAATCTCGCAAAAGCCCTCCTGTACGCGATCAATGGCGGGCGCGACGAAATGTCTGGCGATCAAATTGCGCCGCCGACGCCGCCCGTCACCAGCGACGTGCTCGATTACGACGAGGTGTACGAAAAGTTTGACCGCACGATGGAGTGGCTCGCTCGGACCTACGTGCATGCCATGAACTGCATCCATTACATGCACGACAAGTACTTCTATGAGCGCCTCGAAATGGCGCTGCACGATCGCGACATCCTGCGCACCATGGCGTTCGGAATCGCCGGCCTGTCGGTCGCGGCGGACAGCCTGGCGGCAATCAAATACGCCAAGGTCCACGTGATCAGGGACGAGACCGGGCTCGCGGTCGACTACCGCATCGAAGGCCCGATCGAAGGCACGAATGTGGTCCCGCAATTCGGCAACAACGACGATCGGGTGGACGGTATTGCCGCGGATCTCGTCAGGCGGTTCATGCAGAAGATCCGCAAGCACCCGACCTATCGCAACGCGACCCACACCCAAAGCGTGCTGACCATCACCTCGAACGTGGTCTACGGCAAGCACACCGGCAACACGCCCGACGGCCGCCGCAAAGGCGAGCCGTTCGCGCCCGGCGCCAACCCGATGCACGGCCGCGACAGTCATGGCTGGCTCGCGTCATGCCTGTCGGTCGCAAAGCTGCCCTACAAGGACGCGCTGGACGGCATCAGCTACACCGTTTCGGTCGCGCCGCAGAAGGCGCACCTGTCAGACGACGAGCTGATCGGTGCCGCGGTCAAGGCCTTCGATATGTACTTCGACCAGGGCGGCTTCCACATGAACTTGAACGTCATCGACAAGGAAACGCTCGAAGACGCGATGAAGAATCCCGACAAGTATCCGCAGCTGACAATCCGTGTTTCGGGCTATGCCGTCAACTTCGTGCGCCTGACGCGCGAGCAACAGCTGGATGTGATCAGCCGCACCTTCCACGGGCAAATCTGAGCCGGAGGACAGCGCCATGCCACAGCTTGGCAACCTCCAGGCGGGCAGCCGGCACGATCTCTACGTCGGACTCTCGCCTGACGCACCGGAGGCAGCCGAGTTTCGCGACGACGGCGAAGGCATTTTCGGGTACGTCCATTCCTACGAGTCATCTTCCCGATACGACGGCCCCGGCCTGCGAGTCGTGCTGTTCGTGTCGGGTTGCCTGCTCCGCTGCTCCTACTGCCACAATCCCGATACCTGGCATCTCAAGGACGGGACTTACGTCTCGGCAAAGCAGGTGATCGAGCGCCTCGGCACGTTTGCGCCGGCCTTGCGGTCGCTTGACGGCGGACTGACCATCTCGGGCGGCGAGCCGATGGTGCAGCTCGCGTTCACCCGCCGGATATTGGCCGCGGCCAAACAGATGGGCCTGCACACGGCGATCGAGACATCCGGCTTCCTGGGCGATCGGGCTGACGAGAGGTATCTCGACTGCCTCGATCTCGTGCTGCTCGACGTCAAGAGCGGGGACCCCGAAACCTATCGCACGGCGACGGGCCGCGACCTGGCTCCGACCCTGCGCTTCGCTGAGCGCCTGGCGGCAATCGGCAAGCCGGTATGGGTGCGTTTCACGCTGGTGCCGGGGCTTACCGATGATCCGGCCAATGTCGAGAAGATCGCCCGGTTCGTCGCTCCGATGAAGAATGTCGAATGGGTCGAGGTGCAGCCGTTCCACCAGCTTGGCGCCTTCAAATGGAAAGCGATGCAGCTTGAGTACAAGCATGCGAACACGGTGGCGCCCACTTCGGAGCTTGTGAAGCGCGTGATCGAACAGTTCCGCGCGGCGGGGTGCCGCGCCCGGTGATCCTTTCGTTCAGGAGCTTCGCTCGCTCAACCCGGGGGATGTCGCGATGCTTGACCTTGCGCGTGAGATTATCGGTACTCAGCCGATCCTCGCCTTGTTCCTCGCGATCGGCGTTGGTTACCTGGTAGGGCAAATCAACATCGGGGGCTTCTCGCTCGGTGTGGGAGCCGTCCTGTTCGTAGGGCTCGCGATCGGAGCCTTCGCGCCCAAGGCCCAGGTCACGGGACCGATCGGCCTGACCGGCTTGATCATGTTCCTCTACGGAATCGGCATTCTCTATGGGCGACAGTTCTTCGAAGGAATGACCGGCGCTGCAGGCCGCAAATACAATCTGCTGGCGTTGGTTGCAGTCGTCGCCGGGCTCCTGGTCGCATTGGGGCTTGGCCAGGCATTCGGGATCAAGGTGGGCCACACGCTCGGCATTTTTGCCGGGTCGATGACCAGCACCGCGACCCTGCAGGCCGCCCTCGACGTCATGCGCAACAGCGAGCC
>Ga0209382_10011848_pt1 | contig 10792 bp, 16 predicted proteins | sample SoiMetdeltSBSDD5_FD_187599 | JGI IMG/M metagenome (GOLD analysis project Ga0209382, IMG submission 187599) | Bulk soil microbial communities from a Populus tree surrounding site in Tennessee, USA - Soil MetaG P. deltoides SBSDD5 (SPAdes) (version 2) | ecosystem: Environmental > Terrestrial >...
CCAGCTTCCCTGGCTGCCGGAGGCGCTGTTCGGTGCGCGGCGCGGCGCGCTGCTGGCCAAGGGCTTGCGCGACAGCGGCCGGAAGGGGGCGGCGGGCCGGCCGGCCACCTTCGCTCCCGAAGAGCTCGAGCGCTACCGCGAGCTGTGGTCGCGCCCGGGCGCGCTGCGGCCGATGATCCACTGGTATCGCGCGCTGCGGCGGGCGCCCCGCTCGCCGCCGGGCTCGCCGGACGGCCGCGTGCGCGTGCCGACGCGCCTGATCTGGGGCACGCACGATCGCGCGCTGGGCCGCGAGCTGGCCGCCCCGAGCGCCGCGCGGTGTGAGGACGCCGAGGTCATCTTCTGCGAGGAGGCCACGCACTGGGTGCAGCACGAGGAAGCCGAGCGCGTGAACGGCCTGCTCGTTGCGTGGGTGCGGGCTCACGCCAACGGCTGCTAGGATTCCGTCGTGGGCAGGCGAACACGACGACGACTGTGGTCAGGCCTCGGGCGCGTCATCGAGCGCGAGGCGGGCGCGGCGCCGCCGCTGGTGGACCTGGGGGCGACGGACAACGAGGTGCTGAGCCCCTGCACGGGCGTGTGCGTCCTGCTGCCTGCCGGCTGGTGCTCGGGCTGCGGCCGGACCATGGAGCAGATCGCGAGCTGGACGTCGCTCGGTTCCGACGCGCGGCGCCTGGTGTGCGCGGAGGCGCGGGTGCGGATGGAGCGGTGAAGGCCGCCGGCCGCAGCGCCCGTCCCGCTTGCGCGCCACGGGCCGTGCCTTTCTATACTCCGCGCACCGTCGCTGCCGAACAAGAACCCATCGTGGAGCGCTCCATGACGCGTGCCTTCCTGCCGGTCGTCGCCCTCGTCCTCGGCGCCTGCGCTGGCACGCAGCCGCAGAAGCCGGCGACCACCGTGATCGAGATGCCGCTGGCGCAGCCGACCGCGGAGCACAAGCGGCTGCTCGAGAGAGTCGGCACGTGGGAGGGCACGCTGACCAGCTTCATGCCGGGCGCGCCGCCGCAGGCCGTGGCCGCCAGGGAGGTGGTCGAGCCCATCGGCCCGTTCTGGACGCAAGTGCGCTTCACCTGCGACTTCATGGGCACGCCCTACCTGGGCATGGGCGTCACGGGCTACGACCCGGAGAAGAAGAAGTACATCAGCACCTGGACCGACAGCATGAGCAGCTACTTCGCCTTCATGGAGGGCGAGCTGGACGCGTCGGGCAAGCGGATGGTCACGCACTACGACGCGCCTGACATGACCGGCACGATCCAGCCGCACCGTATCGAGACCGTCTTCGGCGACGACACCTACTCCAGCACCTTCTACATGGGCGAGGGCGACGGGACGAAGGTGATGGTCATCGAGATGGAGCGCACGGGCGGCGCGCCCGGCGTCCGGTAGATCGCGGTCGCGGCCGCGGGAGGCGGCTAGCCCTTCCGCGCCACCGCGTGGATGACGTTCGTCGCGACGCGGTCCACGCCAAGGGTCGCGAGCGCTTCGGTCACCTCGTGCTCGACGCCGCGCGCGGCCTCGCCGCCGAGCTGGTCGATCGTCCACCGCAGGCCGCTGCCGAGCGCGATGGTCCAGAAGTCCGCGGGCGAGCGCAGGGGCTGGTGGCCGTCCTCGCGGACCACGATCGCTCCCGGCACGCCGGCATCCGCGAAGAGCCGGTGCACGGCGTCGGGGGTGGTGATGCGGTCCCAGGGGTTCACGGCCGTGACCAGGTCCGGGCGCACGCGGCGCACGGCGTGGAGGAAGAGGCCGTAGGCCGGCGCCCAGATGTCCTGGCCCCAGGTGGTGATGGCGAGCTGGCCACCCGGGCGCACCATGCGCCACAGCTCGGCGGCCTGGCGCTCCATGTCCGGCACGAAGAAGATGCCGAACACGCAGGCGACGGCGTCGAAGTGGCCGTCGGGCAGGCCGAGCGAGGTCATGTCCGCGCGCCGGAACTCCACGTGGCGCAGGCCGGCGGCGCGCGCCTTGGCGCGGCCGAGGCCGAGCAGCGAGTCGGCGAGGTCGACGGCGAGGACGGAGCCCTCCGGGCCCACCGCCTGCGCGGCCGGCAGCGCGGAGGCGCCGGTGCCGCAGCAGACGTCGAGCACGCGCGCGCCGCGGCGCAGCGCGAGGCGCTCGACGGCGCGCCGGCCGGTGCGCGCCCAGAAGGCCAGCGGCTCGGCGTCGAAGCGGTCGGCGGCCGAGTTGTAGGTGGATTCGGCCTTGAGCTTGGCGGCGTCGAGAGGGATCGTCACGGGACGGCGCGCAGTCTAGCTGGACGGCGGGGCGCCCGGCGACTCCGTGGGATCCGATGACCGGTCCGTCACCTCGCGCAGGCGCCGCTGCAGGAAGCGCCGCTCCGGCTCCTGGCGCGCCAGCTCCAGCGCGCGACGGTAGGCCTCCCGCGCCTGCTGCGCGCGGCCCAGCCGCCGCAAGAGGTCCGCGCGCGCGGCGTGCGCCAGGTGGTAGTCGCGCAGCTCGCCGCGCGCGAGCAGCGCCTCGATGAGCTGCAGGCCGGCCTCGGGGCCGTCGCGCATGGCCACGGCCGCCGCGCGGTTCAGCTCGACCACCGGCGTGGGTAGCAGGCGCAGCAGGAGGTCGTACAGCGCGACGATCTCCTCCCAGTCGGTGGCGGCGGCGTCCTCGGCCTCGGCGTGCACGGCGGCGATGGCGGCCTGCAACGTGTACGCGCCGAAGCGGCGCGTGGCGATGGCGCGCTCGACCAGCGCGCTGCCCTCGGCGATCTGGGCGCGGTTCCAGAGCGAGCGGTCCTGGTCGTCCAGCAGCACCAGCTCGCCGTCGGCCGTGGTGCGCGCGGCGCGGCGCGCGTCGTGCAGCAGCATGAGGGCCAGCAGGCCCTGGGCCTCGGGCTCGGGGAGCAGCTCGACCAGCAGGTGCGCGAGGCGGATGGCCTCGGCCGACAGGTCGGCCCGCAGCAGCGAGCCACCGGCCGAGGCCGAGTAGCCCTCGTTGAAGACCAGGTAGATGACCTGCAGCACGGCGTCGAGGCGCGCCGGCAGCTCGGCGCGCGATGGAACCTGGTAAGGGATCTTCGCCTCGCGGATCTTCGCCTTGGCGCGCACGATGCGCTGGGCCAGCGTGGGCGCGGCGGTCAGGAAGGCGCGCGCGATCTCCTCGGTGGTGAGGCCGCACACCTCGCGCAGCGTGAGCGCCACGCGCGCCTCGGGAGCGAGCGCCGGGTGGCAGCAGGTGAACACGAGTCGCAGGCGGTCGTCGGGGATGTCGTCCTCCGTGGCCGACTCGTCCGACTCCACACGCTCGGCGAGGCGTGCGAGCGAGGCGTCGAAGCGCGCGCGGCGGCGCAGCGCATCGATGCCGCGGAAGCGGCCGGCGGAGACGAGCCACGCGCGTGGGTTGCCGGGCACGCCCTCGCGCGGCCAGCTCTCCAGCGCCGCGGCGAAGGCGTCGGAGAGCGCCTCCTCGGCGAGGTCGAAGTCGCCGAGGAGGCGGATGAGCGTGGCCAGCACGCGGCGCGACTCGGTGCGCCAGACGTCCTCCAACGTCTCGCGGACCGGCGCCGCGGCGTCCGGGGGCTCGCTCATGCGGGGCGCGTCAGGCCTGCCTCTCGAGCTTGCGGTCGAGGCCGGCGAACTTCTCCATGACCCCACTCTTCTCGTAGGCCTTGTCCTTCGCGAAGTCCTCCATCTCCTGCACCTGGCGGATCTCGATGGTGGCGTCCTCCATCATCGGGCAGCGGCGGGCCCACTCGACCGCCTCGGCCTTGTCCTTCACGCGGATCATCCAGTAGCCGCCGAGCACTTCCTTGCTCTCGGGGAAGGGGCCGTCGGTCACGACCGGCGGCCGGCCCTTCTCGAACTTGACCCGCGTGCCCATCGACGGCGGGTGCAGGCCGTCGAGCGCGATGAGCACGCCCGCCTTCTGCAGCTCCTCGTTGTATTTCATCATCTTGGCCACGGCGTCGGGGTCCGGCATCGTTCCCGGCTTGGCCGTCTCGTAGCCCTTGGGGATCACCAGCATCATGAAGCGCATCGGCATGTCTCCGTGTGTGCGGATTGGCGGGTGGAGGATCAGAGGCTCGGCGCGCTGCAGGGCGCGAAGTCGTGGAGCGGGCGGATCTCCACCTCGAGGTCCGGGACGCCGGCGCGCACGTGGGCGTCGATGAAGCGGTTCGCGTGGGCGAGGGCGTCCTTCTTCGACGCGGCCTCGATGATCGCGTAGCCGCCGATCAGCTCCTTGGTCTCGGGGAACGGGCCGTCGGTGACGGTGCGCCTGCCGGCCGTCGACGTCACGCGCATCCCCTGGCTGCTGGGCTGCAGCCCGTCCGTGCTGAGCAGCACGCCGGCCCGCGCCATCTCCCCGGACAGCTTGCCGATCTCGGCCATCAGCGCTGGGCTCGGCGGCAGTCCGGCTTCGTAGTCCTTCGTGGCCTTCACCATCATCATGAAGCGCATCTCGATCCTCTTTCCATCGTTGGGGCGCGCGGGGCTCCCGGCCGCAACTGACCGGTGGCGAGCCTCGCGCTCGGAAGCTGGTCGAACGAGGTTCCGCGCGATCGACAGCGGTGTAAAGGACTCTCCCGGCGCCCCTCGACGGCGTGTCGCGGCGGGGATCACATCGAAGGAGAAGTAGAGTGATGAACGTGCTCGAAGCAAGTGCTCCGAGCACGTTCATCACGCTGCTTCGCTTTCAGTCTCGGCCGGCGCGGACCTACTGGTGGCAGGCCTCCGCGATCGGCCGCACCTCGATCGCCCACCCCAGGTGCTCGCCCAGGTGCGCGGCCGGATGCAGCGACGCGATGCGGAGGGCCTCGTTCAGGTCACGGGCCTCGATGATGACGAGGCCGCCGACCTTCTCCTTGGTCTCCACGAAGGGCCCGTCCGTCACCACGGGCTTGCCGTTGCGCGGGCGGATCGTGGCCACGTCCCATTCGAGGCTGTTGCCGGACACGAAGTGCCCGCTGCGATGCAGCTCCTCGTCGTGCGCCTTGCACTCGGCCACGAGGGCCTCGAAGTCGACCTTGGAGAGAGTGGACATCTTCTGCTGGTCGCCGTAGGCGAGGCACAGGTACTTCATCGGGGTCGGTCCTTGGCAGGAGGGGTTGGGAACACCCCTGGTCGAACGGGGGACTCGAGGATCGACAGACGGCCGCCGGCTTGCAACCGCCCGGGCGGCCGCGGGGCGGTCGTGGCAGGATGGTCCCGGGCCCCGGGCCGTCGCGCGGCACAGGCCCAAGGAGGCTTCCGCCATGGCGACCAGGAGCAAGCCCAGCCCCATCGACGACTACCTCGCCGCGTTGCCCGCGGACCGGCGCACGGCGCTCCAGAGGCTGCGCCGCACGATCCGGGCCGCGGCGCCCGAAGCCGAGGAGTGCATCAGCTACCGCCTGCCGGCCTTCCGGCAAGGCGGGATGCTGGTGGCCTTCGGCGCACGCCCGGGCCACTGCGCCTTCTTTCCGATGAACTCGCGCGCCGTGGCCGCGCACAGCAAGGAGCTGGCGGGCTACGAGACCAGCGCGGGCACCATCCGCTTCCAGCCCGACAAGCCGATCCCCGCCGCGCTGGTGCGCCGGATCGTCAAGGAGCGTCTCGCGGAGAACCAGGGGCGCGGCGGCCGCGCGAAGCGATGAGTTCGAGTCCGCGGTCGACCACGCTCATCGGGTGGCTGTTCGTGGCCGTAGGCTGCGTGTCGCTGGTACGGCACCTGCTGCCCGTCGCCACGGGCGAGGTGATCCTGGATCAGGACGTGGCCTGGGCGGTGGCGTCCTCGCTGCTCGCGCTTTCGGGCGGCGTGCTGCTCCTGCGCGGCGTCGGCTGGGCGCGCTGGCTGCTGGCCTTCTGGCTGGCGGCGCACGTGGTCCTGAGCCTCGCGCACGAGCGATTCCAGCTCGTGGTGCACGCGGTGCTCTTCGTCGTGATCACGTGGCTGCTGTTCCGGGTGCCGGCCGGGCGGCAGGCTGGCGGCGGAGCAACGCGCTAGCCGGCGGCGCTCAGCCGGGACGCCGCTCCCGGCGGCCGAGCGCGTAGCCGACGACACCCGTGCCGAGTCCGCCCAGCGCCGCGCCGACGAGGAAGATGGAATACGTCGGCCCGGGCATGCCGTGGGCTCTTGCCCACTCCATGTGATGGTCGAGGCCGAAGCCGTTGGTGTAGTTCAGGCACAGGAAGCCGAAGACGGCGAGGAGCAGGCCGAGGATCCAGGCCCTGGACTTCGTGGTGTTCGCGGTCATGTGCAGGACTCCGAAGCTGGAGCGCAGGCGGCGCCCTGCACGCCCGGGAGGGACACTACGGCCGAGCGTCGGAACGGTCAACTCGGCTCGACGAGCACGAAGCGGACGACGTGGCTGCGCTGCGACGTGACCTGGGCGATGATCCGGCGCACCCCGCAGGAGGCCCGATGATCCTCGTCACCGGAGCGACAGGCACGGTCGGGCGCGAAGTCGTCGCGCAGCTCCTTGCGGAAGGCCACGCGGTCCGCGCGCTGACCCGGCGCCCCGCGACAGCCAGGCTCGACGCCAGGGTCGAGGTCGTGGAGGGCGATCTCACGCGACCGGAGACATTGCCGCGGGCGGTGGCAGGTGTCGAGCGCGTGTTCTCGCTGGCGCTCGGGCCGGACCTCGCGTCGCAGGAAGCCAGCCTCGCCCGCGCGGCCCGGCAGGCGGGGGCGCGGCACATCGTGAAGCTGTCCGTGCTCGGGGCGGGCCTCGGCGCGACCGAGGGCGTCGCCGTCTGGCACGACGCCGGCGAGCGCGCCGTGCGCGAGTCGGGCCTCGCCTTCACCTTCGTCCGGCCCGGGGCCTTCATGTCCAATGCGCTGTTCTGGCGCGACTCGATCCGGCGGGAGGGCAAGGTCTACTCCAACTTCGGGAACGGCCGCGTGCCCTTCGTCCATCCGCGGGACATCGCGGCCGTCGCCGTGTGTGCGCTCTCGATGCCGGGCCACGAGGGCAAGGCCTGGCCGGCGACGGGGCCCGAGGCGCTGGGCGTCGGCGACCAGGTGCGGATCATCGCCGCCGCCCTGGGCCGGCGGCTGGAGTACGTGCCGATCACCGACGACGCCGCGCGCGAGGGCATGCAGGCGGCGGCCATGCCGCCCTACCTCATCGAGGCCCTGCTGCCCTTCGCCGCGACGGTCCGCAGCGGCCGCGCCGCGAAGATCTTCCCGACGGTGGAGGAGGTCACCGGCAGGCCGCCTCTCACCTTCGAGCAGTGGGCGCGCGAGAACGTGGCGGCCTTCCGATGACTTTCCCGCGGAGGTGATGACCATGTCTGCAACCGGAACCAGGTCCGTGGCCCTCCTGCCGATCGTGATCGTCTGGGCGGCGCTCGCGCTGCTGCTCGGCGCGCTCGGCGTGTTCTCGGCCCATCCCGAGCGTCCGCCGCTCGAGTTGCTGCTCGCGGTCGGCGTGCCGCCGCTGCTCTTCGGCCTGGCCTACAGGAGCTCCGCCGCCTTCCGCGCGAAGGTGCTCCGCCTCGACCTCGGCCTGCTCACGGCCCTGCAGGGCTGGCGGGTCATCGGCGGCATGTTCCTCGTGCTGCTCTTCCTGGGCGTCCTGCCGGGCGTGTTCGCGTGGCCCGCAGGCGTCGGCGATGTCCTCGTCGGCGTGTATGCGCCCTTCGTGGCGGTCAGGGTGATGCGACGCGCGCCCGGCTGGGAGCGGCACGTGACGCTGCTCAGCGTGCTCGGACTCATCGACTTCGTCGGCGCCATCGGTGGCGGCGTGCTGAGCGGACAGTCACCGGCCGGCCTGCTGCGCGGTCCGGTCACCGCGGACATCATGACCGAACTGCCGCTCAGCTTCATTCCGACCTTCGGCGTGCCGTTCTGGACCATCCTGCACATCATCTCGCTGCTGCGCGCGCGGCGGCCGGTGGCCACGGTGGCGGGCGCCGTCGCGTCGCGGCGAGGAGCGGGGCCGGGCTGGCGCCGGCCTCCCTATCGCCGCGCGTAGCGGATCGTCATCATCGCCGGCGCGCCCTCCTGCTCCGGCGCGATCGTGAAGGTGAAGGCGTCCTTGCCCTCGAATGCCCACGTGAAGCGCGCCGGCATCGGCGCTGCCGCCGTGCCCATGTCCGCGCGCAGCACGAATCGGCCTGCCTGCTCGTCCCAGGCGCCGGTGGAGGTCGTGAGCGTGCCCTTCATGTTGTCGACCCACACGCTCGTCCAGGTCTTGCGCGCGGCGTCCCAGCCGAAGAGGCCGTGGCCGCGGAAAGGCGCGCCCCGCATCTCGGCCTCGAAGTCCTCGACGAGCCACGTGCCGCCCTCCAGGAGGCGCATGCGGGAGCGGCCGGGAATTGCGGGCGCGCCGGGAAAGGAAACCTGCGCGTCCCACTCGCCGACGAATCGCTGCAGCAGCGTGACCTCCGGCGAAGGGGCGGGCGCCTGCTGCGCGAGCGTGGCAGCGAGGCCCAGGAGCAGCAGCGGGCCGAGCGTGGCGGAAGCGGACAGGGAATCTGCGAGCATGGTGGTCTCCGGGAAAGGGGGTTGCGGCGAGCCGCCTCCCGTGACCGTTCGAGCCCTCAGCCGGCGGCCGGCGCACGGCCGTACTTCTGCGTCGCGAAGCCGACGATGGCGCCGAGCAGCGAGCCCGGGAGCATGATCTCCCAGTAGTAGTGCTTGCCGGACTCGTCGCCCATCGAGGCCACCGCGAAGGAGAGGCCGAGGCCCACGAGCAGGCCGAACACGATGCCGATCGGCACCGACTCGACCTTGCGCGCGAAGAAGCCCGCCAGCCAGCCGGTGAGCAGGCCCTTGAAGGTGGAGCCGATCACGATGCCCACGATCTGCGCCTGGATTTCCGGTCCGTAGAACCAGGCCGAGGCGCCATCGACCGCGCCGAGCACCGCACCGATCAGCAGTCCGACGAGGGGCTTGTTCACCAGCGAGTTTCCCGGAGGGGGTTCGAACGTATCACGGGGAGGCACGGCCTCCGCGTGGAGTCCTCTTGCGCGGTCGGGGGGCGACCCTTGGGGTCAGGCCGAAAAAAATCCGCCCTCAGGCCGGCCCGCGGTTCGAGAGCAGCATGAGCACCACGCGCACCAGCAGGTAGCCGGCCACCAGCAGCAGCGCCGTGCGGTGCCGCGCGGCCAGCCGGGCCACGCGCTCCCACGGCGCCTCGCGGTGGGCCTGCACCCGCTCGCCTCCGAGGAAGCGCGACAGCTCGGCGGAGAGCTCCAGCGCGCCGGCGTAGCGGTCGGCCGGGTCCGGCGCCGTGGCCCGCGCGGCGATGGCGCGCAGCGGCGCGGGCGCGGCGTCGCCCACGAGCCAGCGCAGCAGGGCACCGAGCGCGTGGACGTCGGCGCGCGCATCCGTGTCGCCGCCGCGCGCCTGCTCGGGGGCCATGAAGCCCTGCGTGCCGGCGACGGTGCCGGCGGCCTGCTCGCCGCTCACCAGGGCGACGCCCCAGTCCATGACCAGCACCTCGCCGAAGGGGCCGACCATCACGTTCTCGGGCTTGAGGTCGCGGTGCACGACGCCGTGGGCGTGCGCGAAGGCCGCCGTCTCGCACAGACGCGGCACGACGGCGACGCGCTCGGACAGCGTCCGCGCGCCAGCGGCCCAGCGGTCGAGGCGCTCGCCGCGCACGAGCTTCATCGTGAAGTAGAGGCGGCCGTCGGGCAGGCGTCCGAGGTCGTGGACCGGCACGATGCCCGGGTGCTCCAGCCGCGCGGCCACGCGCGCTTCGCCGGGCAGGCGCTCGTCGTCGTCCACGTCCAGCACCTTGAGCGCCACCTCGCGCTGCAGCTCCTTGTCCTGCACGCGGTAGACGGTGCCCATGCCGCCGCGGCCGAGCGTGCCGAGCAGCTCGTAGCGCGTGCCGGACAGGTCGGGCGGGCCGGGCGCGCCGCGCAGGCGGGACAGGGCGGCGTCGGAGAGGAAGGTCATGGGGCCTCCCCGAACAGCCGCTTCACCTCCTGCCTGTACTCCTCGTCGCTGCCCGACAGCTCGCGCAGCCGCTGCAGCGCCTCGCGGCGGAAGCGGGCGCGCGCCCAGGCGAGGTGGTTCAGCACCTGCGCCTCGGTCAGGCCGTGCTCACGGGCCAGCGCGGCGTACGTCGGTCGCGGGTCCGCGGGCTCCAGGTCGTAGCGGCGGAAGAGCTCGAAGTGCAACGCGCGGCCGTCGGCCTCGCAGGCGGCGCGCAGGGCGTCGACGGCGCCGCCGAACAGCGCGCGCAGCCACTCGCGGTCGAAGACGTCGTCGGGATCCCCGGGCGCGGCGGGCTCGGCGCGGCGCAGCTCGGACTCGGCGTCGTCGAAGTCCAGCGACAGGATCCCCTCGCGGCCGCCGCGCTTCACGCGGCCCGCGGCCTCGCGCGCGTGGCTGGCGAGGCCGTCGGACTGCACGCGCAGCCAGGTGCGGAAGCGGGCGCGGGCGGGGTCGAAGCGCACGAGCGCGTCCTTCGTGAGCAGGTCTACGAACAGGTCCTGCGTGAGGTCCTCGGCGGACTCGGCGGGGAGGCGGTGCTGCAGGCGCAGGTATTTGTAGACCGGGCGCCAGTAGGCGGCGGCGAGGGACTGAAGCGCGGGGCCGCGGTTGGGCGAGGCGGACGAGGCGCGCTGGACGAGCGTCAGGCGCGTCGCCGGGAAGGCGCCGGTGGGTGGGGTGGTTCTTGGGTGCGGGGGCATCGCGCTCGGGGGCGTCGCGGAACGGGCGCAGTCAGTCAGTCACGGCATGAATGATGATCATTCACGGCCTCGGCGGCCAGGCGTCGGGCCTGCTTCTGCGCGAGAGGCATCGGCGCGCGTGGCGGGAGGCGAGGCCGGCGGCTCAGCCCGCGGCGCGCAGCGGCCGGATCTCGTCCAGGGTGATGGGTGGGAGCTCCAGCTTGCGC
>Ga0209382_10011851_pt1 | contig 10792 bp, 11 predicted proteins | sample SoiMetdeltSBSDD5_FD_187599 | JGI IMG/M metagenome (GOLD analysis project Ga0209382, IMG submission 187599) | Bulk soil microbial communities from a Populus tree surrounding site in Tennessee, USA - Soil MetaG P. deltoides SBSDD5 (SPAdes) (version 2) | ecosystem: Environmental > Terrestrial >...
GTCTTAGGTCTATCTGGATGAGGAGCGGAACGGTCCTCGCATGCCTGTCGACGGCCCTCGCGCTGGTCGTTGCGGGTTGCGACCGACAGTCGGAGGCCCCGCGACCGAAGGCAATCCCACGCATCGGCTACCTGACGTCGGGCGTCTGTCCCGGGGAAGAGCGCGGAGCTCCCGGTCCCGTCTTCGAGGGTCTGCGTGCGCATGGTTATGAGGTGGGTAAGACCATTGCCATCGAATGCCGTCTCTCGAATCAATCGGACGACCAGCGATTCCGCGAGATGGCCAAAGAGCTCATCGACGCCAAGGTCGACCTCATCGTGGGGATCAGCTCGACGGCGACCCGCGCCCTCACGTCGCTGACGCACACCATCCCGGTGGTCGTCGTCGATCTCGAAACGGATCCCGTCGCGAGCGGGCTTGCCGCGAGCCTGGGCCGCCCCGGCGGAAACGTCACCGGCATCTTCCTCGACGCCGTCGAGCTCAGCGGCAAGCGTTTGCAGGTGATCCGCGAGCTGCGTCCAGGCGTGTCCAGGGTCGCCGTGCTTTCAGACGCCTCGATGGATCCAGGCCCTTTGCGCGCCGCCCAGGTGGCCGCCGAGACCCTCGGTGTGCAGCTCCAGATGCTGGCCATCCGTCATCCCGAGGAAATCAGCGGCGCGCTCCAGGCCGCGGTTCGGGGACGGGCCGGCGCTGTCATGGTCGTTCCGTCGCCGTCCATGGACGTCAACGGGCCGAAGCTCGCGGAGCTCATGCTCGAGCGGCGCCTGCCTTCCGCCGGCTTGCTCCCGAGCTTCGTCAAGCAGGGCGGTCTTGTGAGCTACGGCCCCGACGTCCTGGAGCTCATGCGGCATCTCGGATCGTTCGTCGATCGGATTCTCAAGGGCGCTCGCCCCGGCGACGTGCCGATCGAGCGGCCGACGCGTTTCTATCTAGCCATCAACCTCAAAACGGCGAAGGCGCTCGGCGTTACGGTGCCCCCAGCCTTGGCAGCGCGCGCCGATCAAGTCATCGAGTGAACCACTCGGTTAGGTGAAGATGGAATTCGAGTCAGCGGAACCCGGGTTTCGACTCACGTTGTCACGAAACGACCTGGGCGATCCTTATAGCCCCTACACGATCCGGATCGAAGGTCGCACAACATTCGGCTCCTTCTCCGGAGAGAACACGGCTATCCATTTCTCAGCGTTCCCAGCTTTCATCGACCGTCTCAAACGGTTTCTGGAGACGCGTAATGGAGAAGCAAAACTGGACCTGACGGAAGACGGCGAATTGATCTTCTTCCGCTGGAACTCGAAGGGGGACGTCGGCATTCGATTCAAGATTTGTCGTTACGCCATCTTCCAGGATCCAATGAAGACGCACCCATTGACACTCACAGGCACGTTTCCTCTGAAAGGCGAGTACCTGAATCAGATGCATGCAGAGCTCTCCCGACTTGGCACATGACGGCTTGAGAAGCAATGACCCATCTCCGGAAGCAGACGAAGCGGAAGTAGCTAGGTCCAGCGGCCGTCCCCCTAGTACGCTCCAGAGAGGAGGTCGACTCATGGGAGGGTGGCCCTACCAGTACGTCGTCCCATTCCAGAGTGATGCCCAAGCCGCGCTGGACGCACTCCGAGCGGACGTGTTCGCGCGTGGCGACTACTACGGCTCGCAGGCGCGGCCCCGCAACATCAAAGAGCCGGTTGATCGCTCAGGTGAGTCTGGCACCCGGTCGATCCTCGACATCGAGCGAGTGAGCAAGTCGCCGGCATCACGACGTGCGGCGCCTCTCACGCCGGCGGAAGTGGCACGGTATTTCGGCGCAGCCAGACCGACTGTGAGGATGGTCGAAGAATGCGATGACCTGTAGGAGGATCTCGAGCGTGGCCAGGCGCGTTACGTGGTCAGGTACGAAGGGGACATCCCCGCCAACGTGGTCTTCGTGGGTTATTCCTTTGACCGAGCACAGGTCGCGCCGATGGGGCTGGCGCACGTAGCAGTCTGGACGCGCGATCTCGAACGCCTGCGAGCGTTCTACGAACGCTACTTCGGCGCGAGCGCAGGTTCACGCTACGAGAGCGCCACACGACGTGGTTTCACATCCTACTTTCTGACCTTTCCAAATGGCGAGACGCGCCTCGAGCTGATGAGCCTGCCGGCGCTCGGCGGTCGGGCCGAAGCGCCCGCCGTCGGCTACGCGCATCTGGCGGTGTCGGTCGGCTCGCGCAGCGCGGTCGAAGCGCTCACGGCGCGGATGCGCGCAGACGGTGTCCGCATCCGTTCTGAGCCGCGGCAAACGGGCGACGGCTACTTCGAAGCAGTCGTAGAGGACCCCGACGGCAACAGCGTCGAGATCATCGCGTGATGGCCGACTACCGCGATCATCATGCGACGATCTTCGTGGCGCCGGAGGTCGCCGGTGCCATCGGGGCTGCATCCAGGCCTGGCCGCACACGAACTCCAGCGTGCTCACGTTGGGCGTCTATCTCGACGACACTGGGCCGGAGCAGGGTCCGCTGACGGCTATCCCAGGAACGCATCGATGACGCCCCTGCCCGCACCCACCACGCGGACAGGGTTGCTCGTGCGCGGTCACGAGCCAAGGCACGTGCACATGGAGCCGTACCCGGCGAACTGCCGCCGCGCTGGAAGCAGGTCGCGTATCGGTCGATCTTCGCGGCGCAAGGCGCTGGAGCGAAAGCGGCGTACGGCGAGTAAATCCGGCACCTGACACGTAGCGGTAGGTCGTACACGAGTCGGCCGGCTCCCGTTTCAGGTACCAGGCTGCCGCAGCCTTGTACCTGAATTCGGCAATCCTGTCTCTTGACCGCGATCCCTTGTCCGCTGATCGTACGCAAGATTCTCCTTGAGCTTGAGGCGCACCGGAACGTCCTTGGCACTGGCAGTTCCGTCAACCGGGCTGCGTACAACCCCGGGAGGAAGCATGAGCAGACTCCAGCGGGCAATAGCCTCCTGCATTCGGCTGATGTTGATTGCCAGCGTGTTTCACGGCTGCGTCGGCGGTCTGCACCTATACGACCCTGAGCGAGAGAAGGTTGCGCAAGGCGCCAAGAAGTCGTTCGAGTCGGCCAATCTCGACCCCACGTTCACCGCTGCGCGGCAAAACATGGCGGCACTCACCGACGCCGAGGCCTCCCAAGCGCGTCGTACCGTCGAGCTGCGACGAGATCTGCTGCTGCTGGCGATCGCTGGTGACGCCCCGTGCGATCCGTCGGTCAAGCGCCTGGACAAGCCGCGTTTTCACGAAACGTATCAAGCGTGCATCGATCGGGAGATCAAGCTCTTGACGGGCGACCTGTCTGATCCGGAGGATGCTCGACTCAAGCTCGTCAAGGCCGATGCCGACGTCAGAACGCTGCGCCTTGTGCTCGCCTCCGAGGAGGGGAAATTCCGGCTCCTCTTCGGCGGAGTCGCTCGCCCCCCTTGCAGTCGAGAGACGGCTGCGAGTCGTGATGTTCCGGCCGGGCTGCGCGAGGCCGTCACGCGGGCGGCTCCGGGCGCCGTTGGACAGCTACCGGTCTTCTACAGGGACTTCGTCAAGCAGTGTGGCGATTATCAGGCCGCCCTGGACATCTTGAATACGGTGGCCGAAGGAGCGTCAAGCTCGCGGCGCGGAAAGGCTCTCTCCGATCTGTCGACTGCCCGGAGCGCCCTGGCTACTGCACGGGGCGACGCGGACACCCTGAAGGCCCGTTACGACGAGGCGGTGAAGCAGTATGCCGCTGCCGCAGCGAAGCTCCCGAAGGATGGCAGCACGACAGTCAGTGACGAGGCAAAGAAGGCCCTCAAGGCGGCTCAAGAGGCGGCCACGAAGCTCGAGGGCGTCCCCGAGATGCTCGGAGTAAAGGCGCTCTCCGAGGACCGTCTGAAGCAGATCGACGCCGTACTCGAAGGCCTCCAGGGAAATGCACTCGATCGGACGAAGAACGATGACGCCACACGGCAGGCGGTGAGCACGCTCTCGGTCTTACCGGGCTTCGCGGATAGCGCCCTCGATCTAGCCAAGCAGGCATCCGCGCCGCCACTCGGCTCCCTGATCCTCACCAAGGAACTGCAGCAGGTGCGCCTCGCGGCAGCGGAACGGCAAATCAAGCGCGCCGAGCAGCGGGTCGCGCTCCTCGAACAGCGCGCCACCGGGCTGCTCGACGCCGTCCGGGCTCTCCTCGATGCGCGCTTCCGCCTCGGCCTCGCGAGAGACGAGGCGAAGGACAAGCTCGACGCGGCTGCCGCAAAGGTCTTTACGTCGACGGTGCCGGCCGAGGCCCGCGCTCAGTTGCTCCGATCGCTCACCGCCTTCAGCGACAGCTTTACGCTCGGAGAAGCCAGCGCTGAGGAAGCGGATTATCGCCTGATCGCCCTCGACTACGACATCAGCCTCGATCGCTCCGAGGACGCCGCAAAGGAGTGGGAGCGGCTGATCGCCGTCCCGATCGACCGCTTGATCGCCTTCTATGGATCCGGCATCAAGCCGGAGGCCCTCGCCGCGTTGATCATTCAGGCGATCGGCCTGGGCGGGATCGCCGTGGGCGTGAATCGATGACAACACCCGGGCGCGCCCAACTGCTCTCGATCGCGCTTCTCGCACTCGTGGCGACCGCCTGCACCACCACGCCGGTGAACCAGCTCGCCGCGGCGACCGCCCGGAACACCAGCTTGCTCCAGACCCAGCTCTCGACGTTCGTAGCCCGCCAGCGCCTGATCGCCGACAGCCGGATCGCCAACCTCTCGTTCGTGCAGCAAAGCGCGGCGCTGGCCGAGCTTCGCCGCGATCGCGACATCGCGGTCGAGCGTGAGGTCGGGCTTACGGACCCGCTCGATCTCTACAAGAAGTTGCACGATCGAGCTGTCGAGTCGGCTCGCCAGCAGGCCGAGACCCAGGCTGCCATCGCGGCGGCCCGGAAATCGCTCGAAGAGAAGCAGAAGGCCGTCGAGGTTCCGACGACTGCGCTGCAGGACACGGCCAAGAGTCTCCTCGTGGTCTCCGAGGACCTGTCGTTCGAGGGCCACGTCGAATTTCTCTACAAGTTCTTTTCGGAGGTTGGCAAGGACGTGCAGAAGGCGCAGGCGGACGCGGAGAAAGCGAAGAAATCCGGGGATCAGAAGGCCAAGGATGCCACCACGGCAACGACGGACAAGGCCGCGGCGGCAACCGCCGGGGCCGACACGAAGAAATGACACCACGCGCGAGTCGACAGAGGAGGCGTCGAATGGCAAAGACGTACCCGAAGATGACCGACGACGAGAAAAATCGCTACTGGGAGACGTATTTCTCCACGCGGGATACCCTCCGGTTCGCCATTGTGGACCTGGACGTTGCCGCCAGCAGCGCCAAGTTCTCCAGCGACGCCGCGACCATCCTCGCCGAGAAGCTGCGGCTCGAGAGCGAGCTCGCGAAGCTCCTCAACGAGTCCACTGCGGTGGCCGCCGGCGAGGTGGCCATCACGCCGCCCTCCGAGGGGGAGATCGACAAGATCAAAAGGCTCGCTGACGCGGTCGACCGGCTGACGGTGACTGCGAACACGTACTCGAAAGCGGTGAATCTGGCGGGGCAGGCCCTGGACGCCTACGCAAAGATCCGGTCCGCGTGACTACCGGGCGCGCGACAGGCAAGCCACAGTCTATGGGCAGTTAAAACACAGCCGTCGACATAGATGAGGCGTTGTGGATTCAAAAGGCGCAAGTAGCTCCGCCGCGCCGCCCGCACAGTCTGAGCCAGAGTCCAATCCGCTAGGAGGGACTGAGCTTCGACGTGAAGACGTTTGCAAGCTTGCCTATGACGAGAGTACGAAGGGCTTGTCGGTTCAGGATTCTGCCTTGTCTTCCATAAGACAGAGCGCCGCCGTAATGGGTACGCTGGCCGGTGTCGTGGCGACATTTCTTGGCAAGGAGGTGTTGACGCGCTTTTCCAATAAGCCTTGTCCTGACCAGCACTGCTGGATCGCGGTATGGACAGCGATTGGCGCCCTTGGCGTCTCTCTCCTGTTGATAGTCCTCATTCTCCGCCCGCGTAGCGGGTGGATCTTTCATTCGACACCATCTTCCATTCTTGATCAGTTCGCGAAGCCTGGAGAGGTCGTACCCTTAGATGTGACCTATGATGTCCTGGCAAGGTTCAACGAAGACAACTACAACAGCAACGAGCAGCTTCTCAAGCATCTCTTCTGGATGCTGTACGCGCTCATGACGTCGGTGATAGTCCAGATAGTGGCGTGGTTGATAGCACTAGTCTAGGAGATCCAGAATGGAGAACAGTAAGGCCTCGGACGGTAACGCTAGCGGCTCCGGTTCTGGGTCCACTGAGCCGACAGCATCCGGTCAGGCAAAATCAAGCGTCCCGTCTGGTCACACAAAAGGGAAGTTCGTCAATCCCGGTCAAGCTTCTTCTCGCATCGAGAAGAAGTCTCCGTCACCTTTCAAGAATCCCGGAAAGAAGCGGAAATGAACTAGTGGGTCTCTAGCCAGGCAACGAACCTGATCGGCCAACAGCGAGGCCGCGCTTGCTGTTGGCCGGCCATGCTGCAAGCCCGTTTCCGGGCCCTTGGCGTCCACGAGCAGCAGCCGTAGAGTGCATTCGTGAGCCTGCCTCCTGGCTACCGGGAAGGCGTCCTGACGGCCATCACCGTCTTCATCGCCTTCTCGCTAGGATTTCTGAAGTACTACAGCCTCGAGACGCCGGGGCGATGGACCTGGCTGGGCATCATCGCCGTACTCCCGATGGCGATTGGACTATTGTTGCAGCTGATCGCCCTGTTCCGCGCGCTCGACGTGCGCGACGATGCCGTAGAGCGCTACCGCCAGACCATTCGCTGCTTCCTGTGGGGTGTCGTCGCAATCATCCTGGGCGTCTTCGTATCCATCGTCGTCGACACGACTTGAGCGGCGAGCAATCCCTTGAATGGAGCGCTCCCGCTTGGTCTGCGACGCTGAACAGCGCGCTTAGCCCGCGAGCGCGGGCGCCACCTCGCGAGCGATCATCTCGAGCGCGGAGCGCGCCCCGCGCGGCTCGCTCGTGGTGGCCGAGATGATCAAAGTCTCGACCCCGAGACTCGCGTAGGCCTTCGCGTTCTTGATGATCTCGGCTGGCTTCGTGCCGAGCGCGTGGCGACCCGCCCGGGCGGCGGCGAGCGACATCGCGATCGAGATCGGGATCGTCGCGGCGTCCCGACCCGCCGCGCGCGCCTCCTCGCGGAGCGACGCAATCCCCTGCCCCAGCGCTTCGGGAGCCATCCCGAGCGGCTGCCAGCCGTCGCCGAGTCGCGCCGCGCGCCGGATAGCCGGGCGGCTCACGCCGCCGATGACGATCGGAATCGGCTTCTGCCGCGGCTTGGGCGAGAACTTCATCCCGTCGAACTTGGAGAACTTGCCGTCGAACTTCGGATCGTCCTGCGCCCACAGCGTGCGCATGACGGCGATGGCCTCGTCGGTAAAGGCGCCGCGCTCGGCATACGGACCACCCATCGCGCGCATCTCTTTCTCGATGAGCCCCACGCCAACGCCCATGATGAGCCGGCCCCCGCTCAGCACGTCGAGCGTCGCGGCTGCCTTCGCGAGCCGCACAGGATTGTGGTACGGCAGCACGAGCACGGAAGTGCCGAGGCGAACGCGACGGGTCCGCGCCGCGACGAAGGTCAGCAAGGTCAGCGGCTCGTAGTACGGCCGGCCGCCGATGCGATCGAACACGTGGCCGACGTTGAAGACGTGGTCGTGCACCCAGACCGAGTCGATGCCGAGCTCCTCGGCCTGCACCGCGAGATCGACGAGCGGCTGCGGGTCGTCGAACCCCCAGTTGTTGAGCAGCGAGAACCCGAGCTTCATCGGTGCGCCTCAGGCCTCAGGCCGAGCCCGCCGGGATCTCGGCGCCCCACGGCTCCATGGCCGGTCTCAGCGGCGTGAACTCTTTGACTCGCCCGGCCGCCCCCGCCAGGATCCCGTCGATCTTGGCGCGCTCGGCCGCGGTCAGGTCAAGCTCGGTCCCGGCATCGTTTGCGTCCACTTCAGCGGGCGTGCGCGCGCCGACCAGCGCGGTGCTGATCGCCGGATTGCCGAGCACCCAGGCCAGTGCGATCTGACTCAGCGGCACGCCGCGCGGCTGGGCGATCTCGCGCTTGAGCCGATCGACCACCGCGACGTTCTTCTTCAGATTCTCGCCGCGGAAGATGGGCTGGCCGAAGGCCACGCCGCCGCCGCGCCAGTCGCGCGAGGGATCGCCGAAGTTCGTCTCCGAGGAAAACGCGCCGGTCAGCAGGCCGTGGCCGAGCGAGCCGTAACCCATGACGCCGATGCCGTGCTCGAGGCACGTCGGAAACGTCTCGTGCTCTTGCCGGCGGTCGAGCATGTGATAGCCCACCTGGGAGACGTCGATGCGCCGGGTGCGCATGCAATCGGCGATCATCGCGCCCGTGAAGTTCGACACGCCCACGAAGCGCACGCGCCCGGAGGCGATGACTTCTTCGAGCGCGCGCATCGTCTCCTCGAACGGCGTGTTCGCGTCCGGCCAGTGGACCAGCAGCACGTCGACCCAGTCCGTCCGCAGCCGTTTCAAGCTCAGGTCGATCTCGCGCATGATGTTGGTCCGGCTCGCGTCGCGTAGCGGCCCGAGCTGGCCGGGCGGCGGCGGCTTCACGCCACACTTGGTCACGAGGACCACGTCGCGCCGGGTCTTCTCGAGCGCGCGCGCCACCACCTCTTCGGAGTGGCCGCCGCCGTAGGCCGGCGCGGTGTCCACGAGGTTCACCCCGCGATCTAGCGCCCGGTGAATGGCCTTGATGGCCTCGTCATCCTCGATCGCGCCGTAGCGGTCGCCCGCCATCGGCCAGCAGCCGAAGCCCAGCACCGACACCTGCAGCCCAGTCCGACCGAACGCACGGTAGCGCATGATTGACCTCGCGGAGCGATCTCGGCGCCGCTCTCCGGCGCCCGCCCGAAGGATAGCAGGAGTCGAGCGCTCTTGAGCAGGGAGCCAAAGGACGATACGGTGTCGCCGGGCTTAAGCCCACCGCTGGCAATGTCGCCCTCGGTCGACAGGAGATCACGGATGGCCGCTCGTGGACTGACCCGCCGAACCTTCCTGCAGGGCCTTGCCGCCGGTGCCGCCGCCGGGCCCTTCGTGTCGACTCCGGCGCGGGCGCAGGGCTTCAACTGGAAGCGCTTTCAGGGCAAGGAGCTCTACCTGCTGCTGACCAAGCATCCGTTCATCGACGTGCTCGAAAAGAACATTCCCGAGTTCGAGTCGCTGACCGGGATGAAGGTGAAGTGGGAGACGCTTCCCGAGATCCAGGCGCGGCAGAAGATGACCGTCGAGATGACGGCGAACTCTGGGGGAATCGACGCCTTCTTCACGTCGCTCCACGTCGAGAAGAAGCGGTTCTGGAAGGCGGGCTGGTATCACCCGCTGAATAAGTTCCTCGAGGACAAGACGCTCACGAGCCCCGAGTTCGACTGGAACGACTTCACGCCGGGCGCGCGGGCGGGCGTGACTCAGCCCGACGGCAGCATCTCCGCGCTCGCCGCCTTCGTCGACGCCAACGTGTGCTTCTATCGGAAGGATCTCTTCGCGGCTAAACAGGTGACGCCGCCCAAGACCCTGGCCGACATCGAGCCGCTGGTCCAGAAGCTCCATGCCCCACCCGCCACCTACGGCATAGTGCTGCGCGGGCTCAAGAACGCGAACGCCACGCAGTATCCGAGCATCCTGTTCCAGAACGGCGGGACGTACTTGAAGGACGGCAAGGCGGCGCTCGACAGCAAGGAGCAGATCGCGTCGCTCGATCTCTACGCCAAGCTCCTGCGTCAATACGCGCCGCCCGGCGTCGTCAACTTCAACTGGTACGAGTGCTCCGCGTCGTTTATGCAGGGCCAGGTCGCCATGTACATGGACGGCGTGAACTTCGCGAGCCAGTTCGAGGACGCCGCCAAGTCGAAAGTCGTCGGCAAGGTCGGCTATGCCGTCCTGCCCTCCGGGCCCGGCGGACACTTCTCGCCGATCTACATCACCGGCATGGCGGTCTCGTCGCAAAGCCGCAGCAAGGACGCGGCCTATCTCTTCACTCAGTGGGCCACGAGCAAGGCGAACATGGTGCGTGAGCTCATGGCCGGCGTCGGCGTCGGGCGCACCTCGACCTGGGACAGCCCCGAGGTGAAGGCGAAACCGAAGATGCCAGCGGACTGGTATCAGGCATATCAGGCCTCGCTCAAGATCGGCCGTCAGGGGCTGCCGGAGATCGTCGGCGTCACCGAATACCGCGACATCATCGGCGTCGCGATCCAGAAAGCCATCGAGGGGGCGCCGGCCGCGCAGGTGCTCGCCGAAGCGCAGAAGGAGTTCCAGGACCTGCTGAACCGGACCGAGACCTAGCCGCCGCGTGCTCGCGCGCTGGGCCCATCGTCACGCGCGGTGGCTCTTTCCCGCGCCCGCCGTGCTCCTCGTGACGGCGATCATCGTCTACCCGATCGTCTACACGGGCTGGATGAGCCTGCAGGAGTGGTTCGCCTCGAGCCTGACCGGCCCGAAGTTCATCGGGCTCGCGAACTACGCGAAGATCGGCGTCGGCGACGCACGCTTTCGGGAGGCGGTCGTGCGGACGCTCTATTTCACGCTCGTCGCCGTCGCCGCGGAAACCGTCCTGGGGGTCGCCATGGCGCTCCTCTTCAACCGCGAGTTCTGGGGGCGCGGCCTCCTGCGCACCCTGGCGATCCTGCCGATGGTGGCGACGCCCACGGCAATCGCGCTCGTGTTCGTGATGATGTACCACCCCACACTCGGCGTCGCGAACTACCTGCTCTCGGTCGC
>Ga0209382_10011852_pt1 | contig 10790 bp, 16 predicted proteins | sample SoiMetdeltSBSDD5_FD_187599 | JGI IMG/M metagenome (GOLD analysis project Ga0209382, IMG submission 187599) | Bulk soil microbial communities from a Populus tree surrounding site in Tennessee, USA - Soil MetaG P. deltoides SBSDD5 (SPAdes) (version 2) | ecosystem: Environmental > Terrestrial >...
GACCGTCACGCTCGAGTCGGGGGACCCGGTGCCGGTGGAGGGCGGCGGGACGACGGCGATGCTGCGCGACGGCGAGCCGGTCACGATGCCGACGCGGCGGCTGAGCACCTCTGGTTGCGGCTCCTCGTAGGCCGGGAGCCGGCCGACTTCGCGGCACGAGCGCGACGCGCCGCTGCCACCCCGGGCCTCGGCTCGCCTACGCAGCTCCTCCCGATCTGCAGGCAACATGCCCCATCTCCCTACCCAGATCAGGCGATTGCCACCCTCGCGCGGTGCGCTCAGGCCGCGGCGAGCTCGCGTGCCAGCGCTTCGGCGATCCGCACGGCCTTCGCCACCGTCGCGTACTGCACGTGCTCGGGGAGGTCGGTCGGCAGGTGATAGTGGCTCTGGAGCTTGGTGTCGGGCTCCCATGAGACGAGCGTGGCGGTCGGATACCCGGCTCGGCTCGGGACGATCGAATCGGTGCTCGCCCGCGCCCGCGCGCCACGTCGCAGGGCGACGCCGGTGGTGCGCTCGGCCACGGCCGCGACCCGGTCGCGGAACGAGGGATCGGTGTAGTCGTGCATCCAGAAGGGGCCCTCGCCCTCGAGCATGACGAGCTCCGGCGAGCCCAGGGTGTCCAGGTTGAGCACCCACGTGGTACGGCGCTCCGGGCCCTCCAGGTGTCCGTGTACGAAGCCGTAGATGCCGCCCTGCAGGACTTCCTCGGCGCCGCAGGAGCCAAGCAGCACGCGGATGCCTTGGGGCGGATCGTCCGCAAGACGTTCCGCGAGCGCGACCAGGGCCGCGACGCCGCTGAGGTTGTCGCTCGCACCCGGGACGATCCGGTTGCGCGCGATGTCGGCGCCCAGTGCGAGGTTGAGCGCCGAGAGCGCGGCGCCCGCCCGCGCAGGCAAGCGCGCGCCGGTCGCCGCCCCGAGCGCGGCAAGGACAAGGCTGGCGCCGGCCGGCCACCACACCGGGATCGCGGTGTCGGTCCGCCGGATGAGGTCCGGGAAGCGCGCGGCGAGCCAGCGCTGAAAGCCGGGATCGAACACGCGCCCGGTGGGGGCGGCGTCGTGGTGCGCGATCACGGCGAGCGTGCGGTCGGCGTCCGCGTCGCCGGTCTCGGCGACGACGTTCCACGTGGGCCGCGGGCGCGCGAGCATCCGACGCCATACCCGCTTGCCGTTCTCGACGTCGTCGACGAGCGCCGCCGCGGCGAGGGCGGCGAGCAGCGCCGAGGCCGGACGCCGGCGCCCGCGACCGGACCGCAAGCCGACCACGAGGCCGACGACGGCGAGCGGCATCAGGAGCCGCGCGTAGCCGTCGCGGAACGGCACCTCGTCGATCCGCGCCGACGCGCCGACCCGCTCGAATTCCGCCGCGATCATCTCGGCCGCCCGACACTCGTCCGGCGAACCGGCGCGGCGCGTCAGCGCTGCCAGCGGCTCGACGACCGCCCGGAGCCTGGCCTCGATGTTGCTCGTCATAGCCACACCAATATGGCCCAGCACCCCAGCGCGGCCGCCGAAGCGAGCGCGAACGCCGCCCCCGCGCTCACCTCGACCAGCGAGAGGGCGAGGACAGCGAAGAACGCGAGGAAGCTGTAGAGGGCGAACACCAGGCCGCTAAGGAGCTCGATCGCCGCCGGCGCACCGACGCGGGCCTGGGTGAAGCCGGCCAGCACGGCGGTGATGATGGGGACCGGGACGAGGAGGCCCGGCGAGGTGCGCGGACAGGTCACCGGCCAGCGCGGTCAGGGTCACCACGAGCGCGGCGGTGATGACCATCCGCCACCCGAGCAGGTCGCTGCGCGGTCGCGGGTGCGGCGGAAGGCCCGAAGCCATCCTGGCCAGCCACCACGCGCCCATCGAGATGACCGCGAACGTGACGAGCACGCTCACCCCGAGCGGCGGATCGACGCCCGACAGCGCCGCGGTCGCGAGCGCGAAGGCCAGCAGGCTGGCGGCGAGCGCGGCGACGAAGGACGCGATGCGTGCGACGAGGGCATAGACGGCGCAGAAGGCGACGAGGGAGATCATCCCGAGCACCGCCGCGGCCGCGGCGTCGCGCGCGAAGCGGTCGCCGTGCTCGACCGCGTAGATGAGCACGATCGGCCCCGCGACGACCGGCAGCCCGCTGACCATGCCGCCCGCTCGCGGACTCACGCGACGGGCCACGACGGTCGCAACCGCGACCAGCGCGGGTGCCAGCGTGAGCTTCAGCAGCAGGGCGGTCGGCACGTTAGATAGTTTTGTCTTGACTAGTCATATGCTTACTAGTAGGGTGCATACCCGTGCCGACACCGAAGACCCCTCGCCGCTCGTCGCTCGGTCTGATCGTGCTCTGGATGCTCATCGACGAGCCCATGCACGTCTACCGCATGCAGAAGCAACTCGAAGCCCAGGGCAAGGACCGGGTCGTCAACGTGCGATCGCGCGCGACGCTCTACCAGGCGATCGAGCGGCTCGTCCGCGACGGGCTCGTCGAGGTGGCGCATACCGAGCGCGCTGAGGGCTACCCCGACCGCGTCGTCTATGCCGTCACCGAGGCCGGACGCGAGACGGCCCGCGCGTGGCTGCACGAGATGCTGCGCACGACCCACAACGACTACCCCGACTTCATCGCCGCGCTGTCGATCCTCTTCGCCCTGCCACCCGACGAGGCGCGGGGCGACCTCGAGCTTCGGGCGGAGCGCCTCGCGGCCGAGCTCGCCGACATCGATGCCGCCTTCGCGGATGCACCCGAGGGCCTGCCGCGGCTCTTCCTGCTCGAGGAGGAATGCCGCAGGGCCGTCGTCCAGGCTGAGCTGGACTGGGTCCGAAGCGTGGTCGACGACCTCCGCGAGGGACGACTGGCCTGGAGCGAGGAATGGCTGCGCGACATCGCGGCCGCGTTCCTTCCCGATCAACACCAAGACACCCCGGAGGACAGCTAGATGCAGCCGACGATCGAAGCCCACGGCCTCGAGAAGCACTACGGCAAGACCAAGGCTCTGGACGGCCTCGACCTGATCGCCGAGCGCGGCCAGGTCGTGGCGGTGCTGGGGCCAAACGGCGCCGGCAAGACGACCTTCGTGCGCACCGTGGCCACGCTGCTGCGCGCCGACGCGGGAACCCTGCGCGTCGCCGGGCACGACGCCCGCACCGAGCCCGCGGCGGTCCGGCGGGTCATCGGCCTGGCCGGCCAGTTCGCCGCCGTCGAGCCGGCGATGACCGGGCACGAGAACCTCGAGATGGTCGCCCGCCTGTTCGGGCAGACGCGACGCGAGGCCAAGGCGAATGCCGCGGCCGTGCTCGAACAGCTCGGGCTCACGGACGCCGCAGGCCGGCTCGCGCGCACGTACTCCGGCGGCATGCGCCGGCGGCTCGACCTCGGCGCCAGCCTGGTCGGGGCACCGCTCCTGTTGCTGCTCGACGAGCCCACGACCGGGCTTGACCCGCGCAGCCGGATCGAGCTCTGGAGCGCGATCCGCGGCCTGGTCGACGCGGGCACCGACGTGCTGCTGACAACGCAGTACCTCGACGAGGCCGACCACCTCGCGAGCCACATCGTGATCGTCGATCACGGCCGGGCGGTCGCGGCCGGGACGCCGGCCGAGCTCAAGCGCAGGATCGGCGGGGACGTCGTCGAGGTGCACGTCCGCCACGGCGCCGACCTCGCCGACGTCGCCCAGCTCCTCGGGCGGCTCGACCACGGCGCCGCCGAGGTCGACGAGCCCACGCGGCGAGTCAGCGTGCGCGTCGCCTCCGGCAGCAGTGGGCTCATGGCCGCCGTGCAGTCGGTGAAGGAAGCTGGCGTCGAGGTCGAGGACATCGCGATGCGCCAGCCCAACCTCGACGAAGTCTTCCTCGCCCTGACCTGAACGAAAAGGAGCGATCCCCCATGACCACCACCGCCGTGTCACGCGAGGCGGGGCTCGTCCGGAGCACCGCCACCGTCACCCGTCGCGCGCTGTTGCGCTACGTGCGGACGCCGCAACTGATCGTGCTCGCCACGCTGCAGATGGCGCTGTTCTTCCTCATCTACCGCTACATGTTCGGCGGCGCGATCCATGTCGCCGGGATGTCGTACGTCGACTACCTCGTGCCCGGCTTCGTCGCCACGGGCGTCCTGTTCATCGGCATCGGGACGGCGACGGCGATGGCCGACGATGTCGGCGACGGGTTCGTCGACCGCCTGCGTTCGCTGCCGATCCCGCGCAGCTCCGTGCTCGCGGCGCGCGTGACGGCCGACACCGCGATCCTGGCGTTCTCGACAGCCGTCACCGTGGCGATCGCGTACGCGGTCGGGTTCCGGCTGCACGGCTCGGCCCTGGACGGGCTGGCGGCTTTCGGGCTCGTGGTCCTGTTCGGCTTCGCGTTCGAGTGGGCCTTCATCACCATGGGGCTGTTCGCGGGCAACGCCCAGGCGGCCCAGGGCATGGGCATGATCGTGTTCCCCTTCGCGCTCATCTCGAGCGCTTACGTCCCCGTCAGCTCGATGCCCGACTGGCTGCAGGTCTTTGCCGAGCAGCAGCCGCTGACCTACATGGTCGACGCCGTTCGCTCGCTCACGCTCGGACCGGACGCCCAGGCGCTCCTGGGACACCCGGCCTCGTACTTCGTGACACGGGCGCTGCTGTGGACGCTGGCGATCGTCGCCCTGTTCCTGCCCGTCGCGGTCGCGAAGTACCGCAGGGGGTGAGGATCAGGCGGCCGCCTTCACCCCCAGCGGGAAGCGCACGCCGGTCAGCTCCTCGGAGGCGTCCCACAGCCGGCGCGCGACGCCGGCGTCCTGCGCGGTGTGCCGCCGGCCGACCAGCTTGGGCGCCCCGCGCTGCTCCATGAATCCGCCGGGACCGGCGAAGGTGTTGCCGGGGATGTCGGCCGTCGCGGCGTAGAGCGTCGGCAGTGCGCCGCCGTCCTCGTCCTGCGCGAAGAGGCGGTTGCCGATGCTCGACATGATGTCGAGCGAGCGGCGCCCGCTGCGGAACTGGAGGTTGGTGGCGGCATAGCCCGGGTGGGCGGCGGTCGCCAGCACGGGCGACCCCGCATCCTCGAGACGGCGCTGCAGCTCCGCGGTGAACAGCAGGTTGGCGAGCTTCGACTGCCCGTAGGCGCGCCAGGCCTGATACCGCCGGCGCTCCCAGTTGAGGTCGTCGAAGTCGATCGTCCCGATGCGGTGGCCGGTCGACGAGACCGTGACCACGCGGCCGGTGATGTCGGGGAGCAGGAGGTTGGTGAGGGCGAAGTGGCCGAGGTGGTTGGTGCCGAACTGCAGCTCGAACCCGTCGGCCGTGCGCGACAGCGGGGGGACCATCACGCCGGCGTTGTTGATCAGCAGGCTCACGTCGCCCGCCCAGCCTGCAGCGAACTCCCGGATCGAGGCGAGGTCGGCGAGGTCGAGCCGACGAACCTCGGTCTCGCCGGGCATGGTCGCCGCGGCGGCCTCGCCCTTGTCGGTGTCGCGGACGGCGAGGACGACGCGCCCGCCGGCCCCCGCGAGGGCGCGTGCGGCGGCGCGTCCGATGCCGCTGTTGGCGCCGGTGACGATCGCGGTCCGGCCGGTCATGTCGGGAAGGGTGGAGTTCGAAGTAGTCATAAGCAACAATGTAGACGCTGACCACAATGATGTCAACGACAACTTCTCCGGATAGGCTTCGCCGACGATGAGCGAACGCCCCTACCACCACGGCGCGCTGCGCGAAGCGCTACTCGAGCAGGCCGAGCGCACCGTGCGCGAGCGTGGCGCCGACGCGCTGTCCTTGCGCGAGCTGGCCCGCGAGGTCGGCGTGAGCCACGGCGCCCCGCGGCGGCACTTCCCCGATCGCCAGGCGCTCCTGGACGCCGTTGCCGAGGCCGGGTTCGAGCGCCTCGGGTCGGAGCTGCGCAGCGCCCTCGCGCGCGCGGGCGAGGACTTCGAGCCACGGCTGCGGGCCACTGCGGCTGCGTACGTCCGGTTCGCCACGCGCGACCCGGCGCTGCTCGAGTTGATGTTCGCGGGCAAGCACCACGACCCGACCGGGGCGCTGCACGTGGCGGCGGAGCGCGCCTTCGCCGTGATGCTCGAGCTGATCGCCCAGGGTCAGGCCGAGGGCGCGCTCGAGCCCGGCGAGCCCGAGCGCGTCGGGCTGATCCTCTTCGCGACGATCCAGGGCATCGCGTCGCTGGTCAGCGCGCAGATGGTCGCCGCGGGGCAGCTCGACGAACTCGTCGCGGATTCCGTCGCGCACTTCCTGCGCGGCTCACGCGCGGCCGTCTAGCCGTTGCGCACGTTCGCTTGCAGAATCGGGCTGGACCGCTGGACCTCCGCTAATCTGACTTTCCCACGATTTCAGTAGATCGGTCGGTCTCAAACGCTCGTTACAGGCGGCGGGACGGGGGTACCAGATCGGCACGAGGGAGACCTAAGGAGATTTTGCTATGGCCAAGGATCTGGGCGACACGATCGGCACTGCCGTTGGCCGCGTGGCCCGTGAAGCAGCTCAAAACCTGACGCAGACCGCCCGCAAGGGCGGAAAGTCGCCGCTTGGTGGCATGACTGGACTCGCGCTCGGCGCGGGGCTTGCGGCGGCGGCGCCGTTGGCGGTCAAGGGTGCCAGCAAGCTTGCGAAGAATGGGCTCGGCAACCCCGCCAGCGCCCTGCAGAAGCCGGTGCAGAAGGCGGGCGAGAAGGTCAAGGGCGCGGCGTCTGACGTCGTCGACGAAAAGATCAAGGACGCCGGTGGTCCCGGCGGCATCGCCAAGGAGGCGGGCAAGAGCCTGATCCCCGGCCTGGGCGGTGGGGATGAGAGTGACGACAAGGGCGAAGGCGGCGGCAAGAACGAAGCCGATGGCGCCGGCAAGGGCCGGCGCATGCCCGTCCAGCAGTCGGTTGACATCGGGGTGCCGATCGCGACCGTCTACAACCAGTTCACGCAGTTCGAGGAGTGGCCCAAGTTCATGCACCGGGTCACCAGCGTGAGCCAGGAGGACGAGACGCACATTGCGTTCAAGTCCAAGATCTGGGGCGTCTCGAAGGAGTTCCAGGCCGAGATCGACGAGCAGCGGCCCGACGAGCGGGTCAAGTGGCACGTCGTTCAGGGCCTGAGCCACAAGGGCGTCGTGACGTTCCACGAGCTTGCCCCGCGGCTGACCCGGGTCGAGCTCAACGTGGACGTCGAGCCGGGCTCGCTGATCGAGAAGTTTGCGCGCGGTGCGCGGCACGTCAAGCGCGCCATGCGGGCCGACCTGCATCGCTTCAAGGCCTACATCGTGATGAACGAGGAGGAGTCGGGCGAGTGGCGCGGCACGATCGACGAGGGCGAGGTCAAGTCCTCGGAACGGAGCCCGGCCGCAAGCAGCGGCAGCCGCTCGCGGCGCAGCAGTTCGAAGTCGGACTCGGGCCGCGCGAAGGCGGCAAGCTCGTCGAGCGGGCGCAGCCGGTCCTCGGGCGAAAGCAGCAAGCGGTCCTCGAGCGGAGGCACCAAGCGGTCCTCCAGCGGGAGCAGCCGCTCATCTAGTGGGAGCAGCAAGCGGTCGGCGTCGAACGCCTCCTCGAAGCGCTCGGGCAGCTCCAACGGTGGCGACCCGTCGTCGCGGTCGAGCTCGGGCTCGAGCCGGCGCAAGAGCAGCTCGCGCTCGTAATGGGCCCGCTCATTCGCACGGTGACCGAACGTCTCGGAGGCAAGAAGCCCTCGCCCGTGCGCGCGCTCGTCGCCGCAACGATCGCGGGGGTAGGCGTCGCAGCCATCACCTACAAAGCCCTTCGGAAGTGAGCAGGAGCAAGCGCTTGCGGATCGACCTCAGCCGGGTAGCTGCCTCGGCCATCGACGCGGCGCTCGACGACGGCAAGCCGCAGCGAGGACGACTGACTGGCGCCAAGGCGATCGCCGCCGGCGCGGCCCTGGCGTTGGCCGCTCGGTACGCGGTGGCCAAGGCGCCGCACATTCCGCGCATCCCGGGCCTCTCCGACCTGTCCTCGGTGCCCGATCGGCTGCGCGACCACCTCCCGGACGACGTTCACGACATGCTCGCCGATCGTGGGTGGCTCGGCGACACTGACGGCGCTCGGGTCGACGAGGAGGGGTTCGACCTCACCGACGATGAGTCCGAGGGTGACGAGGGCGACGAGGGCGGTGAGCCGCCCGACGACAAGGACGACAGCGGCGGCCCCGAGGCGGGCGAGGACCTCTTCGCGGACGAGCCGGAGGACAACGAGGAGCCCGAAGCCGAGGAGGACGAGCCGGACGCGGACGACGAGCCCGAGGCCGATGAGGAGGACGAGTCCGAGGAGGACGACGAGCCCGAGGACGCGGAGGACGAGTCCGAAGAGGACGAGGCCGAGCCCGACGACTCCGAGGACGTGCCCCGGGATGTGTTCGCGGACGAGCCCGATCAGGAAGCGGATGACGACGAGCCCGAGGACGAGCCCCGGGATCTCTTCGCCGACGAGCCCGACGAGGCCGCTCCAGACGCCGACTCCGACGGCAATCTGGCGGCCGACGAGTCCGACGTTCCCGGCGTCATGGACATCCTTAGCCGCCAGCGACGGCAGCGGCCAGTTCTCACGAGCCGACGGCGCCCTCGGCGGCGCCCGCGAGTCGACCCCGCCGAACGGCCGCCCGAGCCGCCGAAGCGCACGTCCGACGACAAGAGCGGCAAAGCGAAGGCCAGGAAGCGATAGCGGAGGAGATCGATGGCAAGCCAGAACCAGAAGAACGCCGGTGAAGACGCGACAGGCGACGTCGACCGCTACCGGCAGGCGGCCGAGGACGCACTGCAGCAGCTCGACTGGGCGATCGGCTACCTGCACGGCATCAACAAGACCGAGATCTCGAAAGCGCTGGCCAAGAACCGCTCGTTCATCCGGCAGCGGCTGATGGGCCAGGCCGAAGAGCCGATGCCGAGCCAGCAGACCAGCGAGACCTGATCAACACACGATTCGGAGGAAGACCATGGCCGTAGCCACAACTCCGCGGGGGTACATCGAGCGGCCGCGTCCGAGTGGCCTCGCCGACGTCATCGAGGTGATCCTGGACAAGGGCCTCGTCATCGACGCGTTCGTGCGGGTCTCACTGATCGGGATCGAGATCCTGACCATCGACGCGCGCATCGTCATCGCCAGCGTCGACACGTACCTGCGGTTTGCCGAGGCCGTCAACCGGCTCGACATCGTGCAAGACACAGATTCGCAAGGCCTGCCCGAGCTGATGGAGTCAATCACCGAGGGCGGCGCGAAGTCCAAGGTCAAGGGCCTGGCCGAAGGCGCCAAGGAGGCGGTCACTGGCGACGACGACGATGACGACGACAAGTCCCAGAGCCGCAGCCGCAGCCGGTCGTCCTCGCGGTCGCGGAGCCGCAGCGGGAGCAGCAAGAGCTCGTGACCCAACCCGCCGGCAAGGTCTACGTCTACGGCGTCATCGGGGCCTCCGGCAAAACGGCACCGCAAGTCGAAGGCATCCAGGCGGCACCGGTGCGGCTGGTCGGCCCTGCGGAGCTCGGTGCGCTGGTCAGCGACCTCGGCACCGACGCGCTATCGGCCCCCAAGGCCGTGCGGGCGCACTGGCGCGTGCTCGAAGAAGCGTCGCAGGACGCCACGGTCGTGCCCGCCCGGTTCGGCATGGTCATGGAGAGCGATGACGCGGTCGTCACCGGGCTGCTCGAAGCCCACCACGAGACGTTGTCTGCACTTCTGCACGACCTGGCCGACAAGGTGCAGCTGACGGTGAAGGGCACATACGACGAGGAGCTCATGCTGCGCGAAATCGTGCAATCGACGCCCGCGGTCGCGGAGCTCAACGAGCGCCTGCGAACCGTCTCTGTCGAGGCCGCCTACTACGACCGCATCCGCTTGGGCGAGCTGGTGGCGGCCGAAGTCGACCATCGCCGCGTGGCGGACACCGTCGCAGCGATCGCGCGGTTGGAGCCGCTGGCCGAGGCGGTGCGCGAGCAGGAGGTGCGTGAGCCCAGCGCCGCCTACGACCTCGCGTTCCTCGTCCGGCGCGAGACGATCGACGATTTCAGCAAGGGCGTCCGCGAGCTCGACCGCGAGGTCGGCGACCGGATCGAGCTCAGCTACGTCGGCCCGTCGCCCGCGTACAGCTTCGCCGAGGCCAGCCTGGACGAAGGGAGCCCGGCATGGGCCTGATCACCGGCCTGCTGACGCTCCCCCTGGCGCCCGTGCGCGGCACCGTGTGGATCGCCGAGCGCCTCGAGGAGCAGGCGCGGGCCGAGCTCAACGACGACTCGGAGATCCGCGCCCAGCTCATCGAGCTCGAGGAGCTGCGCGCAACCGGCACCGTCGACGAGGAGCAACTTGTCGCCGCGGAGGACGAGCTCGTGCAGCGCCTCATGGAGCTCCGCGGCTTCAGCGAGGAGGGGGAGCATGGCGAAGGCAAGTGACAACGGAAAGCTGTCGGCGGTCGAGCTGGGCGAAGCCGCCCTGACGACGATCGAAGAGCTGACCGGCTACGAAGCCGAGGCGGTCACCGCGCTCGAGTGGGACGGCGACCAATGGCAGGTGACGGTCGATGTACTCGAGCTTGCCCGCGTGCCGAACACCACCGACGTCCTCGGCTCCTACGTGGTCCAGCTCGACGAGCAGGGCACGCTGCGCGGGTACCGTCGCGCGGGCCGCTACACGCGCGGCCAGGTCGACGGGGGCTGACCATGGACGACCGGCCCATCATCGCCCCGCCGCCCAACCGGCTCCCTGGCCACCCGACCGAGAGCACCAACCTCGCGGACATTCTCGAGCGGGTCCTCGACAAGGGCATCGTCATCGCCGGCGACATCCAGATCAACCTGCTCGACATCGAGCTGCTCACGATCAAGCTGCGACTACTC